>Ga0164242_10004941_pt1 | contig 14883 bp, 18 predicted proteins | sample OricomgcompostMG_FD_108783 | JGI IMG/M metagenome (GOLD analysis project Ga0164242, IMG submission 108783) | Miracle-Growth compost microbial communities from Emeryville, California, USA - Original compost - Miracle growth compost (MG) ... | reverse complement strand
AGAATGCTGACCATTCGCTTATTCACGATATCTTCCATAGTCTATAGGTGTATGGTTTGAAACGACTGTTGTCAAAAAAAAAGCTTATGTTACGCTAGTCTAAAGATGATTCATTTTTCGCGATCACGCAGTTTACCTTCATGGAGTTTGCTAGCGGCCGTTCTTTGCACCGGGCTTCTTTCTGTGACCCTGACCGCCTCTCGGGCGCAGGCCAAAGAACTGTTCGGACGAGTCGGTCTGGGATATAACGCCCAGTTCGCGAATACCGAGCAAAAAAACGGCGTTCCCGCAATCAGTATCAAGTACGGGCTTGCTCCCCGAAGCATGATTGAAATCGTCGGCGGCTTTTATTCCGGGCCGGATGGTTCTGGGGTCGCCGCGTTAAAATACATGCAAACCCTGCACTCCGAAAGCTACGCCAATTTCTATTTCCTTCTCGGTGCCGGTTACGTTTCAGCCAATCATCAAAGCGGCAGTGAATTCTTAGGCGGCTTCGGCGCCGAATTCTTCATCCCCGGCGTCGACAGCATCGGGATCAGCTTCGAAACGGGCGCCGATATCGAAAACCTGACCTCTTCATCCTTCGTCATCAAAACCTTTGGAATCAGCTTCATCAATGCCGGCATGCACTTCTATTTCTAAGCGCTTTATCGCTCCATGGATGGTCTTAGTGCTGACGGGAGCGTTGGCGCGAATCCCTACGGCTTTTGCTCAAGACCCGAATCAAGGGCTCGATATGTCGATTCCCTCGGCGAATGTCGGGAATGATTCAGGCGATCTTTCGACCGATCAGGGAAGCGCCCCTCCGATTCCTTCGGGAACAAAGAAAACGAACGACCCCGGATTATTCGATCAAGCGTCCTCGCCTTACCTCGATTACGGGGATTTCAATTCGTCCGAAGATGAAGACGCCGACACCACTTATTTTCAGTACGGTCGTTTCTTCGGGCTGAGCCTTGGTCTTGGGTACGAGGCTGCGACCGGAAATCGCGGATACCTCTACCAACCGGCCTTTCCAAGATTTGAGCTGAAGGTCCATTACTGGTTTGATTTTCAATTCGCGCTCAATTTGGGAATCTTTTTCGCCAACCACAACTTCGATTACCTGGGTAAAAATTATTCCGTTAAACTCATCGGTTACGGCGTGGACTTCAAATATTACTTCGACGTTCGCGATGCGGCGGCAGCGCTGAGCTTCTGTAATCCGTTCTTAATTGCGGGCGTGGGAGCGATCAGCAAATCCCAAACCGACAGTCCCACCGGAGCCCCCGATACCGATTCGTCCTTCAGCTTCAGCGCGGGCGCGGGCCTTGAGTTTCCGATTTCTTACAAGAAGACCTACCTCATCATCGAAGGCCGATACCATACGCAATCGTTCGCCGATACGGTCGACGACAGCTTCAAGCAACGCGTGCCCGACCTGAGCGGCGGGTTCATGACGCTGATGTTTGATCTGCTGTTCACTTGGTGATCGCTCCGCCTGCCCCTCTTCAGCGACTCACAAATACGGATTCTTCTTTTTTTCATAACCGATGAGCGTGCTCGGCCCATGACCGGGCCAGGCCAGCGTATCGTCGTCCAGAGTCAGCAGTCGATCGTGAATGCTTCGAATCAGCACGTGCTCGTCACCGCCCCAAAGATCCGAACGTCCGACACTCTCACGAAACAGAGTATCGCCCGTAAACACGGTTTCAGGAACCTGAAGCGATGAATCTTCGTGCATCCGGAAACATACCCCACCCGGCGAATGCCCCGGGGTATGCAACACCGTGAATTTCAGTTTTCCGAATTGGAGCGCTTCCTCGTCTTGAAAATACCGATCGACCGGAAGCGGCTCATCGTTCTGAAACCCGAACATCGCCGATTGCTGCGGCAGCATTCGGTACATCACCTCGTCTGCCGGATGCAGAAAAATTGTGGGAGCATCCACACCCGCTGCCGCGAAGTGCTCCTTCACCCGGCGGGTCGCGCCGATGTGATCGAAATGCGCATGCGTATGGAGCAAGGCCTTGACCTGGAGGGGGTGCCCAAGCTCGCGTTCGGTACGCTCGATTTCGGCAAGAATGCGATCGGCCTCGTCACCCGGATCGACCAGAACCGCCTCAAAAGTTTCAGGGCACACCAAAAGCTGACAATTGCACATCAAGCGTCCGACCGGGATCGTTTTTTGAATGAAATTCATCGCACTTCCCTTCTATAGAATCAGCATCGCATCGCCGTAGCTGTAAAAGCGGTAGCGCTCACGAATCGCTTCTTGATAAATTTCGCGCACCCACTCAACGTCGCCGACGAACGACGACACCATCATCAGCAAGGTGCTCTCCGGTAAATGAAAATTCGTCATCATCGCATCGACGTACTTCCAATGATAATTCCGGCCCGCATTCGCGGCGGGATGAATGAAAATATTTACGTCTTGCGTGCCCGAGCCCAGAACGGCACCCTCCGACGTTTCTTGTGACATGCCTTCCAGTGTCCGCGTCGTCGTCGTCCCCACCGCGAGAATTTTCTTGCCGCGCTTCTTGGCCAAATTCAAGGCCTCGGCGACGGACGGAGGAACCTGTGCCGTCTCGGCATGCATGTCATGGTTTCGAACATCCGCGACCGAGACCGGCTTGAACGTGCCGATGCCGACATGGAGAGTGACCTCATGCCAAGCGATTCCTTTTTCTTGAAGCGCGCGAATGAGCTCCGGCGTGAAGTGGCGCCCGGCGGTGGGAGCAGCCACCGACCCTGCTTCGCGGGCATAAGTCGTGTTGTAAATCTCAAGCTCGTCGCGCATGTGTGAATGAGATGAATGAGACGACTGCGATTGCTTCAATCGCTGGGCCATGATGTATGGAGGGAGCGGCACCTCGCCGATTTGCGCCTCAAGCGGATCGCGGCTGAACTCGGCCATCATCAAGGCGCCCGAAGGGGTTTCTTCGCGGGCGATGACCTTTGCCGAAATTCCCTGCACGGTAAATTCAAAGCCCGGGGTCACGCGAGCACCGCTCTTCATCAGTCCTTGCCAACAGTTCGGGCCTTGGCGCTTGAGCATGAAAAACTCGATCTTGCCGCCGATTTTCTTTCCTCCGTCGAGAAGGCGTTCTCCAAGCAGGCGCGCGCGAAAAACGCGGGTGTTGTTCACCACCATCTCATAATCACTCGACAGAATTTGCGGTAACTCGTCGACGCGGCGATGTTCGATCGTATGTGAGCCCCGATGCACGACGAGCAAGCGCGAGGCGTCCCGCCGAGCCAGCGGTTCGGCCGCGATCAGCGCTTCGGGAAGTTCAAAAGAATAAGTTTGAGTTGAAAACAGGTCGCTCACCCTGGCGTTATATCAACAAACTCGGACACCGTCAGTAATGTTTTTGAACGAGCCAGGCAAGGAAGCTTTCGACGCCCACGGATTCGATTTCGCACCAGCCGGACTTTTTAATCCCGACCTTAGCGCCCGTGAGTTTTTGAATCGCGACCGGGATCCAATCACCATGAGAACAAATGACCGTGACTTCGGGGCACTCGTACTTCCAGAAATCGAGGAACTCGTCGATGCGGGCCTGGTAAAGCGCACTGTTCTCGGAAACACCGTGTTCGGTCAGCCGCTCGTCGATCTCGAACTTGAAGCCTAAATCTTTCGCGACCGGCCCCAGCGTTTCTTGGCATCGCTTTTTCGGCGAGCACAGAAACACGGGCTTTGCGTCCGCCAAACGATTGCGGGCGAATTTGACGAGTTTCTTGACCTGCTCCTGGCCCTTGTCACTCAAACCGTTATCGCGGCTCGGATCATCCGCGTTCCGATGAGCATGACGGATCAAAATCAGCGTCTTCACCGCCATCAGTCGACTCCGACCTCACGGATCCCTCGTGCGCCCACGCTTCGACAGCGATCGGCCAACTGGCTCAAGGCCTCGGACGCGATCTTGCGATTGCGCGCGCAAAGTCTGCGAGTGACGTCGATGTATTCTTCGAGGAGCGCCAACGGATACGGTTCATGCGCAACCGCCGACGAGAAGATCGGGCTTTTGGCGTTCACCTTCAGGTGGTCGTCCGTGCCTGAAATCATGCTGACGAATTGCTGATAGTACTGACCCAGTTGATAGAACGACTGCGTCCATTTCGAGGCATTAGCCTCGGTGTCCCAAACGAACTGACAGCGGGTCTGAATCAACCGCACCGTCTCATCCTTCAGTTCATGCGAGGTTTGCGCAAGGTCGATGATTTCTTGGCCGACTTGGCATTCTTGTTGAATGGCCTTGGCCTCGCCGCCTTCGCCCTCGATGCCGTAGCGGATGTAATCGACCGCACTCAGATTCGGATCAAAAGGATTTTTCTTGGGATGGGTGGCATGCACGAGTTCGTGGGCGAGATCGAGTGCCTGAAATACGGGGCTCTTGTCTTTCGCGACCCAGACCTGCACCTGATACGAGAATTTTTCGCCCTTTGAAGTCACGGTTCGGGTGGCCGTGATGTCGGTCTTCGAAACCTTCGCGCTTTGAATGGGGATCTCGAGCGCTTTCGCTTGATCCAGCTCGGCCTTGCCAGATTTCGTTTTTTCGAGGATCGCCAGCGCGTTCTTCAAACGCGCGGCCTCGATCTCGGCCATGGGGTGTACCCCTTGGGCCGCTCCCAATGCCAGGGGCGCCGTCAGTGCGATGATCGCTCCTAAAAATGGCCCTAAAATCAGTCCGAAGTTTTGATTCCTCATTACCGATCTTTTCGGGTCCAAACTGTAAAAGCTTTAGACAGCTGTGTGTAAAGTCGTTGACAGGAAGTGAATCCCTCCGGTGCTTCCGTCGAAAACAGCTCCATCTTTTTCGTTGAACTGCCCTGTTTTCAAGGACTTCTCAAAGCCTCATTTTCACTTTTCTCGTTGTAACGCATGGCACCGTTCTTGAAATCAAGATCTCCAATCGGATCGGTTTTTAACCGGTCTGAATCGAGAAAGGCGGCTCAGCTGTGAACTCAAAATCAACTCTGAAGAAAACAACCATCGCAGGACTCACCTCTTTGGCTTTTGCCCTCACGGCTCACGCTGCTTCGATGAGCGCCGCTCAGATCTCGCACTTCAAAGCGAAGAACTGGGGATTAGAAAATTCCGCTTCTGAAATCGAAAAAGCCTGGTCACTCACCCAAGGCAGCGCGAACGTCGTCGTCGCCGTCATCGATACCGGCATCGACCCGAACCATCCTGATTTGAAACCGAACCTTTGGAAGGCCCCTTCGAAAAACGGACGCGCCACGAGCGGCACCGTTTACGGATGGGACTTCGTGACGAAATCCGCGAACCCGGTCGACCATCACGGCCACGGCACCCACATCGCCGGCATCATCGGCGCGATCGCGAATCCGAAAACCGGAACTTCGGGAGTCGCCCACAATGTTCAAATCATGCCCGTTCGTTACTATTCCGAATCCGCTCCCGGTAACGTGAACCTCGCCAACACGATCAAAGCCCTGCACTACGCCATCAACAACGGCGCTAAAATCATCAATTACTCGGGTGGTGGCCCTGAATTCTCGAAAGAAGAATTCGAAGCCATGAAAGAAGCTCAAAAGAAAGGCATTCTGATCGTCGCTGCCGCCGGTAACGACCACCACGACACCGACGTCGAAGACAACCGTTACTACCCTGCGGCTTATCAGCTCAAAGGCCTGAACAACATCATCACCGTCGCCTCGATCGATTCGAACGGCAAACTGCTTCCGTCCTCGAACTGGGGCATGAAGTCCGTCGACGTTGCGGCTCCGGGCGAAGGCATCCTGAGCACCGTTCCCGGCGGCCGTTACGGCAAAATGACCGGCACCTCGCAAGCCACGGCTTTCGTGTCGGGCATCGCGGCACTGATTCTTTCTGAACAACCGGCCCTGACGCCTTCGCAAGTCAAAGACATCATCATGAAAAACGTGACCCCGATGGCCAGCCTGCGCGGCAAGGTCGCTTCGAACGGAAAAGTCGATGCTTACCGGGCACTCATGGCGATCCGCCAACCGGCTCCGACCCGAAAAATGGCTTCGCAGAAACGCTAATCCACGTTATTCTGATTCCATCGAATGTCGTCCGTCCTTCTCGCCGTTTTAAGCGGTCTGTTCTATGTTTTCTCGTTCGCCCCTTGGGATCAGGGATACCTTCAGTGGATCGCGTTCATTCCCCTGTTCTTCGCAGTGGATTCCCTTAGAAACCCATCGAAAAAACAAATCTTCGGATTGGGCTTCATCTTAAGCCTCTCGATCTGTCTCGGCGGTTTTTACTGGATCATCCACGCCACCCAAGAGTACGGCGGATTACCCCTCTTCGCAGCCTTGGCCCTGTTCGCGGTTTTTTGCGTCGTCGGTCAATTGCAAGTTCCTCTTTATCTGTTGCTCAGAAATGCGCTTCGGCGAACGGCTCCGTTTCAAAGCCGACCCTGGCTTTGGTTCGTCGCTTCGGGATTGCTGTACGCCGGAATCGAATCGCTTTACCCTAAGCTGTTTCTCGATACGGCGGGGAATGCGTTCTACCGCTCGATTTACTTTCGACAAGCGGCCGACATCGGCGGTCCGTTCTTTCTGACCGCGCTCGTGATCGCGTTCGCCGAACTCGTCACGGCGGCTTGGGTTCAGCGAAAAAAATCGTACGCGATCGCGGCGGCGATCCTGCTCGTGCTCACGACCGGATACGGGTATGCTCGGGTCGCTGAGATCCAAGCGCTTCAGACCCAAACCGAAACGGGCGAAAAATTGCGTGTGGCCATGGTTCAGGCCAACATCGGCGATTTCGTCAAGGTCGCAGCTGAGAACGGCACGATCGGCGCCGCCAACCAAGTGATGGGGCAATACCTGGGGCTCACGACTCAGGCCGTGCGAGCCGAAAAAACACCCGACCTCGTCGTCTGGCCCGAAACCGCTTATCCGGCCATCTTTGATAAGCCCATGAGCCCGACCGAAGCGCGCATGGACCGCCAGATGAAGGACTTCGCCGAGGGCTATCAGGCGATCGCTCCTAAAGGAACATTTGCGTTCGGAGGATACGACGAAGATCAGACGCGGCTGGATTATAACTCGCTTTTTTTCTATCGGATCGAAAACGGTCAGCCCGTCAAACAGGTCTATCACAAATCGGTGCTCCTCATGTTCGGCGAGACCTTACCGTTTGCCGATACCTTTCCGTCGATGAAAAGCTGGTTTCCTACCATGGGCTTTTTCGGACGCGGTCCGGGCCCTCAGGTGTACGAAGTACAGAACGCGCAAGGCTCCTCGTTTAAGCTGGCTCCGTCGATCTGTTACGAGGGCCTGTTTAGCGATCATTCGATGGAAGGCGCTCACCTCGGGGCCGATGCGCTCTTGAATGTGACGAACGACTCGTGGTTCGGCGAACACGGCGAGCCTTACCTGCACCTGGCACTGACCGTCTTTCGTTCGATCGAAACCCGGCTCCCGATGCTCCGTTCGACCAATACCGGGTTTTCGGTCGCGATCGACCCCACGGGCGAAATCACACAGAGCACGGCCTTGTTTCATCCCGACGTGCTGATGACCGAAATCCCGCACCGCCTGCCCCTGACTTCGCCTGATTTGGCGATCTCGGCCTACCTCGGCGCTCACTGGTTTGTGAGGCTTTGTCAGATCCTCTTGATCTCGCTTCTTTTCGGCATGGTCTGCCTCAAGCGTTTTCAGGTGTCTAAACCTTAGACACTTTTGTTCGAAATTCCTCAATCTTTCTGCGGGCCAGCCTGGCACCGGCTTTGCAACTCTTCGAGGTGTAGGGAAAGTGAGAGGGAGTTATGAAAAATTTAAAGGCACTTTTGTCGTTGGTCGTTCTTTCGGTCGTCAGCACTGCTTGCGGAAATATGGCGTCCTCCGTTCCGGACGGATCGGCTTGGTCTGCAACCGGTTACACTCAGAACGGGAATTACACCAACACGGCTGCCAGCCAATGTGCTCCGACGGCGAACGTCACCGGCCAAAGCTATACGAGCTCGGTTCAAAGCCAATACCGCGTGTGCCGCACGTCCGTTACGGGAACGATCAATCTGTTTCCGGAAGACGGCACGACCAAGCAAATCTGTGTGTATCCCGTCATCACCAACGGATCTCAAGCCGGGGTTTACACCCAAGCCGCGAAATGCACCACCATCAGCGCAAGCGGTATCTCGCTCAACTTCATCGGTGTGAACATGAACGCCGCTTACATCGTCAACTACGCCGTTTCTCAGGCCTTTCAAACCTGTCTTTCTTGGAGTGCATCGGGAATGGGAAGCGTCTCGACTTGCGCCGCTCAATACGGCATCAGCGCTCAATACGGTTACGGTCAGTTCTAATGCAAAGTGAATGGTAACCCATCTTGGGTTAATGAACGTTCCGACGACCGCCTGCTGCCTGCTTCAATCCGCCCTCTTCCTCTTCGGCTTGGCCGCCTAACACTTCCTTACGACCGTGGCGGCACATTTGAATCAGTTTTTCATCATTGGTCGGAAACGCATCGACGATTTCGATCTGAGTTTCATCCGCCGTATCTTTTGCCATCACGACATACCAGAAATGCTTCTCGTGATCGTAACGACGGATAAAGTGATACACCCGACGGGCCGCCTTGGGGAGGTAGCTCCAAAGCTCGGTCGGTTCTTGCAAAGTCTCTTCGAGACAGTTCTGATAAAACCCGAAATCCTCGACTGAAATATCGTCCGCAGTCCGACTGCGAAGGATCGACGCTCGCACCGAATCGGCTTCCGTCCAGGCTTCGGCCAAGCGGTCCTCGCCCTGGGCTTCGGATGCCGGACGCTCTTCCTGCCCCGGCTCGGGGTTCAGCGAATTTTTGCGGATCACTTTCAGTTTTTCGCCCTTGCGAAAGGCGTCGACGAGATACCGATCGTTCGTCACGAACGCGAGATAGAGAAAGCTCGGCTCGCCCCGAAGCATCAGGCAGATCGCGACGGCGTAAATACTTTTCTTTTCAGGCTTGAATTCGGCGATCAAGGTGTAGCGTGAATCGCCCGAAGAAACCTTTTCGAGCCAAACTTCGTCCGGCTGTTCGAGTGCCATCCAGCGAAGATGGGCAAACCGTTCGCGTTCCTCGCCCGTCAGGTCTTGAGCCGAGACATGGCGCCCGTACTCGCGTTCGAGCTTTTCGATCTCGGGGGTGAAGTGCGCGACGATACAGCCTTCCGAACAGAAAAAGCGGCCGACCTCTTCTTCGACGAAAAGCGCCTGCTCGCGGGCTGCAATCTTCTTGTTGCACTCGCGGCAATGAATCGTCGATTTAGATTTGGAAGCCGAATTTTTGGGTGATTTCTTAGTCGTGGAAGGCTTTTTACTCATCCCTTTACTCATCCGTAAGTTTTCCTGGCTCGAAGCCGGTTCGAGGCCCATCCTTGAGCCTTTCTTCAATTGTGAGGGGATTTCAACCCCTCGTCAATCACTACGATTTCGTCAAAAAAACAACTATTCCTTCTGCCGAAAAATCAAATAGAATAGAGATCAGAGCCAAGTTTTTGGCCCGTGGGCAGGATGCCCGCGAATCGCATCCCGGCAACCTAGGAGGGGTTTAGGATGATCACGGTTTCAAAAGACCAACTCGATACGGTCGAGTATCTGCTTCAGCAATCCGCCCAAGGCAATCACGTCTTATTCGACGTCGACATCGTTCGAAACGTCTTCACGCTCCCGGCCCAGCCGATGAGCGAAGAGGAAGCCTACGAAGTCGAACACCACATCGAAAAGCTGATTTCGACCGACGGGATCGCCAAACAACGGGCCTACCTCGAAAAACTGCCGGAAAATCTGCTTTTTCGCGTGGTCAAAACCTACTTCAACATCGTCGAGAACAACCTTTTTGAAAACCTGACGGTACGTCATTAAAGGATGAAAAAATGAGCCGGATCTCTTCAGCCCGAAACGAACTCGCCGACCAGTACCGGACCCAACAGGCCGAACTGGATGAAATGAAGGACGATCACGAAAAGGAAGTCAGCCAGCTTAAGAAAAACTACTCGACCGAAAAGGCATCGCTCGAAGACCGCTTCGAAAAATCGCTTCAAGAGGACCGCCTCGCCCATTACGATCATCTGCGCGATACCAAGAGGCAGATGCAACGAGAAGAGCGCGATCTTGAAAACCGTCGCAAGGAGGTCGTCGATGGTCACCAACACGAACTTTACCGCGAGCAGCTTCAGACCGAGCAGGACGGTCGCTCGCACCTGAATCAACTCAAACAAAAATACGCCGCCGCCGAAGAATACGAGCGTAACCGCGCGATCGCCGCCCAAGAGGAAGTCCGTACCCACCACAAGCAAACGGCTGAAAGCATCTTGAGCGAGAGCAACAAACGCATCCAGAATCTACGCGACCAGAAAACCGCCGAGCTCGAAACCCAAAAAGCAACTCACGCCAAAGCCGTGGATCAGATCCGCTCGCACTACGACGGCTTACGAACGAACGTCGAAAACCAATACGCAGCAGGGGTCGCGAACCTCGAAAGCCGCGCCGGTGCCGAACTCGACAGCCGAAAACGCGCCGACATGAACGTGCTGAAGAACTACTCCGAGCGCAGCCATGATCCTTTTTATCATCTGAACCGCTTCGATTCCGACCTGCGCGACGACGGCGACGCCTACGTTTTGCGCGTGAAAGTCCCGCCCTACGAGCGTCCGCAGTTTCAAGTCCACGTCTCGGGCCAAGAACTGCACCTGACGGGCACCCGCTCCTTCCAAGAGAAAGTCGAAACCGAGCCCGGTCGCTGGGTCTCGACCCATTCGTATCAAAACGTCAGCGAGAAGGTACCGCTCGACGTGCCCGTCGACGGTCGCTCGATGACCGTCCAGTCGGATGGGGACTGGGTCGAATACACGATTCCTAAATTTAGCCAGCATCGGCGCATCAACGATACCTACCGCCCGCAGCCGGTCGCCTCGCTCGACGAGCAGGACCGCGAGATGGCGCGCGAATTGAATTTCGGCAAGAATCTTCCTCGTCCGAAAGAGTCCGTCTAATTCTTAGACAGTGTCGTCACGTCCTGAACATGAACGAAAATCGTTGAGCCTCGATCGGCTTGAAATCACACCTTTTTTTAATCCCGGCATTTGGCATCTCCGTTGCACTCTCTTCGGGTGTAGGCGGTATGTAAGCGATGAAACTCGAACACACAGAAAGCAAATCCACAATGTCGGCATTCAAAGACTCCCAACAAAACATCACCTTTGTTTATTCCAACCTCTATCAAATTTATCGCAAGGGCAAAGCAGCCAAGGGCGTCGTCCTCAATCCCCGCAGCTTGACTGAAACTCCGTCGGCGGCCGAAGTGAAAGTCGCCTCGCCTCAACAAAACGAAGGGCTTCGTCGCTGGGCACACACCGACCACGTTCAAATGGCGTCCCACCTGCTCGCATTGCGCGACGCTCGCAAGCGCTTAAACTACCTCATGACCGAACTCGATGAATTATTGAAACGGTCCTAAATTTTACGTTTTTAAAACCATGATCCAAAAGCTCTGGCCGATTTTATCGTTAATCCTCCCAGCTTTGGCCCTGCCGATCTCCCCGGCAGGGGCCGACCGAGCTGTTTCCGTCGACATCGCAGCCCGTTTTCAGGCCCTCTCTGCGAAAGACCTTCATTTCGTCAAAAGTATTCCCTTGGGCATCGGCCCTTTTCCGACGTATCACCCTCAAGGCGCGAAAATTCTGAATCACAAACTCTATCTGACTTCGGTCAGAGCGGGCCATTCGGGATACCTCACCGAGTATGCGTTGTCGGAAGACGAGGCTCTGCCCCTTAGACAAGTTCGATTTGAAAATTCGGAACAGCAGCAAATCCTCACTCCCAACCTCGAGCATGCCGGCGGCCTCGACGGAAATGAACAAGGACTTTACATTCCTCTCGCGGCATATCGCTCTCGCGGCCCGGCCAAGATCCTGAAGGTGGATCCCTTTACCCTCGACGTTTCGGTCGTGGGAGCCATCAACGACCACATCGGCGCGCTGATTCGAGATGCGGCTTCGAATCGCTTTTGGTTTTGGAACTGGTCGGCGAACGACGTGTATTCCGTAGACGAATCCATGACGATTTCGGATCGTCAACCGAACCCATCGCGATGGCAGTATCAGGATTGCAAATCGGTGGCTCCCCTCGAAGCCCTTTGCTCGGCGAAAAAGGGCCTCCTTTGGCCCAAGGGCGAGATTCAACTCATCCGTTTCAACGGCAAAGATCAAGCGTCGTTCACCGTTTTACATCGAGTCTCGGTTCCGCACCTTCAACCCGACGGTCGCCCAGGCGGGCGACGTCCGCTTACCTACAATGCGATGGATGTCGAGGCCACCGAGCATGGATTGAGATTCTACTTTGTACCTCACGACGGAGTGCAGTCGCATCTCATCGTATTGGAAAACTAATCCTTTTTTTCGGCGTCTTTGACTTTCACTTTCACCTCGAAGGTGACTTCATTTTTCTTCAGAAACTCGGCCAATACCGCCGAAGGGTCGAGACGATCCGAAATTCGGCCCATCATCTCGGACACGACGTTTTGCATGAATTCTTTACGAACGTTCTTGGCGCCGTCGAGAATGCCCGAAACGATTTCTTTCGGAAGCTTGAACTCCGATACCAAAGTCTTCAGCGTTTCTTCCGTCAGGAAGTAAGTGCCGATGCCGACCGTCATGAGCTTCTTGGCCCATGAAAGCGTGCCAGAAGAAGCATCTCTCGCGGACTCGCGGTCTGAGTCCTGCGAATCCGACATCGTGTCGTCGTCCTGCTCGTGAAGCTCACGCGGGCGATGCGGTTCACCGTGATAACGATGGCTATGATCGTGTTTCTTTTCGCTCATAATTTTTTGGCTCGCTCGTAAAAGCTTTTCATCATCGAGGGGAGCGTTCCCTTCACGAGGCCTTTTAAGATTAAACCCGGAACCGGAAAATTGAATTCGACTTCGAGTGAATAGGTGACTTTGCAACGATCCGGCCCCAGCGATTCGATTTTCCAAGCGCCGTTATTGACCTTGAAAAAATCGCTTTTCAGCAAAGTCCACGTCACGCTTCCGGCGGCTTCGTCTTCGTGGACCTTCAGGTCATAGCTCATGTCTTTCGACAGCATTGAAAGTTCGTAGTGAGCGGTCACCTCGCCCGCTGCGCCTCGCTCTGCCTTGACGCTCTTCATGCCGTCGACAAATTCGGGATAATGTTCGTAATCGGAAACCGCTTTGAAGTATTTCTTCGCGTCGACGTCGTAAGTTTTTTCTTGTTCCGCTTGAGCCATGGTCGTCTCCTATCGGGTAAAGTGATGTTCTGTCTGGATGTATCGAATCGTTCCCGTCTCGGAACGCATCACGACCGAATGTGAATACGCGCCACCCGCAAAATACCGAATACCGTTCAGAAACGTTCCTTGCGTGACCCCGGTCGCGCAGAACATGACGTTCCCCTTGGCGAGATCGTGAATGCCGTAGATTTTGTTTAAATCGGTGACGCCCATTTTTTTCGCGCGCTCTTTCTCGGCGTCGTTCTTATAAATCAACTTGCCCAAGAAATCGCCGCCCCGGCAACGCAATGCCGCTGCTGCGATCACTCCCTCAGGCGCTCCGCCCGAACCGAGTAACACGTCCACGCCGCTACCCGGTTGAGTCGTCGCAATCGCCGCCGAAACGTCGCCGTCGCCGATCAGCCAGATCCGTGCGCCGCTCATGCGCACTTCCTTGATCAGCTCTTCGTGGCGAGGGCGATCGAGGATGGTCACCGTCAAATCCGAGACCGAGCATTTTTTCGCTTTCGCAATTTCTTTCAAATTTTGGGTCGGTGTATTCGACAGATCAATCGCGCCTTTGGCTTCGGGGCCCACGGCGATCTTGTTCATGTAGCAATCCGGCGCGTGCAAAAAATTACCTTCTTCGGCGATCGCGATCACGGCGATCGAGTTATTCAGGCCTTTAGCGCAAATCGTGGTGCCTTCGAGCGGATCGAGCGCCAAATCGAGCTTGGTCGCACCCGCCATGCCGATGCTCTTGCCCACTTTTTCGCCGATGTACAGCATCGGGGCTTCATCGCGCTCACCTTCGCCGATCACGACGGTCCCGTCGAAATCGACCGAATTCAGCGAATCTCTCATCGCGTCGACCGCGGCTTGGTCGGCCATTTTTTCATCTCCGCGTCCCATGAAGCGCGAGCTCGAAAGTGCGGCGGCTTCGGTCACTCGTACGAATTCCAGTGCAAAGTTTCGATTCATGCGACTTAGATCCCTTTCAAATGGTTTAAGGCCATGGTTTTCAATTCCGGATGTGTGAGCGGAGCGTGCTCCAACAACGCAATCGCGGTTTCAAGCAATTTCCGGTCCGGAACCGGGTCGTAATCGATCAACCGAGTCTCCAGACGGACGATTCCGTGCGCATAGCCCTCTTCATCCTCGGCCATCGTCTTGCCCGTACTGATCCCGCTTTCGAGATCCCACTGAACAAAGGTGTGATGGATGTACAAGGTCCATCGTCCGATCCCTTGAGCCGTGGCGCCTTCGCCTGTCGCTTGATAAAACAGCCAATCGACGCCGACCGGATTGTGATACCAGATCGCGTTTGCGAGGTCAGGCAAATCGTAAAGCTTGAGGTGACTGCCGAGCATTTCGGGGTGCGAAATCCGATCGAGATGATCGAGCAGAGTTTTGGTCGGAGTCACCCATTCCGCCCCGATCAAGGTCCCACGAATCGAGCGTACCTTGAAAATCGCCTCAGTTCGCAGGCCTTCGACCTTCACCATGCCCCGATGCTCGGTGCCTACCGCGAACTCGGGCAGGTCGGCGCGATCCACGAGCCGGAGTGCAAGACCCCCCATCGAGATGTCCTGAACCGAAAAATTTTTATTAAGCTTTGCATCATGAAACTGACAAGGAGTGATATGAAACCGAGGAAGCTTTCTTCTTTCTGGAGCGACGTTCGTCATCATGATT
>Ga0164242_10004940_pt1 | contig 14888 bp, 12 predicted proteins | sample OricomgcompostMG_FD_108783 | JGI IMG/M metagenome (GOLD analysis project Ga0164242, IMG submission 108783) | Miracle-Growth compost microbial communities from Emeryville, California, USA - Original compost - Miracle growth compost (MG) ... | reverse complement strand
CGTGCTGCCTCCCATCCGGACTTTAACCGTCGGTGCCGGAGTTCCACCGGCTCAACCCCGCCCTAGGGCGAGGCTCGCGGACTATCACCGCCGGTTCGGACTCTCACCGACCCCGGAGCACGTTTCGTCTCAAAGTCTAACGGGCCCCGTGCGCCGCCAGGGATTCCATTCGTCCGGCCTGCTCGGGCGCAGGACGGCGCGGGCGCGGCGCGGCGAGGAGCTCACGCGCGGTCTGCTCATCGATCACGAGGTCGGTGATGAGCTCCGCGGCCAGCGCACCGCGCAGGCTCTCCACCTTGGACGGGCCGGAGACCACGCAGATGCGTCGCGGTGTCTGCCGCAGTTCATCGAGATCCGGGCCGCTCGCGCGCTCGTTGATCCGGATGCCCGAGGTTGAGCCGTCCGCCCGGTAGAACACGGTCGCCGCGTCGCCCGCGACCCCGTCGGAGAACAGCGCCGCCCGGTCTGCGGCGTCGAGGTAGCCGCCGGCGTAGACGTGGCTCGGCACCGAGGCGTCGGGGGCGCCGACGCTGAACAGCGCGATCGACATCCGTCTGCGCTTCGCGAGCACGCGGGCGATGCTGCGCTCGCGCCACAGCGCCTTCTTCGTGACCGGGTCGTCGAAGAAGGCGGGGACCGGGAAGTCCTCGACGGCGGAGGTGAAGGCCTCGCCGAAACGGCGCAGGATCTCACTGGTGTAGCCGACGCCCGTGGTGAAGGTGTTGCCCGCGCCGTTGAGCTGGATGAACTCGGTGCCCTGCAGGGGGCGCGGCGTGAGGTGCCGGCTCACGGCGTTGACGGTCGCCCCCCACGCCACACCGACGGTCATGTTCGACTCGATGAAGCGATCGAGGATGCGGGCGGCCGAGGTCGCCACCCGCTCGAGGCGGTCGACGTCGGGGATCCGCTCCGGCACGGGAACGAGATAGGCGGAGACCCCGAAGTCGTCGCGGATCGCCTGCCGGAGGCGTACGGACTGCTCGGACGGGCCGTGGATGCGGATGGTGACGAGCCCGGTCGTCCTGGCGCGCTGGAGGAGGCGCGAGACGGTGGAGCGGGAGGTGTGCAGTTCGCGGGCGATGGTGTCCATCGTGAGGTCCTGCATGTAGTACAGCTCGGCCGCGATCAGGGCGCTGCGATCCTGTGCCGATCCCTCTGCGGGCGACGGTGTCGCCATGCTTCCTCCTGCCGCACTTGGACGATGGCTTGTCATGTGAGCATACTTGTTAGACGAAACCGTTGCGACGCTTGGGCGGCCGCCGCGGACAGGGGCGAAGGAGACCGATGAAGCACGAATCCGGGCAGCAGGCCATCACGGGCACCTGGCAGGTGGCACCTTGGACGGCGCAGCCCCCGACCGCCCCGGCCGCCGAAGCCGATTGGATTCCCGCGACGGTTCCCGGCGTGGTGCAGTACGACCTCGTCTCGGCAGGGCGACTGGAGAATCCGTTCGGCGGAACCCAGGCGGCGCTTGACGCGGCGTGGGTGGCGCGCTCTGAATGGCTGTACCGCACCTCCTTCGACGTCGCGGATCTCGGCGCCGCCACCCGTTGGCGTCTCGAGTTCGCGGGCGTGGACACCTTCGCCGACGTCTGGTTGAACGGTGCGAAGCTGGGCTCCACGGCGAACGCGTATCGGTCGCACCACTTTGATCTCGCCGCCGCCGACCTCAAGCCGGCGGGGAACGAGCTGCTCGTGCATGTCCACCCTCACGAGTCCGGCGTCGACGAGCTCATTCCGGAAGCCCGCCGCCGTCTCGGCTTGCAGGAGGAAGGGCTCGAGGGACGCCTCGGCAAGTCGCTCATCCGGCGTTACCAGCGCAGCTTCTTCACTGGCAGCAGCCTGCTCAACGTCGGGACCAGCGTCCTCGGCATCGGCATCCACCGCCCGGTCATGCTGACCGCGCTGCAGCCCGCGCGCATCGCGGATCTGTACATTTCCACCGAGCGCGTCGACGCGGACGTGGCGGAGCTCAGCGCGCAGGTCACGATCGAGCGTCAGCCCGGCGCGGGCCCCTCGCTGGTCGAGGTCGCGCTGCGGGACCCGGACGGCTCGGGAGCGGTCGTCGCGCGCGGGGAGGCCGAAGTGCCGGCCGGCGAGGGCGTCGTGGCGGTGCGCGCGGCGCTGCGCGTGGAGCAGCCGCAGCTGTGGTGGCCCAAGGGATTCGGCGCGGCGGCCCTCTATCGGGCGCGCGCGAGCATCACCGCAGACGGTACCGAACTCGACGCGGTGACCCAGTCCTTCGGCATTCGCACCGTGGAACTGGTGGAGGAGAAGCCGAACGGCCGGCCGACCTTCGAGATCGTCGTCAACGGCGTCTCGGTCTATGTGCGTGGCACGAACTACATTCCGGTCGACTACCTCAAGGTGCACGGCGACACGCGCGCCTACGACCGCGTCTTCGCGCTGCTCGAGGCGCAGAACGTGAACCTGGTTCGCATGTGGGGCGGGGGCGCGGGGGAGGCGGACGACTTCTTCGACAGGGCCGACCGCGCCGGCATCCTGATCTGGCAGGACTTCTACCTGCACAGCAACGTCTATCCGGACTACGAAGAGGAGTGGGTCGCGGAATTCGCGCGCGAGTCGCGCGACTGCATCGTGCAGCTGCGGCGCCACGCGAGCCTCGCCATCCTCTGCGGCGGCAACGAGCAGCGCGAGGGGTGGGACGAGTACGGCTGGCGCGACACGATCGACCGCTTTTATGGCGAACGGCTCATCACCGAGACGATCCCCGGGGTCATCGCCGAGCTGCCCGCGGGCGTGCCGTACATCGACAACTCTCCGCACGGCGGGACGTGGTCGCAGTCGCCCGTCCACGGCGAGGGCCACATCTGGGGGAACTTCTTCAACTCCACCAAGGACCCCCTGTTCGTCACCGAGACGTGCTGGGGGCAGGAGAGCTACTCCAAGCCGCAGACCCTCAAGGAGGTCATGGGCCTCGACGTCGCCGAGTTCCACGGAGCCGGCTGGGCTAAGCGCTGGGCCGAGCGGACGAGGCTCGGGCTCTTCAATCGCACGCCGTTCACCGGCTATCACAGCGAAGGCGGGCTCAAGGAGTACATCGAGGTCCTCGAACTCGAACAGGGCTTCGCGGACTTCTTCTCACTGTCGAACTTCCGCATGCGCAGCCCCTCGAACCGCGGCATCGTGTACTGGTCGTTCAACAAGGGCGGGCCCCTCTTCCAGTTCGGTTCGGTCGACTATGCGCTTCGGCCACTGATGAGCCACTACGTGGTGGCACGCCTGTATCGGGATGTGGTGGTCGGCGCATACCGGGACCAGGACACCTTCCGCGTCCAACTCTCGAACCGGGGACCACGGGCCGTCGCCGGTGCCCTCGAGGTCGTGCATGCGCGAACCGACGGCACGGTGATCAGGCGCTGGGAACAGGCGGTCGAGCTCGTCGCCGATACGACGGACGAGGTGCTCACGCTCGACGGCTACTACGGCGACGTCATTGAGCGCGACCGGGAAGTGATCTTCAGCCGCTTCGTCGTCGACGGCGTTGCCGTGACCGACGACCTGCTCATGCTGTGCCCGCTGGCCGAGCTGATCACGCCGAGCGCCGGGCTCACGACCGAGGTGTCCGCGACCGGAGACGGCGAGTGGGACATCACGATTTCGAGCGACGGGCTCGCGAAGGTGGTGCGGATCGAGGGCGACGACGATCTCGTGCTGTCGGACAACTACTTCCCGCTGATCGCAGGGCGACCGGTGACGGTGCGGGCGCGCAGAATCGGCGGCCAGGCTGGGGAGGCCGTGACGTTGCAATTGAGTGCTCTGGACGGCCAGAGCCCCACCAGTGCCGTGCTCCAGTAGCGTCTGACCATGACCGGGCGGCAGATCACCAGCATGGTCGGTGCCGAGTCGCTGAGGCTCGGCACCGGGAATGTGGTCGTGAAGCGGGGCGGCCTCGCGGATGTCGGCGACATCGCTCGCTTCCAGACGCGGGCATGGCAGCTCGCGTACCAGGGGATGCTGCGGCCCGGCTACCTCGAATCGCTATCGGCGACCGACGCGGAGGACGAGTGGCGCGGCTACATCGAGTCCGGTACGCGCCAGATCGTGCTCGCCCGGGCATCCGATGAGCTCGTCGGCGTGGCCAGCTGGGGGCCGGCAGATGTCCCGGCGGAGGGCGTGCCCGATCTCGAACTCAAATCGATCTACCTCGCACCGTCCGTCCAAGGAACGGGACTCGCGGCGCTGCTGCTCGAGAAGGCACTCGAACGGCAGAGCGCTCACCTGTGGATGTTCGACGGGAACGCGCGGGCCGACGCCTTCTACCGTAAGAACGGCTTCGCGCCCGACGGCGGCCGCCTCCTCGATGAGGCGGCCGGCGCCTGGGAGTTGCGCTACGTGCGCTGAGGCCCGCGCTCTCAGTCTCGACGGGGCGCTTCGTAGAGTTCCGGGTGCGCGCTGGAGAGCGCCTCGGCCAGGCCGATGAGCGCCGTGTGGTCGAGGCCGCCGGCCCCGGTCGCCCGTGCCGCGGCCATCAGCTGCCGCACATGAGAGCCCAGCGGCAGCGTGACGCCCGCCTCGCGAGCCGCCGCGTCGAGGATGCCGAGGTCTTTGTGGTGCAGGTCGATGCGGAATCCGGGCACGAAGCTGCGCGCCAGCATGCTGGCGCCACGGCGCTCAAGAACAGTGCTGCCGGCGAGACCGCCGCTGATGACGTGCAGCGCCTCCGCCACGTCGACTCCGGTCGCCTCGAGGAACACGATCGCCTCTGCGAGCAGCTGAAGGTGTCCGGCGACGATCAGCTGGTTCGCCGCTTTCACCGTCTGGCCGCTGCCACTCGGACCGACGTGGCTGATCGTGGTGCCCAGGACCTCGAACAGCGGCCGGAACGCCTCGACGTCCTCGGCCTCACCCCCCACCATGATTGACAGGTTGCCGCCGACTGCCGCGGCCTCGCCACCGCTGACGGGGGCGTCCACCGCACGGATGCCGCACTCCCGCGCGCGAGCCGCGACCGTGCGGCTCGTCTCGGGCTTGATCGTCGACATGTCTGCGTACAGGAGTCCAGGCGAACCCGCCTCGATGATGCCACCGGGCGCGAGCGCGACGGATTCGACGTCCGGCGAGTCGGGCAGAACGGACACGGCGGCTTCCGCACCCGCCAACGCGGCCGCGATGGACTCCGCAAGCCGGCCTCCGGCGGACTCGAAAGCCGCTTCGTTGCGGCTGCCCCGGCGGACGCCCACGACGACGTGGCCGGCCTTCAACAAGTTCTGTGCCATGGGCGAGCCCATCACACCGAGCCCGAAAAACGCGATTCTCACGATTGCTCCTGTCACCTCGGTGCGGACGCGCCGCCAAGGGAATTCCTTTGTAACTTTGACAGACAAGCTATCTTAATTCTTGGTCATGCAAGCTAACTTGACCGACAATCCTGATCCACGTAAGGTGGCATCGGTCGTTGAGGCATCAAGCGGCCATGCACAAAGGAGTGAAACCACAATGACTGCACCCTTGCGAAAGGCCGCCGGCGTCGCTGCCGTCGTCGGCGCGCTCGCGCTCGTCCTGTCCGGCTGTACCGGCAGCCCGTCGAGCAATAGTTCGGGTTCGCCCGCGGCCAAAGACACGGCGATCACGATCGCCCAGGTCGGTGAACCGGCGGCGAGCCAGACCGACCCCTGCGACGACGAGAACGCAGGCACCTTCATGCACAACAACGTCGTGCAGGCCTTGACGGACCTCGATCCGAAGTCAGGCAACGTCATCCCGCTGCTGTCGACCTCGTGGAAGCAGACGGACCCGACCACGTGGACGTTCACCCTGCGCAAGGGCGTCAAGTTCCAGGACGGAACGCCGTTCAACGCCGCCGCCGCGGTCTACGGCATCAACCGCGACCTGAACAACACGAAGATCGCCTGCTCCGACACGGCGAAGCTCTCGAGCGGAGTCAAGGTGACGCCCACGGCGATCGACGCCACCACCCTGCAGCTCAAGACCAACGTGCCCGACCCGATCCTGCCGCGCGAGATGGCCTACATGGACATCGTCTCGACGAAGATCCCGGCCGATCAGCAGACCGTGAAGCCGGTCGGCACGGGTCCGTTCACCTGGGACTCCTGGGTGAGCGGGCAGTACTACCTGCTGAAGGCGTGGAGCGGCTACTGGGGCAAGAAGCCCCAGGCCAGCTCAGTCAAGGTCATCTTCCGCCCCGACGCCACCGTGCGCGCCAACAGCGTCACGACCGGGGAAGCCGACATGGCGATGGGCATCCTGCCCCAGAACGCCCAGTCGGGCGCCAACTACAAGGCCGTGACGTTCCCGCTCGGTTCGACCGTCTTCTATCGGCTCTCGCTGCAAACGCCGCCACTGAATGACATCCGAGTCCGTCAGGCGGTGCAGTATGCCCTCAACAAGAAGCAGATCACCAAGAGCCTGATGCAGGGCATCGGCACCCCGACCGGTCAGATGATCGTCTCGAGCGTGGCCGGCTACGACCCCGACTACAAGGCGCCCGCCTACAACCTGGCCAAGGCCAAGTCGCTGTTGGCTGACGCGAAGGCCGCCGGCGTCCCGGTCGACACGCAGATCACGCTCGTCGGCCAGACCAACCAGTTCACCAACTCGGACGAGGTGGTGCAGGGCGTGCTCAGCAATCTCCAGGCGGCCGGCCTGAACGTGAAGCTCCAGACTGTGGATGCAGCCCAGTGGAAGACGCTGCTGTTCAAGCCGTTCCCCGCGGACCAGGCCCCCATGATCCTGCAGACCTTCCACAAGAACGTCTCCGGTGATGCCGCATCGTCGTTCAGCTCGTACCTTGCGAGCTCCTCCTGCTGCGGTACCGCAAAGGACCCGACGATCGACTCGCTGCTCTCCAAGGGGCTGCAGCAGTCGGGCGACGAGCGCGAGGCGACCTTCCGAAAGATCTCCGACGAGGAGTACACCAAGGACATCTCGGTGGTGCCGCTCGCGGAGGTCTCGGCCATCATGCTGATCAGCAACCGGATCTCCTACCAGCCGAACGTGCTCACGCAGACCAACGAGCTGCTTCTGAGCGACATCAAGGTCACCGGCAAGTAGCCACCTTCAGTGCGCAGCGGGCCCCGCCCTCCGGCGGGGCCCGCTCTCAAGGAGATCGAAAGGTTCTGGCAAGGTGTTCCTGTTCCTGCGGCGACGCATCATCTACAGTCTCGTCGCGCTGCTCGGCGTCACGATTGCTGTGTTCTTCCTCGGGCGGTTGAACGGCAGCCCTGCACTGGTCTATCTGCCAGTCGGCGCCTCGAAGCAGCAGATCGATCTCTATAACCATCAGCACGGGTTCGACCAGCCGTTGCCCACGCAGTTCTGGCAGTTCCTGGTCAGCGTCGTGCACTTCGACTTCGGTGAATCGCTCTCCCAGCAGAAGCCGGCGTCGCAGGTGATCTTCGAAGCGCTCCCGCAAACGCTGCTTCTGGCCGGCGTCGCCCTGCTGATCACCCTGATCTTCGCGCTGTTCCTCGGCACGGTCTCCGCTATGAAGCCGTTCGGCAATGCCGATCGGAGCATCACGTTCGTCTCGCTCGCGATCGGCAGTGTGCCGGACTTCTGGTTCGCGCTCGTGTGCATCATGTTCTTCGCGGTGTTCCTGCGTCTCGTTCCCACCGCCGGCGTGGCAGGCCCGTCGTCATGGATCCTGCCTGTTGCGACGCTCGCGCTGGCTCCGATCGGCGGCATGACGCAGGTGGTTCGCGGCGCCATGATCGAGGCGCTCGGCTCCGGCTACGTGCAGAACGCGCGGGCTCGGGGATTCGGCCGCTGGCGACTCGCGTTCCGGCATTCGCTGCGCAACGCCGCCCTGCCGATAGTCACCTTCACGGGCGACCGGGCAGTGCACCTCTTCAACGGCACAATCATCGTGAGCAGCGTGTTCGCCTGGCCCGGCATCGGCTATCAGATGGTGAACGGCGTGCTCAATCGCGACTTCCCCGTAGTCCAGGCCGGAGTGTTCATCATCGGCCTGATGGTCGTCATCATCAACATCGTCATCGACTTCGCCTACGCGCTCATCGACCCGCGCGTCCGGGTGTCCTAGGCAAAAGGAGTCTTCCACCATGACACAGCTCAGGACCTCGGACGACACGACCGCGATGATCCTCTCGGGCTCGACGGTCTCGACCTCACGGCGCGATTCGGCGGCATGGGCCCGCTTCCGCCTGCTGTTGCGGATGCCACTGCCGCTCACCGCGGTCTGTGTCCTCATTGCGTTCGTGCTGATCAGCATCATCGGCGGTCCGCTGTCATTCCACGCGGCCAACGCGCAGAACCTCGACCTGCGTCTGCTCAAGCCGTTCACTCTGGAGCACGGCTGGCTCTACGTGCTCGGCGGTGACGGTCTGGGCCGCAGCATGCTCGCCGAACTCGTCTACGGCATGCGCACCTCGCTTCTCGTCGCGGCCATTGTCGTCGCGGCTTCCGCCATCATCGGCGGCGCGATCGGGCTGATCAGTGGATATGTCGGCGGGTGGGTCGACACGGCCATCATGCGCATCGGCGACGTGATCGTGACTCTGCCCTCGCTGCTCATCGCACTCGCCGTGCTGTTCGTCCTCTCACCGAGCATGCTGAATCTGATCATCGTGCTGACGATCACGCGCATCCCGGTGTACATGCGCACCGCTCGAGCGCAGACGCTGGCCGTCCGCGAGCAGGTGTTCGTCGAAGCGTCCCGCGCTCTCGGCGCACGCTCGGGCCGCATCGTGTTCCACGACGTGCAGCCGCTGATCGTGCCGACCATCCTGACGCTCGCCATGCTTGAGCTCGCAGGCGTAATGCTCTCGGCCGCTGGGCTGAGCTTCCTCGGCGTCGGGCTGCAGCGGCCGAGCGTCGACCTCGGAACGATGGTGTCGGACGGCCGTTCATATCTCGCGGTCGCCTGGTGGGCCACCGTGTTCCCCGGCATCGCCATCGCGATCGCTGCCCTCGCCGCCAACATCGTCTCGAACTGGCTGCGTGCGGTGAGCAACCCCATGACAAGCGGCGCCCTGGCGGCGTCGACCACTCGGAATCCGGAGGCGTGAACATGTCCATGGCGCAATCCGTCGGGCTCGCCCACGCCGACGAGACCCTCCCCGGGCCGCTGCTGCGCGTGTCCGACCTCAATGTCAGCTTCACGACCGAGCGCGGCACCGTCCGTGCCGTCCAAGGGGTCGACTTCTCACTGCGCGCCGGCGAGTCCCTCGCGCTGCTCGGCGAGAGCGGTTCCGGAAAGTCGGTCACCGGCAAGACGATCCTCGGGCTCACCGGGAGCCAAGGCGCGCGCGTGCGCGGCGAGATCGTGTTCGACGGTGACAATCTCGTCGGCTGGGATGAGGACCGGCTCAACCGTGTGCGCGGCACGGACATCGCAATGGTGTTCCAGGACTCGCTGGACAGCCTGAACCCCGTGTTCTCCGTCGGCGCACAGATCACGGAGACGCTGCGGGTGCGCGGCGGGCTGTCTCGCGAGGATGCTCGCGCCAGGGCCCTCACCCTCCTGCGGCAGGTCGGAATCCCCGACGCGGAACAGCGCCTGGGCGATTACCCGTACCAGTTCAGCGGCGGCATGCGGCAGCGCATCTGCATCGCGATCGCGATCGCCTTGAAGCCCCGGCTGCTCATCGCGGATGAGCCCACGACGGCCCTGGACGTGACCGTCCAGGCCGGGATCCTCGACCTCATTCGCTCCCTCCAGCAGGAGACCGGGATGGCGCTGATCTTCGTCACCCACGACCTCAGCGTGGCCCGTCGTGTCGCCGATACGGTCGCCGTCATGTACTCCGGCCGAATCGTCGAGACGGGCGCGATCCGCGAACTGTTCCGTCACCCGGCCCACCCGTACACCGAAGCATTGCTGCGCTCCCACCCCGCCGCGGCCCGGCATTGGGAGGAGCTCGCGCCTATCGGCGGCAGCGCGCCCGACCGCGCCGACCAGGTGAGCGGCTGCCGCTTCCACCCGCGCTGCCCGATCGCCCGCCCCGAGTGCGCCGAATCGGAGCCCGCGCTCCTGGACATCCGCCCCGGGCACCCGTCCCGCTGCTTCTTCGCCGAGGAGGTGCTCAATGGCACGTATTGAGAACACGATCGCGACGGCGCCCGGCGACGAGCCGGTGCTGCGTGTCGATGACCTGCACATGCACTTCAAGGGCCGGCACGGCTCTCAGGTGCGCGCCGTTGACGGCGTCAGCATTGAGGTGCGTCGCGGTGAGACGCTCGCGATCGTCGGCGAATCCGGCTCGGGCAAATCCACGCTGGCCCGTGCGCTGATGCGTCTGATCGACCCGACGAGCGGGCGCGTCTACTTCCACGGACAGGACCTTCTCGCGCTGCGCAAGGGCCAGGTGCGCGAACTGCGCCGGAACATCCAGATGATCTTCCAAGACCCGTACGCCTCACTTCATCCCTTGCAGACGACCAGCGAGATCGTGACGGAGCCCTGGCGCATCCATCGCGGAGTCGTGCCGCGCGCCGATTTCTCACGCCGCGTCGCCGAGCTGCTCAGCCAAGTCGGGCTGCCCCAGGCATACGCGAGCATGCCTCCCGCACGGCTCTCCGGCGGCGAGCGCCAGCGCATCGCCATCGCCCGCGCCATCGGCCTGAGCCCCGAGGTGCTCGTCCTCGATGAACCGGTGTCGGCACTCGACGTGTCGATTCAGGCGCAGGTCATCAAGCTGCTGATGCGGCTTCAGCAGGAGCTGCAGATGGCTTACGTGTTCATCTCCCACGATCTCGCGCTCGTGCGCCTGATCGCCGATCACGTCGTCGTCATGTATCGCGGGCGGATCGTCGAACAAGGCACCGCTGAAGAGGTGTACAGCCGACCCGCGCACCCCTACACGCAGGCGCTTCTCGCCGCCGCTCCCTCTCTCGAAGAGGAGGACGAGGACGCCATTGACGAGAAGGCCACCGACCCCGTCCTGCTCGACCGCGGACCAAGCGTCGACATCTCGGTGGGTTGCCGCTTCCGGGATCGCTGCTGGCGACGCGAGGCGCGCTGCGACACGGACGACCCGCGGCTCGTCCGCCACGAGGGCGTCGACCACGACGCCGCGTGCCACTTCGCGGGTGAGGTCGCCCGCTCAGGCATCCTCAACAACGGCGCGGGACCCGCGCGCGTCACGATGACAACGACAGAAGGAGGAGCGCGATGAGCGAGCGCGAGATCACCTCGGTACTGGCCACCGTCGATTACCAGGGCTGGCACCGCGACAGGCTGATCGAGGTGTTCGCCCCGGCGCCCGTCACCTTCGTCGACGCCGACGACGCCGACGGGATCGCCCGGGCGTTGGAGACCGCCGATGTCGCCGTGCTCAAAGCGGATCTTGACGAGAGGTATGCGCGCCCGCCGCAGCTGAAATGGGTGCACTGCGACCACGCGGGCCTGAACGGGAGCGCGAAGCCGGAGATCATCGCGCGCACCGATCTGATCGTGACTGCCTCGGCCGGCCGAGCTGCCCCCGCGCTAGCGCAGCACATCTTCTTCTTCGCGCTCGGGCTCACCTACGATGCGCCCGGACTCGTGCGCATCAAGAACGAGCACAAGTGGCGCGGCCTGCCGGGCTACGAGGACCGTCGCGGCCTCTATGGCAAGACGATGGGGATCATCGGCCTCGGCCACACCGGCCGAGAGACGGCGAAGCTCGCAAAGGCCATGGGGATGTCGGTGCTCGGCTACGGCCGAGGCGCCGATCAGGGGAGGACCGAGGGACTCGACGAGTACTTCGACTCCGCCGAGGGCGCGACCATCGACGAGATACTCGGGCGCAGCGACTTCGTGGTGCTGTGCATCCGCCTGACGGACGAGACCTGGCACATGATCGGGGCGCGCGAGCTCGGACTCATGAAGCCCAGCTCCTACCTGATCAACATGGCCCGTGGGGCCGTCGTCGACGAGAACGCGTTGGTGGCCGCTCTGCACGCCGGCGGAATCGCCGGCGCGGGGCTGGACGTCTTCGAGCAGGAGCCGCTGCCCGCCGACGCGCCGATCTGGGACGCCCCCAACACGCTGATGACGCACCACGTCACCGCCGAGATGCCGGACCTCCGGGCGCGCTCGCTCGAGATCATCGCCGAGAACGTACGTCGCTATCGCGCGGGCGAGGAGCTGCTCAACCGCATGTCTCCAGGCGACCTCTACACGCACTAGCCAGAGCGGCGCAGGAGGGCCGATCATCGACGAGACATACGTGGCCGCCACCCGGCGGTACGAGCAGATGCGCTACAACCGGGTCGGCGCGAGCGGGCTCAAGCTGCCCGCGATCTCATTGGGTCTGTGGCAGAACTTCGGGGACGATCGACCGCTCGCGACGCAGCGCGCCATCATCCGAACGGCGTTCGATCTCGGCATCACTCATTTCGACCTCGCGGACCGTTATGGGAGTCCCTTCGGTAGCGCCGAACTCAACTTCGGCCGGGTGTTCGCCGAGGACCTGCGTCCTTACCGGGACGAACTCGTCATCAGCACCAAGTCCGGCTTCGAGATGTGGCCGGGACCCTATGGAGAAGACGGCTCGCGCAAGCACCTGCTCGGTTCGCTCGATCGCAGTCTGAGGAGCCTTGGCGTCGACTACGTCGACATCTTCTATTCGCATCGCCCAGACCCCGAGACGCCCATCGAGGAGACGATGGGTGCGCTCGCATCGGCGATCCAGCAGGGCAAAGCCCTGTACGCCGGAATCTCGAGCTACACCGTCGAGCAGACGCGGGTTGCCGAGCGGGTCCTCCGAGAGATGGGGGTGCCGCTGCTGATTCATCAGCCGCGCTACTCGATGTTCGATCGTCGTGCCGAAAACGCCGGTTTGTTCACGGCTCTCGCTGAGCTCAGCGTCGGGAGCATCGTCTTCTCACCGCTGGAGATGGGACTCTTGACGTCTCGTTATCTGGACGGCGCCGCCCCGCCCGGGTCTCGTGCCTCGACCAGCGACTTCAGCTCCCGCATCCAGCTCAGCGAGCAGTACCTGGCTCGGGCGCGCGCGTTGAACGAGATCGCAGCCGCGCGCGGGCAGACCCTTGCCCAGCTGGCGCTCACCTGGGTGCTGCGCCTCCCGCAGGTGACCAGCGCACTCGTCGGGGCGTCAAGCCCGGATCAGCTGAGCCAGAACGTGCGTGCCCTGAGCGCACCCGGATTGACCGCCGACGAACTCGAGGCGATCGAGCAGTTCGCCGTCGACGGCACCCACCGCTCGTAGCGCGAGGTCAGTAGAGGCGGAAGCTGCGGCCCAGCACACGTGACGCAGCACTCGTGAGATGGTCGACGGCAAGCTTCTCGGCATGCTTGGCGTCGCGCGCGCGAATCGACTCGATGATGGCGCGATGCTCCTCGTAGTTCTCCTCACGGCCGAGCTCGCCGCGAGACTGCTCCTGCGCCATGCACAGGTGCGCCTCGCCGACGATGGTCTCGTACATCCGCGAGATGCGCGGGCTGCCGAGGCCGGAGACGAGCGCGGAGTGGAAGCCGATGTCCGAGGCGATCATGTCGACGAAGGACTCGCTGTCCAGTGCTCTGCGCATCGACTCGAGGCTGTGTTCCGCCTCCGCAGGCACGGCGGCGAGCCTAGCAAGGGCGGTGACGGCATTGCGCTCGAAAAAGATGCGACTGCGGTAGAGGTCTTCGATGTCGTCCTCCGACAGCAGCGGCACCTTGGCCGTCTTGTTGGCCGTGCGGCGCAGGATGCCGGTCTGCACCACTCGCTCGATCGCGGCCTTCGCGGTGGGACGCGCAACGCCGTAGGTGCTCGCGACCTCCTGCTCCGTCACCCGCGATCCTGCGGAGAGCTTGCCGGTCAGCACCTGCTGACGCAGCGCGTCGGCGAGCGCGTCCACGAGGGTCTGAACGGCGATGTCCACCGTCATCGTGCGCTCCGGCCAATCCGCTCGCTGGTCGTGGGCATAAATCCTCCAAGGTCCACCGCTGCACGCTTTCGTCAGGCAAGCTTGCCAGCTATGCAATGATAATGAACCGTTAGGCGGCGGAGCGGCAGGGCGAGCGCGCGCTTTCAGCGCAGAGTGAGCTCCACTTCCTCACCGGCCTCCAGGCCGGCGATGGTGATGGTGGGCGCGACGCCGGCCAGCGGCTCCAGCGAGGTGACCGTCACCCGCTTCACCTCGCCTGGAAGCAGGGCGAAGTAGTCGTCGGAGAAGATGACCGCGTCGCCTCCTTCGAGCTGAACGAGCTTCTGCAGGCTCGGCGAGGAGAGCTCTATCGTCCAGGTCGGCGCGCCATCGTCGGCGACACCGCTGCCGACGAGCCGAGCCGACACCGGGTTCGGCGCGACCTCGACCTCGGCGAGCGGGACGAAGAAGACCGTGTCGGTAGAGACGGGCATGCCGTCGACGAAAAGCTGCGCCTGCACGGCCTCACGGGTGCGATCGAGCACCGTCTCATACAGTCCGGGCAGCTCGAGCAGGCGCGAGGTCTTGCCCGGCGCGAGCGCGGCGCTCGCGTTCCACGCCCCGGCGACTCTTCCGTCCGAGCCGAGGTGCGCGACGCGCAGTTCGACGTCGACCGGGGCACTGCTGACGTTCGATGCGACGACGCGGATGTCATCGATGTCGCGATAGACCCCGACCACGACGTCCGCGAAGAGCCGCTTGATCGCGTAGAAATTCATCAGCGGGCGCAACAGGTAGTCCACGCAGCCGAACTCGAACAGAGGCCCGCCCTTGTTGAAGGACCAGTTCACGATGCCCGTCAGCGAGGGCGAGGTGAGCCGGAGGGTCTTGAGTGCCGTGTAGTCGGCCACGAGGTGCTCGATCTCGAGACTCTTCAGGTAGCCGCGCAGAGTGCGCGCCTCGAAGTAGTCGCTGTAGGGGTACTTGGTGATGAGCGGCAGCTTCGTCAGCTCCGTCCACTTGCCGGGCCATCCGCGCCCGGCGAACTCGTCGAGGTCGATCCCCATCGTCTGCTCGAGCGTCTCGGG
>Ga0164242_10004939_pt1 | contig 14889 bp, 8 predicted proteins | sample OricomgcompostMG_FD_108783 | JGI IMG/M metagenome (GOLD analysis project Ga0164242, IMG submission 108783) | Miracle-Growth compost microbial communities from Emeryville, California, USA - Original compost - Miracle growth compost (MG) ... | reverse complement strand
TTTCATAATAGCATAAGTACTATAAAAAGTCAATCTCTACCACAGAACTATGTGTATTACGCAAGCCCCAGATTGTCAGATAAATAGACGATCTAGAACGTATCCAGGAAGTTGCCGACTTTACCCTTAAGGTTGTCGTTGCCAGCGACTCCGCGGGCGGGATCGCCGTGGATCTCAACCTTGAGTTGGGCCATTTTCGCTGCAGCGGCACCACCGTTTGCCCGGGCAAAGTTAGTGGCAAACCCCTTTTCTTTGAACGATGCGCCCGCAAATGCGTCTGCGGTGTAGCTGGATATTGCACTCTGTATAGCGTTGTCGAAGGTAGTGCTCGCTCCGGTCTTGAAGTCTGTTTTGCCAAAGGTACCTTCTTGCATGGCGGCTATATCGCCTGCGCCGAACATATTGTAGTTGCCCATATTTTCCGCAAGTGCGCGTGAGGATGCAGAGGGACCGCTTCCACCCACATACTCGAGAACGGTTTTTGACTTGCCGTCGCTGGGGTCTACCAACATGTGGCCAGGTCCCATGAGCTGGATAAGCCGCTCCAGAGCTGCGACCGTTTTCGGATCGTCTTTTTGGCCGGACGTTACCATATCACCGAGGCTCTTGACGTCCATAGTATCAACGACAGTATGCGCCGCTTTTGTCTCCTCGTTGATCATTTGACGCTGAGCACTTAGTGCGTTTGAGGCGACGCGTTGCATGTCGCTTTCCAGAGCTCCACGACCTCCAGCCATCTTTCGTCCAAAACTAGTGAGGTTACCGTCCGCGTCGACGGAGTTATCAGCCGTATAGCCAAGGAGTTCTTTGTTGTAGGTACTATCTGTGAAGTTCTTGACAGCCTTGCGTCGCAGGCCGCGCTTAGTACTGCCGAGAGTGGTGAGATTTGCCATCCTACCCCGCATACCACCTTGCATGTAGTTGGTAGCGTTCTGCTGGCGTTTGAGGGCGTTTGCCTCGCTGGCGGCCTTGAGGCGGCCTCCGGCGAGCTTGCCGCCCATGGAGGAGATTTTGCCACCGATAGCTCCGGCGGCATTGAGCGCACCTTTGAGAACTGACCAGACGGCGAGTAGCGGCGCTACGGCGATACCTGTAGCTACCATACCGAGAAGAACGCTGACCGGGTGGCCTTGGTTCAGGTTACAACCTTTTCCTGTCTGGACACCGCGACAACCAGTGACCGTGATCGACGGCGCCCCACAGGCAGTATAGGTATTCGGAGGGGCGGGAGGGATTGCTGCTCCATTTGCACTTGTATCACCGCTTTGAAATTGGGCTGCCTGTTTCCGGTCGTCCGGCTGACACCTCATCGCATTATCGGCCTGCTCTGCCGTTTGTGTTCCGGAAACGAGGATGATTGTACTTGCCAGCTGTCCGGCACCAAAGAGAAGTCCGACGACCGGGAATACCATGAGCAATTGCCAAAACATCTTCAGCCATCTGTTGAAAAGCCGCTCGGTATTGGGCAGAAGATACATGACAAATGCGATCGGCGAGATGACGACGAGCAGGACGATCAGAGCCTTTCGTAGCAACAGGATAATGACGATGGTGATGACCGTGATGAGGACGAAAAAAGCAATACTGATCAGGAAACCAGCACTCACCCATGCGAACGCAGCGACACCGAGTGATGCAGCGGCGATCACCGTTAATATGGTCGTGCCGCCACCAGTGCTGTGGTCAGCGCCGCCGTATTTACTTACCTCACCAAATACCGACGGGCCGATACTATTAGCAATACCCTCTAAGGTATTTTGGACCTCATAGCCAAGAATATTGGTTAAGTCTACGACTAACTGGCAGATGTAGTACGAGACATTCACTGCGATAGCGGCAACGATGAGCCGCGGAATCATCTTTTTGATACCGTAGTTGTTGATGCCGTATCCGGTCACTTGCGATATGATAATTGCCAAGAAGGCCATGATAAACATGATGTTTGCCAAGTTGCGTGCGACATTCCATGCCTGCTTGGTTCCCGCCTCCTGACCGCCGTTGGTGGCGTCTGCCAAAAGCTGCGGGTCCGTCTGCAGGAAATTGTTCGCCAAGACATCAAATACTTTGTCTGACAGCTTGGATGCACCACTGATGATAGGACAGAGCATCCAACCGATTTTTTCGATGGCGCAGTTTTCACCGGTATCTGTACTTTGGGTTTGAGCTGTCCCCTGCTGTCCAGCGGGTGTTGCTGTCTTACAGGTTACTTTAGGTGGATTAGTAGAGTTGTCGGTATCTTGTGTTGCGCCTGCCTTGGTCTCGTCTGCGGTACATGTTCCTGGATGGTCTGCATAAACAGTAGTGCCTCCAAGAGGAGACACTACCGTTGAAAAGACGATGAATATCGCAACGAAAACGGCTAAGAAGTGTTTTTTGTATTTCTCACCCATCTACGTTCAATATAGCACAAGCGCTATAGAGAACATAGAGGTAAGACTAGTCGTGGATGTCTTGCGGGTTGATTGTCCGTGCTTTATCGCTGTTTGACGGATAACTAGTATAGAGAACAGGCTTGCCATCAATAAACCGGAAGATGGATTGGTAACCAGGACCACCGGTGATATCTTCCTCGGTACCGTTTATGATGACAGACGGAATCCCTGCGGGATCGTAGTTGATTTCGGGAACCTTCTTGGTACGAAATACTTTCGACATAACAGGCTGATTGTTTACAGAGCTTATGTCGACGCCCTCGATACCACCGAAGCCCGAGCTGTCGCGGTTGAACGCCGCAGTAATAAGCTGGTTAAGGCTGTCGTAGTCGCTGTCAACCGATGCGCCGAGGAGCTTTACTCGGTCGTTGTCACTCAAGGTCGTGTTGTTCTTGATAATGTAACCAATGACAGCATTAAGTGTGAGGATATCGTTGCCTGACATAGATTCAGAAGGCTTTACATAGTTGCCGACATACTGGTACATACCAGGCTTGTTGTACTCTGCTGCCATTTGTTTGTAGCCGGCTTCAAGCAGGGTCATACCTTGGTATGCCGGATCAGAACTGGGCTGATGCAGCTGATTATATGCCCAGTCTACTCGCTGTATGTCTGTATACTCATTGCTCCAGAACTCATTCATGGATGCTTGTTCCATTGCTGCAAAGACCTGGCTGTTATCGCCCTGACCTTCGTGTGCACCAGGATTAGCTTCACTTGTCGCTACTGGACTACTTGGGGTATTGTGCGCGCCTGCACTCTCATTGGAACATGCAGCACCGAAGAGGGCTGCTCCTGCAAGTGCGAGGACGGCTGTTGGCTTTTTCCAGCCAAGTTTCTTTTCTTTTTTGTCACCAGGATTATTGTCGCGAAATGTCATGTGGTGGATATCCTTTCGCCCTGCGGGCAATTGAATAAATATAACTTTACTTTTCGATTATACACTAAAATCTCAATAAACGCAAGAGGTTTGAATAAAAAGAGACGCCTTAGCGGAGAGTGGCTTTGTTTTGCAACTGCACGTCTTTAAGGAGGTCTGTAAGGGTGTTGGTCGGATCCGGCGTAATTCTTAGGCTAAATTCCGTCGTTTTGAGCGTAAGGATCGACCCCGCTTTTTCCACTAAGTCTTTTTCAATACTCTTTATCGCTGGCGCGGTTGTCGCATCTGCGAGCTGGCTGTAGGTATCTACCAAGCTTGTGGCACTTGTGACGTATTGGTTTAGGAACTTGTCATAGAAGGCGTTCTTTGGCGACTGCCGAGCGTTTGCCAAGGCCATCTTGCAGGCAGCGACAGATTGATTGAAAGCGGTTGTGCCTTTGAGACTGTTTTTGTTTGTTGCGAATGAGTTGCAATTTTCCACTACCGCAACGTAGTAATTGACAGAGGAAATGAGATCATTAAGAGCGGTCTGATATTTTGAAAGCGACGAGGATACTTGGCTGTAGGCACTCCGGATAACGAGGTCGCGATGCACGACAGGGTTATCCGAAAGACTGTTGGCAGCCTCGAGGTATGCTTCTTGTTTCTGCTGTAGTTCGGTGGCGAGCTTGCCATCTACTAAGCCAGGATAAATAACAGTATCGAGGGTATCGCTAATCGCCCGGACACTTGCCTGCATCGACTGCAACTGCGTAGAAGCATCTTTGTAATTGTTATCCGACGGTCGCCACGTGAAGAAATAGACAACAAATAAACACCCGAGCAAAAGCACACACAGAGGTAAGATGAATATTCGTCTTCGTATTAACAGTTTGCCTGCCGGCACTTTTTTAATCGTTGAGTCTCCGGTGAAGTCCATAGAAAATCCTTAAAACGGTCCCGGGATAGGCGCGTTTTTGAACGCGCCGGGAATACATCCGGTATCTCCGTTTTTACATATCTCCCCACTGCCATAGTATGACCTTGAGAAGGGTTTTTTGGGCTGCCCTGCCATACACTGCCCGCTTCCACCATCCCAATACATCTGACCGGGATTGTTTGCGGCATTTGCTATACAGGCCTGTCTCATTGTTAATGGCTGTTCTCCTGCCATGCATTTTTTACTTCCACCATCCCAATACATCTGACCGGGATTGTTTGCGGCATTTGCTTCACATGACGTTTTTGCCGTACTGCCGGATATGCACTTTTTAGTTGCTGGATCCCAGTACGATCCGTCGCCCTTGCTGTTACAGTCTGAATTCGTATTACTGCCCCCAGACTTACTGCTACTAGAGCCCCCACCACCGCCGCCGGGTAGTCCTGGCAACTGCGGCACGGTTGGCTTGGGATTATCGCAGTCTACGTTACCACCTGGAGATTTGACGATGCTATCGATAAAGTTGAGCGTGGGACAGACGGCACGCGGGTCATAGCCCATATGGTTGTCGGTCGCACCGAACTCAGTACCCGGGGCGTGTTCGTTACTCGGGTCGCCTTGGATGATTTGGACCTCAGATCGGATACCCATGGTATGCAGCTTGTCGCGCATATCGTAAAGCTGCTGCGGATCAACCAGATCGTCATCGTCAAAACCGGATAGGAATGACGGCGGCGTGTCAGGGCTGGCAAATAGTGCCGGTGACAGGGCGTTGAAATTGTCTATACATTCACCGAGCTTTTGAGCGGACATATTGAAGAGACCACTTGGCAGGCCGCTGGACATAAAGGTTTGTAGTGTCGGCTTGCCATCGGCATAAGCCGCCTCCAGTTTTTTGCTGATAGACTCGATGGTTGTTCCGGTCGTAGCAGCATATTGAGCACCAGTCATCACCTCCGTTATGAGGTTGAGGGGACTACCGCTGCCACCGTCGCCGTTAACGAGCCCCTGAAGACTCTGAAGGTCGCCTATTCCACCGCTGAGCGGGGTTTTCCCATATTCTGCAACCTTGCCCGTACCACCATTGAGGAGGTCGGCCATGTTGGCGGCACCAGCTAAGTCGGTCGGTACGCAGGTAGAATGGATCATACCGATCAAGAAAGTCTTGTACGATTTAAATAACGCGGTATAAGCATTGGTTGGAGCGGACCAGCCGACAGCAACTTTGGCACCTGATTTACCGCTGGCAGCTACACGCATAGACAGGCTGGCGCCGGCACTGTCACCCCCGACGGCTATCTTGGCAGGGTCGATACCGTATAGGCTGGCGTTGTTGATAACATGGCGCAAGCCGCGAAGAACATCGTCGAACTGGTAATACACACCGCTGGTACCTAACCGGTATGTGACCTCGATGACAGTAAAGCCGCGAGCATTAGCTCCGCCGCCCGCCGGTCCAGCCATTGGCTTATTCTTGTCAATGTTCTTTTGAGCCCCACCAAAGGCGATCTGCTCTGCTGTGCCGTCGTTGGCGACCCAACCACCACCATTGAACCAGACGATTGCCGGTGCTTTGTCTCCGCTGGCCGGCCAGACTTTGATCTGCTGCTGCTTGCCGGCACCGTTGACATAAGAGTCACGGTTGTTGTCTGGCTGCTTGCTGGTGTCAGTTTTGGCATCTGGTGTGAGAGAGTGTATGGCGCCGATCAGACTGTTGAGATTGAGGACACCATCCAGGACGTCTTGGATAGCGTTCGGATTGCTTGAGCTACTGCTGCTCTTTTGCGTGGAGATATAGGCGCTGCCAGCAGTTGCCCCCGCTATGCAGGCGTCGCGGTTTTTTTGCTCGTTGTTATCCGAACCAACGAGGTTCGGGCTGCTGAGACAGTCCGAAAGAGTAACAGGCTTACCTGCCGTGCCATCTTGTCCGAGACCGCCATATAGGCATGAAAGCGCCTGTTCCTGGTCGCTCTGGTAGGGTGCGCAAGCAAGTAATATAGCATTTTTGTAGGCATCCGGATCGTCGGCCGTAGTACCGGATGAGCCCGTGGGGCTTGGCGATGGACTGCTTGAGGCTGATGCTGATGAAGATGGGGTTGAGACGGCATCGGAGACAAGACCATGCTGCTTTGCCGAAGCAGATTTGCTACAGATATCAGCAACCTTTTGGCCGAACAGGTCCACATAATCGCTGCAGTTGGCGCCGCTGATACCGTCTTTACAGGCGTTTGTCTCGTCGCTATTGCTGTACTGACCACAATAATCATTAACGCTTTGGACCGCATGTGCCACTCCGCCTTGCTGTGTGAAACCTGCCACGCCGAGGGCGATGAGACCCGCCACGACCACAAGACGTACTACCGCGCCTGTATGAAGCAGGCGGTGGATAGCACGGAATTTTCTCGGGTTGTCCTGGGCCTTGTGTTTGTTCATAGCGGATATGGTTTTAGAATACACTACTCATTATATAAGGACAAGCATTATTGTCCGGCTGGATTTTGTTTATGATACTATATATTCAAAGCATGAGCGAAAACGGAAAAAGATTTCAATTTCAACTGCGACCGCTGTCAAAAAGACAAAAAACGGTCGTATTACCCGTAATGGTTGTCATCGGTGCGTCAGTGGTTGTCGCGGCCGTCGTGGCAACGATTATCATGCCCCCGAACCCCTACAGCAAGCCAGGCATTGGCGCTGATGGATTCCAGGCATTTATGGAAAAGGATACGGATCTGGGCATTGGCAGCGTCGTCAGCAAAGATGAGGTTGTGGCTGTGCTTGGTAAAAATGCCAAATCCGTCGAGAACGTCAGTGTCAGCGGTGTATTCAACTACAACGGTGATCGCGGCCAGACGGCAACATATAAGTTTGTACGCGCCGACGGCAGACAAGCGAGTCTGTATGTCGATGTGATGGTATTTAAGAGCTCAAATTCCATGGATGACGCTAATATATATGTCGGTACAGGCGAGGCAAAAGTGGTCAATGGCCACCAGGCATACTATATGCATGCTCAAACGCTGGGGATTACCCGTGAATACCGCGTGATGGTGGTGAACGGTTTGAAAGCCTATAAATTCGTTATCGATCAACCATTTGACGATATTACTATCAACGAAGTCAGCTCTGTCGCCGCCCTACTGAAACTGGCACAAAACGCCAAATTGTAGCTGTCTCTAGCCCGGATTCAGATACAGTATATTGTTGCTTGTGTAGAAGTAGTCGCTGTAGTTGACCTTGGAGTTGTCGTCGCCGGTACAGTCCGAAGCGCCGCCGAGCGTACCGTCTACCGAACACATCATCGTGTAGGCGCGGAAGTTCGTCAGCTCCTCGCTCTGCTCGGTACACTTCTTGCCGGAATACCAGTCCTGGTCGGCCGACGCACCTTCGCTGACGGCCGGTACTGGTACTTTGATTTTCTGGCCGGTGTTGTTGTCCTTGATGCTGACGACAACCAGATCGCTACGCCCCCAGGGAGCGACACGGTTGACGCAGTAGTTGAGGAATTTTTCGTACTCACTGCCTGGTATCGCTTTGCCGGTCACCTCGTCGATTTGGGGTTTGTTTTGTGCGGCTTTTGCAGATGCGAGCATACGTGCTACATTTGCCTGGTCGCCCTCTTCGTCCGCTTGGGCCAAGCGCTCGGTCAGCTCGTCAATATTCTTTTGCGTCAGATCGGAGTGTTCTTTGAGCATGTAATCCAAGACGCTGCCTGGCTGGGCGAGCAATTCCTGGGGCCCGAAACTATAGCGGACATTACAAGCCATATCCGCCATAATACCGATAGCGAGATATGCCGGATCCGGACACGACAGCCGTGCCGGGTTGAAGGGGTCGGGCTGCAAATACAGAGTTGCATTGGCGGTCGAGCCAAGCATTTTCATGCTGCTGCCAAAGAGCGACATGATATTGGTAAGAGATGAAAACAGCGGCGTCTTGTTGTCATATGACAGTGACAAACTGTGAACGATCGAGCCGAGGAAGGAGTACTTATTATATATGTCGAACGGCGTGTTGCGGGCATTATAGCGGGCAACCTGGGCGTAATCATTCATGATCGCCGGTTTTTGGGCCAGATATAGGGACATAAAGGCGGCGTTGCTTGGCATCATACCGCGCGACATGGCCATATCGCCCAGTATTTCACCGGTACCGGCAAAGATCGCATCACTGGCAGCGAGACCCATGGTATTCGAGGTGAAGAAATTGTACATGACTCCTGCCCATATGGCAGCATTGGCGCCGAAGAGCCCGGCAACGACTGGAGAAAGCTGCTCGGCAGTCGGTCTCAACGACGGCTGCGTTAACCATTCTCCGTGAGTCTGATTCGGATTACGCTCATCCTGGTGAGGCTCGGAGCAAGTGTCCCAACCAACCTCCTCGGCGTCTGCTGTAAGCCCTTGGAATCCTGGCGGTGCACTTGCCGGGATGGCTTCTTGGCAGTGATCTTTCTTGATGTCAGCGTGGCTCGTAATCGATTCACCACCGAGGCAATAATCGCGATCACCGCCTCCCAGGTTGGCGGGAGGCATACTTAGCTGCCCCTGTATGCCGGCCGCTTGACCGACTGCTGCCGCGGAAGCCATGATCTCGCCCCAAGCTGGTGCCATCGCGGCGATCAGATCAAACGTGTCGAGATAATACAAGAAGCCAAAGGGAGACGGTATGGGTAAGTTTTCATAGACTATCATCTTATATTCGGTAGAATCTGTCGCGTTGGGACCATTGTAGCCACCGAAGGTAGCTTGAGTAAGCTTGCTTGACAGGGTGTTGATGACTGCCCCCTCGCCCGTCGAGCCGGACTTGATCTTGTCGGCCGCCGCTAGGTATTGATAAGCAAATCGTGCAATAGTATGCGCCTTGGCGAGCTGGGCGTCGTTGGTGACGGCTTTGCCGAAGGCATACCAGTCGCATTGGAGGCCTGGATATGAAGTCACTGGCGTGATGAGAAGCTGCATCGCCGTCTCATAGGGGATAATAGAGCTGCCAGGAATCGGCGTATCCTTACTCGACAACATCTTCATGATCGTACCCTGGGGATCTTTCTGAAGGGCGTCAAGGTCCGGTATTTTTCCAGAAAAGGCGTTCATGACCGCGCTCAGGGCATTTACCGCATCACTAGGGAGCGATGTTACCTTACCGTTCAGGATATCCGAGACCGTCCCGTCGAGGTTTGCATCGTGCACCATATTCATAAAAGAACCCATGCCGCTGAGAGACCCCAGGCCAATGCCGCCGTCGGAGACCGGCCCGGCGCTTGTCGAGTCGATACCTTCGTTGCTTCCGGTCATGGCGTCGTCGAACGACTTGTTGACATCATCTTCGGTGCTGCCGGAGACAGCTAACTTTTTATCGAGGTCATATTTTGATTTCAGGCGCGAGCTGAAACGTTTGTCTTCATAAAAACTGGTGATAGGGTCAAAGACACTATATACCTGTGCTTTCGTCTTGAGACTTATCTGGGCATAGAGCCATAGCATGTCGCCTGAAGCAATCGGCGCGTACTGCAGGAGACTCTGTGCGTCCTTGGGTAGGCTGGCTGAGTCGATAATGTCTTTCATGCTATTGTTCAAAGCGTTACCCAACCCACTAAGGTCGCCGCTGGCGATTCGATTGAGTAAAGACTGGGCATCTGACTTCACAGCTTTGATCGTCTTTGTGTAGTTTGGCGGTAGGATAGCAGTTACTTTGTAGCGGCTTTCGTCCTGATCGCCGTTGTCCATACCGTTGCTGAGGTCGCGGTCGTCTTCAAACACCTTACTGCCGAGTACGGTAAAGCCCGCTTTCTCGAACGCCTTTTTTTGTGCCCGGCTCATGGTCGTCAGCTTACATTTGATACTGCCCTGGGTGTTTCTGTCGGTACTACCACCCTTACCGCTGGTATCTACACCGCCACCGCTGCTTCCGACACCTGAGTTTTCTCCCAGATTGCTCGCCGATCCATCGCACTGAGCACGCCCGATCTTGTAGTTCATCATCTTCCAGTAGTAATTCATAAGAGCGACCGTGGAGTCGGACAGATCGTTGCTGTACATTTCCTTTATATTGACGAGGATAATATTCGGCGCGAAAGCCGATGTGTAGACAACGCCGAGACCGATCATGCCGATTACGAACAAAAACGCCGAACCGCTTCGAAGCTTGCCGGCACGCCGGCCAAGAAAGCGAAAACGTCCTTTACTCTCCCCTTTGGGGGTATCTACTTTTTTCTTGGTATCCGTTTTCCATGAAGCATCGGGGGCCGCTTCTTCTGACTTCAAGCTGTTCGCCGCCTTCGACTCTTCGCCGTGGATACGATTGAACTTCTTTTCGTAATCGGACTCGGCGACGGATTTTTCAGCCGGATTGAAACGTTCAGCCATGGGCTAACTATCCTCGTCGTGTTTTTGACCGGATCCCACCGTGACGTGCGGCGGTTCGGTCGGAGCATCCTTGTGCCCCAAGATATCCTGTTTGTCGCGGTCTTCGTCAAGGCTGCGCTCGGAATCAAAGAGATATTTCTGCGCTCGGGCCTTGGCCTTTTCCTCCGTGCCGCTGATGGGCGGTTGACTGACGTTGTCGGGCGGTCGATGCAGGTCTTGGCTGTGGCCGAGCAGCGACGAAGCATCCACCTGGATAGGTACAGCGACGATCTTTATCGGCTGACTTGGCGCCGAAGAGCCGGAAATGATATTGCCGCTCTGTGCGATTTGAGGTGCGCGGTAACTGGTGACAGGTGCGGATGGCTGTGCACCTCCGCCGCCGGATGATGAGCCACCGCCTCCTCCACCACCGCTGCCCGCAGGGGCGGGACCAGCACTGAATTTACGGTCTTTGTCTTTGGATTCATGCGAACGGTTGAGATTGTTGAAGAGGTCTTTGGCGGTAATCTCATCCTCTTTCTTATCGCCTTTAGCATTAACCTCGCTTGCCGCTACGGCACTTGCGACGGCGCTACCGATATCAAGCTGGTCGGCCTGGCCGTTCATGCGTGCGTTTTGTAGTTCTTCAAGCTGTTTGGCACTGTTTTCAGACTCGCCGCGGATGCTGGAGTCGAGTGCATTTTGTACCGCGTTTGAACTTGAGCCGGTCTGCTGGGTGGCCGTCCCTGCGCGCTCCGCCAAGCTCTCGCCTCCCTCGTCACCTCCTGTCAGATTGGAGCCGCCGAGCGATGATCGCCGGCGATTGCGGCTAAATGCCTGCCGGCGGTTGGGCAGACCGCCAGCCCCGCCGAGTTTGATACTTGCAGCACCGGCGGTGGCATTGCCGGTCACGCGTGCCTTTTCGTCGGATTTGCCGCCACGGCGCCCGGCGATACTTGCCGACAAACGCGTGCCGGCTGAGCTCATGATTGACGACATGTTCTTGAAAATGAACCAAACCGCGAGTAATGGCAGTACCGATGCTGCCGCTGCGACCGTGTCCGTAATTGCACTGCCAGAGCCGCTAAGCGTCGGATAGTTGTCTCCTGTCATGCGGTAGTTGGCATCATTTGATCCGACCGTTATGATCGTGGCGTCGACGATCTGTCCGGCTCCGAGTAACAGCGCGATGATCGGATACAGGAGCAAAAGCTGCATAAAAAGACGAATAGCCTGGAAGAAATATTTTTCCAGATTCGGCAGGAGGTACGCGACGAACAGGATCGGCGATGCTAGAATCAGCATAGCGATAACGACCTTGCGCATGATCAGGAGTACGACTCCGGCCGCACAGATTGTCGCTACCGAGATAATGACCGCTGCAACAGGGGTTAAGAGCACCCAGGCGGTATCAGGCTTAGACATGATGGCCGATGTGATGGATGTCAGTGGTCCATCGCCCGCCGCCCCGCCAATTGGCAGGAGGGCAGTACCTACCTTATCAGCAACACCGGACATGATAGCGATGATCGAGTCACCGACAATATTTGTGATGTCAATGATGACCACGCATAAGAAATACGATACGTTCACAAGAACGGCGCATATAAGCAACTTAGGGACAAGGCGTTTCATGTTGTAGCCGCCACCCCTGCCGACCAGCTGCGCGTAGACCAATACCATAAACGCGACAACAAACAACGCGTTAGCAATATTGCGCATCATACCCCACGCCGTATAGGTACCGCTATCATTGGATGCGATATCGTAATCAATACGCAGGAAGCTCTTGTTGATATATTTGAAGCCGTTGTCGGCGAGGCGTGCGATCGAGCGCATCGTTGGACAGACGACCCAACCGACCTGCTCGATAGCACAGCTGGCGGAAGCGCCGGTCAGTAGTCCGCCGAGGCTGAGAAGATCAGTCAGACCTTGGGCGCTAGCCGGCGTGCTAAGGACTGGTGTCAAAGTGAGTGTACCTGCGGTCATCAGGGTCAGCAAGAAAAGCGCCCCACGCCGAAGTTGTGCGCGCAGAACGCCAAACAATCTGTTCGACCAGCGCCTTATCATTACTATTACAGTATCTGTTATCACGCTTATGGTGTCAATGATATAATCAGGGTAATCATGCAACCAAACGAACAGAATCACAACCGGTCCGAAGCGCCGTCCGCGCTGCCCGTCGGCGGCACTGGCTCCCCCGCTCCGCAACCGCCGACACAGCCGCCAGAACAACCGCTTCCTTATGCCGCACCGGACTATCTACATCTTGATCCGGTGTCTATTCAGGCGGCCAGACCGACAAGAAAAGCAAAATTTGTCGTGGCAATAACGGCACTACTTGTTCTTGTCGGAGCTGGCGGAGCGGCTGCATTTTTATGGACGAGCGGAGCTTCCGAGAGGGGTTTGTATCACGCCCTGAATAATTTTATGAACCTGCAATATGTTTCACGCACAGTAGTACAGACGAGTCAGGACCCTACCAGCAAGATATCGGCGCAGAGCCAGACGGACTTTACGGACCCCGGGAATGCAAAAAATCAGACGGAATATACACTTAGCTACCCCTTGGATGACAGAACCAAGCAGTTCCGGCTATCTGAGGAGGTGCGTATGTTGGACGACTCCACACTTTTTTTCAGGCTAAAAGAATTCCCCAAAAGTCCGCTTACCGAAACCCTCTCTGCGACACAGTGGTATAGCCTGCCACTAAGCAATGAGAAGGCGGGGCTATTTGATCCGCTGGAAATGAGTCGCTCATACACGACACTGCCAGAGGGTCTTATAGCGGGTGATATAGGTATAAATGCTCGCGACCAACTGGTCGATTACATGAAACAGCAAAAAGTATATACGCTGGAGGGCTCGGAGACTGCAACATTTGATGGTATACAAGCCATTGTCTATAACGTAAAAACCGACACCACGAAGATCGCCGCCATGTACAAAAAAGCCGCCGATTTGGGTGTAAAATCCATACCGAACGACTATGGCACCCCTAAAGCCACACTTGATTATAAGATTTGGGTGGATAAAACGACGAGCCGCATTGTCAGAGTCATTATCAACAAAAAGACGACGGATACTGACCGCACTAGTACTTCCGAGACAGAAATTACCTACCCGAGCGAGCTGTCGATTACCGAACCGGACGCCAAAAGTGCCGTACAATAGAGGTATGTAGCTTGTGTTTTTATGAAGCTTAAGGTAGCGTTGCTAGTAGAAGATGACGAAAAAAAGAGTGAACATACTACGACGACTTCTGGCGGTAGCCATAGTTATGGGAGCGGGCGCGTATTTGGTATTTTCGCCGCACAGCACCATTAATGCCGCCCCTTGTGCGAAAGATGACCAGATAACGACAGCACCCGTGGACACCAGCGGAAAGAACTGCTTCGATCAAGGCTACGACGAGATTGTCAAAAAGTATGATTCGAGTCTCACCGTAGATAAGTACAATAAAGCGATTAAGGATTGCGAGGCTACCGATGGTAATCTGACTGCAGATTGGCACAATGCTACCAATCAAGGTAACTGCGCCAACGCCATCCGTTCATGTTATGAAAATGTCGTTGATACGAGATTATGTACGAATGACGGCGCGATGGCATATGTCGCGTCCTGTTCCAATGACGGTAATGCCGGTTATGACGGTGACTGCGGTTTTGACACGGCGATTGATCAAGTAAATATAGGCCACGGTGGAGTGGATTTTAATGACAATGCAGCAATGGAGCAAAAGCGCAGGGACGAGTATACGAAAGATCAAGAGGCTCTTTGTAAGCGGGACAACGATGGATCTCCCTCTGCCATCGAAAAATGCAGACAGGCTAGCGAGAAAGCATATACTGAGTGTTACGATTCTGTGGGCGGCCAACACAAGATGATACCACAGGGCAATTCGATTGCATTAAACGACTGTATCAGAACGAAGGCGACCGACGAGGAGCAATGTGCGAGATACAGTGATGGCAAGGGTATTTGGACCGACAACCAATGTCATCAGTACTCAGATTTTTCGAATAGTAAAGAAAATTGTGTTGCCCACGGTGGTCGGCTTGTTCTTACTGATGCTAAAGACCCGAATAATGCCAACGACGACGTATGGACGTGTGTTGATCCGAGTACGGTCAAATGTAAAGACGATAGTATACCCGACAAGGACAATAAATGCCCCGATGGTTCAGACGCTACTTACAGCGGTGATAACACCGGCCCGCTCGGTCCCCCTGCTGACACGCCGAAAGTGGAACATCAGTGCGGTCAGGCGCGGACGAACCTTATTTCTTGCGACGCAGGAAGTGCGAGCTGTGCCGG
>Ga0164242_10004938_pt1 | contig 14890 bp, 14 predicted proteins | sample OricomgcompostMG_FD_108783 | JGI IMG/M metagenome (GOLD analysis project Ga0164242, IMG submission 108783) | Miracle-Growth compost microbial communities from Emeryville, California, USA - Original compost - Miracle growth compost (MG) ... | reverse complement strand
CGTGTGGCGCGAGCCGCTCGTCGCGAAGCGGATGATCGGCGTGCTCGCCGACGCCGAGGACCTCTTCGAGCGGCTCACCGTCGAGCAGCTGCTCACCTACAGCGGGCTGCTCTTCGGGCTGCCGCGGGCGACCGTGACCGAGCGCACCGCCGAGCTCATCGACCTACTGGATCTCGGCGCCACCGCGGGCATCGCGGTCTCCGACTGCTCCGCCGGGACGACGAAGAAGGCCGCGCTCGCCTGCGCGCTCATCCACTCGCCCCGGCTCCTCGTGCTCGACGAGCCGTTCGAGTCGGTCGATCCGGTGTCGGCGGCGAACATCCGGGACATCCTGAGCGGCTTCGTCGCGGCCGGTGGGACGGCCGTCGTCTCGAGCCACTCGATGGATCTCGTCGAGCGGATGTGCGATCACGTGGCGATCGTCGCGGACGGCCGCCTCCTGGCGAGCGGCCCGCTGGACGAGGTGCGCGCGGGACGCACGCTCGAGGACCGGTTCCTCGAGCTCGTCGGCGGGCGACGCGCGGGACAGGGACCGGAATGGCTTCGACCGTTCTGACCCTGACGGCTCTGCGATTCCGCATCCTGGCCAATTCGCTCCGGCGCTCCCCGGTGCAGCTCGGCGCGGTGATCCTCGGCGCGCTCCAGGTGCTCGGCATGGGCGGCTTCGCGCTCGTCGCCGGGTGGCTGCAGGGCCTCAACCCCTTCGTCCTGGAGCGACAGGCGCCGCAGATCATCGTCGGCACGATCATCACCCTCGTCTGGGTGCTCGCCCCGCTCGTCGTCGGCAGCGCCGAACCGGCGCTCGACCCGCGAAAGCTCGCGCGCTTCGGCATCCCCGCGTGGCGTCTCCTCCTCGCCGAGCTGCTCGTCGGCCTCGGCTGGTTCCCGGCGCTCGCGACCCTCGTCGCGGCGCTCGCCCTCGGACTGACCTGGCGCGACCTCCCCGCCGGCATGATCGCGGCGGCATGCTCCGCCCCGCTCGTCGTGCTCACCTGCGTCGTCGGCTCCCGCGCGGCGATGTCGCTCGCGGCCGGCCTCGTCGCCCGGCGCGGCGCCGCCGGCCGCATGCTCGCGACGCTCGTCGCGGCCGCCGTGCTCCTCGTGCCGGTGCTGACCGTCCTCGTCCTCGACTGGCCGCCATGGACGCGCTTCGTCGAGCTGATGACCGCGCTCGCGTGGACGCCGATCGGCGCCGCCTGGTCGATCGCCGGCTTCTTCGCGGCCGGCAGCATCGGTGCCGCGCTGGCCGCGGTCGCGGTCGCGCTGCTCACGATCGCGGTCCTCGTGCTGCTGTGGTGGCTCGCGCTGCGTCGTGCACTCGAGACGCGGCCGACGACGGGCCGGCGGCGCGCCGCCCGGCTGGGGATCCTCGGGGCGGTGCCGAGCGGTGCGACCGGCGCGATCGCGGGACGGAGCCTCGTGCTCTGGTTCCGCGACCCCCGGCTCGTGATCCAGCTCGCGATCCTGCCGGTCGTGCCGGCGCTGCTCGTGCTGCTCGCCGTCGTCGACCACGTCGACTGGTTCGCCTACCTCGCCGCGCCGCTCGCGGCCGGACTCCTGCCGCTGACCCAGTTCGCCGGCGTCTCCTATGACGGCGGCGCCTTCGCCTCCGAGCTCGCCGCCGCCGTCCGCGGCCGATCGGACCGGATCGGCCGCGCCGCCGCGATGCTGCTGATCGCCCTGCCCGCGGTCGTGCTCGTCGCGGTGCTCGCGCCGCTCGCCGTCGGCTCCGCGGCGCGCATCCCGGCGACCCTCGGGCTCGCGCTCGCCGCCCTGCTCGCCGCGACCGGCGTCTCGAGCGTGAGCTCCGCCTTCGTCGCGGTGCCGGTGGCCGCCGCCGGCAAGAATCCCTTCTCGTCACCGCCCGGGTCGAACACGATCCAGGTCCTCGGCTCCTACCTCGTCACCGCCGGCACCGCCGTCGTCGTCGCGCCGGTCATCCTCCTCGGCACGATCGGGCTCGCGACCGCGGATCCGACGATCGGCTGGTGGACGCTCGGCCTCGGGCTCGGCTGGGGCGCGGCGGCCCTCGCCGCCGGCATCGCGCTGGGTGCGCGGATCTTCGACCGGCAGGCCCCGGCGCTGCTGGAGCGGCTGCGGCGCGGCCGGATGCGCTGAGTCCGGATCAGTCCTGCGCGGACGCCGCCGGCTCCGCCGGCGGCAGGATCTCCAGATCGCCGTCCTCGATCCACAGGTCGTCGTCGGCGCGCAGCGTCTGCCACACCACGTAGCCGACCGCGGCGGCGGCGACCGCCCCGAGACCGAGACCGATCCACAGCCCCGCGCTCGAGCGCTTCCGCTCGGTCACCACGACCGGCGACTGCACCCGGAATCGCGGCACCGCGGAGAGCGCCTCGCGCACCTCCTTGTCGCGGAACGCCTGGACGGTCGCGAGTGCGGAGCCGAGCGCCGCGACCCCGCTGCCGTAGGCGGAGCGGACGCGCGGCGCGATGCGCTCGCGCGTGTAGTCGGCGCCCTGCCGGCCCGCCTCGGCGGCGAGCTGCCTCGCCTTCGCGATGCCGGCCTGCTGGTGATCCCACAGATCCTCGGCCTGCAGGCGGAGACGGTCGAGGTCGCTGAGCTGCTTCGGACGAGCCATGCGTTCATTCTTACCCCACCCCGGCCCGGTGCGCACCGGGCGCCGCCCGAGCATTCCCTGACAGCCACCGGTGACGGCCTGACAGAATGGATGCATGCCGCAGCCCTCGCACGTCGCCGTCATCCACACCAACCACGGCGACATCACCGTCCACCTCTGGGAGACCCACGCGCCGAAGACGGTGCGGAACTTCGTCGGTCTCGCCACCGGCGAGCAGGACTGGACGCATCCGGGCACTGGCGAGCCGCAGACCGGCACGCCGCTCTACGACGGCGTCGTCTTCCACCGCATCATCAAGGACTTCATGCTGCAGGCCGGTGACCCGCTCGGGCAGGGCGTCGGCGGCCCCGGCTACAACTTCGACGACGAGATCCACCCGGAGCTCCAGTTCGACCGCCCCTACCTGCTCGCCATGGCGAACGCCGGCAAGCGGCGGAACCCGTCGACCGGCGCCGTCGAGGGCACGAACGGCTCGCAGTTCTTCATCACGACCGTCGCGACGCCGTGGCTGAACGGCAACCACACGATCTTCGGCGAGGTCGCCGACGAGGCCTCGCAGCGCGTCGTCGACGCGATCGAGGCGGTGCCGACCGGCCGGAACGACCGACCGCTCGAGGACGTCGTCATCACCGGGATCGACGTCACCGAGGCGTGAGGCGCCCTTCGCGTCGTCCCGCTGCGCTCGCGTAAGCGATCGAATCCATGAACCCGTTCACGCGATACCTGCGCCGGCTGTTCCGTCCCGGCGCGCAGGCGCCGGTCGTCACCTGGGTCATCGCCGCGGTCTGCGTCGTGGTGTGGCTCTTCGAGATGATCCCGGCGACGCAGTCGTGGACCGTGAACACGCTCGCCTACGTGCCGTTCCTGACGCCGTACGAGCCGTGGCGGATGCTGACGACCGCCTTCGTCCACTCCTGGACCTCGATCTGGCACATCCTCTTCAATCTCTACACGCTGATGATCTTCGGCCCGATGGTGGAGACCTGGCTCGGCCGCGGGCGCTACATCGTGCTCTACTTCGTAAGCGCCTTCGCCGGCTCGCTCGCGGTGCTCTGGCTCGCGAACCCGGGCACGCTCGTCGTCGGCGCCTCGGGCGCGATCTTCGGGCTGCTCGCCGCCGTCGTGGTCATCCAACGGGGGCTCGGGGCGAACGCGGGCCAGCTCGTCGTGCTGATCGTGCTGAACCTCGCTGTCGGGTTCTTCGTGCCGGGCATCGCCTGGCAGGCCCATGTCGGCGGTCTCGTCGTCGGTGCGCTGCTCGGCCTGATCTATCTGCGCAACCGAGGCCCGCGGCGCCGCCTCCGCGCCATCTGGCTCACGGTCGCGGTCATCGCCGCGCTGCTCCTGCTGACCTGGCTCGCCGTCCTCGTAAGGCTCTGACGCCGTAGGTCCCGTACGTCACCGACCTGGTGCGATCCGCGCGAAGACGGCCGGAATGACGAGGAATTCGCCAGGTCAGCGGCGAAGGGGAGGGATCAGCGCCAGCGCGTCGTCATCAGGAAGCCGACGAGCATGATGCCGATGCCGATCCAGATGTTGTTGCTGCCGAGCTGCGGCAGCGGGAACTGCGCGCTCGAGACGTAGTAGACCACGAGCCAGGCGAGGCCCAGCAGCATGAAGCCGAACATGATCGGCTTGTACCAGACCGGGTTCGGGGCCGCCTCGTGCTGGGACGCCGCCGTGTCGGCGTGCTCCACATCGCGGGACTTCGCTCGGGCCATGCCGTCGAGTGTACCGGGCGAGCCCGACCGTACAGGCCTCCCCCGTACAATCACGGGCATGGCGGGTGATGTCGAGCGGGTGACGCCAGCGGGTGCGCCGCGTCCGGCTGCGCCCCGTCATGTCGCGAAGCGGCGTCGATCCGTGACGGCGACCGTCATCGGGGTGGCCGGCGATCTGCTGCTGACCGCGGGTGTGCTCGTGCTGTGCTTCCTCGGCTGGCAGCTGTACCTGAACAACGACATCGAGGGCGGGCAGCACCAGGCCGCCGCGGACGCGCTGAACCAGCAGTGGGCCGCCACCGACTCCGGCAAGCAGGTCGGCGCGGTGGCCAAGCCGGGACAGGACACCGGCAGCGTCGACGTCGCGGTCTATCAGGGCACCCCGCAGCGCGGCGACGTCTTCGCGACGCTCATCATCCCCAAGTTCGGCTCCGCCTGGCAGCGGATCATCGCCGAGGGCACCGACAGCGCCGTGCTCAGCAAGTACGGCATCGGCCACTACACCGGCAGCGCGCTGCCGGGCGCGCTCGGGAACTTCGCGATCGCCTCCCACCGCGACATCGACGGCGCCGCCTTCCAGAACATCGACCAGCTCGACGTCGGCGACTCGATGTACATCGAGACGCAGGACGGCTGGTACCGCTACGTGTTCCGCTCGCACACCGTCGTCCCGGCGACGGCGTACCAGGCGGTCGCCGCGGTGCCGTTCGCCCCGGACCTCGCGCCGGACGACCGCTATCTCACGCTGACCACCTGCAGCCCGAAGTGGACGAGCACCGAGCGGCTCATCGTCTACGGCGTCTTCGATTCGTTCACGCCGCGGGCCGACGGGCCGCCGGCGGAGATCGCCGCGATGTATGCGAACGGGGGGAGCGCCTGATGTATGCGGCGCTGTGGCGGGCGCTGCCCGGCCCCGTCTGGCTGCGGATCGCGATCTTCGTCATCGCGGCGGCGGCCGTCCTCACGGCCTGCGTGCTGTGGATCTTCCCGTGGGTGAACGAGACCTTCCTGCTGCAGGATGGAACGGTAGGAGGTGGATCATGACGAGCGTCCTCGTCATCGACAACTACGACAGCTTCGTCTATACGCTGAACGGCTATCTGCTGGAGCTCGGCGCCGAGACGCGAGTCGTACGCAACGACGCCCTCAGCGAGGCGGAGGCGCTCGCGGCGATGGCCGAGCACGACGCCGTGCTCATCTCGCCCGGCCCCGGCACCCCCGCCGAGGCCGGCGTCAGCGTCGCGGTGGTCCGCGAGGCGAAGCGCACCGGCCAGCCGCTGCTCGGCGTCTGCCTCGGCCACCAGGCCATCGCGGAGGCGCTCGGCGGCGTCGTCACCCATGCCGAGGAGCTCATGCACGGCAAGACCTCGCGGATCCGGCACGACGAGGTGCCCTTCTTCGACGGGGTGCCGCAGCCGTTCACCGCGACCCGCTACCACTCGCTCGCCGTCGTCGACGGGACCGTGCCGGACGAGCTCGTCGTCACCGCCCGCACCGAGGGCGGCGTCATCATGGCGCTCGAGCACCGCGAGCAGCCGATCTACGGCGTGCAGTTCCACCCGGAATCGGTGCTCACCGAGGGCGGATACCGGATGCTGGGGAACTGGCTCGCCATCGCGGGCCTGCCGTCGGCCGCGGCGAAGGCGGTCGGGCGCTCGCCGCTCGTGACGGCGTCGTAGGGGCCCTTCGCGCTTCCTCTCGGGCCGGCCCTTCGTCTCGCTGCGCTCGCTCAGGGACCGGGGAGGGCGGCGCTCGCTCAGGGACCGGGGAGGGCGGCGCTCGTTCAGGGACAGGGGCGGCGCAGCGCGCTCCGGGGCGGGCTAGGAGGAGCCGCCGCAGACGGTCATCGAGATGGCCGAGCCCTGTGGCTGGTCGCCGCGCAGCGACTGCGTCTTCACGGTGAGGCCGCTGCAGCTGGGGTCGACCACGGTGCTGACGTCCAGGCCGAGGCTCGCGAAGGTCTTCTGCGCGTCCTGCAGCGTCCGGCCGGTGAGGTCCGGGATGGTGACGAGCCCGTTCGAGAGCACGAGGTCGATCGTCGAGCCCTTCGGCGCGGTGCTGGTGCCGCCGACCGAGGAGACGCCGGCGTAGTCGGCCTCGATGACGTAGCCGTTCGGCACATCCGCGGAGGTCGACGAGGTGACGCTGCCGACCACGAATCCCTTCGCCTGCAGCGCGGTCGTCGCGGCGCCCTGGTCCATCCGGGCGACGTCCGGGACGGTGACGGCCTCCTTGCCGGATGAGACGGTGAGCGTGACCGTCTCTCCGCGCTCCATGGTCTGCCCGGCCGCCGGATCGGAGGAGATCACGGTGCCTTCCGGGACGGTGTCGCTGGGCTGCTCCGACTCGCCCACGTCGAGGCCGAGCGCCTCCAGCTGCGACTTCGCGTCCTCGTAGGTCTGGCCGGCGACCGTCGGCACCGTCACCGTGAGGTCGCGGACGAAGTTCGCGGGCTGCAGCGTGACGATCCAGTAGGCGACGGCGGCGACGATGACGATGAGGACGATCACGCCGGTCCAGATCCACAGCACCGGCGGTCCCGACTGGGTGCGCGTCGCGCGGTCCTCGACGTCGCTCGTCACCTGCCGCGCCACCGCGGCGCGCGCGGCGTCCTGCGAGCCGAACAGCGCCGCCGCGAAGGCGTCCGGCCGCGCGGCCGCGCTGCGGCGGTCGAAGCGGCCGTTCACCGCCGCGGCGAGATCGCTGCGGAAGGTCGCGGCGTCCTGGTAGCGCTCCGCCGGGTCCTTCGCGAGGGCGCGGAGCACGACCGCGTCGATCGCCGGCGGGATGCCGGGCTCGATGCTGCTCGGCATCGGCGGCTCGGCGTTCAGGTGCTGGTAGGCGATGGCGACCGGGTTGTCGCCGTGGAACGGCGGCTGGCCGGTGAGCAGCTCGAAGAGCACGACGCCGGTCGAGTAGAGGTCGGTGCGGGCGTCGACCTGCTCGCCGCGCGCCTGCTCCGGGGAGAAGTACTGCGCGGTGCCGACGACCTTGCTCGTCTCGGCGAGGGTCGCCGCCGACTCGGACACCGCCCGGGCGATGCCGAAGTCCATCACCTTCACCTGGCCGGAGCGGGTGAGCATGATGTTCGACGGCTTGATGTCGCGGTGCACGAGGCCGGCCTGGTGCGAGTACTCCAGCGCGATGAGCACCTGCTCGATGATCCGGGCGGCCTCCTTCGGCGCGAGCGGCCCCTCGTGGATGACCTCGCTGAGCAGTCGGCCGTCGATGTGCTCCATGACGATGAACGGGATGAGCCGGCCGTCCTCGGCGGCCTCCTCGCCGGCGTCGAAGATGCGCACGATCGTCGGATGCGTCATCTTCGCGGCGTCCTGCGCCTCCCGGCGGAAGCGGGCGCGGAACTGCGGGTCCTCGGCGAGCTCGGCCCGGAGCAGCTTGATCGCGACCTTCCGGCCCAGCCGGGTGTCGCGGCCGGCGTAGACGTCGGACATGCCGCCGCGACCGATGAGCTCGCCGATCTCGTAGCGTCCGGCGAGGGTGCGCACGCCTTCGGCGAGGCCCTCGGTCATGCGCCCTCCTGGACTGCGGCGGAAAAGTCTCGGGCGAGTCTAGCGAACGGCCCTCCGAGCCGGCCGGGTCGGCCGCTCAGTCGACCGTCAGCGTGAGCACCGAGCTCGGCGGCGACTGGTACGAGCTGCCGCACAGCGCGACGTAGGAGAACGTCGTCTCGCTGCCGCTCGATCCGCCGAGCGTCACGACGTAGGACTGCAGGTCCTTGCCGATCTGCTGCGTGTACGGGTCGCCGCCGTCCTGCTGGATGGTGACGATGTAGCCGCTGAGCGGATAGTCGGCGTTGCAGCCGGCGAAGGCGGGCCACTGCACGGTGACGCTCTCCGCCGGCGTGTACGGCGCCGGCTGCTGCGCCGTCGGCGCACCCGGGGTCACCGGGGTGGGCAGCGGCGGGACGTAGTCGCCGTAGAAGGTCACCGTGATGATGGTGTCCTTCGGGATGCCGGGGCCGGCGCGGCTCACGTCGTAGGCGAGGCCGGCGTCCGACTCCTGGCTCGGGCTGTTGCCGGTGACCGCGTTCAGGTGGAGGCCGAGCGAATCCAGGTAGCCGTCGACGAAGCCCTGGTTCTGGCCGAGGATGGCGTTCGCATCGAGGGTGACGGTGGCCGAGTCGGTCTCGGTCGGCGGGGGCGAGCTCGGCGGCGGTGCGGAGGAGGCGGTGGTGCTGTCGGACGGCGTGGGGGCGGGCCCGGAACTGCCGTTCAGCGCGAGCGCCACGATGAGCGCGATGAGCGCGATGAGGAGCACGCCGACGATCGCGGTGAGCGGCCACAGCCACGGGCTCGACCGACGTGCCGGCTCCGCCGGCGCCGCGGGGGCGTCGAGCACCCGGGTGGCGGTCGTCGCGGCGCCGCCGCCGACCTGGGACAGCACGCCAGAGCTGAGCACGCCGGGGACCGCGGTCGCGGCCGCCGCGACATCGCCGCGGCGGAGGAACTGGGCGGCGCGGGCGAGGTGCGCGGCGGACGCCGGGCGGTCCTTCGGCTGCTTCGCGATGCAGGCGAGCACCAGATTCCGCACCGGCTCCGGGATCGCGCCCGGCAGCGGTGGCGGCGCGTCGTTGATCTGCGCCATCGCGATCGCGACCTGCGACTCGCCGGTGAAGGGGCGCTTCCCGGCGAGCATCTCGTAGGCGACGATGCCGAGCGAGTAGATGTCGGTCGACGGCGAGGCGGGCTTCCCGCTCGCCTGCTCCGGCGACAGGTACTGCACCGTGCCCATCACCTGGCCGGTCGCGGTCAGCGGCACCTGATCGGCGATCCGGGCGATGCCGAAGTCGGTGATCTTCACATGCCCGTCGGGGGTGATGAGCAGGTTCCCCGGCTTGATGTCGCGGTGGACGAGCCCGGCGGTGTGCGCGGCGTGCAGCGCCGAGGCGGTCTGCGCGACGATGTCGAGCACCTTGTCGACCGGCAGCGTGCGCTCCCGCTCGATGAGCGCTGACAGCGCCTCGCCGGGGACGAGCTCCATCACGAGGTAGGCGCTGCCGTCCTCCTCGCCGTAGTCGTAGACGTTCGCGATGCCCTCGTGGTTCACGAGCGCCGCGTGGCGCGCCTCCGCGCGGAAGCGCTCCAGGAAGCCGGGGTCGCCGAGGTACTCGTCCTTCAGGATCTTGATCGCGACCGTGCGCTCGATGACGAGGTCGGTCGCCTGCCAGACCTCGCCCATGCCGCCGATCGCGATGCGGTTCACCAGTCGGTACCGCCCGCCGAACGTCATGCCGCCGCTCGGTCTCACTGCCCCATCACCGCCTTGATCATCGCCTTCGCCACCGGGGCGGCCACCGCCGATCCCGTCGCCGTGCTCCCTCGTCCGCCGCCGTTCTGCACGACCACCGCGACGACGACCTGCGGGTCGTCGGCGGGCGCGAATCCGGTGAACCACAGCGTGTTCGCCTCGTCCGTGCCGTTCTGCGCGGTGCCGGTCTTCCCGGCGACCGAGATCCCCGGGATCTGCGCGCCGCTGGACGCGCCGTTGCTGACGGCTGCGACCATCATCGCAGTCAGCGCCTGGGCTGTGGTCGAGTCGATGGGCTGACCGAAGACCTGTGGCTGAAACGATACGAGCGTGGACTGATCGGCACCGATCACCTGGTCGACGAGTGTCGGCTGCATGATGGTGCCGCCGTTCGCGATCGCCATCGAGACCATCGCCATCTGGAGCGGCGAGGCCCGGACGTCCGACTGGCCGAAGGCGCTCAGCATCGTCTGCGGCACATCGAGATACCGGGGGTAGGCGCTCGGCGTCGACGCGAGTCCGGCGCCGCCGGCGATGTCGATCGACTGGTTGAAGCCGAAGGCGTTCGCCTTCTCGTAGATCGGCTGGTAGGTGAGCTCCTGGCCGAGCTCCGCCATCGGGATGTTGCAGGACAGCCGGACCGCGTCGAAGATCGACACCGTGTCGCCGCTGCCGCAGGTGCCGCGGGAGATGTTGTGGATGACGCTCGAGGACTGCGGCAGCTGCAGCGCCGCCGGGTTCGCGAAGGTCGAGTCCGAGGTGTAGCCGTCCTCGAGGGCCGCCGCCGCGACGACGAGCTTGAAGGTGGAGCCGGGCGGGTCGAGGTTCCCGTTCATCGCCCGGTCGATGAGCGGATCGCTCGGGTCCTTCAGGAGCTCGTTGTAGCGCTGGATCACCGCGGCGGTGTCGTGGACGGCGAGCTCGTTCGGGTCGTAGCTCGGCTTCGACACCAGCGCGAGGATCTTGCCCGTCTTCGGGTCGATCGCGATCGCGGCGCCGGTCATGTCGCCGAGCGCATCCCAGGCCGCCTGCTGCACGGCCGGATCGATCGTCGTCTCCACGGCGGCGCCGGCGGGGCGCTGGCCGGTGAGCACCGCGTTCAGCTGGTCCAGGAACTGGCCGCCGTTCGTGCCCGTCAGGTAGTCGTTCATCGCGGCCTCGAGCCCGGTGTTGCCCTGCCCGATGGTGAGGTAGCCGGTGACCGGCGCGTACAGCGGGCCGTCGGTGTAGACGCGCTGGTAGGCGATCGGGCCGTCGCTCGGCACCGAGTAGGCGACCGGCGAGCCGGCGACGAGGATCGGCCCCCGGTTCACCGAGTTGTTCGCGTAGAACGTCCGGGAGTTGGTGGGCGCCGCGGCGAGCGTGTCGCTGTCCACCACCTGGATGATCGAGGTGGAGACGAAGAGGCTCGCGATCATGACCAGCACGATGATGCTGGTGCGCCGCAGCTCCTTCGTCATCGAGGTGCTGCCGTGGTTCGCGCGCGGACTGCTCATGCGTGCACCGCCGATCGGGCTCGGTCGTCGGACTCGATGATGACGCGCGGGCCGGATCGCACGCCGTCGGACAGCCGCAGCAGCAGCGCGACGATGATCCAGTTCGCCACGAGCGAGGAGCCGCCCGCCGCGAGGAACGGGGTCGTCAGACCCGTGAGCGGGATCACCCGGGTGACGCCGCCGACGACGATGAAGACCTGCAGCGCGATCGCGAAGCCGAGCCCCACCGCGAGCAGCCGGCTGAAGTCGTCGACGCCGGCGAAGGCGATCCGGAAGCCGCGGCCGACGAACAGCAGATAGAGCGCGAGGATCGCGAACAGCCCGACGAGGCCGAGCTCCTCGCCGAGCGCCGAGACGATGAAGTCGCTCTGCGACAGCGGCGTGATGCTCGGCCGGCCCTGGCCGAGGCCGGTGCCGAAGATGCCGCCGGCGGCCATGCCGAAGAGCCCCTGCACCAGCTGATAGCTCTGGTCGCCGACGTAGGCCGGGTTGAAGGCGTCGAGCCAGCCGACGAGCCGGCGGTCCACGTAGTCGAGGAAGCGGCTGGCCACCCAGGCGCCCGCGCCGAAGAGCAGCAGCCCGATGACGATCCAGCTGCCGCGGCCCGTCGCCACGTAGAGCATGACGAGGAACAGGCCGAAGTAGAGCAGCGCGGTGCCGAGATCGCGCTGCACCACGAGGACGAGCATTGAGGCGGCGAAGACGACGATGAGCGGACCGAAGTCGCGGGCGCGCGGCAGCCGCAGGCCGAGGAAGCGCTTCCCCGCCATGGAGAGCGAGTCGCGGGCCGTCACGAGGTAGCCGGCGAAGAAGACCGCCAGCGCGACCTTCGCGAACTCGCCCGGCTGGAAGCTCGCGATGCCGAGCCCCACCCAGATCTGCGCGCCGTTCACCGTCTTGCCGAGGCCGGGGATCATCGGCAGCAGCAGCAGCACGATGCCGGTGAGCATCGCGAGGTAGCGGTAGCGCTGCAGCACGCGGTGGTTGCGCACCAGGATGAGCGCGACGATGCCGAGCACGAGCGCGATCGCCGTCCACACCACCTGACGGATGGCCAGCGCCTCCCAGCCGGTCCAGTCCTTCGCGATGTCGATGCGGTGGATCTCGGCGAGGCCGATGCCGTTCAGCAGCACCGCGATCGGGACGAGGAACGGGTCGGCCTCCGGTGCCGTGACGCGCAGCACGACATGCAGCACGAGCACGAGCACGGCGAGCGCGCTGAGATAGATCGCCCAGTGCGAGGACAGATGCCCGATCGCGCCGAACTCGACCAGCACGAAGGCGCCGGCGACGAGCAGGAAGGCGAAGCCGAGCAGGCCGAGCTCGATGTTCCGCATCCGCGCCGGCTTGCGCAGCCGCACCACGATCGCGCCGGTCAGCTGCATCGCCGAGGTCGCGGCCCCCGGCGCCCCCGTCTCACTCCGTCGCGGCATCGCTCAGCTCCTGCAGGATCTCGTTCGCCTGCTCGAGGCTCTCGGCCCCGATGGTGTCGATGACGGCGGTCTGGCGGTACTGCGGCAGATCCTCCACGGCGATGTTCGTGACGTAGACGAGATGGGAGAGCTTGATCGGGCCGAGGTCCTGCTGCACGCCCTGGTACAGCGCCACCTTCCCGAGCTCCTCGGCGATGTAGTAGCGGGTCTGCGTGTAGCGGTAGCCGAGGATGAGGGCCGTCGCGATGGCGGCGAGCACGACCACGACGATGACCGTCGCGGTGATGCGCCGCCGGCGCCGCCGCTTCCGGTCCTCTGCGACGAGGGCGGCCAGGTATTCGTCGGTCTCCGGCTCGAAGTGGCTGTCCGGCTCCGGCGTCGCCGACTGGAACGGGTGCCGCAGGATCGTGGGCAGCCGCGGCTGGCGGCGCACCGGCGGGGCGGCGAACTGGAGCGGCTTCGCGGCGGCGCCGACGATCTGCGGCTCGCTCGCCGGCGCCGGCTCGTCGCCGATGTCGACGAGGATCGCCGTCACGTTGTCCGGCGCGCCGACCTCCAGCGCCGCGGCGATCAGCGCCGCGGTCGTCGATTCCGTCGGCAGCCGGTCGGAGAGCACGCTGTGGATGTCGGCCTGCGCGACGTAGCTGGACAGGCCGTCCGAGCACAGCAGCCAGCGGTCGCCCGGCCGGGTGTCGAAGATCATGGTGTCGACGTCCGGCACCGCGTCGACGTCGCCGAGCACGCGCATCAGCACCGAGCGGCGCGGATGATGCGCCGCCTCCTCGAGCGTGATGCGGCCGGTGTCGACGAGCCGCTGCACGAAGGTGTGGTCGCTGGTGAGCTGGGTAAGGGCGCCGTCGCGGAAGCGGTACACCCGGGAGTCGCCGATGTGCGCGACGACGACGGAGCGGCCGACGAGGGCGATGCCGGAGACCGTCGTGCCCATGCCGGTCAGCTCCGGATGCTCCGCCACGGTGTCGGCGAGCTCGTCGTTCGCGGCCAGGTACCCGCTGACCAGGATCTCCTCGGCCTCCGACGGCGTCGACCAGTCCTCCTCGAGCTGCGAGAGCCGCTGGATGACGATCGCGCTCGCGACGTCGCCGCCGGCATGCCCGCCCATGCCGTCCGCGACCACGAACAGCCGCCGCCCGGCGAAGGCGGAGTCCTGGTTGTTGCTGCGGGCCAGGCCGACATCGGAGGCGGCGTGCGCACGCGTCGCGGTCAACGGCATTCGCCTATCGCCGCAGCTCGAACGTCGTGGCGCCGACCGTCACCGGGGTGTGCAGCGGGACGTAGGTCGGTCCGTGCACCCGGGCGCCGTCGAGGAAGGTGCCGTTCGTCGAGTCGAGGTCCTGCACCATCCAGCCGTCCGGCCAGCGCAGCAGCCGCGCGTGATGGCTCGAGGTGTAGTCGTCGCGGATGATGAGGCCGGCGTCGCTGGAGCGGCCGATCGTCAGCTGCTCGCCGGGCAGATCGATCTCCAGGCCGGCCTTCGAGCCGCCGGTGATGACCAGATGCCGCGCCTCCCGGGAGTCCCGGTTGCCCACCGCGGGCCCCGCGGCCGCCGGCTGCGGGCTCGGCGCGAGCGGCGCCGTCGCGGCGTTCGGCGAGGCCGCCGGCCGAGCGAGCTGCCGCTCGCGCGCCTGAGCGACGAGCTTCCGCACCGGCTCGCCGAAGAGGTCGCTGCGCAGCGCATAGACGACGAGGAAGATGAACACCCACATCAGGGCGAGGAAGCCGAACTTGAGCAGCAGATAGGCGAGCTCGCTCATCGGGCCGGACCCCCGCCCGCATCGGCGCGGGGCACGCCGGCACGGCCCGCCGCGTCGCCGTCGGCCGCACTCGCGACCACCCGGTAGACGATCCGGGTGCGGCCGATCTCGATCAGCGAGTCGGGCTCCAGCAGCGCCTGCTTCACCGGCTTGCCGTCGAGCTTCGAGCCGTTCGTCGAGCCGAGGTCGTTCACCTGGGCTCGCTTGCCGTCCCACAGGATCTCGACGTGGCGGCGGGAGATGCCGGCGTCGTCGACGGTGATGTCCGCCTCGCTGCCGCGGCCGATGACCGTCCGGGCGCGGCTCAGCGTGTGGCGCCGGCCGTTCACCTCGATCACGGGCGTCCAGTCGACGCGGCCCTCGACGTTCGCCGAGCGCACCTCGAGCATGCCGGGGCCGAGCGCGTCGTCGGCCTCGAAGACGATGCGGATGCCGCCGGCGAAGGAGTAGCGCTGCAGCTGGGCGTGCCGCTGCAGCAGCTCGGTGAGCTCGGTCACGAGCGACTGGCCGAGCGCGGCGAGCCGCTCGTGGTCGGCGGGCGAGACGCGGACGGTGAACTCGTTCGGCACCAGGATGCGGTCGCGGGCGACGATCGCCGCCT
>Ga0164242_10004937_pt1 | contig 14891 bp, 21 predicted proteins | sample OricomgcompostMG_FD_108783 | JGI IMG/M metagenome (GOLD analysis project Ga0164242, IMG submission 108783) | Miracle-Growth compost microbial communities from Emeryville, California, USA - Original compost - Miracle growth compost (MG) ... | reverse complement strand
TGGTCGGCCACTCCGCCTCAGTTTCCAGGTGCCAAGGCAAGCAGAGAAAATCCGACATCGCTGGCTATCGGTTTGATGAACTCTTTGATGATAGAGAGGCCCTCCTCAGACAGCATGTCACTGCCTTGGAAGTGGCCCCAATCGAAGGGGCCCTTGCGGTCGCCGTCTAGCTCGTAGAGATGGCCGTCCTTGTGGGACTTGACAAAGCACACATAATGGTAGTCGACCTCGTCTTCTGGGTTTTCCGGCGGCTCCGTGTCGCCTTGAAGAGCCACAGCCTTATACTCTACCTCTAGTTTCTCGTCATCTTCAAGGGTGCTAGCGCGCTGGACCGGGTCCAGAGATGCGCAAGTCTCCAAAAGGTTGGAGAGGTGGGAGTAAGGGACTAATATGACTAGGCGTTAGCGAGATGTTTCTTTTCTTTGCTCAGTTGGTGCTTGTCTAGACATACTTATAAAATCCCCAGCACCGCCATTACTGATGGCGTGGAGAATGCCGTAGAGCCCACAGGCGTTGTTGATGGTCTGTTGGTACCAGATGATGTCTTCGTCATCCCCACTCTTCGAGTAGATGCCCTTGCTCCTATCCTGTTCCGCTATCTTGCTTTCGTATGCAGGCGTGGTAGGAAAGACCAGGACAAATGCCAGAGCAGGACGGGGTATGAAGGCTAGGAGGTCTGCGTCATCGAGAGACAAGACGTCGTGGAATTTGAGGAACTCGGAAACACCGAGACGGTGGATCAGCTCTGTGAAAAGAATGGGATTGGACTCGAGAGGGATGAAGTGCTTCCTGTACTGTAATACATGTAGATCCATGATTGAGACCTGAAACTCCGTCATTAAAGACGACGTGGGTGTGTCGGCTGACAAGTGGATTCGATGAGCTGAGGTAAACTGTTGTGGACTCCCTAGGTGGTGCGTGGTGAGATCTTTACCTACTAGAAAGTATCTCGAAACAGGTTGTTGGAGTGAAAACCCTACTGTACCTCCTAAATTCTAAGGTGCCAACTTACCACCTACTAGGTACCTAGTAGGTAGGTAGGTACCAGCTCTCCGGGCGCAAGAAGTGCCCTCATGCAAAGCTGCCCTCACGCAAAGAACGTGCCCGCGATTGCTTGTTTTCCCCCCTCTCCCCTCGTAACTTATTACGCAAATCGCAATCCTACCTGTATTCGAGTCATTCCACTCTCACCTTTATTATATATATTCTTTTGTGAAAAGAGTAATCGCATAAGGTTTGCTCTAAGTGCTCACAGCACCAAACTACTAACAGCCAAAGTTCATAATGTAGAGTAAGTATCTAGATTTTATACGAGTGCAGATATTCTAACAAGAAGTAACGCGACAGGATTGTAAGCCTCCGTAGTACGTCCGCATTTCGTGCAAGGGGACGAAAGTCGCATATGGAAGAGAATCGCTGTACGTATCGTACCGCCCGTACCTTTATTACCATTTTCCGTTGATTGCAGTTTTCGCCAGAGCAGGCTCGCCACTACTCAAGGTTAAAACAGCAGCTCAGGGCAACTCTCGGAAAACACATGGGGCTGTTGTAGAGAAATCTTGCCCCTAGTAATACGAGGGCGACTATGATGTGATTTAAGATGTTCGACCCTCGGCGATCCTAGGACCCGGAACAGCCCAAACAAGCAAGTGGTGCCATGGCGGAGGTTCAACATAAAATGAGCGCTTCTTTTGATCCACACATACTTGATATGCATCTGCTCAAGGAACCCGGCTTCTCCTCGTCGTGACTAGTGTAGCAACCCGTTACTTCTTGGAGGCTTTACTCACGCCGTTGGCACTGCCATTGGCGAGTCCATTGGCGTTTAGCAAGCGCTTCGCCTCAGCCTCCTCAATCTCCTTCTTAGTACGTTCCATCTCCTCGATCTCCGATTCCTCAACCTCGGATCTATCGTCCTTCGCAACGTTGTACACAACAAACCGGAACGCGCTGCGCAGAAGGCAGTACAGCCAGAAGAGGTTGAGGGCCTGCAGCGAAGCCAACAGCCCGAAAGTGATGGAGTTGGAAAGGGGACCTTTGTACTGCTCTGCGTCCCAGTCCAACTCGTAGGGACCAACGGTCTGAAACTCGTTAAAAAGCGAGAAAATAATCCGTAGGTTCTGGTAGTGACGCAGATAAATCCACGCGCCTATGGACGTGCCAAAGTAAAGTGGCACACCGGGACTGTTGATATAGTGGAGTGATTTAGATAGCTATGGCACCGGTCTCGAATTAATACCCGCCCGGTTCGTCTCTGCGGAACATACACATGGGAACTTACGGCAAGGAAGAAATCGCTAATGTCGTGTGTCACGTAAACAGCGATACCCATATAGGTGAAGTGGAATCGGTAGCTGAGGGCGATAAGGGCCAGCGTGACGATATGATGCCCTATAAGCTCCTTAAAGTCCTTGCGCCGCTTTTCCAAGCCCAGCAGCATGACAATCGCCTGCTGCGCCCAATAGGCCGCTTGGAACAAGTAGTAAAACTTGAACACGGCGTCGTGGGTTTTATGCGGAAAGAACTCGTACATGCCTCGCTTGTTGAAGTACCACACCGGCGACCGGCGCATAACATAGATGCCTGCCGGTCCCATGAGGCCGAAGTAGACGGCGGTGTACATCTGCTCAACAAAGCGCTGTTGCTTTCCACGGGTCTTGATGCCGCAGAAACGAGCCAAGGGGCGCAGCATCTCCTGCATAATGAACTCGCGCGTGAAGGATAGGACAATCGTATAGAATGAGACGAAAGCAACGTCCCAGAGGCCCTTGCCATACTGCGCAGGAGCGTTGGGGTCGACACTAACTTCTAGTGGATCCTGCTTGTAGGATAGGAAGATAAAACGGTAGATGATGTTAGACTCGCTCGGGTTGACGGCGTATAGTGAGAGGATGGCGAGTAGGAGAACAAGAGGAATTGTCCACGTGTGCTTGAGCGCAAACCGTTTGCATCGACGCGCAAGGGAACGAGACTTTTTGCGCCTGGGAAGCCTCTTCAGCTCGCCCGGCTGGGGTGCATGGCCGTTGGACGATCCCGGACTCGCACCGGTGGGGGTCTCCTGGCCGGGCCCGTTAAGATTCCTCCGCCGTCGCGGGGCGCCATTCCCCGCCGCTGAGGGCAATTGATCTGCAGAAGGAGCCATGTGTCGGCTGAGTGTGGCTGCCGAGGCCGTGACTGAAATTTGCGCGAAGTAATCTCCGATGAAGGTAAGGAGCGCGGGGTACTCAGACTGCAAAATTGTCTTAAGCCCCCCAGGATGCTAAAGGAGTGAAGCGATCGTGAATATTACACGACCAACGAAAAGGGGCTGCTGGTTGCTTAAACGTGACAGGAAAGTGGATGAAAGGAATTTATGGAGCCGGGTAAGTGAGTTTGTTGACGTAAACTCCGGGGCTGAGCCTAGCAAAATACCCCTGCAGCCGCCTCTTGCTGGGGACTCGGGGTGGATTGACAGTCCGCGGCAGCACTAGCAACCCCAAAAGTCCCCAAAATGCGATCGAGAGCGTTGCAAGCACAGCGACTGTTGTACTTGACTTGAATGTAATTACTCAGAGTTTCCTAGCATTTGACCTACTTGACTTACTTGCCACCTACATTCGGTCATTCGGCTCTTGCCTGTGGAACGCCGTATGCCAACAGGGCCTGCCTCGCTAACATCCCGCCATATGCCGTGTACATACAGTACATCTCTGCGCCGGCGGCAACTCTCTCCTTCTCTCGCTCTACCCTGTCCACTTTTCGGTGATGTCGTTCCCAATCCCGGGTCATATCGAGGGCGCAAAATACTTGGAAAACATGCAACGCCAGGCTTTTCCTGCAGGCGTTTCGAAACCGGTTCCGGCCGTGATATCCATCTGCCCTCATGCTAGCCTTCAAGTTGAAGCCAACCGGCTCAGTAAGTCATAGGTACTTGAGGGGTTCCGTCCGCGAAATCCACCGTTCCCATATTCTTCCCCTCAGTCGATTTGCTTCTCGCACCCAATCCTGTTCAGCAACTCCTTACGATCGCTGTGCCTGGGCAAAATGACGCCTGTCGAGGTCGCAGCCCTATTAACGCCAGTCCGGCGCTCCCATCCCTTTAAGTCGAGAGCCTCAACGCCGACCTCCTCCTCGAGGGGCTGGAGCTCCTCGTACTCGGACTCTTCCGCTTCATCCACTTCCTCCTCCTCCTCCTCGCCGTCGCTTCTAATGTCCTCCGCGCTGCCGCCGCGAAGCACGCGGAGCGCTACTCGGACGATGAAAACAGACCACAGGAGCATGAGGCCCTGTAGGAAGAGAAGGTAAGAGAGAAAGGCGAACGTGATGTTCTTATTGAAGCAGACGGTGCCCGCAGGGTCGCGGAACGGGTCAAGTAGGTGAGACCAGCCGGATTCAGGGACGGGAAACGGGCCCTTGAGGTTGTCGGCAGTCCCGCTGTAACAGGCCGGCGTTATCAGGCGGGGAAGGTCGGAGTACACGCTCCAGCACGTCATAAGATAGAATACGTGGCGTGTGAGAAGCCACAGGGAGATAAACACGCCGAATAAAACATCGCAAATAGTAGTGAAGCCGAGATATTTGAGACATTTAGCAAGCTATTCGGTGTTAGCAATAGGTCTATGGTATGCCGTGCATGGGGTTGGGTTGGCTTACGGGGAAAACTAGATCAACAACATCCATCAACACCAAAATGAGGTTGCCGACCCGAGTTTGGTGGTAGGCGTATGACGCAGCAATAAGGGCGATAGTAATGAAGTGATGGCTCAGCATTTGCCAATGGTCCTTCCGGCGATCCTCGATATGGATAACGAGCACCTGCTGTATCCAGAAAGCCCACTGCAACAGCATGTATGCCTTCGGCAGGCCGTCAAGCTCTCTCTGGGGCCAGTCGGTCCAGAGCTCCTGCATGTTTAGGAAGTATGGTGACTTGTAGTAAACGTACTACAAAGTGTCAGTTTCAAATGCAATTCGACAGGAGGCTCGAGTGTGTAATACCATGCCTAGAGGCCACACGACGCTGTAGTGGATCAACATCCATCCTTGCTCGGCGAACCTGGTGACTTCCTTCTTCTTAGATAGCCCCAGTTGTTTGGCGAGCGGAGATAGAGCATATTCCATAGTGACTGCGCGGAGGCCAGTGAGGAGCAAAATGCAAAAGGTTATGAAGCAGAAGTCGTCGTAACCGGCAGCGTACTTCCCGGTGTTGGCGTTGAAGTACGACAAGCTAAAGAACTTGAGCGTATACGGCCGCGCCACGGGCACAAATTTATGCGCGACGAAGAGGAGGGCAAAGAATCTGAAGCACAAGCCTGTACCGGGCAATATCTTGTCAGCAATGGCTCGAGTGTGTGCGCGGGGGGTGCGGGTAACTGAGGCGAAACAAGCTCAGGTCAGGTCGGGGGGGCTTTTCACCACGTACTAGCCTGGTTATCGAATAGCCAGCCGGCCAATTGCTTCAGCGGCCCATCGTCTCCTTTCCTCTTCACCTTCCTATTGGCATTCATGCCAGCATTGCGCGGCCGTCTGGGCCGGTCTGTGGGCGACGTCGTTGTCCGTGGCCTCTCAGGTTTGTGCTCCACATGCTTTACATCGGTGTTGAATTCGCCCATATCTTCGTCGAGGCAGATTGAGCCTCGAGGCGTCGAGAGCGGGGAGTTCGGCGGGCTCAGCGCGTGTTGAAGGTCGGTGTTCAGATGCGCGGGAGCTCGTTCTGCCGAGGGAAAATGCTCAGGTGTATTGTCAGGAACGGAATTCTCTCAGCCTATCTGTCTAAGGCGGGTGCGAGAGATTCTGGCTCGAAGCCCAAAAAAACGAATGTGTCTATTTGAAAGGCAACATCGACTCAATGCCCAAGCCCAAAACGAGTGAGGGTTTGGATGGCAGTGTGTCCGGAGATTTGTTGAGAGACCAAACCCCACGAAACAAAAAGGAGCGGCTCAATGGCCTGTGGCAGTCCGTTGCGCAAGCGCGTACAGGGATCTTCAAGCGGCCCGAAGGCGGTGAGGGTGGGCTGCAGGCGCTAAGGAAGCCTGGGTCCAAACCCAGTGCCGAGGCATGCTGACTTGCAACACTGTTTCAATGCCACCTCAAATCGTAAGTCGCGCCGCGCCGTGGCGCCGTTTAAGCGTGAGAGTCGGCGGTTCAGTATATGCAGAGGAACTCTTTTTTATGATAGAATAGTGAGATCCCTGGGCTCACTTAGCTGGACCCCTAGGAGGTGCAAGAGCATGCCTCTCAACACTCGCCTTAGTAAAATGTCAAGGCCGAGGTCATCTGAGATGGTACATCGCTGCGGTGTGGGAGAAGTCTGGAGACATGCTGGTTATTGACCAGCCACAAGTGGCCTGTCAGGGACACCAAGAGCTAAGTTGGTTATGTACGATTTCGATATCCAACTCGGCTTCCGACCCTTCGGGAGATTGCCTGCCGTAGAGTCAATTCACATGTCCTCGCCGTATCTACCAGGCCAGCGGTACTCTCCTAGCTGCCTAGGCAGTGGCTCGAGCGAGGAATAGCAGAGGAACAACTTGGCCGGAAAGTCTTTCCCAACCTGGTTGCCGCACCACTTGAACACTCATTCCCTACTCAACCGGGAGACTCTTTGAATAACCTTGACGTCTTCTCGTCGTTGATACTATTCACCAGATAGTAGACCGTTCCGGGGTTGGCTCCACTAGCCCGCCAGAGCTGATTCTGAACAACGGCTCTATTCCTGACTTCAATAGAAATTTATCTACCCCTGACATAGCGCAGGGCGAGTCGTCAAGGCTTTCCGGTAGGTCGCCATGGAGAAGGCGGCAAGAGGAGCAAAAACAGATGACGACCCCCTTAATAGTTAATTCTCCGATACACCATTCCCAAAAATAAAAAGTAAGTTATGCCAGAAAACCCCGCCGTCTGCTTGCCACCCCCTTTCCGAACTCAGAATAAGTGTAGCAGAAACTCCTTGGTCAACAACCCACAGGCCCGACCACATGTGCGAAGTCATATATGTATAACGATTTATAATCGGCTCCCCATGTCAAACCCCGCTCTTAACCCCCCCCCCCCTTTTTATCCCTCAAACTCTACCCCGACCACCTTCTCGCCTGCGCTACTACTCCCAGCAGCGGGTGCACCAGCCGTCCCTCCCACACGCCCCGCCAGCCCATCGACATCGGTACTCTCCCTCCCAGCCCCCGCCTCAGCGTCAGCACCCTCCAACAAATCCCGATCCGAGCTCCGCACGCTCCTCCTCTCAGGGTCCCCGCCGTACGCCGAGCTCGCCCCCGCGCCGCCCGCGCTCCTACCGGGCCCCTTCTCGAAGCCGGGCACGTCCTCGTCCTCGTCTTCGTCCTCCTCCCTCTGGCCGGGCAGGGCGTTCTTCTCCAGCTCGCGCTGCGCCTCCTCCATGCGCCTCCGGACCTCCGCCGCGACGCGCATGCCGTCCGTGACGATATTGTCGAGGACGCCCCGCAGGCCCTTACCGCCCGGAGGCCCTGCTGCTGGGCCGCCTCCTCCTGCGCCGAGGGCGGCGCCGACCGCCCTGCCTGCGCCCATGCCCAGGCTGGAGAAAGTGGTGAGCGAGGAGCCGGACATCCCCGAGGCTGAGGTCGGTAGGCCCTCGATGATGTGGAAAGAGGCCGGGAAGGAGGACTCGAAGAACTGCTCGAGGAGCTCGTCGGCTAGTACGACCATTCGGAAGGTCGGGAGCGTGATGTGGAGAGGATTGGAGGGGTCGAGGGCGGCATTGGCCTTCTCTGACTGGGCCTTGGAGACACGGCGGCGGTCGGATAATACTCCATCGGAGGCTGATATCGAGGAAGAGGAGTCGTTGACTGTAATCGACGGCGGTTTATCTGTAGGCTGATTCGCGGCCTTCGGGCTTCCAGGTGGCGAGTCCATCTTTAGGAGATCGTCCTCGTCCTCGTCGTCATCGTCATCGCCAATCGCGAAAGCATCGGGGTTAGCAAGCTCCGACTCAGACTCATCCGTCTCCCCCGGCCCAGGGCGGTTGATCTCTCGGTTCTTAGGGTGGTCCGGGTCCGCGTATTCAAAGCACCTCCTGATAAATGCGCTCACACTTCCAAGGAATCTCTCATTAACAGATCCCCCTGGTGCTGAGCCCTCGGAGTTCGTCGTGCTATCCGCAAATCCATTTAGAGCCGTGCTCGAGGCGGAGGGGCTTAAGCTTCCTTCTAACCCGCGACGTGACAGGAACAGGAGAGCTTCCGACATTCGCAGAATACCTTCCCGGTCGACCTTGCCGTCTCCGTCATCGTCATGAAGCTCGAAGAAATAGTTGATTGCGCCCATTATGTCTCGCTTCCCCTTGATTCGCGCAAGACCAGTAACCACGTGCTGCAGCGTCAGAGTGCCGGTCTTGTCAACGTCCCACTTCCCAAACAACCTCTGCAGGAACTCGTGATCTGCAGGTTCCGGCCCCATTCCCCATGGAGACAGAAGTCCATCAGGTCGCCTGAGGCTGGTAAAAGGTGCGCCCCTGTCCTTTTCTGCGAAGGTATCACGACGAGGCGTCGTCGGAGCATCCGAGACAGCCCATTTGGCCATCCCAGCCAGAAATTCGCGGAAGGCATCGTAGTCCATGAGGTTTGTGCTGGGACCCAAACCGACCCTTCCCTTCTCAACATGGTCGCCCGCCGGATTGTTGATCCGTGGCCTGGCACTCTTGGCTCGGCGAGCCTGGTCTTGCTTTATGAATTGGTCCCTTTGTTGCCGCTCATACAGGACAGTATAGAACCGGTCGTAGCACGCCCCAAGCTCTTCCGTACTTAGAACCTTACTATCGGGTCCAAGGTTTCTGATAGCAGTCCTCTTTGCAAAGCTCTCGATATTGTTTAGGACGGCGTCTTTGCTCTTCAGTCGGAGTTCTGTGATACTGCTGTGCGTGATTCCAGAAAACTCCTTGAAGGCAACGACCATCAGCTCCTGGAACTTGGTCACTGCCCGCAACTTGGGGTTTTCCGACTTGGGGTGTGCGGATTCGTCGAGCCGGGCAAAGTAGGATTTTAAGACCGAGATGAAGGCCCCGTCGTCGGTAGCATCTAGTAGCTCCTCCCCGTTTATCCTTAAAATGGCCAGGCCAACCTGGAATAAGACCTTGGGGCCTTCGACAAAGAATACGTCGAGGACGCGGAAGGCGAATACCAGGGGCATGGAATTGATATAGAGGGAGAGGAACCAGGGCAACGAAACGACGGATAGCTGCACGTCGCTCTTCACCAGATGTTCCCATAGGATGGGCATGGTCTTCTCGACGAGCGCCTCGAACACTTTCTGGTCGAGAAGGGTGCCGTACATGGTGGTGGAGTAGTATCCGGGCACGAGTCTGTCACACAGGGCGGACAGCAGGAAGAAGGCCTGGTCCTCGGACATGTAGATGAGCAGCGCGGCAACCACAATGTTCATAGCCTGGCAATAGCCGACATCGGCATTGACCCAGCTGTAGGCGGTCAGGACCCTCCGGAGGCGGCCGATGCCGTCTTCGCTCTGGAAGCCGGGATACTCGGGGAGACTCCGGTTTAGGTCCTTCTCGATCTCGTCTATCGCGAGCGACTCCTTGCCGGAGTGCTTGGCCAGGGTCTCGGCGAAGAGCGTCGGATGTTCTAACCTCAGGTAGATGGATCCAGATGTGAGCTCCCACATCTCGCCCCTCAGCCTGTTGGGCAGACCAACGCGGATCAGTTTGTGGAAGGTGGGCTGGCGCAAGAGGGTCATATTCCTGCCGTTGTCGCGGAGGTATTCGGCCCAGAGTCGCATCTTGGCGCGGTCCCGCAGCTTCTTTGCGTCGCCCGGATAACGAAATAGCATGCCCAGTCCGGCATCCGGAGGCGTGATGTTCTTCTTGTCCTCCGTGCGCAATAGATACTCCGAATAACACTCGGCCACGACCCTTCTGAGCTTCCCGACGTTGCCGACGCCAGCGCGGAGGCCTCTCTTGAGGCCGTCGCAGAAGCGCTCGCAGCTCTGCCTCTGGCCGGCGAGCTGGACGGTAATGCGCTGCTCCCTAACTTCCTTCTTATCCTTGCCTCCATCTTGGGTTATACCGTTCCAGGTTGTGATGGCTAGCGCAAACTAAGATTATCATATGTCAGTTTTCATGGGCCCATCCGTCCGAAAGCTTGACTCTTTTCTTACCTGGAAGTTCTGGCTGTGAAGCCGCTCAACCCTCCTTACGGCGCATAGTGGGAATGTGAAGCCATTGCCGCTAGGTCCGCCGCCATGTGTCTGTCCTGTAAATGCCTGGGAGGTGGAGGCGGTCGCGGACTGGAGGAAGCTGGAGGGGGTAGTCGAGAAGCAGAGATAAGCCTCAGAGAGGTGCAGCTTCCCCACATAGTGGTAGCCTCGATCCCGCTCCTTATCACCCTGGGTGATGATACCCGAGGGCGGTATTGTCAACTCGGCGGTGATCTCGTAGAGCGGGTGCTGGGAGGAAGGGAGTCGGAATTGGTTCTGGAAGAGCGAGGCCTTGGAAGGGTTCTTGTCGGAATCGCCGAGGGACAGGCTTTGCGTCGGGTCCAGCAGTTGCTGTGCCTTCTGCACGAAGCTCGAGAGGCTCAACATTGCGGATGCTGGTCGTATGACAAGTCAAGCTCCGGAAAACCGATGTCCGCAGCTTAGCTTCCGTTGAGGCACGAGGGAGGGGTGGTTGTCGAATGGCCGCTAATACATCGCCAGGTGGGAGGGGGACAGAGGTCGGGTCGAGCGGACGGCTATGCGCGCGTTCAATGCAAGGAAACAAGTAACTGTCGCGTCAACTAATCCAACGCTGTCTCTATCTGGTCGGGCTATGCGTCGTCGAGAAGATTTGGAGGGAGTGAGTGCGGCTGATATATCTCTTTACGTCCAGCAGGCTGAAGGGGAGGTATGCATGTGTGCAGAATACGGTATATAGTACATCCATCCCAAGCTTTGGTAATTCCCCGCAGACTTAGCGTCCACCCACTCAGCCCAGCCGGCCCAGCAGGCTGTCCCGAGCTTTGGACAGCCGGGTTGCCCGCGTTCAGTGCCGCCATCAAAACCCCCTCCAATAATCCGCACGCAAATTTATACCGTACATAATTAGGGTGGTAGGCCTACTACAAAAACCATGGCGCGTCTGAATGTGGCATTCCACGCCCTCGAGAGCAAGTCAGAGACAACAGTTGTAGTATCTGCAACAGGGCTCTCTCCATTTCGCATCCCTTTACAGAAGCCATGCATGCAACACCTACAAAACCCGCTACCACTGCTCCGCCGAGCAGCCCGTCAAGGAGACACTCCCCTGAGCGAGCCATCCCTGCGGTGTCTGTCTGAAGCCGTGTTTCGCTAGGTCTACAGCAATGTGCCTGCAATGTGAGGACAGTTTTGCTCACCGTGGGTTGCCCGGCCGTGTTTCAGAACACCTTCTGGGGTAAGTCCAGGCGTCTTCCAGGGTCGGAAATTTGGCTTAGGTCTCAATGCTCTGAGCTATACGGATAGCTCCAAGCAAAGTTGGCGCCCGCAAAAAGGTGGCAACACGTACAAAGAAGTATGTTGAATCTGTGCTGAATTGATCAAAATTGCTGCTGCGAATGGACTTACACTATGTCTTTGACGAGTTAGAGACACATGATTCCAGCTAAATTCCCATATTCCGTGACTCATGGCGATGTTGTATTTACATATCCCCTCTCAACCCCTGTTTGAGCTCCGCCCTGCTCCAGATGAACACCACCCGATGAACACTACACCTACTTCCATGGAGGCAAATAAGCTTGGAAACTTGGCGGTTCCAACTGGTCGGCTCCATCAACTCCGGCTAGTAGTAAGTAGGTTAGGGTCAACACCTAACAAGAAAGGCAGTTAGTTTGTGGACGACACAAGCAACAGCCAGTAATACCTACTGCGTAGTATTATTTAATTGAGGGATCTAAGGATGGATCTCCGGAGGTACAGTACCTCGTTAGTCCGTACCGAGTAACCCGATGACATGCATTCACCTATGGCCTGGGCCGCCTGGCCTGGGCCAAAGTGCCACGAACAACGTCATAAGCGCACCCGCTCTGTCCCGACCCATAACCCATCATAACCCGGCCGCCGGACATGATGCGCCTCCAATCCCTCCCCCCGCCCTGTCCCCACCATTCATCATCGCCCTTTCTTTACCCCTCGCGCCTCGCTTCATTGCCTGCCAGCCTCAAAGCCCAGGTCTTCCCGGATACTGTGCAGAGAAGTAACAGTACAGCTCACGTTTGCTGGCAGGTTGACTACCTCTCCAACTTCTGACCTCATCTCTCGTCCCTCATACCCGTTTGTTTGTCCAAACTGCTTCCCCCTTCAGCCGTCGATCTCGCATCGACACTCGCAATGGCTTCCTAGTAGCATTGCAAACCAACCGCATTACGAACAGAAAAGCCCCCTCTCCGGCCCGTTTGCTAGAATCGCCGGAATTGCGCGGGGTACCCCCATACCAGAGGGTGCGGCCATTGTCCCTGGGATGCTTTGTCGTCCAACAAGCCTCCTAGCAGTTGGGCCATAGAGCAGCCAGAATACACTTTGCCCGACCCCACGGCCTCCCTTCGCCCCTCCTCTACCCCCTCACCTTCTTCTAACAACCCGCAACGACGATAACCACGGGTCCCATCTAATCCAGCCTCCCAATGGCCGCGACCGTTGCTTCCTCGAGCTCCCTCCCCCCTGGAGGCGGGCTTCACCCCGCCCAAGCTCAGGGACTCATGGCCCAGGCCGAAAGAGCAAGCGGGAACGGGCACGGGAATCCTACGCCGTTGCCCTCAAGGCCTTTAACGCTTGCCGACTTTCAGAAAGTGCGAACACTGGGGACCGGTATGAATCCCAACCAATTCCTCCTTGGCCCGCTGCGTTTGCACTGGGAATATGCTAACAACGCACCTTTGGTCGCATTCGATAGGCACCTTCGCTAGAGTCTGCCTCGTAAGGCCAGCCCATGGAAATGAGGCCGATCGCAATACAGTGTATGCTCTGAAGATATTACGAAAGACAGAGGGTTCGTCGCGTTGGTCTTGTCCCGCATTGGGAGCATCCTGGCTAATGCAAACGCTTCCGAGCTGCAGTGATCAAGCTCCGGCAAATAGATCATGTACGGCACGAACGCCAGATCCTCGCGGATGTCTCGGGACATCCGTTTATCACAAGCTTCGTGGCCTCCTTTGCCGACCGCGACTTTCTATACATCCTTGTAAGTCCCACGCAGGCCCACGTTTAGCAGCGGGTGGTAGGGTATTTGTTAGGTGCGCTAACCAAAGTCATATAACCATAGCTCGACTACGTCCCAGGAGGTGAACTGTTCAGCTACCTCCGGCGGTTCCGGCGCTTCGAGGAGAGCATGGCGCGATTTTACGCCGCGGAGATCGTTCTCGTGCTCGAATACCTTCACGAGCACCAAGGAGGCGTTGCCTACCGCGACCTAAAGCCGGAGAACCTGCTACTGGATGAGGACGGCCATATCAAGCTGGTGGATTTCGGTTTCGCCAAGCGGCTAGGAAACAACGATGACGACAGACCCGTCGAGACCTATACCCTCTGTGGCACGCCCGAGTACCTCGCCCCCGAAGTCATTCGCAATAAGGGTCACACCACGTCCGTGGATTGGTGGGCCTTGGGCATCTTGATATACGAGTTCCTCACGGGCTATCCGCCGTTTTGGCACCAGAACCCTATCGAGATATACAAGCAGTATGTAGCAGCCAGCCCCCTTGCCGTTATGTCGGTTGCTCCTCGTGGCTTTCCCGTAGACGCTGACCCTTTCTCCTTAGAATCGTCGAAAAACCCGTAGTATTCCCCGAGCAGCCCGCCATAAGTGAGGAGGCAAAGGACATAATCCGACAGTTCTGCACCGTTGACCGGTCACGCCGTCTGGGGAACATCAGCGGAGGCGCCGCTCGGGTAAAGGAACATCCCTTCTTCCACGGCGTCGACTGGGAAGGTGTTCTGCACCGCCGCCAACGTGGACCCATCATTCCTCCGGTGCGCTACCCCGGCGATGCACAGTGCTTTGACATCTACCCAGAGGAGGACCCAAATCGCGACTCTTATACCGAGGAGATGGTTGCCAAGTACGATGACTACTTCAAAGACTTTTAATAGGCGCGGAGAGCCCTAGAGGAGAAGCCGCCCGCATGGTATTACCACAAGCACGTTCACGCTGCGGATAGTTGTGCGGCTGATATCTAGCATGCGCGCGTGTATTAAGAATTTAATGAGGAGGCGTAGGTGGTAGGCTGTACGTTCGCAAGCCAACCAGGACGGCGAAGGGAGATTGTGGTGGTGATGCAGAAGGAAGGTCGGAGTTTGGGGCTTGGAACTCGGATGTGCGTGCATGTTGGCTTTTTTCTTTTCCCTTTCACGGCGGTATTGAGAGCTGGCATCGACCTGGTGGTTTTCGGCGTTTCAATGCGGGAGGCAACATCATTTTTTTGGGGTGTACCTGATAACGCGACCGCAACGACATATGTTGTACGAATCTAGGCCTGGGAAAGCCCGGGGGCACTTCTTTCTTCTAAGACGGTTGGGACGGGTAGGTAGGTAGGTATATCATTAGCACATATACAGACGTTGTGTACCAAGCCAAATACTAATCCCAAGATCCTGATCTCTACCCACTCGTACATTTAGTGGGATGTATACTCGATCTCATGACATTCTCTATAAATGTGGTATTCTTATCCAATATCTAGGTATACCTATATATAGATATATATATATATGTGTCAAAACGAGATTGCTCAAGGTCCATATACGCAACGCTGGGGTATCAGAGAAAACCCACAAGGATACGATCATCATGCCCCTTATCCGCTCATACATACCGAAAAGGGGGAATGGAGAAGCCACCACCACCACCACAACACCGTGCTGGAGAGAAAAGAAAAAAATAGGGGGAGGGGAGTAGGGAAGCCTAACCAACTCTATAC
>Ga0164242_10004936_pt1 | contig 14892 bp, 13 predicted proteins | sample OricomgcompostMG_FD_108783 | JGI IMG/M metagenome (GOLD analysis project Ga0164242, IMG submission 108783) | Miracle-Growth compost microbial communities from Emeryville, California, USA - Original compost - Miracle growth compost (MG) ... | reverse complement strand
CGAAACAGTCAAAACCTTGCTGCTCTGGGTAGTCATCGCGATCGTGTTGATCACGGTGTTCCAGAGCTTCAACCCGCACGGCGGCGCCTCGTCGGAGCTGCCCTACAGAAGCTTCGTGCAGAGCGTGGACAACGGCAACGTGGCCACCGCCACGATCAGTGCCGAAAATCCGGCCACGATCACCGGCAAGCTGAAGGACGGCAGTTCCTACCGCACCATCGCCCCGGTGCTCGGCTTCTCCACCAACGGCGTGGTCAAGCAGATGCAGGCCAAGGGCGTGACGGTGAGCCAGGATTCGGCCAACAGCTTCTCGCTGGTCAACCTGCTGGTGAGCTGGCTGCCGGTGATCCTGATCGTGGGCGTGTTTATCTGGTTCATGCGGCAGATGCAGCAGGGCGGCGGCGGCCGCGGCGCGATGAGCTTCGGTCGGTCGCGCGCCAAGCTGCAGGGCGAGGACCAGATCAAGGTCAACTTCAGCGACGTGGCCGGCTGCGACGAGGCCAAGGAGGAGGTCGGCGAGCTGGTCGAGTTCCTGCGCGACCCGGGCAAGTTCCAGAAGCTGGGCGGCAAGATTCCGCGCGGCGTGCTGATGGTGGGCCCGCCCGGCACCGGCAAGACCCTGCTGGCCAAGGCCATCGCGGGCGAGGCCAAGGTACCGTTCTTCTCGATCTCCGGCTCGGATTTCGTGGAGATGTTCGTGGGCGTGGGCGCCAGCCGCGTGCGCGACATGTTCGAGCAGGCCAAGAAGCACGCGCCGTGCATCATCTTCATCGACGAGATCGACGCGGTCGGCCGCCACCGCGGCGCCGGCCTGGGCGGCGGCCACGACGAGCGCGAGCAGACCCTGAACCAGCTGCTGGTCGAGATGGACGGCTTCGAGGGCACCGAGGGCATCATCGTCATCGCCGCGACCAACCGGCCCGACGTGCTCGATCCTGCACTGCTGCGTCCGGGCCGCTTCGACCGCCAGGTCACGGTGGGCCTGCCCGACGTGAAGGGGCGCGAGCAGATCCTCAAGGTGCACATGCGCAAGGTGCCGATCGCCAGCGACGTGAACGCGATGACCATCGCGCGCGGCACGCCGGGCTTCTCCGGCGCCGATCTCGCCAACCTGGTCAACGAGGCGGCGCTGTTCGCCGCGCGCGAGAACGCGCGCGAAGTGCGCATGAGCCACATGGACAAGGCACGCGACAAGATCCTGATGGGCGCCGAGCGCCGCTCGATGGCGATGAGCGAGGACGAGAAGAAGCTCACCGCCTACCACGAGGCCGGCCACGCCATCGTCGGCCGGCTGGTGCCCGAGCACGACCCGGTCTACAAGGTCACCATCATCCCGCGCGGCCGTGCGCTGGGCGTGACCATGTACCTGCCGGAGGGCGACAAGTACAGCATGAACAAGGTGGCGATCGAGTCGCAGCTGTGCTCGCTGTACGGCGGCCGCGTGGCCGAGGAGCTGATCTTCGGTGCCGACAAGGTCACCACCGGGGCGTCCAACGACATCGAGCGGGCCACCAAGATGGCGCGCAACATGGCCACCAAGTGGGGCCTGTCCAACGAACTCGGTCCGGTGACCTACGGCGAGGACGAGGACGAGGTGTTCCTGGGCCGCTCGGTGACCCAGCACAAGAACGTCTCCAACGAGACCGCGCGCAAGATCGACGAGGTGGTGCGCGAGATCCTCGATACGGCCTATGCGCGCACCCGGCAGCTGCTGACCGACAACATCGACAAGCTGCACGTGATGGCCGACGCGCTGCTGCAGTACGAGACCATCGACGCGCGGCAGATCGACGACATCATGGACGGGCGCATTCCCGGCCCGCCGGCCGACTGGAGCCGTTCGCCGTCCTCGGGCAATACGCCACCCCCGCCGCCGCCGCGCGGCGACGCCGGCGCGAAGGTGGGCGACCCGGCGCCGCAGGGGCATCTGTAGACAGGCATGCGAGTGCCGTTCCACTGAATAAAGGCCGCTTCTGGAGCGGCCTTTTTCTTGCGCGTCATGCTAGACCAGGACATGGCGAGGGGGTGGCTGCGAGACCGGCAGGCCAGGAGCTTTGGCCGGTAGCAGAGGCCAGAGCCGCCCCGCCCAAAAGACCGCAAACAGGCGCTCAGAGAATCGCGAGGACGGCCTCGGGCGGCCGGCCGATGACGGCCTTGCCATGGGCGACCACGATCGGCCGCTCGATCAGCTTCGGATGGGTAGCCATGGCCTCGACCAGGGCATCCTCGTCCAGCGATGGATTGTCGAGCTCGAGTCGCTTGTAGTCGTCTTCGCCAGTGCGCAGCAGTGCGCGGGCCGGGATGCCGAGCTGGCGGAGCAGAGCCTTCAGCTCGGCAGGGCCCGGCGGTGTCTCGAGGTAGTTGACGACTTCGAACGGCTCGCCATGCCGTTCCAGCAGGGCCAGCGCGGCGCGCGATTTCGAGCAGCGGTTGTTATGGTAGATGCGGATCATGGCGGTTGTCGCGATCAGCGGTTGCCCGAGCGGTTGCCGCCACCCCGGCCGCCGCCATGCGGACGGCCGCCGCCCTGGCCCTGCGAGCGATTGCCGTTGCGCCCCTGGCGCCCACCCGCATGAGGGCGCTTGTTGCCGCCTTCGCCGCGGTTGCCGCCGCCGACGTAGGGGCCTGTACTGCGCGAGCCGAAAGGCTGGCTGCCGCCGGCACGGCGGTTGTTGCCGGCCGTACGCTCGTTGCCGCCGCGGCTTTCGCCGGCGAACCAGGTACGGACCGAGGGTAGTTCCTGGCCGGGCGCCACGCCGCGCTTGTTCTTGCGGCGACCGCTGCCCGGCGGCCGCTCGGGGCGGGCGACGTTGCCGTTCACTTCCCGGCCGGGGCGACGCTGTTTCTGGCGGCCGCGGGCGGGCTCTTCGCGGATCCGGTCGAATGCACGCAGCTCCCGCGCCTCGTCCTGGTAGGCACTGCTCCAGGCCGACGACGCGCCCCGCTCGGGCCGGTACTCGGTGACATGGCGGTTGGCCCGGCGCTGGTGCAGCACCGGGCTCAGGGTGAGCACGGGCTGGGCCGCGCCGAGCCCGCTGGCTTGGCGCAGTTGCTTGACCGCCTCCTCGCCCAGCGCCTCGCAGTCGCCGCGACGCAGCTGGCGGGGCAGCTCGACGCTGCCGTAGCGGATGCGCTTGAGCCGGCTGACCAGGAAACCCTGCGAATCCCACAGGCGGCGGACCTCGCGGTTGCGTCCTTCGCGGATCACCACGCGGAACCAGCTGTGGCTGCCGCCGCGGCTGATCACGGCGATCTCGTCGAAGTGGGCAGGGCCGTCTTCCAATTCCACGCCGGCCTTGAGCTTTTCGATGACCTCGTCGGGCACCTCGCCGTGGACGCGGCAGAGGTATTCGCGTTCCAGCCCGCTCTTGGGGTGCATCAATGCATTGGCCAGTTCACCATCGGTGGTGAGCAGCAGCAGGCCGGTGGTGTTGATGTCGAGGCGGCCCACGGCGACCCAGCGCGCGCCCTTCAGGCGCGGCAACTGCTCGAACACGGTGGGGCGGCCCTCGGGGTCGTCGCGGGTGGTCATCACGCCTTCGGGCTTGTGGTAGACCAGCACTTCGGCGGCATCGCGATTGTCGGTGGTGACGACGAACTGCTTGCCGTCCAGCGTCACGCGGTCGCCGGCATGCACGCTGGCGCCGATGCCGGCCGGGCTGCCGTTGAGCTCGACCTCGCCGGCCTGGATGCGCTGCTCCAGCATGCGGCGCGAGCCTAAGCCGGCGTTGGCCAGCACCTTGTGCAGGCGCTCCTCGAGCGCGGCGGTTTCCTCGGTGCGCGGTGCGCGTTTCAGGGTCAAAAGGGATTTCTGCGGCGCAGTCATGCGCGATACTCCTCGGTGTCTGGCGCGGCATCGCCGTCGGTGGCGTCCGCGCGTTCCTCTGCCTCGACGGCAGTGGGAAGGGATGGGGTGGCGTCTCCGCTCACCTCGGCGAGGCGGTCGTCGCCGGCGTCGATGGTGGGGACGGTGTCGTGCGTGTGATCGCGATCGGGCGATGAAGTTTCTGTTTCGTCGTCCGAGGCGGCGGCGCTTTCCGTATCGTCGACGGCCGGGGGGGGCGCGTCGGCGGCGGAAGCGGGCGTGCCGTCCGCGGGCGTTGCTTCGGCGGGGGCGGGCGAGACCGGTTCTTCGGCGCCGGGCCCGTCGGCCCGCGTTTCCCCGTCCGGGTCGATCGGCAGGTCCTTCGCCACGCGGGCGGGCATGGGATCCTGCTCGAACTGGAGCTGGGGGTCTTCCATGTCGCGGATCTCGGACAGCGACGGAAGCTCGTCCAGCGATTTCAGGTTGAAGTAGTCGAGAAAGGCGCGGGTGGTGCCGAACAGGGCGGGCCGGCCCGGCACGTCGCGGTGGCCGACCACGCGGATCCACTCGCGTTCCTCCAGCGTCTTGATGATGTTGGAGGACACCACCACGCCGCGGATCTGCTCGATCTCCGGGCGGGTGATCGGCTGGCGGTAGGCGATCAGGGCCAGCGTCTCGAGCAGGGCGCGCGAATAGCGGCTGGGCCGTTCGGTCCACATCCGCGAGATCCACGGGTGCACCTCCTGGCGAACCTGGTAGCGGAAGCCGGACGCGACCTCCTTCAACTCGACGCCGCGGCCCTCGCATTCCTGCGCCAGCAGCTCCAGCGCGCGCGCGATGTCGTCGCGCGCGACCTGTTCTTCCTCGGCGAAGATCTCGCCGAGCTGGGCCAGGCTCAGTGGCTGGCTGGCGGCGAGCAGGGCCGCCTCGACAATCGGTTTGAGTTGCTCGATCTGCATGGCCTTAGGTTTGGATGCCTGCTGATGCGGGGTGGGGCGGCCGTGCTACTCGGCTGCCGTGGCCGGCGCGTCGGCCGGTGCTTCGAATGCTTCGCCGGCGTCTTCGCCGGAAGCCGCCCTGGTTCGTACGTAGATCGGCGCCAAGGGCTCTTCCTGCACGATTTCGACCAGCATTTCCTTGGCCAGCTCCAGCATGGCCAGGAAGGTGACCACGACGCCCAGGCGGCCTTCGCTGGCGTCGAACAATGCCTCGAAGCGCCGGAACTCCTTGCCGTCCAGCCGGCTGAGCAGGTCGCCCATGCGCTGGCGGACGCTGAGCGCCTCGCGCTTGATCGCGTGGTGCCCGAACAGTTCGGCACGGCGCAGCACGTCCTTGAGCGCCAGCAGCATTTCCTTGAGGTCGAGCGGCGGCGGCAGCCTGACCACGTTGCGCTCGCCGGCGTCGGCCTGCGCCACGGCGGTGTCGCGTTCCAGCCGGGGCAGGGCGTCGATGTCCTCGGCGGCCTTCTTGAAACGCTCGTACTCCTGCAGCCGGCGCACCAGTTCCGCGCGGGGATCCTCTTCCTCGCCTTCCTCCGCCGGCGGCCGCGGCAGCAGCAGGCGCGACTTGATCTCGCCCAGGATCGCGGCCATCAGCAGGTATTCTGCCGCCAGCTCCAGCCGCATCACATCGCGCATCAGCTCGATGTATTCCATGTACTGCCGGGTGATCTCGGCGACTGGGATGTCCAGGATGTCCAGGTTTTGCCGCCGGATCAGGTAAAGCAGCAGGTCCAGCGGGCCCTCGAAGGCCTCCAGGATGACCTCCAGCGCATCCGGCGGGATGTACAGGTCCTGCGGCATCTGCAGCATCGGCTCGCCGCGCACGATCGCCAGCGGCATTTCCTGCTGCTGGGGGACCGGCGCAAAAGCGCTTCCTGGCGGTGCTGCAACCGGCTGAGGCTCTGGCTCAGTGCTCATCAATGCATATCGTCGGGCCGCCCGGGGCGGCTGGCAGTGCGTTCAACACATCCGAAACCCTCCCATGGGCCGGCGGGGTACGGGAAAACCCCATTCCGGGATGGAAAGAACCTGTTCGATACCGGTCGGGGCGCAGGCGCGTTGTCGCGGTGGGCGGGCGTGACGAAGACGCGGGAGACGCTTCGGTCGCGCGGCCGTGCCGCGATCGCCACGTGTCCGGCCGGGCGCCTGGCCACGGTTCGGGCACGAGGCACCGCGACGCTTGGGCGTCGCTGGCGATTCATGCGGTCGACTACGGATTCGGTGGTCGCGGCGGCTGCCGGACAGCGACTGCCCACGAACCCACGCGTAGCAGAAGCGTAACGGTTGTCCTTCGCCAAGTCCAGTGGATGGCGGGCCTGGGCGAACCGGTGGCCATCGACGGCAGGGCAGCATGTGACCCGCTGCGTCGGTTCCGGGCGTGGCGGGTGTCGATGGTCCGCGGCGGAGTCGCTGAAAGCGCGGCTTGCGCCCTGGCATGTGTATTGCTTTGCCTTGGCCATGGCTTGCGCCAGGGAAGACGCGGCCGTGCTGGGGAGGGGCCGGTTGACGCCGGCGTGGTGCGCAATGGAGGTGGCCCGGTCCGGCCGGCAGGGAAGGAAAGCCGGGATACCGCCACCAGCGCGCCGCAGGAAGCGCGGCGCGGACGAGAGGCAGAGCATGGCGACGAACGACGACGAATCCAGGGACGGTGGCTCCGGCAAGGAGCGGCTGCGCCCGGCACGCATGCGCATCCAGACCACGGTGCTGATGAGCCGCGAGAACGAGTCCCACCCCACCGAACTGGTGGACATTTCCTCCACCGGGGTACTGCTGCGGCGACCGCTGGGTTGGAACGGCGAGGCCGGGCAAAGCTGGGTGCTGGACATGATCTTCGGGCACGACCTGCACATCCACCTCGAGGCGCAGGTGGCGAGGGTGTCCGCCCGGCATGTCGGACTGGCCTACACGCGGATCCCGGAGGACAAGCAGGTGCCGTTGTGGAACCTGCTGGGCGGCTACGCCGACATTCTGGAGTATTGGCACGACGAATAGCGCCGGCCGACCGGCAGCCCCGGAGCCGATGCCCGGCAAACTCGTCAGCCGGCCCGGTGTTCGAATGCTTGCGGAGCGGTGCCGACCGGAGCGGCTGCACGCTGCCGGCTGCGGCTGTCGTGGTTCCCGCACAGAGACCGGCAAACGGAGGGGCGTTCAGCGTCCGTGGCACCTGCCGCGTCGTGTGGCAGGTCGCATCGGCGCGTCCGGCACCTGTCTGGATGTCTTCACGGCCCGGCCATCCCTGGCCGGGCCGTGCGTTCGAAAAAACCACGAACGCTCAGGCGGGCGCCGCGGCCTTGTTTTCGTCGCGCAACTCGCGGCGGAGGATCTTGCCGACGTTGCTCTTCGGCAACGCGTCGCGGAACTCGATGGCCCTGGGACGCTTGTAGCCGGTGAGGTTGTCGTGGCAGAACTGCTTGAGGGCCTCTTCGGTGAGCGCGGGATCCTTGCGCACCACGAACAGCTTCACCACTTCGCCCGAGTGCTCGTCGGGCATGCCGATCGCGGCCACCTCGAGCACGCCGGGGTGCTGCATCACCACGTCCTCGACCTCGTTCGGATACACGTTGAAGCCGGAGACCAGGATCATGTCCTTCTTGCGGTCGACGATGTAGACGTAGCCGTCCTGGTCCATCTTCGCGATGTCGCCGGTGTGCAGCCAGCCGTCCGTGCCGAGCACCCTGGCGGTTTCCTCGGGGCGCCGCCAGTAGCCCTGCATGACCTGCGGCCCCTTCACCATCAGCTCGCCCACGTCGCCGATCGGCAGCGGCCGGTTTTCCTCCGACCAGATCGCAACGTCCGTGCTGGGCAGGGGCAGGCCGATCGAGCCGTTGTAGTCCTTCAAGTCGACCGGATTGATGCAGACGCCCGGCGAGGTTTCGGTAAGACCGTAGGCTTCCGACAGCGCGCAGCCGGTGACCTTCTTCCAGCGTTCGGCGACGGCGCGCTGCACCGCCATGCCGCCGCCCAGCGAGATCTTCATGTGCGAGAAATCCAGCTCGGCGAAGCCGGGGGTGTTGAGCAGGCCGTTGAACAGCGTATTGACCCCGGGCAGGATCGAGAAGGGGACTTTCTTCAGCTCCTTGACGAAGCCCGGCATGTCGCGCGGATTGGTGATCAGCACCGTGCATGCGCCAAGCCGTACGAACACCATGCCGCAGGCGGTCAGCGAGAAGATGTGGTACAGCGGCAGCGCGCCGATGGCGACCTCATTGCCGGGGTTCAACGTCTCGCCGATCCAGGCATCGACCTGCAGCATGTTGGCGACCATGTTGCCATGGCTGAGCATCGCGCCCTTGGCCACGCCGGTGGTGCCGCCGGTGTATTGCAGAAAGGCCAGGTCGTCGTGCCCCAGTGCCACCTCCGGCAGCGGGTAGGCGGCGCCACGCGCCAGCGCGTCGCGGAAGCGTACCGCCTGCGGCAGCCGGAACGGCGGCACCATTTTCTTCACGCGCCGCAGCACGAAGTTGATCAGCGGTCCCTTGGGAAAGCCGAGCAGGTCGCCGATGCCGGTAGTGACGACATGCTCGACCTCGGTGTCGGCGATCACCTGCTGCAGCGTGTGGGCGAAGTTGTCCAGCACCACGATGGCCTTGGCGCCGGAGTCCTGCAACTGGTGCCTGAGCTCGCGGGCGGTGTACATGGGGTTGGTGTTGACCACCACGAGCCCGGCGCGCAGCGCGCCGAACAGGGCGATCGGATACTGCAGGACGTTCGGCATCATGATCGCGATGCGATCGCCCTTGCCGAGTTTGAGGGCGCCGGTGAGATAACCGGCGAAGCGGCGGCTCATCGCGTCGATCTGCCCGTAGCTGAGCCGTTTGCCGAAGCTCTGGAAGGCGGGGCGCTCGCGGAAGCGTGCGAAGGCTTCGTCGAGTACCGCGGCGACGGAGGCGTAGGCGTCGACATCGATCTGCGCGGGCACGCCCTCCGGATAATGCTCAAGCCACGGACGCTCGTTGCTCATTCTGTTCCCTGCTTCTGGTCATGGAGGCGCCGCTCGACGCCCGCCGCATTGGAGCATACGCCCGCGTACAGCGGCAAGCCGCGCCGCAGCGAGGCCCGCGGCGGTTTTTGCCGCGCCTGGCCGATGGGTCGCGGCTACAAAAAACATCCGCTGTCAAGCCTTCATTGAAAGGGTTTGGCAGCGAAACTGCCACGAAGCGCAATGGAATTGACCACATCGGGGCGCTTCGACCCTTGGCGCCTCCTCGCGGCAAGGTCACATGGGTGCATCGCGGCAGTAGTGCGCAGCGAAAACGGGCGGACAGTCCTTTGTCACGCGAGTTCTGCCGCCCGCGCTCCTAGAGCAAAGCGTCACGCTCGGCAAAGATCTTTGCCATTTCTGACGCGTGCTCGGTTCCCCAAGTGCATAGCGGGATGATCGCATCGGCCAAGCTGCGACCAAGCGGGGTCAACGCGTAGTCCACACGCGGCGGTACCTCCTTGTAGTCGGTTCGTGCCAGCACGCGATCAGCTTCCAAATCCTTCAGTTGCTGGATCAGCACCTTGTCGCTGACGCCCTCGATCAAGCGCCGGAGTTCGCCGTAACGCTTCGGGCCGTCGCGCAGGAAGAACAGGACCAGTGGTTTCCACTTGCCCGAGATGATGCGCAGCGTGGCGTTGAGTCCGCAGCCGGTTCCGCAGGTTTCAGAAAGTGTCGTCATTCTTTGTACTTACCTAAAAGTGCATACTTGTCGTTAGGTTATCAGGGACCCATACTTACCTCAAGTAAGCAGCTCTCTGCTTCCTTGCAACGTCAACCAAGGGTTCGTGACATGACCAGACTGAATGGAAAGACCGCCGTCATTACTGGCGGCGCAACCGGTATCGGCCTTGCCGCAGCAAAGCGTTTCATCGAAGAAGGCGCTTTCGTCTTCATCTTTGGCCGCCGTCAGGAGGCACTCGACGCCGCCGTGGCCGATCTCGGCCCCCATTCCCGCGCAGTGAAGGGTTCGGTTTCCGATGAAGCCGACCTCGACCGTCTCTACGCGGCGGTGAAGGCGGAGCGCGGAACCCTCGATATCGTCTTTGCCAACGCCGGGACGGGAAGCCCGCTCCCGCTCGGCCAGATCACCGCCGAACATATTGACGAAGCTTTCGATACCAATGTGAAAGGCACGATCTTCACTGTCCAGAAGGCGCTCCCGCTGATGCGCGAAGGCGGCTCGATCATCCTGACCGGATCAAGTGCCGGCGCCACAGGCGCAGCGGGATTCACTGCCTACAGCGCGAGCAAGGCCGCAGTGCGCAACCTGGCGCGGACATGGGCGGAGGACCTGAAAGGCACCGGCATCCGGGTGAACGTGCTGTCACCTGGCGCGACGGCGACCGAACTTGCCAAGGAGGCGCTTGGTGAGGAAGGTCAGAAAGCCTACGGTGCGATGACTCCGCTCCAGCGCATGGCCGATCCGTCAGAGATTGGGGCGGCAGCCGCCTTCCTCGCATCGTCGGACAGCAGCTTCATGACCGCCAGCGAGATCGCCGTTGACGGCGGCTTGGCGCAACTCTGACGCGGAAGGAGATGCGCATGAGCTGCGCCATCATCGGTTTCGGCAAGATTGGGCACGCGCTTGCCAATGCGTTTGCCCGCAGCGGCATCGAAGTGTCCATTGCTACCACGCGCGACCCGGCAAGTTTTGCGTCTGATGCGGCTGCAATCGGATCCACGGTCATTCCCAAAAACCTGGCTGAAGCCGTCAAGGCGGACATCCTCTTTTTGGCCGTCCGTTTCGAGTCGCATCAGGAAGTCGCGAAGGCGCTGCCCCATTGGCAAGGGAAAATCATCGTCGATATGACCAATGCTTACGGGGTGCCCCCCGAGGCACTGGAAGGGCAACCTTCGTCCAGGTTCATCGCGCAGGGTTTCAGGGGCGGCCGGCTGGTCAAGGGCTTCAACCATTTGGTCGCGGCGACCCTTGCCCAAGACCCTGCCGTGCATGGCGGCAGGAGGGTCGTGTTCCTGGCGAGCGACGACGACAGTGCCGCAGCGGAGATCAGTGTGCTTGCAGAAAAACTCGGCTTCGCGCCGATCAAACTTGGCGGACTTTCAGAAGGTGGATTGCTTGTGCAAGCGCGCGGCCATAGCTGGGGTCAACTGATCTTCAAGGACTTGGTTAAGTTCGACTGATCCACAGCAATCCTTCCAGACCGATCTGACTCAGCGCATTACCTTTTTGGCATCTTTCGTTTTGTCATCGTTGCTGGGCCAGTTGTCAGGATGGCGCTCGTGATGAGACGAGAAAGATGACCCGCCCGCGGCGCGAACGAGGGCAGGTCGATGAGCCAGCCCAGCGCCGCCATCAGGCCGAACAGGTCGTCGCCCGTCATGTCGGTGCGCGCCGTCCCTTCGGCCTGGGCACGGGCGAGCAACCGCGCGCTCGCCGAGTGCACCGCCGCGCAGGAAGCATAAAGGGCGGAGTCCGGGTTCGTGTGGGCGGCCGCCATCAGGGCGACAACGCCCCTGTGGCTTTGGGCGAAGGCCATCCATTCGCGAAACCAGGACACCAGCGCTTCGCCAGGCGAGCCCGATGTTTCGAGTTCGTCGGCTTTCTGCGTGAGTGCCTCCAGGTTCGTACACAGCAGCGCTTCAAACAAGGCTTCCCGGGTCGGGAAATGACGAAGCAGCGTGGCCAACCCGACATCGGCCCGACGGGCGATATCGCGCATCGACGCATCGACGCCTTGTTCGATCAGGACCTCGCGCGCGACCGCGAGGATATGGCTGTAATTTTTTTTGGCGTCGGCGCGCATGGTTCGGCTTGACAATCGGATCACTGATCCATATATTTGGATCGATGATCCAGATGCTACAGCAAATCGCCCGGTCTGGAGAATACGCCCCCCCCTCAACGCACGGGACGCCTGCAAAATGCGCACTATCAGCATCATCGGATCAGGCGGCATGGCCGCAGCGATTGGCGGACTTGCCGTCAGGGCCGGGTACACCGTCGAGGTAGCCAGTCGCGACCCCGCGAAGGCACGGGCGCTGGCCGAGCCGCTCGGAACTGGTGTGACGACAGGAACGTTCGGCTCCGAGCCTGCCGGGGACATCGTCATCCTGGCGGTTCCCTATACCGCCGTGCTCGACGTGGTGAGGCAATACGGCGGAAAGCTGGCGGGCAAGCTCCTCGTCGACATCACCAATCCGGTCAAACCCGATTTCACGGGCTTTTTGACCCCGGAAGACAGTTTCGGCGCGCGGGAGATCGCCAAAGTTGCGCCTGCCGATGCGGCCATCGTCAAGGCGTTCAACACCTTGCCCTCGGGCGTACTGGCTGCCGGTTCCATCGATGGCCGCCCCTTGGACGTGTTCCTGGCCGGGGACGACGCGCAGGCGAAGGCTCGCGTGTCGGCATTCATCGCGAGCCTCGGGTTGCGCCCGATGGACACCGGCCCGCTGTTCATGGCGCGGACGCTGGAACACACCTGCATGTTGTGGCTGGGCCTCATGACCCACGCCGTGAAGCATGCCCATTTCTCGCTCGGCGTCAGCCTGCCCGGCTGAGCGCGCCATTACCGGCTTTCCGCACCACGGCCATCGGCAAGGAACAACGACATGCATGTTTTCGTCACGGGCGGGACCGGCCATTCCGGTCCGTACATCATCTCCGAGCTGATTGCCGCCGGACACGAGGTCACCGGCCTCGCCCGGTCGGACGCGGCCGCCGCGGCGGTGTCCGCACTCGGCGCGAAGGTGCGCCGCGGCAGCCTGGAGGATCTCGACGGGCTCAAGGCGGCAGCGGCCGATGCCGACGGCGTCATCCACGTCGCGCACAGGCAAGACCTGCTTCCGTCCGGCGGCATCGACGCCGTGGCCGCGGCGGAGCGCCGGATCATGCTCGCGTACGGCGAGGCGCTGGAGGGGACCGGAAAGCCGCTGATCGTGTCGGGCAGCATCGGCTCGCCCGGGTGGGAGGGCCTGGGCCGGCCGGCCACCGAGGAGGATCCGGCCCTTCCCGGCGGCGATGCGTACAAGGGCACCCTTCGGGTTCGCAATGTGGTGGAGACAACGGTCATCGGCCTCGCCGGGCGGGGCGTGCGATCTTCGGTCGTCCGGATTCCCCCCATCGTGCACAGCCCGACCGACAAGGCCGGCTTCCTCCCGCTGCTGATCGGGCTCGCGAAAGAGAAGGGCGTCATCGGCTATCCCGGAGACGGCACGAACGTGTGGCCGGCCGTACATGCCCGCGATCTCGCCGCCTTGTTCCGCCTGGCGCTGGAGAAGGGGCCGGCGGGCAGGAACTGGCACGCGATCGCCGAGGCGGGTATTCCGTTCCGCGAGATCGCCGAGGCCATCGGCAGCCGCCTGAACCTGCCTGCCGTGCCGATTCCCGCGGACGTACTGATGTTGCCGGGGTATTTCGGGTTCCTCGCGAATCTGGTCACGCTGGACCTCCCGGCATCCAACACCATCACCCGCCAGAGCCTCGGCTGGAAGCCCGTCCAGCCCGGTCTGCTCGCCGATCTGGACAACGGCCATTACTTCCCGGCCGGCTGAGCCGAGGCAGCGAGCCGGGCCGCAACAGGCCCGGTGGAGAGACGACGGGCAATACCCCCGATTCACGAGGAAACCATCCATGGACACGATCAGCATCATCGGAGCGGGAAGCATGGCGGCGGCCATTGCCGGCCGTATCGCGCAGGCGGGGTACACCGTCGAGGTGGCCAGCCGCGACCCCGCCAAGACGCAGGCGCTGGCCGACCGACTCGCAGCCGGCGCGACCACCGGGACGTACGGCATGGTGCCGGCGGGCGACATCGTCATCCTGGCCGTGCCGTACACCGGCGCGGCGGCGGTGGTGGCCGATTACGGCGACGCGCTCGACGGCAAGGTGATCATCGATATCACCAATCCGGTCGCCACCGACCTGTCTGGCCTCGTCACGCCCCATGGCAGTTCCGGTGCACAGGAGATCGCCAAGGGCCTCCCCGCCGGCGCGCCTGTCGTGAAGGCATTCAACACCCTCTTCGGTCACGTGCTTGCCAAGGGCGGACGGCTGGACGCGTTCATCGCCGCCGACGACGCGAAAGCCAAGGCACGGGTCTCGACCTTCCTCGAAAGTCTCGGGCTGCGTCCGTTGGACGTTGGCGGTTTGCGCATGGCCCAGACGCTGGAAGCGCTTGGCCTGATGATGATCGGCCTGGCCCGGAACGGCGCCGGCAGCTGGGACTTCGCCATGAAAGCCGATATCGGCTGAACCGCCGATACCGCGCCCCTCGCCGGCAGGTCCGTAGCCGTTGTCGAGAAACGAAAAGCCGCCCCGCGACAACGCGGGGCGGCTTCGGTTCACCCGTGCGATGGCGGGTTTCAGGCGGCCTTCTTGCCGGCCAGCTGGCGCAGTACGTACTGCAGGATGCCGCCGTGGCGGAAGAACTCGCGTTCCTTCGGGGTCAGCAGCAGCACCTTGACGGTGAACTCCTTCTTGCTGCCGTCCGCGGCGGTGGCGACCACCTGGGCCTGCTTCGACTCGCCGCCTTCCAGGCCGGTGATCTCGAAGCTTTCCTTGCCGGTCAGGCCCAGCGACCTGGCGTTCTCGCCGTCCTGGAACTGGCACGGCAGCACGCCCATGCCGACCAGGTTGGAACGGTGGATGCGCTCGAAGCTCTCGGCGATCACCGCCTTCACGCCCAGCAGCAAGGTGCCCTTGGCGGCCCAGTCGCGGCTGGAGCCGGTGCCGTACTCCTTGCCGGCCAGCACGATCAGCGGGGTGTTCTCCGCCTTGTACTTCATCGCCGCATCGTAGATCGCCATCTGCTCGCCGCTGGGCACGTGCAGGGTGTAGCCGCCCTCGACGCCGTCCAGCATCAGGTTCTTGATGCGGATGTTGGCGAAGGTGCCGCGCACCATCACGTCGTCGTTGCCGCGGCGCGAACCGTAGGAGTTGAAGTCCTTCGGGTCGACGCCGTGGGAGATCAGGAAGCGGCCCGCCGGGCTGTCCTTCTTGATCGAACCGGCCGGCGAGATGTGGTCGGTGGTGATCGAGTCGCCGAACACGCCCAGCGCGCGGGCGCCGTGGATGTCCTCGACCGTGCCCGGCTCCTTGCTCATGCCGTCGAAGTAGGGCGGGTTCTTGATGTAGGTGGAGTCGT
>Ga0164242_10004935_pt1 | contig 14892 bp, 10 predicted proteins | sample OricomgcompostMG_FD_108783 | JGI IMG/M metagenome (GOLD analysis project Ga0164242, IMG submission 108783) | Miracle-Growth compost microbial communities from Emeryville, California, USA - Original compost - Miracle growth compost (MG) ... | reverse complement strand
GCTGAGCCGGCTCCTGTGTGCGCAGGCGATTCCGAAGAGGATCTCGAAGCCGCGTTCGAAGCGCACCAGCCCGCGGCGATGGCCGCGCACGCAGACGTAGCGACGCCCGGCGTGGCGACGCCCGGCGCTCCCGAACACGTGGTGGATGAAGCGCTCGCCGCCGCTCCGGCAGGCGCCGCGACGGGCGGCGGCGCCGAAGGCCCGCATCTGCGCATCACGCTGCGCCGCGTGGCCGCGAAGGATCAGGAACTGCTTGCCGAAGAGCTCGGCAACCTGGGCCGCGTGCTCGGCCAGATGAAGACCGGCGAGGACATCACGCTCTGGCTCGAAACCGACGTGCCCGCCGACGACATCGTCGCCGTGTGCTGCTTCGTGATCGACGAAAGCCAGATCGTAATTGGCCGCGGCGCGGCGCCGCAAGCCGAGGCAAGCGCCGCGCCCGGCGCGCAGGCGAGCGCCGTTGCAGCACCCGCAGCCGCGCCCGAGCCCGTGACGCAAGCCGCGCCCGTGGTCGAGCCGGCGCCTGCCGTTGCGCCCGCGCCGCACGCGCACACGCACACGCACACGCACACGCACACCGAAGCGAGCGCTTCCGTTGCAGCGCCCGCGTCCGCCGCACCAGCAGCGCCGGCTGCCCCGGACCACGACCGCAAGCCGCGCGCGGCAGCCGCGGCCTCGTCCGAAGGCAGTTCGATTCGCGTGGGCGTGGAGAAGGTCGATCAGCTCATCAACCTCGTGGGCGAACTCGTCATCACCCAGGCGATGCTGGCGGAGACCACCAGCAGCTTCGACCCGGCCCTGCACGACCGGCTCTTCAACGGCATGGCGCAGCTCGAGCGCAACGCGCGCGATCTGCAGGAAGCGGTCATGTCGATCCGCATGATGCCGATGGACTATGTGTTCAGCCGCTTCCCGCGCCTCGTGCGCGACCTCGCCGCGAAGCTCGGCAAGGAAGTGGAGCTCGTCACCTTCGGCCAGGCGACCGAGCTCGACAAGAGCCTCATCGAGCGCATCATCGACCCGCTCACGCACCTCGTGCGCAACTCGCTCGACCACGGTATCGAAACCGTGGAGGCGCGCCGCGCCGCGGGCAAGGACGGCACGGGCCAGCTCGTGCTCTCGGCCGCGCACCACGGCGGCAACATCGTGATCGAAGTGAGCGACGACGGCGCGGGCCTGCGCCGCGACAAGATCCTCGCCAAGGCGATCAAGCAGGGCATGCAGGTGAGCGAGACCATGACCGACGAAGAGGTCTGGAACCTCATCTTCATGCCGGGCTTCTCGACCGCCGATCAGGTCACGGACGTCTCGGGCCGCGGCGTGGGCATGGACGTGGTCAAGCGCAACATCCAGTCGATGGGCGGTCACGTGGAGATCACCTCGCACGCGGGCAAGGGCACCACCACGCGCATCGTGCTGCCGCTCACGCTGGCGATTCTCGATGGCATGTCGGTGAAGGTCGGCAACGAGATCTTCATCCTGCCGCTGAACTTCGTGATGGAGTCGCTGCAGCCGCGCCACGAAGACATCTACACCGTCACCAACGGCGACCGCGTGGTGCGCGTGCGCGGCGAATATCTGCCGCTCGTGGCGCTGCACCAGGTGTTCAACGTGGAGGGCGCGCGCACGGACCCCACGCAGGGCATCGTCACCATCATGGAGACCGAGGGCCGGCGCTTCGCCATGCTGATCGACGAGCTCGTGGGCCAGCAGCAGGTCGTGGTGAAGAACCTCGAGACGAACTATCGCAAGGTGCACGGCATTTCGGCGGCGACCATTCTCGGCGACGGCAGCGTCGCGCTGATCGTCGACGTGGCCGCGCTCAACCGCGAGACGCGCGCGTCGCACGGGGTGAGCATGGGCGTTCAGGCGGCCAACCACGCCGGCGCGTTCGCCGAATTCGCATGAGCGCACCCATGCGCGCGCAGCGGATCGAAAGATCGCACAGATGTACGAGCAGCAATCCGGATCAACCAGGCATTTCCCAACCGTTCAGGGGCTAACGTGGCAGAAGTCCAATCCATTCACGGCAACGGCGCACAGGGCGCCGCAGCTGGCGCGCACCGCCGCGACGCGCAACAAGCCGATGCAGGCGGCCAGGAGTTCCTCGTCTTCACACTGGGCGCGGAAGAGTACGGCATCGACATTCTCAAGGTCCAGGAGATTCGCGGCTACGAAAGCGTGACGCGCATCGCGAACGCGCCCGAGTTCATCAAGGGCGTGATCAACCTGCGCGGCATCATCGTGCCGATCGTGGACATGCGCATCAAGTTCCATCTGGGCCGCGTCGAGTACGACCACCAGACCGTCGTGATCATCCTGAACGTCGCGCATCGCGTGGTGGGCATGGTGGTGGATGGCGTGTCCGACGTGCTCACGCTGCAGACGGATCAGATCATGCCCGCGCCCGAATTCGGCGCGACGCTCACGACCGAGTACCTCACCGGGCTCGGCACCGTGGACGGCCGCATGCTGATCCTGATGGACATCGAAAAGCTCATGACGAGCCGCGAGATGGCGCTGATCGAAGCGCTCGGCGCGTGAGCGCGGGTTTCATCGGATAAAGGCAAGAAGCAGGTTGCTGCGGGGGACGGGCCGCGAGGTCCGCGATAGAGGAAGAGCGGAAAGCCGCCGGCGCAAGCATTCGGGCGCACGGACAAGAGCGGCGCACCGCCATGCCTTGCACGCTTTTCACGCGTCGGACAGCAGCCGCCGCACAGGACAGGAGCAAACGAGATGTTGCACAGGTGGTCGATCCGCACGACGCTCACGGGCGTCGGAGTCATTCTGTTGGCGCTGACGGGGCTCGTCGGCGCGCTTGGGCTCGTCGCGCTCGGCAATGCGAGCGATTCGCTTGCCACGATCGCGCGCGGCGATCTCGTCGCCATGCATTCGCTCAGCGATTCGTCGTCGTATCTGCTGCGCGCGCGCGTCTCGCTCGATCGCGTGAATTCGCTGTACGCGGCGGGCCAGAACGATGAGGCGAAGAAAGTCATCGACCGCGCCGACTTCCTGCTCGGCAAGTCGAACGAGGCGTGGAAGGCGTTTCTCGCCGCGCCCAGGCAAGGCATCGACGCCGCGGCGCTCGACGCGCTCAACGCGAAGCGCGCGAGCTTGATGCAGGACGGCGTGCAGCCCGAATTCGCGGCCCTGCGCGCAAACGATCAGGCGGCCTACCACGCCATCGCCGACACGAAGATCAGCCCGATGTTCGTCGACTACGACAACTCGGCCGCGCCCATCGCGCAGCAGTTGCAGGACGGCGCGCAGGCGCGCCAGCAACGCGCGGTCGCGGAAATCTCGCTCATGCGCAAGCTGATCGGCGCGGCGATCGCGGTGGCGCTCGTGATCGTGGTGGCGATTCGCTTCGCGTTGCGCGGCCTCATCATGCAGCCGCTCGAAGACGCCGTGCAGTCGTTCGAGCGCATCGCGCACGGCGACCTCACCGAGCGCATCGAGGTGTACAGCAAGAACGAGATGGGCCGTCTCTTCGCCGGCATCCAGCGCATGCAGGAAAGTCTCGTCACGCTGGTGTCCGCCGTGCACACGGGCGCGGGCTCCATCGACGTGGGCGCGCGCGAGATCGCCATGGGCAACACCGACCTCTCGCAGCGCACCGAGCAACAGGCCGCTTCGCTGCAGGAAACGGCGTCGAGCATGGAGCAGCTCACGGGCACCGTGCGCCAGAACGCCGAAAACGCGCGCCAGGCGAGCCAGCTTGCCGTCAACGCGTCGGATATCGCGACGCGCGGCGGCGTGGTGGTGGGCGAAGTCGTCGACACGATGCAGGACATCGCCGCAAGCTCGGCGAAGGTCGTGGACATTATCGGCGTGATCGAAGGCATCGCGTTCCAGACCAATATTCTCGCGCTCAATGCGGCCGTGGAAGCGGCGCGTGCGGGCGAGCAGGGCCGCGGTTTCGCGGTGGTCGCGGGCGAGGTGCGCAGCCTCGCGCAGCGCAGCGCGAGCGCGGCCAAGGAAATCAAGGAGCTCATCAACGATTCGGCGCAGAAGGTGCAAAGCGGATCGGATCTGGTGGGCCGCGCCGGCACGACGATGGAGGAAATCCTTCAGGCCGTGCGTCGCGTGACCGACATCATGGGCGAGATCAGCGCGGCTTCGGTGGAGCAGTCGGGCGGCATCGAGCAGGTGAACCGCGCCGTCACGCAGATGGACACCGTCACGCAGCAGAACGCGGCGCTCGTTGAAGAGGCGGCGGCGGCGGCCGCGTCGCTCGAAGAGCAGACGCGCAATCTGCAGGCCGTGCTGGGAACCTGGCGCACGAATACGGGTGGTCACAGCGGCCATGGTGGCGATGCGCGCGCGGCGCGGGCGTCGGCTCCGTCGGCTTCGCCCACCGCAGCGGCGGCGAGCGCGCCTGCGGTGAAGTCCGCTGCCACGGCGGCGCCTGCCGCCGCTACGGCTGCAAGGCGCATGTCGCCGACGGCCGGCGGGACGGCAGGAGCAAGCACGAAGCCCGCGGCCGATGCTGGCGCGGGAGCGAAGACCGTCGCGGTGGCGCCGAAGCCAAGGCCGGTTGCCGCGGCGCGCGTCGAGCCGCAAGTGGTGAGCGCGGCGGCGTCCGTGAAGGACGATGCCGACTGGGAAACGTTCTGAGTATCAGGGATCCAGCGAGAATCCAGCGGACCCGGCCAGATCCGGCCGGTTCCCGCTAGAGCAAACGGCACAACGAGCACAGCAATGCACATGAGCGCACAAGGTCGGCAAAATTCGCAGCGCCACGCGGCCCACGGGGCGGCGCGGGCGCTGCGCGCCGCGTACGCGCCGCACGCATTGCAGGCGGGCGGTCACGCGGCTTCTTTCGCGCTGGCGGCGGTGGCGAGTGCGGCGACGCACGCGCCGGCAGGGCGCACGCGGCGCGCAGGAGCGCCATCGTGAAGGCGCTGCGCTTTTCCCGCACCGCGCGCCAGGACCGGGCCGAACGCGGCGAGCGCGGCGACGCGTCTCGCGCACAGGTTTTCGGCGCAGCAGGCGCGCCGGGCGAAGGCGCCGCGCGCGATTTCGAGTTCACGCCGGCGGACTTCGAGCGCATCCGCGCGCTGATCCATCGCCGCGCGGGCATCTCGCTCTCGGACCACAAGCGCGACATGGCGTACAGCCGTCTCGCGCGGCGCTTGCGCGCGCTCGGGCACGAGAGCTTCCGCGCGTATCTCGACGAACTCGAGCAGCGCAACGACGCGAGCGAGTGGGAGGCGTTCACCAACGCGCTCACCACCAACCTCACGGCATTCTTTCGCGAGGCGCATCACTTCCCGATCCTCGCCGATTTCGTCAAGCGCCGCTCGCAGGTCTCGGTGTGGTGCTCGGCGGCCTCGACGGGCGAGGAGCCGTACTCGATCGCGATGACGCTGATCGAGGCGCTAGGCGAGCGCGCCGCGCGCGAGGCGCGCGTGCTCGCGACCGATCTGGACACCCAGGTGCTCGCGAAAGCGGACGCGGGCATCTATGCCTTCGACCAGGTGAAGCATCTCTCGCAGGAGCGCCTCAAGCGTTTCTTCCTGAAGGGCACGGGCGGGCACGCGGGCCTCGTGAAGGTGCGCCCGGAGTTGCGCCAGATGGTCCGCTTCGAGCAGCTCAATCTCACCGACGCGGACTACGGCCTGCGCACGACCTTCGACGCCATTTTCTGCCGCAACGTGATGATCTACTTCGACAAGCCGACCCAGGCCCAGGTGCTCGCGCGCTTCGAGCCGCTGATGAAGCCGGACGGTCTCTTGTTCGCGGGTCATTCGGAGAACTTCACGTATGTGACGCAGGCATTCCGCCTGCGCGGCCAGACCGTGTACGAGCGCGTGCAGGGTGCGGGGGCTGCGGCGTCCAGGCACGGCGCGAAGGCCGAGCCGCTGGGAGCGATCGCATGAGCGCCCGTCTGCCGATCGCGACCAACCGCTACTTCGACTCGCACTTCCAGCGCCCCGGCGTGAAGCTGCTGCCGAACGAGTTTTTCACCACGAACGACGACATGGTGCTCGTCACCGTGCTGGGCTCGTGCGTGGCCGCCTGCATCCAGGACCGCACGGCGGGCATCGGCGGCATGAATCACTTCATGCTGCCCGACGATGGCGCCGACGCCAACAACATGCTGCCCGCCGCCTCCGATGCGATGCGCTACGGCGCCTACGCGATGGAAGTGCTCATCAACGAGCTGATCAAGGCGGGCGGACGGCGCGAGCGCTTCGAGGCGAAGGTGTTCGGCGGCGCGGCCGTGCTCGCGGGCATGACGACCATGAATATCGGCGATCGCAACGCCGCGTTCGTGCGCCGCTATCTGGCGACCGAGAGCATCCGCATCGTCGCCGAGGATCTGCAGGGCTCGCATCCGCGCAAGGTGGCGTTCTTGCCGCGCACGGGCCAGGTCATGGTCAAGAAGCTGCGCCTCTCGCAGGAGGCGAGCGTGGCCGAGCGCGAGCAGCAACTCGCGCAGCAGACCCCCGAAGCGCGCGCCGAGCGGCTCGCGCGAGCCCGCGCGCGCGTGGAGCTGTTCGGCCTCGGCAGCGCGGCGCGCAGCGGCGGCGCGAACGGCGCGGTCGCCACCAACGTCAACGCATTTTCATCATCCGCGCCGCAGCCGGCGCGCTCGCGCATCGAGCTGTTCGGCGCGAATGCCTCCCCGGCTGTGCGGCCATTCGGTCAAGACAACGCCAGGACAGTAGAGGAGGCGTGAACGCTGTGCAGAAAATCAAGGTTCTATGCGTCGATGATTCGGCGCTGATCCGCAGTCTGATGACGGAGATCATCAACGGCCAGCCGGACATGACCGTCGTCGCCACCGCGCCCGACCCGCTCGTGGCGCGCGAGCTCATCAAGCAGCACAACCCCGACGTGCTCACGCTCGACGTCGAAATGCCGCGCATGGACGGCCTCGACTTTCTCGAGAAGCTCATGCGCCTGCGGCCGATGCCGGTCGTGATGGTGTCCTCGCTCACCGAGCGCGGCAACGAAATCACGCTGCGCGCGCTGGAGCTGGGCGCGGTCGACTTCGTGACGAAGCCGAAGGTGGGCATTCGCGACGGCATGCTCGAATACGCCGAAAAACTCGCCGACAAGGTGCGCGCCGCCGCGCGCGCCCGCGTGCGTCCGGCCGCGCGCGCGCACGCGCCGGCGGCAGCGGCCGGCGCCGGCGCTCACGCGGCGCACCCCGCTGGCACGCCAGCGCATGCGCCGGTGCACGCCGCGCCGATGATCAACAACCCGCTCGTCTCGACCGAGAAGCTGGTGATCGTCGGCGCATCGACGGGCGGCACCGAGGCGATCCGCGAAGTGCTGCAGCCGCTGCCGCCCGATGCGCCCGCCGTGCTGATCGCGCAGCACATGCCGCCCGGCTTCACGAAGTCGTTCGCGCAGCGCCTGAACGGCCTGTGCCGCATCACCGTGAAGGAAGCGGAGCACGGCGAGCGCGTGCTGCCCGGCCATGCGTATATCGCGCCGGGTCACGCGCATCTGCTGCTCGCGAGAAGCGGTGCGAACTACATCGCCCATCTGTCCGACGAGCCGCCGGTGAACCGGCATCGGCCGTCGGTGGACGTGCTGTTCCGCTCGGCGGCGCTGCACGCGGGCAAGAACGCGATCGGCGTGATTCTCACGGGCATGGGCCGCGATGGCGCGGCGGGCCTGCTGGAGATGCGCCAGGCCGGCGCGTTCACGTTCGCGCAGGACGAAGCGAGCTGCATCGTGTTCGGCATGCCGCGCGAGGCGATCGCGATGGGCGCGGCCGACGAGATCGCCCCGCTCGCCGAGATGAGCCGCCGCGTGATGGCGCGCCTCGCCAGCATGGGCGAGCGCGTGCAGCGCGTGTAACGCATATCGCGAATAGGACGATCGGGTGGCCGTGCAGGGTCCACGCGATCGACGACGATGAAACGATCCGGATGGGCACGGGGCTCGTCTGGATGATTGCCCGGGTTTGGCCTGGAGGAATGGAACCAAGATGGATAAGGGAATGAAGATTCTGGTGGTGGACGACTTTCCGACGATGCGCCGGATCGTCCGCAACCTGCTCAAGGAACTGGGCTACGCGAACGTCGACGAAGCCGAAGACGGCGCCGCGGGCCTCGCGCGCCTGCGCGGCGGCAGCTACGACTTCGTGATTTCCGACTGGAACATGCCGAACCTCGACGGCCTCGCGATGCTCAAGGCCATCCGCGCCGACGCGACGCTTGCGCATCTGCCGGTGCTGATGGTGACGGCGGAGTCGAAGAAGGAAAACATCATTGCCGCGGCGCAGGCGGGCGCGAGCGGCTATGTCGTGAAGCCGTTCACGGCGGCGACGCTCGACGAGAAGCTCAACAAGATTCTCGAAAAGATGGCGAAGGCCGGGAGCTGACGTGAACGAGTCCACCGACGTGCGGCCCGCGGCACACCCCGCCTGCGACGCTGAAACGGACGAACCGGCGGGCGAGCTTGCGTCGGACCGCATTCTCGCGCGCATTGGCCAGCTTACGCGCACGCTGCGCGACTCCATGCGCGAGCTGGGGCTCGACAAGCACGTGGAGCGCGCGGCCGAAGCGGTACCCGACGCGCGCGACCGGCTGCGCTATGTCGCGAACATGACGGAGCAGGCGGCCGAGCGCGTGCTCTCCGCGATCGAGGTGGCCAAGCCGATGCAGGTCCAGCTCGAAAGCGACGCGAAGGTGCTGTCGGCGCGCTGGGCCACCTGGTACGATGCGCCGATCGGCCGCGAGGAAGTGCGCGCGCTGATGGACGACACGCGCCAGTTTCTGGACGGCGTGCCGCAGTCCACGGCGGCGACCAACCAGCAACTGCTCGAAATCATGCTCGCGCAGGATTTCCAGGATCTGACTGGCCAGGTGATCAAGAAGATCATGGATGTGGTCTACCTGATCGAGCAGCAACTGCTGACGGTGCTGGTCGAGAATATCGCGCCGGAGCGGCGCGAGCAGTTCGCGGCGAATGCCGCGCTGCTCGCGGAGGCGGCCAGCGGCACGGGGAGCCCCGAAACCCTGCTGAACGGCCCGCAGATCGACCCCGAAGGCAAGGCCGACGTGATGCAGGATCAGGCCCAAGTGGACGACCTGCTCGCGAGCCTCGGGTTCTAGCCCGCCCGGCGGCATTGGCCGTGCGGATAGTGCCCGAATGTCATGTCGCACAGGCATACTAGAGGCCGTTCGCTCACTGCCGTCGCGGCCCGCGCCGCGACGCTGCATTGCAGCGCTGCCAGCCATTCCCCGTCAAGACGCCGCCCGTAGCCCCCAGTCGCAGGGCGCGGGCGTCGCGCGGAGGAATGCGCGACCGCGATAGGGGGAGGGTCATCTTGTATCCGCACACATCGACCGTGGTGTCTGCTGCGTTCCGCGCGTCTCGCCGTGCCGGGCCGTCCGGCTCGCGCGGTTCGTCTTCAGCTTCGCTTTCGGCGCAGTTTTCATCTCGTTTTTCATCCCTGCTCCGGATTTCCCGCCGCGCGGCGTGGCGTTTTGCCGCCACGCTCGCATGCGCGGTGGGTATGTGGGGGACGGCGCAGCCGGCCAGCGCCGCGCTGGGCGGCGCGCCCATGGCCACGCCGCCGGGCGCGAGCGTCAGCTTGCCGACTACCTCGATCGGCGCGGCTGGCCAGGGCGCCGCCTCCTCCGTCATGCGCCAGGCCAACCAGGCCAGCGCGGCATCGAGCGCTTCCGCCACTGGCGGCACGGCCGCCTACACCGTCCGGCAGACCACGCTCGCGAACGGCACCGTCGTGCGCGAGTACCTCTCCCAGGCGGGCACCGTATTCGGCGTGGCCTGGAGCGGGCCGCAGCCGCCCGATCTGGCCGCGCTGCTCGGCAGCTATTTCCCGCAGTACGTCGCAGGCGTAGAGGCCAATCGCGCCAAGGGCATGCGCGGGTTCGGCGCGGTCGATAGCAGCGGTCTCGTCGTGCACTCGGGCGGTCACATGGGCGCCTTCTCCGGCCAGGCGTGGCTGCCGCAGGCGCTGCCCGCCGGCGTCAGCACGTCCGATATCCAATAACGAACGAGAGGCGAAGCGTGTCCATCCACGGAATCCACAACGCCCTCGTTCGCGCGCCGCGCGCCGTCCTCTTTGCCGTGCTGCTCGCGCTCACGGCTGGCCTTGCCGCCTGCGGCGGCGGCGGGGGCAGCTCCGGCTCTGGCGGTTCCAGCGGCTCGAACGGTTCCGGCAGCGGCGGCGGCACGGCCTCGCTGCCCGCCGGTCCCCAGCAGCAGCCCATTGCCGCCACGGCTTCGAATACCGTGGCGGTGACCGTGAACAAGGGCCTCACCGGCAACGTGCCCAACATTCCCACGGTGAGCGTGACGATCTGCGTGCCGAACACCGGCACTTGCCAGACGATCGACAATGTCCAGGTGGATACGGCCTCGTTCGGGTTGCGCGTGCTGGCCTCGGCGCTCGGCAACTTCAACGGTTCGCTGCCCGCGAACACCAGCGACGGCGCCACGCTGGCCGAATGCACGGCGTTCGCCGACGGCTACACATGGGGCACGGTACGCAACGCCGATGTGAAGATCGGCGGCGAGACGGCCAGCAGCATTCCGATCCAGGTGATTGGCGACCTCGCGGCTTCCACCGTCCCAACGGCGTGCGCAAACTACGGCCCGGCGCAGAACTCGGCGCAGGCGCTGGGCGCGAACGGCATTCTCGGCATCGGCGTTGCGCCGTGGGACTGCGGCGCGAACTGCGCGAGCGCAAACACGAGCAACTACTATGCGTGCCCCAACGGTAGCAACTGCAGCAACGCGGCCGTCGCGACGGCCAGCCAGGTGGCCAATCCCGTCGCGCATTTTGCCGACAACAACGGCGTGATCCTGCAGATGCCGCCCATCTCCAACAACGGGCAGGCTTCCGCCACGGGTACGCTGGTGTTCGGCATCAACACCCAGTCGAACAATGCGTTACCCACCTCCGTGCAGCGCTTCGCGACCGGCCCGTGGGGCGACATGACCGGCACGTACAACGGGCGCGCGGTGAAGGAAGCGTTTCTCGACTCGGGCTCGAACGGCCTCTTCTTTGTCGATAGCGGCATCGCGCAATGCGGTGGCAATCTGGGTTCGTTCTACTGCCCGACCACGCCGCTCGCGCTGGGCGCGACGCTCACGGACACGAACGGCGTCTCGGCCAACGTGAGCTTCAATGTGGTGAGCGCTTCCACGCTGCTCAACGGCACCGGCAACTTCGCGCTCAACGACCTCGCGGGGCAGTTCGGCTCGAATACGAGTCTCGATCTCGGTCTGCCGTTCTTCTATGGCCGCTACGTGTATTACGGCCAGGACCAGGTGAGTAACGGCGCAGGCCAGCAGACGCCGTACGTGGCGTTCTGACGCGATATTCCGGGGGCGTCCGCCGCAGCGGCGCTCGCGTGCTGCGCCGGTCGCGAGCGGCCACGACGCGCGACTCCCCGGGCCGCGCCAGCCACCATCCGGCCCGCCGCAATGGCAGGCCCATCCGCCGAACTACCCCCGTTTCCCCGCCTTACTCCGCCGATCGCCGCTTGCGCCGCGCGGCAATAATCGCTCTCACTGAAAAAGGGCGTGCGCCGTCACCGCAGGGGTGGCGGGAGCGCGTGCGCCGCCGACCGGAGCATTCGTGGCAGAGGACAGCGACCTCGAAAAAACCGAATCAGCCACTCCCAAGCGCCTCGAAAAGGCGCGCGAGGAGGGGCAGGTTGCGCGTTCGCGGGAGCTTTCCACGTTCGCGCTGCTTTCGGCGGGCTGCTTTGGCGCGTGGCTGCTCTCGGGCGACATCGGCGAGCATTTGCAGACCATGTTGCGCGGCGCGCTCACGTTCGACCACGCGGGCGCCTTCGAAACCAGGCGCATGCTCACGGGCGCGGGCGTGGCCGCGCGCGAAGGCCTCTTCGCGCTCCTGCCCGTGCTCTTGCTGACCGGCGCCGCCGCGCTGCTCGCGCCCATGGCGCTGGGCGGGTGGCTATTCTCGACCCGGTCGCTCGAAGTGAAGTTCAGCCGCCTCGATCCGATGGCGGGGCTCGGGCGCATCTTCTCGGTGAACGGGCCGATCCAGCTCGGCATGTCGCTCGCGAAGACGCTCGTGGTGGGGGGGATCGGCGGCTCGGCGCTGTGGATGCGGCGCGACGAGATCCTGGGTCTCGCCATGCAGCCCCCGCCGCGCGCGTTCGCCGACGCTTTCCATCTGATCGCCGTGTGCTGCGGCACGACCGTCGCGGGTATGTTCGTGGTGGCCGCCATCGACGTGCCGTACCAGCTCTGGTCGTATCACCGCAAGCTGCGCATGACCAAGGAAGAGGTGAAGCGCGAGCACCGCGAAAACGAAGGCGACCCGCACGTGAAGGGCCGCATTCGCCAGCAGCAGCGCGCCATGGCGCGCCGCCGCATGATGGCGCTGGTGCCCAAGGCCGACGTCGTGGTGACCAACCCGACGCACTTCGCGGTCGCGCTCCAATACACCGATGGCGAAATGCGCGCGCCCAAGGTGGTCGCCAAGGGCGTGAATCTCGTGGCGGCGCGTATCCGCGAGCTCGCCACCGAGCACAACGTGCCGCTGCTCGAAGCGCCGCCGCTCGCCCGCGCGCTCTATCACAACGTCGACATCAACCGCGAGATTCCCGGCCCGCTCTACGGCGCGGTCGCGCAGGTGCTCGCGTGGGTCTATCAGTTGAAGCGCTTTCGCGAACACGGCGGCGACGTGCCGATGGCGCCCACCGACCTCGACGTGCCGCCCGAGCTCGACAAGGGCGCCATCAGCGACGAAGACGCCGCCGAGGAAGCCGACGAAGCGCTCTCGCCCGAGGCAGGCGCGGCCGGCGGCAACGCACAGAGCACGGCGTCGAACAACGCATCGAGCCCAGCATCGAACCCCGCCCGCGGCGCGAATCGCGACGACACGCGCAACGCAGCCCGCGGCGGCAATGAAGGAGCCACAGAATGAACGCCCGCACCGGTTTCCTCGCGCGGCGCCCGGACGTGCTGCAAGGCACGAATCTGCGCGCGCTCGCCGGACCGATCCTGATCTGCATGATCCTCGGCATGATGATCCTGCCGTTGCCGCCGTTCCTGCTGGATCTGCTGTTCACCTTCAACATCGCGCTTTCGGTGATGGTGCTGCTCGTCAGCATGTACACCATGAAGCCGCTCGACTTCGCGGCGTTCCCGAGCGTGCTGCTGTTCTCCACGCTGCTGCGCCTGTCGCTGAACGTGGCGTCCACGCGCGTCGTGCTGCTCGAAGGCCACACCGGCCCGGCCGCCGCGGGCAAGGTGATCGAGTCGTTCGGCCACTTCCTCGTGGGCGGCAACTTCGCCGTGGGTATCGTCGTGTTCGTGATCCTCATGGTGATCAACTTCATGGTGATCACGAAGGGCGCGGGGCGGATCGCGGAAGTGTCGGCGCGCTTCACGCTCGACGCCATGCCCGGCAAGCAGATGGCGATCGACGCCGACCTCAACGCGGGCCTCATCAACGAAGAAGCCGCGCGCAAGCGCCGCACCGAGATCGCCCAGGAAGCCGAGTTCTACGGCTCGATGGACGGCGCGAGCAAGTTCGTGCGCGGCGACGCCATCGCGGGCCTGCTCATCATGGCGATCAACATCGTCGGCGGGCTGATCGTGGGGGTGGTGCAGCACGGCATGCCGTTCGCGGCGGCGGGCGAGACCTATACGCTGCTGACGATCGGCGATGGCCTCGTCGCGCAGATTCCGTCGCTCGTGATCTCCACCGCCGCGGGCGTGATCGTCTCGCGCGTGGCGACCAACGAGGACATCGGCACCCAGCTCACCGGCCAGCTTTTCTCGAACCCGCGCGTGATGATGATCACCGGCACCATCATCCTCGTGATGGGCCTGATTCCGGGCATGCCGCACTTCGCGTTCTTGCTGCTGGGCGGCGGCGCGATCCAGCTCGGCCGCGTGCTGAAGAAGAACGCCGAGGCGAAGAAGGCGAGCGCCGTGCTCGCGGATGTCCTGCCGGCCGCCGCCGCGCCGGTCGAAAACGCCGAGGCGAGCTGGGACGACGTCGCGCTCATCGACACGCTCGGGCTCGAAGTGGGCTACCGCATCATTCCGCTCGTCGACAAGAACACCGACGGCGAACTGCTCAAGCGCATCAAGAGCATCCGCAAGAAGTTCGCGCAGGAAATCGGCTTCTTGCCGCCCGTGATTCATATTCGCGACAACCTGGAACTGCGCCCGAACGCGTACCGCATCGCGCTCAAGGGCGTGGAAGTGGGCGCGGGCGAGGCGTTCCCGGGCCAGTGGCTCGCGATCAATCCGGGGCAGGTGAGCGCGGTCGTGCCCGGCACGCCGACCACCGACCCCGCGTTCGGGCTGCCCGCGATCTGGATCGATTCGAACATGCGCGAGCAGGCCCAGGTGTTCGGCTATACGGTGGTCGATTCGAGCACTGTGGTGGCGACGCACCTCAATCACCTCGTGGTGACGCACGCGGCCGAGCTGCTGGGCCGACGCGAAGTGCAGGCGCTCATCGAGCGCGTGCAGAAGGACACGCCCTCGCTCGTGGACGATCTCGTGCCGAAGGTGCTGGCGGTCACGACGCTGCAAAAGGTGCTGCAGAACCTGCTGGAAGAAGGCGTGCCGATTCGCGACATGCGTACCATCATGGAGTCGCTCGCGGAGCACGCGCCGCGCATGCCCGACGCGCACGATCTCACGGCGGCGGTGCGTATCTCGCTCGGCCGCGCGATCACGCAGCAGTGGTTCCCCGGCAACGGCGACATGCAGGTGATGGGCCTCGACGCCAATCTCGAACGCGTGCTTTCGCAGACGCTCACCTCGGGACCGAACCCGGGGCTGGAGCCGGGTCTCGCGCATACGCTGCTCACGCAGACCGAACTGGCGATGGGGCGTCAGCAGGCGCTCGGGCTCGCGCCCGTGCTGCTCGTGCAGCATGCGCTGCGGCCGATGCTCTCGCGC
>Ga0164242_10004934_pt1 | contig 14893 bp, 12 predicted proteins | sample OricomgcompostMG_FD_108783 | JGI IMG/M metagenome (GOLD analysis project Ga0164242, IMG submission 108783) | Miracle-Growth compost microbial communities from Emeryville, California, USA - Original compost - Miracle growth compost (MG) ... | reverse complement strand
GTGGCAACCCTTGCCGGGCTGCGCCCGTCGTGTCACGATGACTAGAACGTGTTTCAGAAATGTGCGAAGGAGCACTCCCGTGACAGCACTTCCTGCGGGCTTCGACCCCACCGATCCCGACATCGGTGAGCAGCGCGTCCCCCTCCAGGAGTTCCTCGAACTGCGCAAGACCGCCCCGGTCTGGTGGGTCGAGCAGAAGCCGGAGGCGCGGGCGGGCTTCCTCGACACCGGCTTCTGGGCGATCAGCAAGCACCAGGACATCGCCGCGATCTCCAAGAACAGCAAGGACTTCTCCACCAACGAGAACGGCGTGATCATCCGGTTCGCGCCCGACATGACCCGCGAGCAGGTGGAGTTGCAGCGGGCGATGCTGATCCACCACGACCCGCCGGACCACACCAAGCTGCGCCAGATCATCAGCCGCGGCTTCACCCCGCGGGCGATCGGCGCGCTGCGCGACAGGCTCCAGGAGCGCGCCGACCGGATCATCGACGACGCGCTGGCCAAGGGCGAGGGCGACTTCGTCTTCGACGTCGCGGCCGAGCTGCCGCTGCAGGCGATCGCCGAGCTCCTCGGCGTGCCGTTCGAGGATCGGCGCAAGCTGTTCGACTGGTCCAACCAGATGCTGGCCTACGACGACCCCGAGTACGACGCCGACCCGGAGACGGCGGCCGCGGAGATTCTCGGCTACGCCATGGGGCTGGCCGCCGAGCGCAAGGTCGACCCGAAGGACGACATCATCTCCAAGCTCGTCACCGCCGACGTCGACGGCCACGGCGCGCTCGGCGACGACGAGTTCGGGTTCTTCGTGATCCTGCTGGCCGTGGCCGGCAACGAGACCACCCGCAACGCGATCACGCACGGCATGAAGGCGTTCTTCGACAACCCCGAGCAGTGGGAGCTGTGGAAGCGCGACCGCCCGCCGACGATGGTCGACGAGGTGATCCGCTGGGCGACCCCGGTGACGGTCTTCCAGCGCACCGCGCTGGGCGACATCGAGATCGGCGGCCAGCTGATCAAGAAGGGCGACCGGGTCGGGATGTTCTACGCCAGCGGCAACCACGACGAGGACGTCTTCGAGAACCCGGACAAGTTCGACATCACCCGTGACCCCAACCCGCACCTGGCCTTCGGCGGCCACGGCGCGCACTACTGCATCGGGGCCAACCTGGCCCGGTTGGAGATCCAGATCATGTTTGACGCGATCGCGGATCGGATGCCTGACATTGCCCAGACCGGCGAGCCGCGCCGGCTGCGGCACGCCTGGATCAACGGCATCAAGGAGTTGCCGGTCCGCTACGCCTGAGGCATCGAGAGGTCACTTTCGGCGGGTTGAGTGTCCGGTACGCCGGACACTCAACCCGCCGAAAGTGACTCCTCAACGGCCGGTCAGTTGCTCGGGGGCGCCGAGCCGACCACCCACATCGCGAAGAACTGCGATCCGCCGCCGTAGGCATGCCCCAGCGCGCGCCGGGCGCCGTCGACCTGGTGCTCGCCGGCCTCGCCCATCACCTGGAGCGCGGCCTCGGCGAAGCGGATCATGCCGCTGGCGCCGATCGGGTTGGAGGAGAGCACGCCGCCGCTCATGTTGACCGGCAGGTCGCCGTCGAGCGCTGTCACGCCGGCCTCGGTGAGCCGCCAGCCCTCGCGCTCGCCGGCGAAGCCGAGGTTCTCCAGCCACATCGGCTCGAACCAGGAGAACGGCACGTAGATCTCGGCGCAGTCGATCTCGGCGCGCGGGTCGGTGATGCCGGTGGTCCGCCACAGGTACGCCGCGGCGTCGCGCCCGGCGCGCGGGTTCGCCTGGTCGCGCTCGGCGTAGGCCAGCGGCTCCGAGCGCATCACGGTGCCGTGGATCCAGGCCGGGTTCGTGATGCCCGAGGCCGCGACGGCCGCCTCGGAGGCGATCACCATGGCGCAGGCACCGTCGGAGGAGGGGCAGGTCTCGTCGTACCGGACCGGATCCCACAGCACCTGCGAGGCAAGCACCGACTCGACGGTGGTGTCGGGGTTGCGCAGGTGCGCATAGGGGTTGCGCAGCGCGTTCTGCCGGTCCTTGGCCGCCACCATCGCGCCGACCTCGGTGGGAGCGCCGGAGCGGCGGATGTAGGAGCGTACGTGCGGCGCGAAATAGCCGCCGGCGCCTGCGTGCACCGGCATGGTGAACGGCACCGGGATCGACAGCGCCCACATCGCGTTGGACTCCGACTGCTTCTCGAAGGCCACCGTCAGCACGCGCTGGTGCACGCCGGCCTGGACCAGCGACGTGGCCACGATCGCGGTCGAGCCGCCGACCGAGCCGGCGGTGTGGACACGCAGCATCGGCTTGCCGGCCGCGCCGATCGCGTCGGCCAGGAACAGCTCGGGCATCATCACGCCCTCGAACAGGTCCGGCGCCTTGCCGACCACCACCGCGTCGATGTCGTCGAAGGTGAGCTCCGCGTCGGCGAGCGCGCGGTCGATCGCCTCCCGCAGCAGCCCCGGTATGGAGACGTCCTCGCGCTTGGCGCGGTAGTGGGTCTGACCCACGCCGATCACGGCGGCCGGGACCTTGCTCATGCCGATGCCTCCATCACGCAGACGAGATTCTGTTGCAGGGCGGCGCCGCTGGTGGCGTGACCGAGCGTGCGATCCGCCTCGTCGGACCAGATCCGGCGGGCCGCCTCGCCGATCCGGATCAGGCCGGCGCTGAACATCGGGTTGGCCGCCAGCGCGCCGCCGGAAGGGTTGATCGCGATGTCGGGGGCCAGGCCCAGCTCGCGGCGCAGGATCAGCTCCTGGTGGCTGAACGGAGCGTGCAGCTCGGCCACCTGGACGCCCTCGGTGCCACCGGCGCCCGAGGCGGCAGCGGCGGCGCTGGGCGAGCGCAGCAGGTCGCGCAGCCCGAGGTCGGCGGCGTCGGTGCTGTGCGCGATCCCGACGATCACCGCCGGGCGCCGACAGGTCGCCGGCAGCCGGTCGGTGGCCGCGATGACGACTGCGGCCGCTCCGTCGGTGACCGGCGCGCAGTCCCAGCGGCGCAACGGGTCGGCGAACATCTCCTGGGCGAGTACGTCGTCGATGCTGGTCTCGCCGCGACGCACGGCGTACTCGTTGCCGATGGCGTTGCTCCGTGAGCGCGCCACCACCTCGGCCATCGCCTTCTCGTCCCAGGCGCCCCGCTCGAGCCCGAGCCGCGCCTGCAGGCCCGCGATCGACACGGTGTCGGGCCACAGCGGCGTCAGCGTGTAGGGGTCGAGCTGGAGCGCGAGGGTACGGCGCAGCGTGCTGGCCGAGGACTTGCCGAACCCGTAGACCAGGGCCGTGTCCGCCTCGCCGGTCTGGATCTTCAGCCACGCCTCGTAGAGCGCCCAGGCGCCGTCCATCTCGACGTGCGACTCGCTGATCGGCGGTACGGCGCCGAGCGCGTCGATCGCTGTTACGAACGAGAACGACCGCCCGGCGAGGTAGTCGGAGGAGCCCGAGCACCAGAACCCGATGTCGGCCTTCGTCCAGCCGGTCTGCTCCCACAGTTCGTGCAGGATCGGCACCAGCAGTTCCACGCAGTTAGGGGAGCCGTCGAAGGCCCGCGTCTGCCGCTGGGCGAAGCCCACCACCGCCACGTCTCTCACAGGTGCCTCCGGTAGCTCTCGAAGTCGGCATCCGGCTCGCCGGTGGGCTCGAAGTGGCTGATCGTCTCCATCGAGTAGCTCCGCTCGGCCTCGGGCTTCCAGACCGCCCGGACCCGCATCCCCATCCGCACCTTGCTGGCCTCGACGCCGAGGATGAGGTGGAGGAACGCGATGTCGGCGCCGTCGAGCAGCACGTAGGCCGAGACGTAGGGCGGCTTGATCCGCTGACCCAGGAACGGCACGTTGACGATGCAGAACGTGGTGACGATGCCGGTGTCGGCCACGTCGAAGGGCGCTTGCGTCGGCACCCCGTCGACCGGGCAGGCCCCGCGCGGCGGCACGTAGACCTTGTGGCAGACCGGGCAGCTCTGCGCCAGGATCCGGCCCTCCCTCAGCCCGCGGCCGAAGACCGACTCCTCCGGCGAGGCGGCATAGTCGTAGGCCAGCCGGACCGGGGTGATACCGACCGTCACGGACGCCGGGGATGGGCCTGCCGAGGTGGGGGGCTCCTCGGCAGGCCCGGACGCGGGCGCGGTCCCCGCGGGTTCGAAGCACGCCAGATCGCGCACCGACCCGGTCCGCTCCTGCGCCCACCGCGCGCGCACCCGCATCCCGGTGCGCATGGTCTCGGGCTCACCGGCGTCGACCGCGTGCAGCAGCGGCGTGTCGGCACCGTCGAGCAGCACCAGGGCGAATGCGAACGGCCGCTCCAGCGGTTGACCGGGCAGTGGCTCGGCGACCCACGACCAGGTGACCACGCTGCCCTCGTCGGCGACCGGCTGCATCCGGGTGACCGGCGCGTGTGTCAGTGGGTCGTACTCCGGTGGCGGTACGGCGATGCGACCATCGGACAGCACGCCCCCGATGACCTGCCGCGCGGCCAGGCCGGAGAGGTACTGCGAGAGCACCGGCCCGAGCGATCTGGTGTAGTCGAACTCGAGCGTGAGCGGCTGATGCAGCACCGCTTCTGCGGTCGATGTCATGACACAAAAGTGAAACACGTTCTAGTCTTGGGCGCAACGACGGAAGGGACGCGGATGAAGCTGGGACTACAGCTGGGCTACTGGGGCGCGCAGCCGCCGACGGGCGTGGCCGACCTGGTGGCGGCGGCCGAGGAGTCCGGGTTCGACGCGGTCTTCACCGCCGAGGCGTGGGGGAGTGACGCGTTCACGCCGCTGGCCTGGTGGGGCCGGGAGACCTCGCGCCTGCGGCTCGGCACGTCGATCGTGCAGATGTCGGGCCGGGCGCCGACCTCGATCGCCATGCACGCCCTCACCCTCGACCATCTCTCCGGCGGCCGGATGATCCTCGGCATGGGCGTGAGCGGTCCGCAGGTGGTCGAGGGCTGGTACGGCCAGCCGTTCGGCCGGCCGTTGGCCCGCACCCGCGAGGTCGTCTCGATCATCCGCCAGGTGCTCGCACGGGAGGCGCCGGTGACCAACGCCGGCCCGCACTACCCGCTGCCGTACGCCGGGAAGGGCGCGGTCGGGCTGGGCAAGCCGCTCAAGCCGATCGTGCACCCGCTGCGGGCCGACATCCCGATCTGGCTGGGCGCCGAGGGGCCCAAGAACGTCGCCCAGACCGCCGAGATCGCCGACGGCTGGATCCCGATCTTCTACACCCCTCGCAGTGCGCCGATGTACCAGCCGTGGCTGGAGGAGGGGTTCGCCCGGCCGGGTGCGCGCCGTACTCGTGACGACTTCGAGATCGCCGCGACCTGCCACCTTCAGGTGGTCTCCGGTGCGGCCGAGAAGCGGGTCGTCATCGAGGCGATGAAGCCGTTCGTGTCGCTCTACATGGGCGGGATGGGTGCCAAGGAGCAGAACTTCCACAACGCCGTGTTCGCCCGGATGGGCCATGCGGAGCTGGCCGCCCAGGTGCAGGAGCTCTACCTGCGCGGCGAGAAGGAACGGGCCACCGCGCTGGTCCCGGACGAGCTGGTCGACGACATGCACATCATCGGCACCGCCGCCGAGGTCCGCGAGCGGGTCGCGGAGTGGGAGTCGACGGGTGTCACCACGCTGCTGCTCAGCCTGCGGTCGGCCGACGAGGTGCGTCGGGTCGCCGAGGTGCTCGGCTGAACTCCCGCATCCGCCTGACGTAGCTGACCAGCCGGCGACCCGGCACCGGAGCCGGCCACTCGTCGGGACGGAACCACGCGTCCGAGCCGCCGTCGACGAAGACGATGCTGCCGCAGAGGAAGTCGGCGGCGGGGGAGAGCATGAAGACCACCCAGTCGGCGAGCTGGCCGGCGTCCCCGAAGCCGCCCACCGGCACCGGGAACGACCTGATCAGCCGAGCCTCGGCGGGCGTCGCGAGCTGGGCCTCCAGCAGCGGCGTGAGGACGGCGCCGGGCGCGATCGCGTTCAGCCGGATCCCGGCGCCGGCCCACGCCGGCGTCACGGCGCGCCGCCTGACCCAGCGGGAGAGGGCGATCTTGGACGCCGCATAGGCCATCGGTGGCGCCGCTTTCGCGCCGTAGCGCCGGCACGCCGCCGCAGCTCGCGGTACGTCGCCGGCCAGCAGCGCGCGGACGGCACGGCGCGGCACCAGCGGGGTCGTCGTGGTCGAGTTACTCGCGAAGACCACCACCTTGGCGGAGCCGGAAGCGGCCAGGGCCGGCCGGAGCGCCTCGAGCAGGGTCACCACGCCGAGGTAGTTCAGCTCGCAGATCAGCGGCACCCGCCCCGGTGCGCGCGCAGGCCCCACGCCGGCGGCGAGCACCGCGCCGTCGAGCCGTCCCTCGCATCGCGCGAGGACCTCCTCGATCGCGGCACGCCGGCCGTCGGCGGTGGCCAGGTCGGCGACGACGTCGGCCTCCCGGACGTCCACCGTGAGGACGGCGTGGCCGGCGGCCCGCAGCCGCGCGACGACGGCGGCGCCCATGCCGGAGTAGGACCCGGTGACGACGTACGTGCCCATGCAGGCACACTAGAACGCGTTCTCGTTTCGTGGTTGAATTCGAGAGTGCTCGATCCGCTCGGCCCCGCCGTCCTCGGCCCGGTCACGCTGCGCAACCGGGTGATCAAGGCGGCCACGTTCGAGGGTGCCACTCCGGGCGGCCTGGTCAGCGACCGGCTGATCGACTATCACCTCGCGGTCGCCGATGGTGGCGTCGGGATGACCACCGTCGCCTACCTGGCCGTCTCGCCCGAGGGGCGCACCCATGCCGACCAGATCCACTGGCGGCCCGAGGCGCTGTTCGGGCTGCGCCGGCTCACCGAGGCGATCCATGCCACCGGCGCGAAGGTCAGCGCCCAGATCGGCCACGCTGGACCGGTCGCCAACGGTGCCTCCAACGGCGCCCCGAGCCTGGCGCCGAGCCGGGCCTTCAACCCGCTCTCGATGCGCTTCCATCGGGTTCCGGCGGCGGCCGACCTCGACCGGATCGTCGGCGACCACGCCCGAGCGGCACGCTATGCCGCCGACGTCGGCTTCGACGCGGTCGAGGTGCACCTGGGCCACAACTACCTGGCCAGCGCGTTCCTCTCGCCGAGGCTCAACCGCCGCGCCGACCGGTACGGCGGGTCGCTGGCCCGGCGCGCCGACTTTCCCCGCCGTATCGTGGCGGCGGTCCGTGAGGCCGTCGGCGACCGGATCGCGGTGACGGCGAAGATGAACATGCGCGACGGCTACCGAGGCGGCTTCGACCTGCCCGAGTCGGTCGAGTTCGCGCTGATGCTGGAGGCCGACGGCCACCTCGACGCGCTCGAACTGACCGGCGGCTCCTCGCTGATGAACCCGATGTACCTCTTTCGCGGCGCCGCCCCGGTCAAGCAGATGGCGGCCCGGATGCCGATGCCGGCGCTGCTGCGGGTCGGCATCCGGGCGTCGGGTCACCGCTTCTTCCGGGAGTACGAGTGGCGGCCGCTCTACTTCCTCGACCTCGCCCGACGGTTCCGCGAGGCGCTGTCGATGCCGCTGATCCTGCTCGGCGGCATCACCGACCTGCCGGCGATGCGCACCGCGATGGCCGAGGGCTTCGAGTACGTCGCGATGGGCCGCGCGCTGCTGCGCGAGCCGGACCTGTTGCGACGGATCGCGGCGGACGGGTCGACACGGTCGCAGTGCATCCACTGCAATGTCTGCATGTCGACGATCTACACGGGGACCGAATGCCACCTCGCCTGAACGAGCGGATGCGCTCGCGGTTCGTCCGCGACGAGGCCAGCGACGCGCGGGTCGACCATGAGGCGGCGGTGGTCGGGCCGCTGGCGCAGGCGGTGCGGGGCCTGGTGGATGCGGTGATCCGCACCGAAGTCGACGACGCCGAGATCGAGGCCGTACGCCGTGAGGTGGAGGCGCTGACCGCCCGGCTGCGCGCCCGTGAGCTGGACGGCTCCTACGGCACCCGGCTGAGCGCGACCGGTCGGGTGCGGAACTGGGGCAACGCGGTGATCGGGGTGCGCAACGCCGTCGCGCCGCCGCTGGACATCGAGCGCGCCGACGGCCGGATCCGGAGTGACTTCGTCCTCGGCGCGGCGTACGAGGGGCCACCCGGACTGGTGCACGGTGGCGTGGCGGCACTCGTCCTTGACCAGGCCCTCGGCGAGGCGGCCGCAGCCGGCGGCCGGCCCGGGATGACCGGCACGCTCACGCTGCGCTATCGCGAGGCCACGCCGCTGGGCGCGCTGCGCGTCGAGGCCGAGATCGATCGGGTCGAGGGAGTCAAGACGTTCGCCCGCGGTCGACTGCTCGCCCGCCATGACGACGGCTCCGAGCCCACCGTCTGCGTCGAGGCGGAGGGCGTCTTCATCCTGCCGCGCTGGGCGCGTGGGCGCGCCGAGGACGCCGCCGCGACGGTGGACGCAATCTAGAACACGTTCTACACTCCAGACGCGCGCTCGTTCCTCGCGAGCTCCTCAGTGACCGGAAGGTTTCGGATGGACTCCCTGCGGCTCGGCACCCACAACGGCCATGTCATGGTGGCGGCGCTGCGGCGGCACCGCGACCGGCCCGTCCTCCACCTGGGCGAGACCACGCTCACCGGCGGCGAGGTGGCCGCGCGGATCAGCCAGTACGTGCAGGCGTTCGAGTCCCTCGGAGCAGGCTCCGACGTCGGCGCGGCGCTGCTGGCCCCCAACCGCCCGGAGGTGCTGTTCATCCTGGGCGCGGGGCAGACCCAGGGCTATCGCCGTACCTCCCTGCATCCGCTCGGCTCCGCCGACGACCAGGCCTACGTCATCGATGACGCCGGCATCAGCGTGCTCATCGTCGACCCGGTCTTCGCCGACCGCGCCGTCGAGTTGCTGGCCAGGTGCGATGGACTCAAGCAGGTGCTCACCATCGGCCCGGTGCCGGCGTCGCTGGAGGCGGTCGGCACCGACCTGGTCGCGGTCGCGGCGACGTTCGACGCGGTGCCGTTGCGGGCGCGGACGCTGCCGGCTGACCACGTCACCTCGATCACCTACACCGGTGGCACCACCGGCAAGCCGAAGGGCGTGATCGGGCTGGCGCAGTCGTTTGCCACCATGGCCCAGATCCAGATGGCGGAGTGGGAGTGGCCCGCCGAGCCCCGCTTCCTGATGTGTACGCCGCTCTCTCACGCCGGCGCGGCGTTCTTCGTGCCGGTGGTGCTGCGAGGCGGCACCCTGTTCGTCGCGCCGCGCTTCGACCCCGCCGACGTGCTGCGCACCATCGAGGAGCAGCGGATCGACTCGCTGATGGTGGTGCCGACGATGCTCTACGCGCTGCTCGACCACCCCGACTCACGCACCCGCGACCTGTCGTCGCTGGAAACGGTCTACTACGGCGCCGCCGCGATGAACCCGGTGCGGCTGGCCGAGGCGATCGAGCGGTTCGGGCCGATTTTCGCGCAGTACTACGGCCAGTCCGAGGCGCCGATGGTGATCAGCTACTTCCCCAAGGGCGAGCATGTGGACGCCGAGGGCCGGCCGCTGGCCGCCAGGCTGACCTCGTGCGGGCGTCCGTCGGCATACCTGCGCACGGCTCTGCTCGATCCGGACGGCAACCCGGTGGCACCCGGCGACCCGGGGGAGATCTGCGTCGCCGGCCCGCTGCTCGCGGGCGGCTATCACCACCGGCCCGAGGAGACCACCGCGGCGTTCCGGGACGGCTGGCTGCACACCGGCGACGTGGCGCGCGAGGACGAGGACGGGTTCTGGTACATCGTCGACCGGACCAAGGACATGATCGTCTCGGGTGGCTTCAACGTCTTCCCCCGCGAGGTCGAGGACGTCGTCGCCACCCACCCCGCCGTCGCCCAGGTGGCAGTGATCGGCACGCCCGACGCGAAGTGGGGTGAGAGCGTCACCGCGCTGGTCGTGCCTCGCCCCGGCGCCTCGCTCGACGACGACGTGGTGACCGAGATCCAGGCGCTGGTCAAGGAGCGGAAGGGCTCGGTGCACGTGCCCAAGCGGGTGCTGGCCGTCGACGCCATCCCGATGACGGCACTGGGCAAGCCGGACAAGAAGGCGCTGCGGGCGGCGTACGGCGGTTAGCGGAAGGGTACGAGAGTGCCATGCCGCATCGGTTCCGTGTCTGGCTCGGTGTCGTGCTGGCCCTCGGCACGGCGCTCGTCCTCCTCGGTGTGGCGCCGGCCAGCGCCGACGACGCGACCCCGACGAATCCCGGCGTGACCTGGACGCCCCCGCCCGAGCCGCAGCTCGAGCCCGTGCCCGCCACCGCGTGCCCGCCCCCGAAGCCCGGATCCTTCACCTGCCTCACCGAGGTCGAGGGCGGCGTTCCGGACGCGACGGCGACCTCCGTGGGCCGTGCGGACGCGGTCGCGACCAGCGACACCGCGGCGGCGCCGCCGCCGGACGCGGTGGTGCCGCAGGCCGTCACCAAGACCGGCGGCTACTCGCCGGCGGACCTGGCCAGCCTCTATCGCATCCCGGCGAGCGTCACCACCAACGCCACGGTCGGGATCGTCGACGTGGGCAGCGACCCCAACACCGCAGCCCAGCTCTCCTACTACCGCGCCTACTTCGGCCTGCCCGCCTGCACGAAGGCCAACGGCTGCTTCCGTGAGGTCGCGCAGAACGGCGGCGCCGCGCTCCCGGCCACCAACAGCAGCTGGACCACCGAGATCGCGATCGACGTCCAGGCCGTCTCCGCGGTATGCCCCAGCTGCCGCATCCTGCTCGTCGACGCGAACTCCGCGAGCTCCTCGGACATGGGGGCCGCGGTGCAGACGGCGGTGCGGCTGGGCGCGACATATCTGTCCCTGTCCTTCGGGTCCCCGGACAGCACGCTCAACCAGACTCTCAACCTCACCTACTACAACGATCCCGGCGTCACCTACGTCGCGGCCAGTGGGGACAGTGGGTACGCCGGCGGCACGATCTTCCCCTCCACGGCCTCGAACGTGGTCGCCGCTGGTGGCACCAGCGTCAGGCTGGTCAACGGTGTGTGGCAGCAGAGCGCCTGGTCGGGCGCCGGCTCGGGCTGCTCCTCGACCGGACTGCTCACCGGCTTGGTGACCAGCCTGGTGCAGAGCCTGCTGAGCGGGTCCTTCTGTCCGACGGGCCGGGCGGTCGCGGACATCTCCGCGCTGGCCGACCCGACCACCGGCATCATGTTCTATCGCGCCGGGCAGTGGTGGTACGGCGGCGGCACGTCGCTGGCCGCGCCGATCATCGCCGCGCTCTACGCCCTGGCGGGCAACCACACCGACCCGCTGGCCATCTACCAGAACGTCTCCGCCCGGCCCTCGTCGTTCGTCGACGTCACGTCCGGACAGACCGGCACCTGCGGCACCGCGCTGTGCGCCGCCCGGGCGGGATGGGACGGCCCGACGGGCGTGGGCACGCCCGCCGGCCTGGCCGGCCTCGCCGCCACCGGCGCCGCGACGCTGCCCCTGGCCGCGCCCACGACCGCCGGCACGCTGAGCCGCACCGGGCGCTATCCGGCGCGGCTGCAGTACCAGTTGGTCGACGCGACCACGGGCGCCGCGGTGTCGGGCGCACCGGTACTCGTGCAGGTGGACACCGGCGGGGGCTTCGAGGTGCTGGGCTCCGCCCGGACGGGCGCCGACGGCTCCCTCGCCTACGACGTCCGGCCGAGGGGCGCGGCGTCGTACCGCGTCGTCTACAGCGGCGACGCGACCCATGCGGCCAGCACCTCGCCGGCGGTCGCGGTGCGCGTCTTCCCGCTGCAGGTCACCCTGCGACGCACCGCTCGTGGGCTGCGCGCCAGGGCCGTGACGCCCTGGGACAGCCCGGCCTCGCACGTTTCGCTCAAGCTCCAGCGCCACCGTGGCGGTGGGTGGCACACCGTCAAGCGCCTGACCACGTCGGGCCTGGGCAAGGTATCCGTGCGGATCCACCCGAGGGCTGCCGGCACGTATCGGGTGTCCTATGGCGGCGGCCAGTGGCAGTCCGGCCACAGCAGGACCGTCCGGGCTGGACGCTAGCTGCCGGTGAACGTGGGCCGGCGCTTCTCGGCGAACGCGCGCGGGCCTTCCTTGGCGTCGGCGGAGGCGAACACCGCCGCGCCGACCCGCGCGTCGTCGGCCCAGCAGTCGTTCTCGTGCTTGCCCTCCGAGGACCGCATGGTGTGCAGGATGGCCTGGACTGCGAGCGGTCCGTTGGCGGCGATCAGATCGGCCAGCTCGTGTGCCTTGGCCAGCGCCTGCCCGTCGGGTACGACGTGACCGATCAGCCCGAGCTCCTTCGCCTCGGCGGCCGTGACGTGACGGCCGGTGAGGAGCAGCTCCGCGGCGACCGTGTACGGGATCTGCCGCGGGAGCCGGACCGCCGAGCCGCCCATCGGGTAGAGCCCCCAGCGCGCCTCCGACACGCCGAAGCGGGCCGACTCGCCGGCGACCCTGATGTCGGTGCCCTGCAGGATCTCGGTCCCGCCCGCGATCGCCGGCCCCTCGACCGCGGCGATGAGCGGCTTGGTCAGCCGGAAGCCCTTGAGCAGGCTCTTGATCACCGACGGGTCGAACTTCCCGGAGTCGAAGGTCTCGCTCGGCGGCCTGCCGTTCATGCTCTTCAGGTCGGCGCCGGCGCAGAAGTAGCCGCCCGCGCCGGTGAGGATGCAGACCCGGATCTCGGGGTCGGCGTTGACCCGGTCCCAGGCCTGCTCCATGATCGCGAGCATCTCGCCGGAGAGCGCGTTGCGCGCCTGCGGCCGGTTCATCGTCACGACCAGCGTGTGGCCGTCCTGCTCGACCAGGGCGTGCGGAGCGTCGACTGTCTCGGTCATGGCCAGAGCCTAGTCAAAAACAAGAACGTGTTCTAGTCTCGCGGATGTGGCCCTGAACATCGCCGATCTCTTCGAGCACGCCGTCGACGCGGCCCCGGCCAAGCCTGCGCTGCAGGTGGGCGATCGGGTGGTGACCTACGCCGAGCTGGAGCGCGAGTCCAACCGGCTGGCGCACCACCTCGCCGCTCGGGGCATCGGGACCGGTGATCACGTCGGGCTGTATGCGAAGAACAGCGTCGAGCACGTCGTCGCGCTGATCGCCATCTTCAAGGTGCGGGCCGTCGCGATCAACGTCAACTACCGCTACGTGGCCGGCGAGCTGGAGTACCTCTTCGACAACGCCGACCTCGTCGGCCTGGTGCACGACCGCGTCTACGCCCCGTTGGTGGCCGAGGTCGCGTCGCGTTTCCCCGGGCTGCGGTCGATCGTCGCCGTACCGAACCCGATGGACGAGGAGACCGAGGAGCAGGCCCGCCTGATCAAGGGGTACGGCGGCATCCTGCTCGCCGACGCGGTCGCCGAGCAGAGCGACGCGCGCGACTTCGGCCCGCGCTCGGCCGACGACATCCACATCATCTACACCGGCGGCACCACCGGCTTCCCCAAGGGTGTGATGTGGCGGCACGAGGACTTCTGGCGGGTGCTCGGCGGCGGCATCGACTTCATGACCGGCGAGCCACTGGGGGAGTTCGACCAGTCCGAGCAAGCGAAGCTGGACGGTCGGCTGATCACGCTGCCGCTCAGCCCGCTGATGCACGGGGGCGCCCAGGCGAGCCTGCTGATGCACCTGTTCGGCGGACACGTCACGATCCTGGAGCCGAAGTTCGACCCGGCCCGCACCTGGGAGATCGTCGACGCGAACAAGGTGCAGTTGCTGTTCATGACCGGCGACGCGATGGCGCGCCCGCTGATCGAGGCCTACGAGGCCGGCGACTTCGACGGCAGCAGCCTGTTCGCGATCGCCTCCAGTGCCGCGATCTTCTCCAAGTCGGTCAAGGAGCGCTGGATGGCGCGCTTCCCCAACGCCGTCTTCACCGACTCGGTCGGCTCCACCGAGACCGGCTTCCAGGGCACCGGCCTGCAGGACGCCGGCGCGCTGTCCACCGACGGGCCGGTGGTCTCGCTGGGTCCGCACACCGCGATCATCGCCGACGACGGCACCGTGCTGGACCCGGCCACCGACATCGGCCGGATCGGGCGGACCGCGCGCGGCGGCCACGTGCCGGTGGGCTACTACAAGGACCCGGTGAAGTCGGCGGCCACGTTCATCGACATCGACGGCAGGCGCTACGCCGTACCGGGCGACTATGCGCGCATCGAGGAGGGCAACCGGATCACCCTGCTCGGCCGCGGCTCGAACTGCATCAACACCGGCGGGGAGAAGGTCTACCCCGAGGAGGTCGAGCAGGCGATCAAGGCCCACCCCGACGTGTACGACGTCCTCGTCGTCGGCGTGCCCGACGAGCGGTACGGCGAAACCGTCGCGGCCGTGGTCCAGCCCCGCGACGGCGTGAGCGTCGAGCTGGAGGAGTTGCGGGCGTTCCTGCGGGCGCATCTGTCGGGCTACAAGCTGCCCCGGGTGCTGACCCTGGTCGAGGAGGTGCCGCGCAACGCGGCCGGGAAGGCGCAGTACCCGGCGGCCAAGGAGATCGCCCTGGCGGCGGTGGGGGTGAGCGCGTGAGGACCGAGCTGTGCGAGGTGTTCGGGATCGAGTACCCGATCTTCGCCTTCACCCCCTCCGAGCACGTGGCGGCCGCGGTCTCGCGTGCCGGTGGCCTCGGCGTACTCGGCTGTGTGCGGTTCAACGACGCCGACGAGCTCGACGCCACCCTGGCGTGGCTGGACGAGAACACCGACGGCCGGCCGTACGGCGTCGACGTGGTGATGCCGATGAAGATCCCCACCGAGGGCAGCGCCGTCGACCTCAACGCGATGATCCCGCCCGAGCACCTCTCCTTCGTGGAGCGCACCCTCCAGCGGCTCGTCATCCCGCCGCTGCCCGAGGGCGAGGGTCGCGACGGCGTCCTGGGCTGGCTGCACTCGGTCGCCCGCTCGCACGTCGATGTGGCTCTGGCGCACCGGCCGGTGCTGATCGCCAACGCGCTCGG
>Ga0164242_10004933_pt1 | contig 14895 bp, 13 predicted proteins | sample OricomgcompostMG_FD_108783 | JGI IMG/M metagenome (GOLD analysis project Ga0164242, IMG submission 108783) | Miracle-Growth compost microbial communities from Emeryville, California, USA - Original compost - Miracle growth compost (MG) ... | reverse complement strand
GCGATGGATTACTTGCCGAGGATGCGCTTGGCCTCTTCCACGTCGTCGAAGTGGCGCTTCTCGGTGCCGATGAGCTGGTAGTTCTCGTGGCCCTTGCCGGCGAGGAGCACCACGTCGCCCTCCTTGGCCAGCCCGATGGCGATCTCGATGGCCAGCTTGCGATCGAGCTCGACCTCGTAGCCGCGCGCGCCGCCAGCCATCTCCTTGAGACCCACCCGCCGCATCGCCGACTTCTCCAGGCCCGCCTGGATCTGCTGGGCGATGGCCTGGGGCGCCTCACTCCGCGGGTTGTCGTTGGTGATGATCACCTGATCGGCGGCCTTGCCCGCGGCCTCGCCCATCATCGCCCGCTTGCCCGCATCGCGGTCGCCGCCGCAGCCGAACATCACGATGAGCCGGCCCTTGCCGAGCGTGCGCAGGGTGCTCATCACCCGGCGGAGCGCGTCGTCGGTGTGGGCGTAGTCGATGAAGACGTCGATGCCGCGGCCCCGCACCCGCTCCAGGCGACCGGGCACGTGGGTGAGCATGGAGACGCCGATGCCGATGGCCTGCCGCGGCATCCCCGCCGCGACCGCGAGACCGGTGGCGGCGAGCAGGTTCTCCACGTTGTGCTGGCCCACCAGCGAGCTCTTGAGCTTCACCGGGCCCAGCGGGGTCTTCACCGAGAGCTCGATGCCGTCGAGGGTGACTTTGGCATCCGAGCCCATGATCTCGGCCTGGGGGTTCTTCATCGAGAAGCGCCAGGCGGTCTTCTTCATGCCCTTGAGCTCGGCGGTGAGGCGCTGGCCCCACTCGTCGTCGCCGTTGACCACCGCCACGCCCTCGGGCGCGAGGTGCTGGGTGAAGAGCTTCGACTTGGCGTCGAAGTATTCGTCCATGTCGCGGTGGTAGTCGAGGTGGTCGCGGGTGAGGTTGGTGAACGCCGCGGCCGAGAAGGTGAGGCCGGCCACGCGCTCCTGATCCAGGGCGTGGCTGGAGACCTCCATCACCACCACGTCGCTGCCGGCGTCGTGCATGGTCTTGAGCACGCGGTGCATCTCCACCGGTCCGGGCGTGGTGTGGGCGGCGGGCAGGCTCTCGCGGCCGTAGCGGTAGCCCACGGTGCCGAGCACGCCGGGCGACGCGCCGGCGGACTTGGCGATCGCCTCGAGCAGATAGGTGGTGGTGGTCTTGCCGTTGGTGCCGGTGACCGCCAGGAGCTTCATCTCCGCGGCGGGGTTGCCGAAGAAGTTGGCGGCGGCGATGGCCGAGGCGCGCCGGGCACGCTTCGAGACCAGCACCGGGATCTTCTTGCCCTCGGGCAGCTCGACGCCGTGATCGGCCAGCGCGGCCACCGCGCCCTTCTCCACCGCGTCGGCGATGTACTTGGCGCCGTCCTGCTTGGTGCCGGGGAGCGCCAGGAAGAGATCGCCCGGTTTCACCTGCCGCGAGTCGTCGGCAACTCCCGAGACCTCGACGTCCGTCCCGCTCAGCTCCACGCCCGTGTTCGCAACCACTTGGCTCAGCTTCATTCGCTGCCCTCGAAAACCCGCGCCGGGAACGCGCTCGCCGGCCGGCCGCCGACCTTCCCGGTGCTGCGTTGGCCTTCGCGAATTCGCTCGCGAGGTCCTTGCCGGAATCCTTCGCCTCAATACGCGCTGCCCTGACAGGCCTTCGGTTCCCCCGAACCCAGCGGCCATGCAGAAGCGAGCGCGCGCCTCTATACGCTCTGCGGGGACCGTACTGGGCCGGCCGCCGCAAACGCGGGCCGCTTTATAGCCGCGAATCGCGCCGGACCGATACCCTTTGTTCGCCGCCGCTTGCCCACCCAGAGTGCGACCGTGCAGCGAGGGGATCAGCCGAGTCGGATCGACAGCACGGTCACCACGAGGCGTCGACCGCTCGCGCCGACGCTTTGCCGCCCGGGCCTCCCGGCCTCGGGCGCGACAGCACCGCGGGACCGGTCATCGCCCTCTTGAACAGATGCTGCACCTCGTTAAAGGCAGCTTTGTGTGGGAAGGGCTGCTGCCGAGACCCAGCATGGCCGTCCCCTCCAAAGCCGTGCGCCATCCTCACGATCCCCTCGCACCGACCGAGGCGGGGCCCTCCCCAAGCGATTTTGGACCTGAACCTTTTGGTTCAGGATCGCCTCCGTGGAACGCCGTGGAACAGCACTTCTGACCCCTCATTCTTAACCTGCACGTTGAGATTCAAAATCCGCTGGAGAGCCCCCCGGCAGCGGGCCCGTCTCCGGCGGTTCGGCGAGCAGGCGGCCCTGTGGTCCAAGCAGGAAAGCCAGGCGCCCCTCCCAAAAGCCGGCTGATGGCCCGGTCTGCGGAGTTCGACCGCAATCCGTCCCGATCCCCGAGCGCGCGCGCAGCGCGCCAGATCCCGCGGCAACGCCCTGCGCGATTCGGGACAGCCCTGCTCGCCCGCCTTGGCTCAGTGATTCAGGTCGAGCTTGACCGCGACCTGCGTCCCGCGCGGCACCACCGCGCCGGCGGCGGGCGTCTGCGAGACCGCGAGGCCGCTGCCTTGAATTGCCGGCAGCAACTCCGCCTGGGCGAGCATCTTCAGCGCATCGCGGGCACCCAGCCCAACCAGGTTGGGCACCTTCGCCTGGTCCGCGCCGGCGACCAGCGTCTCGGCGGGCTCGTCGTCCTCGGCCACGTCCGGCGCCGGGTCGGCCTGGGTCGGGGCGGCCGCGAGCTCCAGCGGCTCGCGGTGCCGCGGCGGCACGCCGAGCTGCGGCAGCGCCCCTTCGGCGATCTCCTTGAACGCCGGCGCCGCCACCTGACCGCCGTACTTGTCGCCCTGCGGCTCGTCGATGAACACCGCGATCACCAGCCGCGGCGCCTCCGCGGGCACGAACCCGATGAAGCTCGCGGTGCGCCGATCCGCCGAGTAGCCGCCGGTCTCCGGGTCGGCCTTCTGCGCCGTGCCGGTCTTGCCCGCGACCTGGTAGTCGTCCATCGCCGCTTTCGGCGCGGTGCCGTCCTTCTGCACCACCGTCTCCAGCATCGCGGTCATCTCCGCCGCGGTCTGCGCCGAGACCACCTGCCGCACCGGCTCCGGCCCGTGGCTCTCCAGCACCGTTCCATCCGGGTCGACGACCTTGCGCACCACGAAGGGCCGCATCAGCAGCCCGTGGTTGGCGATGGCCGCGTAGCCGGTGGCGAGCTGGATGGCGTTGGCCGTGAGCCCCTGTCCGAAGCTTTCGGTGGCCAGCCGGATGTCCGCGCGCGGGAAGGGGATCGAGCCGCGGACCTCGCCCGGCAGCCCGATGCCCGTCTTCTCGCCGAACCCGAAGGCCTTGTAGTACGCGTAGAGCTTGTCGCGCCCGAGCTTCTCCGCGATCTTGGTCGCGCCGATGTTCGACGACTTCTGCAGCACCTGGGTCACCGTGAGGTTGCCCAGCTTCTCGTGGTCGTGGATGGCGCGGTTGCCGATCGCGTAGCGCCCGTTCTCCGCGAAGATGGTGTCGGTGGGCTTGACCGCGTGCTCCTCCAGCGCGGCCGCGATGCTGAAGGCCTTGAAGGTCGAGCCGGGCTCGAAGGCGTCGGTCACCGCCCGGTCGCGACGCGCGGCCTCGCTCGATTTGGCGGGGTCGTTGGGGTTGAAGGTGGGGTAGCTCGCCAGGGCCAGGAGCTCGCCGGTCGTGGGCTCCATCACCACCGCGATCACGCCTGCCGGCCTGCTCTTCTCCACCACGTGCGCCACCGCCTGCTCGGCGATGTGCTGGATCCCGCGATCGAGCGTCAGCTCCACCCGCGCGCCGGAGAGGCCGTCGGGATCCACGGTGCCCTGCGAGAACACGCTGCGCCGCTGCGCATCCTTGATGATGTCGATCGACTGCGGCTGTCCGCGGAGCACGCGGTCGTAGGCCAGCTCCACGCCCTCGAGGCCGCGGCCATCGACGCCCGCGAAGCCGAGCACGTTCGCCGCCAGCGCCCTTTGGGGATAGAAGCGCCGCGGCTCCTTGACGAAGGCAATTCCCGGCAGCGCCAGCTTCTGCACCGCTGCGACCTCGTTGGCCGAGGCGCCGCGCTTGACCCAGCCGAAGCGGCGCGAGTGGGCCAGCTTCCGCGCCAGCTCCTTGGCCGGCAGCTCGACGGCCTTCGCCAGGTGCGCGAGATCCGCCGGCGTGAGCGCGCTCGGGTCACAGGAGATCGAATCGACGTCGACCGAGGCGGCGAGCGGCGCGCCGGTGCGGTCGTAGATCACGCCGCGGCGCGGGGCGATTTCGGCCTCGTCGAGGTACTGCTCCTGCGCCATCTGGCGCATCTTCGGACCCTCGACCAGCTGCAGCTTCACCGCGCGCAGCAGCATGGCCCCGAACGCGGGGACGAACAGGCAGGCCAGGATGCCCACCCGAACGCGCACCCACTTCACCTGCTTGGGATCGAGCCCGACTGCGCCGCCGATACGCATCACCGCTCCCGCGCCAGCAGCGCCACCGGTACGCCTGCCGGTCCGACCACGCCGCCCTTGTGGAGCTTCTTCCGGGCCACCGGCTTGGCCAGCGGCGCGATCGGCCCGCCCACCGCGAAGATCCGCTGCGGACCTGGCGCGGTCATGCCCAGGTGGGTGCGCGCGGTGGTCTCGATGTGCGCCGCCGAGCGGAGCGTTGCGAGCTGGAGCATGAGCGAGGCGTGCTCGCGCTCCAGCGTGCGGTGCGCCTGCTCGATCTGCCCGAGCCGATAGCCCGACTCGACCGCGGAGACCTTGCTCGCCACGTGGAGGATCCCGACCGCGCCCAGCGCCGCCGCGATGGTCACCCCGACCAGCACCTGCCGGGTCGCGCCCGGGCCCACGGTTCCCATTTTTTCTTTCATCGCACCCGCTCCGCCGCGCGCAGCTTGGCGCTCCGCGCTCTGGGGTTTTGCGCCACCTCTTCGTCGGAGGCGGTGACCGGCTTCTTGGTGAGCATCTTGAAATCGCCCGGCTTGCCGCAGCGGCACACCGGCAGGTTCGGCGGACAGACGCAGCGCGACTCCAGCCCGCGCAGCGCCTCTTTCACCCGCCGGTCCTCGAGCGAGTGGAACGAGATGAACGCCGCGCGCCCGCCGACGCCTAACAGCTTGGGCAGCTCGGCCAGCAGCGCGTCGAGCGCCTCGAGCTCGCCGTTGACCGCGATGCGCAGCGCCTGGAACGTCCGCGTGGCCGGGTGGATCTTGTTGGGCCAGGCCTTGCGCGGAATCGCCGCTCCGATGGCCGCGGCCAGCTCGGCGGTGTTGGCGAAGGTCTGCGACTTGAGCGCCCGCGCGATGCGGCGCGCGTGGGGCTCCTCGCCGTAATCGCGAATCGCCTGGGTCAGCTCGCGCTCGTCGACGCGCGCCAGGTAGCCCGCGAGCGGCTCGGCATCCGGGCCCATGCGCATGTCCAGCGGCCCGGGGCGCGAGAAGGAGAACCCGCGCTCGGCAACATCGAGTTGGGGCGAGCTCACGCCGAGATCGGCCAGGAGCCCGTCCACCTGTCCCACGCCGGCCGTATCGAGCAGCGCCCGCGCGTTCCGGAAGTTGCCGTCGATCGCTCGAAAGCGGGCGCCGTACCGTTCCAGGCGATTGGAAGCGGCCTCGCGGGCCGCGGGGTCGCGGTCGAAGGCGTAGACCGTGGCGCCCTTTTCCAGGAGCGCCTCTGAATGTCCGCCGCCGCCGAGGGTGCAATCCACCATCACCGCGCCCTCCCTGGGCGCAAGCAGTGCCACCGCCTCGTTCCGAAGCACGGTGGCGTGCGAGAAGCTCAAAAGCGCTTCCCGCTGAAGAAGCGGGCCCGCGCCGCATCGACCGAGTCGCAGTGCTCGAGCTTGCCGTGCGCGCCCGCGGCCCGGAGGATGGCCTGCAGGTACGGGTTCGCGCCGCAGAGCAGCAGCTCGCCGCCCTGCCGCCGCAAGAGCTGCCGCGCGGCGATGAGCATCCCCACGCCCCGGTAATCGACGTGGTCGACGTAGCTCAGGTCGAGCAGGATCTGAAACTGCCCCTCCTGCGCGCAGCGGAAGCAGTGCTGCGCCAGCGCGCGAAGCTCGGTCACGCCCAGCTCGCCGTCGGGCCGCACCACGCTCGGCCGCAGCGGCTCCAGCTCCTCGAAGGCGAACCCCGCCGCGCTCTCGGTCTGCTTGTACATTCCCCACCTCTCGAATGAACCGGTTCGATCAGCTGCGAAGATCGGCGAGCACCTTGGCGATGTCGGCGCCGTTGGCCTCGGCCATGGCGGTCTCGCGGGCCTGCTTCCAGCCCGCCGCGCTCCACAGCTCGATGACCTTCACCATCCCCGCCCAGACCACTTCCTTCTCCAGGCCCGCGTGCGCGCGGAGGCTCGGCGGCACCAGCACCCGGCCCATCTTGTCGATGGGACACTCCTGCGCGCCGGCCACGTAGAGCCGCATCAACTGCTTGATCCCCGGCTCGAGCACGCTGCGCTTGGCCAGCGCCGCCTCCAGCGACTCCCACTCGCGCACCGGATAGGCGTGCAGGCACGCATCCAGCCCGGTGGTGACGATGAGCCGCTCGTCGTAGTTGGCGACCAGCACCTCGCGGATCTTCGCCGGGAGGCTCGTTCGCCCCTTGCCGTCGATCGCGTGCTCGAAGACGCCACGGAACAAGGACCACCCACTCCGATCCGCTTCTTGCCACTTCTTCCCACTCCGTTCTCGCCTGCGGGACCCAACCCGTCAAGGAAAGCACCCGCCAAGGGCGCGTAATGTCTACATCTTGTGCTCATGACCTGCTGCGCCCCCCAGATGTTGGGGTCGGCGCCAGGTGGCAAGGATTCGTGTGACGACCGGTGCCTCCGGTGGGGAGCAGGCGGTCGGTCGAAGCTTGCGGCAGGGCGATCAGGGTGAGAGATTGCCGGCCTTCATGCGCCGAGCTTTCTGGTCAGCCGCCCTCTGCCTGCCGCTGCTCGCCTGTCAGAACCCCGTGGACAAGGCGGCCAAGGCGCGGATCTTCTCCGCCGAGGATCCGCCGCGGTTCGTCACCCGCGCCACCGATGACCTCGGCGCCTCGGATCTGCCGGCCGACGCCGAGCACCTGCGGCGCGTCTTCACCATGAGCGCCCTCGAGGCCGGCGAACGCCTCGGCCCGCACCAGGTTCAGAGCACCCTCACCTTCCACTGGAAGCTGAGCAAGAAGGTGCTCGCGCTGGATGAGAAGCACACGGTCACCGTCGGCAGCCACGGCGACTTCTCCGCCCGGCTCGACGCCGGCGATTCCCTCGGCGATTCCAAGCAGGGCATGGAGATGGTGCGCGCCCAGGGTCGGGTGTACGCCCGCAGCCGCTTCCAGAAATTCCGTGAGCGCACCCGCGATCGCGGCGCGGCCAACCGCTACGAGGAGCAGGTCTACGACGTGCTCGGCACGGTCTACCGGCTCTTCGACGGCCGCATCGCCCTCAGCCCCGACGGCGAGGACACCGTCGCTGGCCGCAAGGTGATTCGCTACAAGGTCGCGCTCGCGGCCACCTCGCCCGGGCTCGAGCCGGAGACGGCCAATCTGCCGGCCCTCGTCCCGCCGCGCGGTGGGATCGATTCGCAGCTCGCCCACGAGGTGCAGCTCGATCAGAAGAAGCAGCCGCAGTCGCTCAGCGGCACCCTGGAGGTCGACGCCGAGACGGCGGTGGCCCTGCGCGCGAACCTGCGCGGTGCGCTGCAGGCGCCCGGAGAGCCCGAGAAGGCCAGCTCGCTCGAGCTCACCGTCGACCTCGCTGTGGCCCGCGTGGGCAGCGATGTGGTGGTCGCGCTGCCCGCCGACGCGCGCCCTGATGAGGGACGCATCGACTCCATCGCCACGGCGCTGGAGCGCTTCGATCTTCCGCGGGCCAGCGATCGCGCGGATGCAGGCGCCCCGGGCGACGACGACGACGACGACGGCCAGTGAGCCAAGCGGCTGGAATCGCTTCGGTTCGGCTCCGGGCTGGGAAAAAACGGCAGAAAATTTGACGAGCCGTCCGGGCCGGGTAGTTTGGGCGCAGGCCTCATGGAAGGCCGGTCGTACCCCCCGGGGCGAGGAGAGCACGGTCATGGCTGCAAAGAGCACCACCACGACGGTGACGGCGAAGCAGGTCGCCGCGAGCTTGGGCAAGGTCGCGGTCACCGCCGAGGAAGATCGGGCGCTGCGCATGCGCTACGGCGCCAGGGCAGAGCCGGGCGCGCCGCTGCTCCAGAAGGCGGAGGCGGGCAGCGAAGCGGCCGACGAGCTGCTGCTGATGGAGATGCAGCTGCTCAAGGCCTACCGCGCGCACCTCGCGAAGCAGAAGGCGGTCGCCGCGCGCAAGCCGAGCACCTCCAACCGCGCCAAGGACAAGATCGTCCGGGCGCTGCGCAAGAAGCGCTAGACCGACATTCCGCCGCACCTTCGGCTCCTGCTCGCGCAAGCGGCAGGGGCCGCTCCATTTTCTTCCGCGCGAAGAGCCGGCGATGGGCGAGCAAACCAAGACGTACTCCGGCAGCTGCCACCGCGGCGGGGTGCACTTCGAGGCCGCCACCGTTCTCGCGACGGTCAGCCAGTGCAACTGCTCGATGTGCATGCGGGCCGGCTGGCCGCTCACCTTTGATCAGCCCGCTCGCTCCAGGTAGCGCTTGGCCATCTCGCCGAGCGACACCGACGCGCCGAGCAGCGATTCGAGCTCCGCCTCCGGGCTCCAGAACGCACGCAGGAGCTCGTTGGCGTGCGGGTTACGCCACCAATCCTCGTTGAAGCCTTCGAGCAGCGCCCGACCGAGCCGCTCGGCCAGGAAGAAGGCGCTGAGCTCGGCGGCGGCGTTGGGCAGGTCGAGCTCGAACGCGCCGGCCTGGCCCCAATCCACGCCGGTCGCCGCGTTCATGCGGCTGCGGTAGCGGTCGGCGAGCTCCGCAGAGGGCCCCATCGACTCCAGCTCGCGCGCGGACAGGAACCGGGCCGCGGCTTCACGCAGCGCAAACAGCGCCCGGATGGCGAAGGCCTGCGAGAGCTCGTGCGCCACCCGCGCGGGGAGCCGGAGTGCACGGTGCATCCACGCCGGCTCGCCGAGCGGACGCGCCAGCACCATGCCCGAGGCACGCACCCTCGAAGTTTCCGGCAGCAGGCGATCCAGCGCGTCGCCCTCGAGGTGCGCCAGGTGCAGCGCCCGCCCCAGCCCGTGGGCGAGCCGCTCCAGATCCGGCGGCGATGCCAGGGGCGCACAGACCACCGCCACCTGCTCGCTCGAAAATCGCTCGACCCGAAGTCCGGGAAACCGGCCCGCCCGGGGCTCGGCATCCACCGCGATCTCCCCGCCCGCGCGCGGCGGAAATCCCAGCCCGCGCGGCAGCTCGTCCGCGAGCGGCTGCGCGAGGTGCGGCGGCAGGTGCTCGCGCAGATCGCAGAGCTCGAGCGCGAAGAGGAAGTCGTGGCGCGCGCTCTGGCCAGCGCCCAGCCGCGCCCGCCGAAACCGGAAGCCGAGGAGATCCATTGCCGCATCCCGCGTCTGCCGCAGGAGACCCTCGGCCTCGCTCGCCAGGGCCGCAGCGTCGAAGCCGTTCAGCGCGCTCCAGGCCGCTTCGGCTCCGAGGTCGAGCCGGCTGCGCGCCTCCAGCCGACGCTCGACGCGCTCGGCCTGTGCTGGCTCGAGCCCGAGCGTAGCGGCGTCGATTCCACGTGCGAGCTGAGCCCGCCGGACCCGTTCGGTGCAAACCGGCAGCTCGCGCATCGCATCGGCCAGAGAGATGCGCTCGAGCTCCACGCTCACACTCCCCGAGCCGAGAAGCGCGAGCTCACGCATCCGCGCTGACGCCGCCGCCTGCTCGCCGAGCTCCTCGACCAGCGCCGCGAGAAGCGTCCGGAGCTTCGGCTGCTCGCTCTCCGAACTGGAGCTGAGCACCTCGCGGACCGCCAGCGCGGGCTCAGGCGTACCGAGCGCTCGCGCCCTCGAGGCGAGTCGCGCGAAATCCGGCGGCCCGCGAGCCCCCGCGTGGAACCCGCTGAGCGCTCGGGCGCGCGCGTGGCGAACCTCGACCAGCGCTTCGAGCGCAGCGCGGAAAGCCGACGTTTCGAGGTCCATGCGCCGGCAAGATACGCCCGCTAAACACCGCTGACGACGCGTCGCCAACGCTCTTCCGCGCTTCCTTGACCCTGACCCGCGCAGGAATTACGGTGCCGCGCCTTCAAAGGACCCGCGCATGCACGAGAACTTCCTGTTCACCTCCGAGTCGGTCACCGAGGGCCACCCGGACAAGATCTGCGACCAGATCTCCGACGGAATTCTCGACGCGCTCATCGCCAAGGATCCCGCCTCGCGCGTGGCGGTGGAGACGCTGGTCAAGACCGGCTTCGCCATCGTCGCCGGCGAGGTGACCACCTCCGCCTGGTGCGACATCCCCAAGATCATCCGCAACACCATCACCAAGATTGGCTACACCGACTCGTCGATGGGCTACGACGGCCACACCTGCGGCGTGATGGTGGCCATCGAGGGGCAGTCGGGCGACATCGCCCGCGGCGTGGACTCCAGCGCCAAGAAGGAGCAGGGCGCCGGCGACCAGGGAATGATGTTCGGCTACGCCTGCAACGAGACCGACTCGCTCATGCCGGCGCCGATCTACTACGCGCACCAGCTCACGAAAAAGCTCGCCGACGTGCGCAAGTCGAAGAAGCTCCCCTTCCTGCGCCCCGACGGCAAGAGCCAGGTCACGGTGCAGTACGAGAAGGGCAAGCCGGCGCGCATCGAGACGGTGGTGGTCTCGACCCAGCACTCCGACGAGGTCTCCAACAAGCTGCTCCACGCGGGCGTGATGGAGGAGGTCATCCTCAAGTCGCTCCCCAAGAAGCTGCTCGACAAGAAGACCAAGTACTTCATCAACCCCACCGGGCGCTTCGTCATTGGTGGGCCGATGGGCGACTCGGGCGTGACCGGCCGCAAGATCATCGTCGACACCTACGGCGGCATGGGGCGCCACGGCGGCGGCGCGTTCTCCGGCAAGGATCCCTCCAAGGTCGATCGCTCGGCGGCGTACATGTGCCGCTACATCGCCAAGAACGTGGTGGCCGCCGGCCTGGCGCGCCGCTGCGAGGTCCAGGTGGCCTACGCCATCGGCGTGGCCGATCCGGTCTCGGTGCTGGTCGACACCTTCGGGACCGGCGTGGTCGGCGAGGACAAGATCGGCGCCGCGGTGCGCGCGGTCTTCGGCCTCAAGCCCCGCGAGATCGTCGAGCAGCTCGATCTGCTCAAGCCGATCTACCAGCGCACCGCCGCCTACGGGCACTTCGGGCGCAGCGAGAAGGAGTTCACCTGGGAGCGCACCGACAAGAAGGACGCGCTCCGCCAGGCCGCCGGCGCCGGCAGCCTCCGGGTGGTCAACGGCTAGCGATACATCGCGATATGTCGAAATCGAGGGCTCCGGGATCTCCGGGGCCCTTCGTGTTTGTACTTCAGCCGGCGAGGGCGATGGCCAGCTTCGCAGCCGCGCGGGCGTTGTTCTCCAGCAGCGCCAGGTTGGCGAGCTTGGAGCGGCCGCCGGTGACCTCGGCGACCGCGGAGAGCAAAAACGGCGTGAGCGGCTTGCCGCGGATGCCCTGCTTCTCGGCGCGGGCGAGCGCCTCCTGCACCGCGCGCTCGATCTCGGCTGCGGGCAGCGCGAGCTCCGCGGGGCACGGCTGCACCGCCACCAGGCCCGCGCCGCCGAGCTCCCAGTGCGCCTGCGCGGCGTGGGCCAGCTCGCGCTCGGTCTCCACCCGCGCCTCGAGCGGAATGCCGGAGCGGTCGGCGTAGAACGCGGGCAGCTCGCCGGTGCGCAGGCCGATGACCGGCACCCCGAGCGACTCCAGCATCTCCAGCGTGCGCGGCAGGTCGAGGATCGACTTGGCGCCAGCGCAGACCACCGCCACCGCGTGCGCGGCCAGGGCCTGCAGGTCGGCGGAGACATCGCTCGAATCGCCGCGGTGCACCCCGCCGATTCCGCCGGTGGCGAAGACCGCGATGCCCGCGAGCTCGGCGAGCGCCAGGGTCGCCGAGACGGTGGTCCCGCCGCTGGCGCGCTTGGCTGCCGCCAGCCCGAGGTCGCGCGCGCCGAGCTTCCAGGTGCCCTTCTCGGTGGCGAGGCGCTGGAGCGCCTCTTCATCGAGGCCGACCCGCATCGCGCCGTCGAGGACCGCGATGGTGGCGGGCACCGCGCCCTCCTGCCGGATTGCGGCCTCGCAGCGCTGCGCGGCCTCGAGGTTCTGCGGATGCGGCAGGCCCTGGGCGATGACGCTCGACTCCAGCGCGACCACCGGTCCGCCGGCGTCCAGTGCCCGCTCGACCTCGGGCGCGACCACCAGGAGCTCTTCGTCGGAGATGGGCATGGGTCAGGAGAGGGTGTTCTCCGGGTCGCCATCGTCGCGGTCGGAATCGGCGCCGGGGTTGGTGATGCCGCGCTTGCGGGTGGTGCCCAGACCGTACTCGCCGAGCTTCTTGTCCAGGGTGGGCCGCGAGATCCCGAGCAGCCGCGCAGCCTCCACCTTCTTGCCGCCCGCGCGCGCCATGGCCCGCCCGATGGCCTCGCGCTCCACCGCCTCGACCAGCGCGCCCAGCGACTGGTCGCCGGGGTTGGCGCCCGCGCGCATCTCCGGCGGCAGGTGCTGAACCTGGACCTCGTCCACGTCGAGGACACACAGCCGCTCCACCAGCCCGCGCACCTCGTGGGCATTGGCCGGGAAGCCGTAGGCGAGCAGCGCCGCAAGCGTCTCGGGCGGGAACACCAGCGGCCGCGCGCCGCGCTCGCGGCGGGCAAGCTCGGCGAAGTGCGCCAGGAGCAGCTCGAGATCGCCGGGGCGCTCGCGGAGCGGCGGCACCTCGACCTCCACGCCGGCGAGCAGGTTGGCCACCTCGTAGGGCAGCACGCCGCGCGCGGCCAGCCGCGAGGGCGGCTCGCGGGAGGTCGAGTAGAGCCGCACGTCGAAGTGGAGCTCGCCGCCATCAGGGCCCGGGGCCAGGTTGCGCGAGAGCGCATCGAGCAGCCGGGTGGCGAGCGGCCGCTGCAGCGCCTCGAGGCCGCAGAGCAGCAAGGTGCCCCCATCGGCGCGGGCGAACGCCGAGCCGCGCCCTGGCGCACCGAAGAGCTGCTCCTCCGCATTTGCGGCGCGAAGCTCCACCGCCACCCGCGGCTGCACCGCGCGCGGCCCGCGGGCGATGGAGAACTCCGCCAGGCTGCGCTTGCCGCTGCCGCGCTCGCCCACGAAGCAGGCGGCGAGCTCGCTGTAGGCCACCTTGCGGGCCAGCTCCAGCGCGCGGCGAAAGGGACGGCTCTGCCCGACGAGCGTGGCCTCTTCGCCGCCGTCGGTCCGGCCGCGAAGTGCGGTCATCGCCTGGGCGCCGAGCCGGGCCAGGCTGGCCAGCAACGAGAGCTCCTCGCGCGAGAACGGCTCGTCGGTGCGCTCGGCGAAGAGGATGCCCAGCGGCTCGCCGCCGCGCAGCGCGAGCGGCGCCGCCATGGCCGGACCGAGCCGCGCCACCTGCTTGCCCTCGAGGGTGGCGCGGACCAGCGCCCGGGGCACGGCTATCTCCTTGCTGCCCTGCACCGCGGCCGGGCTGAGCGTGCCCTCCTGGAGGATGAGCGCGCTGACCACGTCGGCGCCGAGCGCGCGGGTGAGCTCCTCGGCCAGCCGCCGCACCACCGCGCCCTGGCTGCTGGCGGAGAGCAGCTGCGAGGCGACCTGGAGCAACACGCCCTCGTTGCCGGCGAAGGGCAGCAGATCCTCGGGGGCGAAGGTCTCGTCGGGCTCGGGCCGGGGGCCGTCGGCGATCTCGGTGGCCAGCGGCGGATCGACCACGAAGGTGGTGGCGCCCACGATCACCCGGTCGCCAGCCTCGAGCAGCCGCGCCGAATCGATGCGCTCGCCGTTGACGAAGGTGCCGTTGCGCGAGCCCAGGTCGGCGATGTGCAGCTTGCCCGCCTGCACCTGGAGCTTCGCGTGGCGCCGCGAAGCGCGCGAGTCGGCCACCGCGATCTCGCAGCTCGGCGAGCGCCCCACCACCGCTTCGGCCTGGACCACGAACCGCGCGCCGGCCAGCGGCCCGCTCGCGGCAACCAGAGATGGCATCGGCGGCAACTTACCGCGGCTGTAGGCCGCTTCCCAGCGCGCGCTCCACCCGGCCTCCGCCGCAGCAGGACCGTGGAGATCAAACTACCCATGGACCGCCGCACCGGCGCCGCGGACCATCGTCGCTGCGCGGGCCGCCTGGATTCGCGCGCTTCGAAACCCCAGCCACGAGGTCCGCATGCGGTTGCCCTCCCTCTTCGCGTTGTCCTGCCTCGCCGCCTCCGCGCTCGCCGCCTGCAGCTCGGGTGGGGAGGATCCCGCCGACGGCGGCCCTCCCCAGAGCTGCACGCCCACGCCGGGCTACGAATCGGCGGTGCCGCTCGGGCTCCTCGGCGACACCGGCTACTACGACTCGGCGATGGCCCTCGACGACCAGGGCCAACCGATGATCGCGTTCGCCTCCGCCGACCCGAACGGCGACGGCGACGACGCCGACGACGCGGTCTACTTCGTCGGCTACGACCGCGCCCACTGCACCTGGAAGGCGCCGGTGAAGATCGACACCGTCGGGCCACTCGACACCACCCGCGACCGCGAGCTCACCCTCGCCCGCGACCCTTCCACCGGCCAGCTCGGGGTGGCCTACCAGGTGAACGCGCGCCTCTCCGACACCAGCACCCAGGTGATGCTCGCCCAGTCGAGCGACGACGGCGCCAGCTGGACCCTCGAGCAGGTCGCCCGCGACAGAGAGGATGACGGGGTGAACACGGTCTCGCGGCCCACGGTGGCGATGCGCGACGGCAAGACCTTCTTCGCCTATTACGACACCTGGGTGCTCTCGAGCTCTGCCAGCAACGGCAGCGACGCCAACGCCTTCCACCTGCTCTCGCGGACGGGCACCTCCGGCGCCTTCACCGACTCGCTGGTGGAAGGCGTTGGAGTCGCT
>Ga0164242_10004932_pt1 | contig 14897 bp, 14 predicted proteins | sample OricomgcompostMG_FD_108783 | JGI IMG/M metagenome (GOLD analysis project Ga0164242, IMG submission 108783) | Miracle-Growth compost microbial communities from Emeryville, California, USA - Original compost - Miracle growth compost (MG) ... | reverse complement strand
TGGTGTCGGACGTGTCCCTGGCGCCGGCCGATCTGGTGCTGCCGCTGTTCGTGAAGGAAGGCGTGGACGAGCCGGCCGCGGTCCCGTCGATGCCCGGCGTCGTGCAGCACACGGTGGACTCGCTGCGCGCCGCGGTCGCCGCAGCAGTCGACGTCGGCGTCGGTGGCGTGATCCTGTTCGGGGTGCCTGCGGTGAAGGACGCGCGCGGCAGTGGTGCGGATCACCCTGATGGGATCGTGCAGCGGGCGCTGCGGGCCCTGGTCGCCGACGGGGTGGCAGCGCGGACCGTGTTGATGACGGACCTCTGCCTGGACGAGTACACCGACCATGGCCACTGCGGGCTGCTCACCTCCGACGGTGCTGTGGACAACGACGCAACCCTGGATCGGTACGCGAAAATCGCTGTCGCACAGGCGAATGCGGGGTCGGCGATGGTCGCACCCAGCGGCATGATGGACGGCCAGGTGGCGGCGATCAGAGCCGCGCTCGACGCGGCCGGTCACGAGCAGCTGCCGGTGCTCGCCTACAGCGCGAAGTACGCGTCCGCGTATTACGGGCCATTCCGGGACGCGGCGGAGTGCGCGCCGCAGTTCGGCGACCGGTCGACATACCAGCAGGATCCGGCCCGGCGGGCCGACGAGGCACTCCACGAGGTGGCGCTGGACATCGCGGAGGGGGCCGACGCGGTGATGGTCAAGCCGGCGCTGGCCTACCTGGACGTCCTCGCCGCGGTGCGCCGGACGGTCACCGTTCCGGTGTTCGCGTACCAGGTGAGCGGCGAGTACGCCATGGTCGAGGCCGCTGCGGCACGGGGCTGGATCGACCGCCAGCGGATCATTCTCGAACAGCTCACCGCAATCCGCCGCGCGGGTGCGGACGCGGTACTGACTTACTGGGCGACCGAGGTCGCCCAGTGGCTGCGCTGACCGGCCCGAAATCCGGGCGTGGCGATCGGCGCCGACGGTCAGCCAGCGGCGCGGTCGGCGATCTCGATGCCGTGGTCGAGGACATCGGCGGCGACGTGGGCGAGGGGCCGGTTGCGGTTGCGGGCGTAGCGACGGAGCTCGGTGAAGGCGGTGTCCGGATCGATGGCGTCGCGGGCGATCAGGGCCGCGGTCGCGCGGTCGATGAGTGCGCGATGCTCGAACGCCGCCTGCACCTCGTCGGGAAGGTTCTGCTCGCGGTGGATCATCCGTTCCTGCAGGATGCCGATCGTCGCTAGATCAGCGAGCGCCTGCCCCAGATGCAGATCTTCGTGGGATAGCAGCGGGGCATGAGCGTGAAACAGCGTTATCACGCCGAAGGTCTGCTCGCCGAGCCGCAGCGGCAGGACGTGGACCGAACGGTAATCAGCCGCGCGGGCCAGCGTGGCGAACTGCGGCCAGCGATCTGATTCGGCTGTGAGGTCGGGGACGAGGACGGGCGCACCCGAGTCGACACACTCCCGGCACGGGCTCCGGTCGTCCCCGGACTCGAACACGGTCCGCAGCGAGGCCGCGTTCGTCGTCGATACCACCGGGTGCAGGACGTCACGCTGGTCGGCGAGCAGCAGTACGGCCGCCTTGGCCGGAAGTACCCGTACGCATTGTTCGACCAGTTCCTGCAGGAGGTCCAGCATCTCGTAGTCGTCCACCAGGGTGTCTGCCAGCGCGACGAAGGCAGACAGGATCCGCCGTTGGTGCTCCGTGTGCCGGCCGCGTACCGCCGCGATATGGGTGCGGAGCCGCAGGTGTGCGAATGCTTCCGTGGCAGCCGCCAAACCTTGGCGGACCCCGTGCGCCAAGAGCATCTCGCGGGCCTTGACGACCTCGGCGATAACTGCACCGGCCGGATGTTGATCGCTGAACTCGTTGATCAGTCGGTGCACAGCTTTCTTGATGTCGGGACGTGCGTCCCGGCGGGCATCGTGGGCACGCATGGCCGCCTCCAGCAGGGGACCTTCGCCTCCAGCAGGGGACTGGGTCGGGACCTTTTCCTACCGGGTTGCCGACGGGTCGAAACGTGATGGGACCAATCCGGTGCGTCTGCTAACGCAGCGCGGCTTCTCCCGTTTCGTTGCGTTAGCAACCTGCGGCATCGAACCTGCGGCACCGACGGATCGCGGATCAGACGGGTGGGTCGGCGCGGGTGGTCGCCCAGGTCTTATCTGCCTCCGGCGCAGTGGTCGGGCGCGCGCGGGCATCGGTGGCGGCGGGTCTGGCCCGGGGTGGTGGTCACGGTTCGTCGGGGGGTGGTTGTCAAGCGGCCACCGGGGCGGTGTGGGTGCCGCCAGTGGGGCTGGTCCAGCTGACAGCGCCGTCCTCGTTGCGGTGCGCGCGTCACCCCGCTTCGTGCACTGCGGCGTGGTGCCACGCGCAGACGACGGTGAGGTTGGCCTGGTCCGTTCTGCCGCCATCGATCCAGTGCTGCACGTGATGCAGATGCAGGTTCGTCAGCCGATCGCAGCCGGGCATCCGGCAGCCGTTGGATACGACCGAGATCGACAAAAGCGTCGGCACGGCGTTGCGTTGCGGTCCGCTTATCGGTCGGGTCCAGCGGCGCGGCGAGGGATCGGATCGTCGCCGTGATCCGGGCGAGGTCCTCGGTCGGGAGAAGAGCCTCGATCGTGCCGGTGCCGTCGCGGTTGTCCCAGGCGTCGAGCCTGCGTGCCTCACGCGCGTCCGCGTGCCGCCAGGAGATCCGGCCGGCGGCGAGCGCGGCGGCAGTCGCGGCAGCCGATCGCGCAGCGCCAGCGCGGTCTGCAGCCGGCGGTGCGCCTCGTACGGGCCGAGCCGCTGCGCCAGCATCACCTGCTCTCGGGCCCAGTCCCTGTCATCACCACCGCCACGCACCACCCGGGCCGCGACCCGATCACGCAACGCGCACAGCGCCCAGTTCTGCACCGTAGAGAGCCAACCCGCGTGCGCCTCCAACTGCCCCAGCACCGCGAACAGGCCCGACTCGTCCATCCCACCGAGGCCGGCGGTGATCGCCTCTACCGCGGCCCGCGCTCCAGCGAAGGCCATCCCGACCCCTGAAACCGAACACCCGCCCGCCGCCCGTTCCCGTCATAGGTATTCGCGCGCCACCGCGGCGGCGCGGGCGCCGTAGCTGCCACCGAACAGCGCTGCGTGCACCAGCAGCGGGTGCAGCTGGTGCAGCCCGACTCGCCCTTCCCACCCCGGTGCCAGCGGCGAGACGTCCTGGTACGCCGAAAGAATCTCGCTGAGATACGGAGCGCCGAACAGCTGCAGCATGGCCAGGTCGGTCTCCCGGTGGCCGCCGTGCGCGGCCGGGTCGACCAGCATCGGGCCGCTCCCGCGCCGCCACAACAGGTTGCCGGACCACAGATCCCCGTGCAGCCGCGCCGGTGGTTCGGCCGGCCCCAGCAACGACGGCAACCGGTCACAGACCGCAATGATCGCGTCCGCGTCCGCGGCTGCCAGGGATGCCCGCCGCGCCGCATCTCGCAACCGCTGGGCAAGCTGTTCGGCTGCGGTGGCGAACGTTCCGGTCGGCGTCGGCAGCCGGCCAGTCCAGGACGCCCCGGCGCCAGGCGGACGGGCCCCGAATGCGTCCGCGCCCGCGGCGTGTAGTGCGGCGAGGTCACGGCCCAGCCGGGCGGCCGCCTCCGGCCCGGGCGGCGCGGCATCGTGCCAGCGCAGCGCCAAACCGCCGGACCCGACCCCGACGACCTCCGGGACGCGGGCACCACCGGATGCCAGCCAGCGCAGTCCTGCCGCCTCGGCGGCGAAGAACCCGTCCGGGGCGGCGTCGAGCACCTTGACGAAGTACGCCGTGCCGTCCGCGGCGGTGGCCCGGAACGCACGGCAGATGTCGCCGCCGGCGACCGGGACGAGAGCCGCCACCGGCAGTCCCAGCAGGTCCCTCGCGAACTCGGCGTGGTCGGTCACCCGTGGAGGCGCTCCCGCAGCCGGCTCAGCAATCCGGCGCTGGCCGACTCGATCATGGCGAGCACGTGGGCGAAGCCTTGATCCCCGCCGTAGTACGGGTCCGGCACGTCCAGCCCTCGCCCGGCGACGGCCGGGTCGCAGTCGCGCAGCAGCAACACCTCGCGGCCGGGTGGCGCCTGGGCCCGTAGCGCGTCCAGGTGGCCGGCGTCCAGAGCCACCACCACGTCGACCGCGTCCCAGTGCTCGGCCTGCCACTGCGCAGCGCGGTGCGTACTCCCGTCGTAGCCGCAGGCCTGCATCGCTGCCAGCGCACGGTGGTCGGCCGGCTCCCCGACGTGCCAGTCGCCGAGCCCGGCGCTGCTACAGGTGAAGCGGTCGCTCAGTCCGGCCGCCCGTACCTGCGCCCGGAAGATCACTTCGGCGGTGGGAGAGCGGCAGATGTTGCCGGTGCACACGAAGCAGACACGGAGGGGGCCGGACCTCGGGCTGGGCGTCGGGCTGGGTGTCGGGCTGGGTGTCGGGCTGGGTGTCGGGCTGGGTGTCGGGCTGGGCACGGGTGCAGGGTACGGTGCCACGCCTGGTCGGCCGGCGAGCGACCGGCTGGCAGACTCCTGGCCGTGAGCCACCCAGCGGAGTCTGCGTCCGCATCCAGCGAGGCGCTGTTCGCCCGGGCGCAGGTCGTCACCCCGGGCGGCGTGAACTCGCCGGTACGGGCCTTCAGGGCGGTAGGGGGCACTCCCCGATTCATGGCATCCGGGGCGGGCGCGTGGCTGACGGACGTCGACGGCCGCCGATACGTCGACCTGGTCTGCTCGTGGGGCCCGATGCTGCTCGGGCACGCGCATCCGGCCGTCGTCGAGGCACTGCAGCGCGCTGCGGCCGGCGGGACGTCGTTCGGCACCCCGACTCCTGGCGAGGTCGAGCTGGCAGAGCTCATCGTCACGAGGGTTCCTGCGGTACAGCAGATCCGCCTGGTGAACTCCGGTACCGAGGCGACCATGAGTGCGATCCGGTTGGCCCGCGGCTGCACTGGTCGAACCGCGGTGGTGAAGTTCGCCGGGTGTTACCACGGCCACGTCGACGCGCTGCTCGCCGCCGCCGGCAGCGGGCTGGCTACCTTCGCGTTGCCGGACACGCCGGGGGTCACCGGCGCCGAGGCGAGCGAGACCATCGTGCTCCCGTACAACGACCTGGACGCAGCGCGGCGGGCGTTCGCGCTGCACGGGCCGCGGATCGCCTGTGTGATCGTCGAGGCGGTCGCGGCGAACATGGGTGTGGTGCCGCCCGGCCCAGGGTTTAACGCCGCTCTCGCCGCCCTGTGCCATGAGCACGGCGCGCTGTTCATCCTCGACGAGGTCATGACGGGTTTCCGCGTGTCGCCGGCCGGCTGGTGGGGGGTCGAGGGCACCGCCGAGGGCTGGACCCCGGACCTGTTCACCTTCGGCAAGGTGATGGGCGGCGGGCTGCCGGCAGCCGCGTTCGGCGGTCGTGCGGACGTGATGGCGCAACTCGCGCCGGCCGGGCCGGTCTACCAGGCAGGCACGCTGTCCGGGAACCCGCTCGCGGTCGCCGCCGGGATTGCCACCCTGCAGCACGCGGACGCTGCGGTGTACGCCACGGTCGACCGGCGGGCAGCGCAACTGGCCTCGCTGGTCACCGACGCGCTCGCCGCGGCCGGTGTGCCGCACCGGCTGCAGGCGGCAGGCTCCCTCTTCTCCGTCTTCTTCGGGGTCGACGGGCCGGTGCGGGACTACGACGGAGCCCGCCGGCAGTCACGAGCGCAGTACGCCGCGTTCTTCCATGACATGCTGGCCCGCGGCGTCTACCTGCCCCCGAGTGGTTACGAGGCATGGTTCGTCTCGTCCGCTCACGACGACGCCGCCATGGATGTGGTCGCCGCCGCTTTACCGCATGCCGCCGCCGCGGCTGCGGCCGCAACCCGGGAGGACGGATGACCCGCACGATCGTGCACCTGTTGCGCCACGGTGAGGTGCACAACCCGGACGGCATCCTCTACGGCCGACTACCCGGGTTCCGACTGTCCGCGGCCGGTGAGCAGATGGCGGCCGTGGTTGCGACCTGGTTCACCGGTCACGACGTCACCGGCCTGTACACCTCCCCACTGGAACGTGCCCGGCAGACGGTCGCTCCGCTGGAGGCTCTCTTCGGCCTCGACGCGACGGTCGAGCCGCGGGTCATCGAGAGCGAGAACGACTTCGAGGGAACTCGTTTCTCGGTGGGCGACGGGGCGCTGCGGGATCCGAAGAACTGGTGGCGACTGCGCAACCCGTTGCGCCCGTCCTGGGGTGAGCCGTACGCGGCGATCGCGGAGCGCGTTCTCGCCGCGGTCTACGACGCGCGCCGGGAACAGGCCGGGCACGAGGCGATCATCGTCAGCCATCAGTTGCCGGTCGTGTGCGCGCGGCGCCGGGCGGAGGGACACCGGCTGTGGCATCGGCCGGACCGACGGCAGTGCGCACTCGCCTCGGTCACCAGCTTCGTGTTCGACGCAGAGACGCTGTTGCGCACCGAGTACGCAGAGCCGGCTGCTTCGGTGTCGCCGACCGAGAAGGCGAACGTCGGGGCCTGAGCCCGGCTGCGTACCGCCGCGGGCTACGGTGCAGGTATGAGCGCAGACCAGCAGGACGCACCGGAAGTCACCGAGAACACCGCGCAGCAACGGTTCGAGGTGCACGTCGACGGCGAACTGGCTGGTTTCACCGAGTACCGGCTGGCGGACGGTACTTACACCTTCGTGCACACGGAGATCGGGGATGCGTACGGCGGCCGCGGCCTGGCCGGGGTCGTGGTCAGCGCGGCGATGGCGGCGATGGCCGAGCGGAAGGCGCGCGTGGTGCCGCGCTGCGAGTACGTACGTGGCTGGTTGACGCGGCACCCGGAATACCTGGATCTGCTGCCGGAAGCCGAGCGCGCGAGCCTCGACGCGACCGCCGGTTCCTGAGAGCAGCGTCTCCCCCGCGACGGGATCGCGTGGGGTCGCGGATACTGGTCGCCGTGCATCGCCTCGACCGTGCCCAGCGACTGGCGCCGCACCGCGGCACGGTCGGTGCCGCGGTGCTGGCCGTGGTCGCGGCACTCGTCCTGCTGCTGACCGGGTGCGGCGGCGGAAGCGCCGGCCTCGGCGGCGGAATGCTGAATAAGCGCCAGAGCACGCCGAAGATCAGCGGACAGACCCTCGACGGTCAGCAGCTGGATGTGAACACGCTGCGCGGCAAGGTCGTCGTGCTCAACTTCTACGCGAGCTGGTGCGGTCCGTGCCGGGCGGAGACGCCGTTACTGGAGAAGGTCTACCAGCAGGAGCACGCGGCAGGCGTCGACATGGTGGGCGTCCTGTACAAGGACACCAAGGCGAACGGGAGCAGCTTCCGCGAACACGCCGGGGTGACCTATCCGAGCCTGGTCGACACCGACGGGACGCTGCTACCGAAATTCAAGGGCGTGAACGCCAGCGGAATCCCGGTGACGTTCGTGCTGGCCCGGGACGGCAAGGTCGCCGCGCGCTGGATCGGCCCGATCCACGACCAGTCCGCACTGACGACGGTGCTGCAGACACTGCTCGCGGAGCCGGCGTGAGTGCGGTCGCGGGTTCCTTGCTGATCGCGGCCCCGGTCGCGGTCGCCGCGGGCGCGGTGTCGTTCGTCTCGCCGTGCGTGCTGCCGCTCGTGCCCGGTTACCTGTCGTACGTCACCGGCATGTCCGGCGCTGACGTGTCGGTCGGGCCGTCCGCGGATCCACCGGACCGGTGGCGCGCGCTGCGGCGGGGGCTGTGTTCGCGCACCGCGCTGGGGGCTGCCCTGTTCGTGCTCGGGTTCAGCGCGGTCTTCGTCGCCGGTGGGGCGCTGTTCGGCGGCCTGGGCTCCACCCTCATCGCGCACCACCAAGGCTTGCAACGCGCGCTCGGCGCGCTCACGATCGTGCTCGGGCTGGCCTTCGCCGGGCTACTGGCCCGGGTCCCACTGGTCAATCGCGAAGTGCGTATCCATCGGCTCCCGTCCGCGGGCCTGGTCGGGGCGCCGCTGCTCGGCGTGCTGTTCGGCCTCGGCTGGGCACCGTGCATCGGCCCGACGCTCACCACCGTGCTGACACTGGCCGCATCGGACTCGACGGGCACGGCGGCCCGCGGCGCGCTGCTCACCGCGTTCTACTGCATCGGTCTCGGGCTGCCGTTCCTGGTGGTCGCGGTGGCGTTCCGGCAGGCGATGGGGGTACTCGGCGCGTTCCGTCGGCACGCCCGCGCGGTGATGCTGGGGGGCGGGCTGCTGCTGGTCGCGATCGGCGTGCTCGAGGTGACCGGGACCTGGAACACCTGGGTCATCGAGTTGCAGAGCTCCACCAACGGTTTCACCCCCGGGCTGTGAGCGGCCGGTGAGCATCGACACCGATCGCAGTGAGGAGCAGGCCGGCGCCGAGCTGTCCGCCGAGTCTTCGTCCCAGCTGTCCACCCAGCCGGAGCCGGTCGGTGCCCGCCCGCCGCGGCCGGGTCCGATCGGGCTCGCGCTGCGGTTCTGGCGGCAGCTCACGTCGATGCGGACCGCTCTGCTGCTGCTGGTGCTGCTCGCGCTGGCATCCATCCCCGGCAGCCTGTTGCCGCAGCGGTCGAACTCGCCGAGCCGGGTCGCCGAGTACTTCGTCAAGCACCCGCATCTGGCCAAGATCTTCGACCGGCTGAGCCTGTTCGACACGTTCCACGCACCGTGGTTCGCGGCGATCTACGCAGTGTTGTTCATCTCCCTGATCGGCTGCGTGGTCCCGCGCAGCCGGATGCACGCCCGGGCGATGCTGCGCCGCCCGCCGGGCGCCCCGTCGCGTTTCACCCGACTGCCGCAATCCGCCACCTGGACCACCGACCTGCCCGCTGAGCAGGCCGCCGCACTCGCCCGGGCCAGCCTGCGGCGCAAGCGCTTCCGCGCACACCTGGACGGCAGCACGGTCAGCGCTGAGAAGGGGTACCTGCGCGAGACCGGGAACCTGCTGTTCCACGCCGCGCTGCTGGTACTCCTGGTAGGCGTCGGGATCGGCTCGCTGTTCGGGTATACGGGGCAGATCCTGCTGCAGCAGGGCGAGAGCTTCGTGAACGCGCCGTCGTCCTACGACGCCTACAAGCCCGGCGCGCTGACCAGCGGCGGCAGCCTGTCGCCGTTCCGCGTCAAGCTCGACGAGTTCAAAGCCACCTACGAGTCCGACGGCGCCGCGAAGACGTTCGACGCGTACGTGCAGGCGGCGAAGGCCGGTGGCTCGACGCGGCCGGTGGATCTGCGGGTCAACCACCCGATCACCTTCGGGCACGCCAAGGTGTACCTGATCGGGCACGGCTACACCCTGCACGTGGTGATCCGCAACGCCGCCGGCCAGGCCAAGTTCGAAGGGGACGTGGCCTGCATTCCGCAGAACCTGACCACCTACCTCAGCAGCTGCGTGGTGAAGGCGCCCGACACCGGTGCCACGGTGCCGACCAGCTACACGGATCCGAAGACCGGGAAGGTCTACACGACCAACGCGGACGGCAGCCCGCTCACCGAGCCGCTGCAGTTCGCCGCGCTGCTCAACTTCGCGCCGACGGCAGCGTTCAGCCCGACCATGGGCCTGGTCTCCACGTACCCGGCGGTCACGTTGCCCCGGGTCGTGGTCGGGGCGTTCACCGGAGATCTCGGCCTGGACAACGGCAACCCGCAGTCCGTGTACAGCCTGGACACCACGAATCTCAAGCCGATCGCGATCCCGGCCGCTGATTCGGTGATCACGCCAGGCAGCGGCCGGGCGGTGCCGTTGACCGACGGCTTCACGCTCGACGTGACCGGGGTCTCGCAGTACGCGACGCTGCAGGTCAAGGACGACCCGGCGAAGGGACTCGTCCTGATCGCGGCGGCGCTCATCGTGATCGGCCTGCTCGGCTCACTGCGGGTCCGCCGCCGACGGCTGTGGCTGCGCGCGACGCCCGACGGCACGGGCCGTACCCTGGTCGAGGTCGGTGGCCTGTCCCGCTCCGATTCCGATGATTTCGCGCGCGAATTCCGCGGACTCGTCGGTCGTCTCGCGGGTGCCGTCCCGCCGGCAGCACGGCCGGGATCGACCGGCGCTGAAGAACCGCAGGACCCGGAGGTCCCCGATGCCCGTTGACGTCGGTTTCGCCCACGCCTCGGACCGGTTGCTGTTCGCGGCGGTGCTCGTCTACGCCCTGGCGGTGCTCGGCTACGCGTTCGCGTTCGCGTTCGGCCGGGCGGGTCGGGCGGCAATCCGGGCGGAGCAGGATGCGGCCCTGCGGACCGAGGCCGCACTGCGCCGGACGGCGGGTCCAGCGGCGGCGCGCGCGGCGGCGGCGCAGAGCCGGGTACTGGTGGGCGCGGGTGCTCCGTTCGACACTGCCGGGCCCGGCAGCGCTGAGCCGGCCGGTCCGGTGTTCGCCGATGGCAGCACGCTGACCGCGCAGGACGTCCGGCCGCGTCGCGGTCCGAGCCGGTCGGAGTGGGATGGTGGGCCGCCGCGGGCGCAGTCGGCGTCGACATCAGCGGCGGTGCGCCGGACCGCACAGCTCGCCGTGGTGCTGACGCTGATCGGATGGGCCCTGCACGTCGGGTCGGTGATCTGCCGCGGGTTCGCGGCGCACCGCGCGCCGTGGGGCAACATGTACGAGTTCTCCTCGATGATCGCGCTGATCGCGGTCACCGCCTACCTCGCGCTGATGGTGCGCTACCCGGTACGCGACCTCGGTGTGTTCGTGATGATCCCGGTGGTCGCCTATCTGGGCGTCGCCGGGACGGTGCTGTACGTACCGGCCGGGCCGCTGGTGCCCGCGCTGCACTCGTACTGGATCGTGATCCACGTCCTGGCCGCGACGTCGGCCACCGGCATCTTCGTGGTGTCTGCGGTGGCGAACGTGCTGTTCCTGGTCCGGGACCGGCACGACCGGCTCATCTTGCGCGGGGCCGAGCCCCGGTTCACCCGCTTCGCGCGTGCACTGCCGCCGGCGCAGAGCCTGGACACGCTCTCCTACCGGGTCTGCGCGTTCGCATTCCCGATCTGGACCTTCGCGATCATCGCCGGGGCGATCTGGGCGGAGTCCGCCTGGGGCCGGTACTGGGGCTGGGACCCGAAGGAGACCTGGTCGTTCATCACCTGGGTGGTCTTCGCCTGCTACCTGCACGCGCGTGCCACCGTCGGCTGGAGGGGGCGCCGCGCCGCCTACCTGGCGCTGATCGGCTTCACCTGCTTCCTGTTCGACTTCTACGGCGTGAACATGTGGATCTCGGGGCTGCACTCGTATGCCGGCCTGTAGATCTGACATGCCGCGTGGGATCTGACACGCTGCGACGGTGAGCTACCGCGACCTGCGTGACTTCGTGACGCGGCTGGAGAAGGCCGGGGAGCTGCGGCGAATCCGGGTGCCGGTGGATCCGTACCTGGAGGCCGCCGAGATCGTGACCCGGGTGCAGCGCGCCGGTGGCCCGGCCCTGCTGTTCGAGAAGCCGGTCGGTGCGGACATGCCGTTGCTGCTGGGCGCTTTCGGCACCGAGCGACGGATGGCGATGGCGCTCGGTGTCGAGCGGCTCGACGAGCACGCCGAGCGCATCGCGGCGCTGCTGGCCCCGCAGTTCCCCTCCGGTCTCGGCGGTCTGCGGGAGGCCATCGGCAAGCTCGGCGACCTGCGCGGCGTCCCTCCCAAACGGGTCAAGTCGGCTCCGTGCCAGCAGGTGGTGCGGCGCGGCGACGAGGTCGACCTGTTCACGCTCCCTGGGGTGACGGCGTGGCCACGGGACGGCGGGGCCTTCCTCAACCTCGGCCTGACCCACACCAAGCATCCCGAGACCGGGGCCCGCAACCTCGGGATGTACCGGTTGCAGCGCCACGACCGGCGCACCGTCGGCCTGCACTGGCAGCTGCACAAGGATTCGAACGCGCACCATGCGGTGGCCGAGCGGCGCGGTGAGCGCTTGCCGGTGGCGATCGCGTTCGGCCCGGATCCGGCCGTGACCTACGCCGCGTCCGCGCCGCTACCGGCGGAAATCGACGAATACCTGTTCGCGGGATTCCTGCGCCGCGAACGGGTCGAGATGGTCGATTGCCTGACGGTGCCGCTGCAGGTCCCGGCCAACAGCCAGGTGGTGCTCGAGGGCTGGCTGGAGCCTGGTGCGCGGATGCCGGAGGGCCCGTTCGGCGACCACACCGGCTTCTACACCCCGGTCGAGCCGTTCCCGGCGCTCACCGTCGACTGCATGACGATGCAGCGCAAGCCGATCTTCCCCGCGATCGTGGTCGGTCGGCCGCCGCAGGAGGACGGCCCGATCGGGAAGGCCACCGAGCGCATCTTCCTGCCGCTGATCCGGCTCACCATCCCGGAGATCGTCGATTACGACCTGCCGGTGGAGGGTGTGTTCCACAACTGCGCGATCGTCAGCATCGACAAGCGCTACCCCAAGCAGGCGCAGAAGGTGATGAACGCCATCTGGGGGGCTGGTCTGATGTCGCTGACGAAGCTGATCGTCGTGGTCGACGCCGACTGCGACGTGCACGACTACCGTGAGGTCGCCTGGAGGGCGTTCGGCAACGTCGACTACAGCCGCGACCTGCTGCTCACCGAGGGGCCGGTCGACCACCTGGACCACGCGTCGTACGAGCAGTTCTACGGTGGGAAGATAGGGATCGATGCCACCGCCAAGCTGCCCACGGAGGGCTACCACCGTGCCGGTGGCTGGCCCGAGATGATCACGTCGGACCCCGCTGTCGCACAGCGGGTTACCGAGCGTTGGAAAGAGTTCGGTCTGTGACGACCCCTGCGTTCGCGGGAATCGGCCCGGACGAGCAGTTGCGGGGAAAGCCGGTACGGGCCTTCCTGCGCCTGGTGATGATCGAGCACTCGGTCTTCGCCCTGCCGTTCGCCTACATCGCCGCGCTCACCGCGATGGCACCGGGTGGCACCCGGTGGAAGGACCTCGTCCTGGTCACGGTCGCGATGGTCGCGGCGCGCACCTTCGCGATGGCCGCCAACCGGATCGTCGACCGCAGCCTGGACGCCGACAACCCCCGGACCGCCGGCCGCGAACTGGTCACCGGAGCGGTGTCGCTGCGTACCGCCTACGTCGGCTCGCTGGTCTCGCTCGTGGTGTTCTTGGTGGTGGCCGGGGCGCTGTCCCGGCTCTGCCTCGAACTCGCCCCGGTGGCGCTGGTCCTGCTGTTCGCCTACCCGTACGGCAAGCGGTTCACCTGGCTGTGCCACGCCATGCTGGGACTCGCCCAAGCGGTCGCCCCGATCGGCGCGTGGATCGCGGTCACCGGCCACTGGTCCTGGGCCGCGTTCGCGCTCGGCATCGGGGTCGGCCTGTGGATCGGCGGCTTCGACCTGATCTACGCGTTGCAGGACATGGAGCACGACCGCGCCCACGGGGTGTACTCGCTGCCGGCCCGGTTCGGGCCGACCGTGGCTTTGTGGGTGTCCGCGCTCGCCCACGCCGGCACGTTCGCGCTGTTCGTGGCCTTCGGGCTCGCGGAGGACTTCGGCGTGTTGTGGTACGTCGGGCTCGGCCTGACCGCGGTGCTGTTCGCCTACGAGCACGCGATCGTGACACCGACCGACTGGTCCCGGCTGAACCGGGCGTTCTTCACGCTCAACGGGTTCATCGGCATCGCGCTGTTCGTGTTCGGGTTGCTCGACCTCGTCACGCACGGCCATCTCGGGCGGTAACGTGCGCGCCCGGCTGCCGGCGCGGCAGGATGGGTCCGTGGACGGGCGCATCCCCTGGGTCGTCGGGGTCAGTGGCGCGAGCGGCACGCCGTACGCGGCGGCCGTGCTGCGCGGGCTGCTCGCCGCCGGTCAGCCGGTGGATCTGATCGTCTCCAAGGCGGCGCGGCTGACCCTGCTCGACGAGACCGGTATCGCCTTCCGCGACGGGCAGTGGAAGGACGACCTCGCTGCCTGGCTCGGCGAACCTGTGACCGGCGATGTGCGCTATTGGATGTCCAGCGACATCGCCGCCGGGCCGTCCAGCGGCTCCTACCGGACCCACGGCATGGTGGTCGTGCCGGCCTCGACTGCGGCGGTGGCCGGTATCGCGCTGGGGCTGTCCAAGGACCTGCTGCAGCGGGCTGCGGACGTCACCCTGAAGGAGCGGCGGCCGCTCGTCGTGGTGCCCCGGGAGATGCCGCTGGCGCGTCCGACCCTGGTGCACATGCTGGCCCTGCACGACGCGGGCGCGGTGGTCGCGCCTGCGAGCCCCGGCTTCTACGCCGGCGCTCGCGACGTCCGCGACCTGGCCGACTTCGTCGCCGGCAAGGTGCTTGATGTGCTGGGCGTCGAGCACCAGCTCTTCCGGCGCTGGGAGGGCCGGCTGGGTGCCGCCCGCCTGGACGAGTGACGACCGCGGCGGGCACGTACCCTGGAGCGGTGAGTGATGCGCGCAAGCAGGAGATCGAGGAGAAGGTCTACGCCGGTGAGCGGCTGACCCGTGCGGACGGGGAGTGGCTGTATGAGGTCGACGACCTCGCCTGGCTCGGCGGGCTCGCCCATCACGTGCGCACCGAGAAGAACGGTGACGTCACGCTGTTCAACGTCAACCGGCACCTGAACCTCACCAACGTGTGCAGCGCATCCTGCGCGTACTGCTCGTTCCAGCGCAAGCCCGGCGAGGCGGATGCCTACACCATGCGGCTGGAGGAAGCGGTCCGGCTGGCGAAGGAGATGGAACCCTCCGGGATCACCGAGCTGCACGTGGTCAACGGCCTGCACCCGACGCTGCCGTGGCGCTACTACCCGCGCAGCATCGCCGAGCTGAAGGCGGCACTGCCGGGGGTCAGCATCAAGGCCTTCACCGCCACCGAGATCCAGTGGTTCGAAAAGATCTCCGGTCTGAGCGCCGACGAGATCCTGGACGAACTCATCGCGGCTGGTCTGGACTCGTTGACCGGCGGCGGTGCGGAGATCTTCGCGCCGGAGATCCGGCACCAGATCGTCGACCACGAATGCCACTGGGAGGACTGGTCCCGGATCCACCG
>Ga0164242_10004931_pt1 | contig 14898 bp, 12 predicted proteins | sample OricomgcompostMG_FD_108783 | JGI IMG/M metagenome (GOLD analysis project Ga0164242, IMG submission 108783) | Miracle-Growth compost microbial communities from Emeryville, California, USA - Original compost - Miracle growth compost (MG) ... | reverse complement strand
ATTTATGGCGGCGGTTTGGTCTGCCAATTTGTAGGAGGCCTTGCTCGGTCCGCCAGCACCCCAGCATATTTGGGCCGGCTGTGTGGGGGACGGTGCTGGGGCTGGGGCTGGTGCGGGTTGCGGTGCGGGTGCCGGCGCCGGTGCTGGTTGTGGAGCTGGCGCCGGTTGTGACGGCGATGGTTGCGACGGGTTTGTCGGCGCAGTACCGATCGTTGTTGGATCCGAAGAGGGATCTCCAGAGAGATTGGACGTGGTGTCGTCCGAGGTCGAAGAGGCCGTCGAGGCTGTCTTCGCACCGCCGTCTACTTCGATGGAACTGCCATTAGAGAGGTCTTTGACGCTGCTTCCTTGCGTGGCATCGGCTGACGGCGTGCCGATCGGTAGAGGAGCTGCCGGCTGAGACCCGCAGCGGACGACGACGAGCGAAGCTGCGCACACTAGCGTCAGTAGTAGGAATCGATCGCCGTTCATATGCTTCGCGTCTCCACGAAAGCCTGGGTTATCCCAGCCTATTGATGATCTGGCAGGACCTATATGCTTCTGTCGGCGGATGCGGTGCACGACTTTAACTTGAGGCAAATTGCATCAAAATATCTAGATAATACGTTACCTTAGTGCGTGCCTTTTATGCGGGAGACGCAAGGACTAAAAGCGTGGAGCAGGGGGCCTTTTGATCGCGAGCGACAGAGCGTTCGTCGGAGTGATCCCATGTCATCAGGTCATGTGGCCTGAAAAGTACCGAGCACCTCTCGGCGGCGCGGCGGTGTGAGGAGAAACTCGACGACTATGTCAGTGGATACGCGTTGTAACAAATATGCGGGTGGGGTCGCTATGAACGTGGTGGTGCCGTGTCGATGGCATTCGCTGCGCGGCTGTTTTGTTGGTTGTTCGCCTAATCCCTTCCAGGAGATGGCACATTCGTGCAGGACATTCAGCGAAGGTGCGCGAACCTCGGCGGGTATGACGGAGCATGACATATAATTATTTATATTTATTGGTTTAATCTAAAATTGAGCAGAAAGAGAGCAGGCGGGAGTTTGAAGATGAATTCTCCTACGCTATAAGACCCGTCCATGGCTAATTTGATGGAAATAAGATCGGGGGAGTTGCTCCCATAAAGGTTTGGATATGTCGGCTTCGAGCATTAGAGAGCTACTTCTTAGGGAATTCGAAAAGCGCCGGGTGAAGAACGCCAGATACTCGCAGCGCGCCTTCGCCCGTTTCCTGGCGATCTCTCCCTCGACCCTAAGCCTTATCCTGGCCGGAAAGCGTTCTTTGAGCCGTCGGCACGCCGGACGTATCGCCAAGCGTTTGGAGTTGTCCGCGGGCGATAGGGATATTTTGCTGCGAAACTCGGTTGTCCCGAGCAAAGGAACCGTTTGGAAAGCGGAGGTCCACGATTTTGAAGTGATCGATCAAACGACCTTCAAACTGATTTCCGAGTGGTACTACTATGCCATCTTGAGTCTCGCGGAGTTGACCACGAACGTCGCCGATCATGATTGGATCGCCGAGCGGTTAGGCATCAGCAGCGAGGAGGCAAAGGCTGCCTTCGACAAGCTTCAGGCTCTGGGCTTTATCAAGTGCGTCGGCGATCAATTCCGTTGCACCAAGCATCTAACGACGGAAGACAACATCACGAGCGCCGACGTGAATCATTATCATCGGCAGGTCCTGGCGCTGGCTGATAGCTCGCTAGAACACTGTCCGGCGGGCGAGCGGGACTTCAGCACCGTCAGCATCGCGACATCCCTTACGTATCTGCCGCGCGCCCGCGAGCTGATTCAGGCGTTCCGCCGCGACCTGATGAACCAGCTCGAAGCCGACGAGCGCGACCAGGTCGTTATGCTGTCGATTCAGCTGTTCCCCATCGGTCGGACCAAAGACGAAGCCCGGACGCTGAAGCTGGCGCGACTAGGCTCTTGACCCCTTTTATCTTCAACTCTTTGGAGAGGCTCTTGCGCATGTTGACTCGTTGCCTATGTGTAGGCCTTTTGGCGCTTTCGGTCGTATCCACGCCGTCGTTCGCTGGGCACGAGGTGAAAAATGGCAGTTCGAAAAACGGCGGTTCCGTCATTGTCTGCCCAGATGGAGGCGACTCTCAGCACATCTATCTGCTCGATTTTTGGGAGCACCGGGACGAATATCACATTCAGGGCTTGTACGGGCGAGCTTGTCATCCGGGAATTACTTGCAACACAAGCGCTCTGGAGATCATCACCTCCTATATGGGGCATCTCAACCGGCTCGATTCGGCAAGATCTTCTCGCTATATGTTTGAAGCAGCAGCTTTCGAAGGTAGGAAATCGTTCGATCTTAGCCCCTTCGCCGACCTTGACGACAGAGGGAGCGTCCCGGAAAACCCTGACTGTAAGATCAAACAAGCCATTATCCGCTATCGCGACGAAGACAGCGCGAGCATTTGGTATAAGGTGAATCCTTATACTTGGGACGGGCTGAGCGAAATGAATCGCGCCGGACTGATCGTGCACGAGATTGTCTATGGCGAGGCCTTTGATGCTGGCCAGACCGACTCGACCAAGTCGCGCGCCTTCGTCGCTTTTCTCTTTTCTGACGAGGCGCTGACAATCAGCCCCGAACAGTATCGTGAGCTGATCCAGACCCTGGGAGTTCCTGGCGACTGAAAGCTATAGGGTGCTATGGCTTACTCTTCTGCTTTATCTCTTCCTATGGCGGCCATGAAAGCATCAATGCCGTCGATTTCCTGGTTGCGGAGAGTCAGGCTTTCTAGCCGAAAGTCGTCCAGCTCGATGTTCTTTAGCGTCACGTTGACGAGCTTCACCTTGCGGAAGTAGCAGTCTTTAAACCGCGCCTCCTCCAGGCGGCAACCAGATAGGGCGACGCCGTCGAAAGTGCAGTCGTCAAGGCGCGCGTGTGTTAGTGAGACGTCAGTCAGGGCGACGCCGTTAAGCTTGCAATCTTCGAGAGAGCTCTCTCCCTCGAGCGTCACGCCCTTCAGACTTGTGCCATTGAAAGCGCAGCCGTCGATGCGGGCGTCGGTCAGTGTCAGGTTGGCGACGCGGCTCCCGTTAAACGAGGTGTCTTTCAGCTCAGCTTGGGTCATGACCAGCTTGGTGACGGAGCTCCCGTTGAACGAGGCATCCGCCAGCGTCGCCTGGCGCAGCGCGACGCCATCGACTCGCGATGCCTGGATGGAGTTACCTGTGACGTCGGCTTTGATGAAGCTCAGGCCGGCAACCGAGGACACTTGGATATCATTCCCGGTGAACTCGAAGCTCTCGCCCGCGGGCGGGACGAAGCGGGACATGGTAATGTCATTGCCTTTGGCGTCGGTCGCCCGGAAGCTGGCCTTGCCTTTGAAGGCTTCGCCGAACTGCTTCCAGTGTTTCTCGTCGGTGGCGGCCTGGGCGACCTTGCCGGCCCAGCGTGTGGCGCGGTCGGCGAAGTCCGTGGCGAAGCCGGCGATGTCGCCTGCGAAATTTTTGAATGGATCCTCCGCGGTGGAGTCGTCGTCCGCAGCTGTGTGGTCCTGCTCGCCTGTATCCGCGGGAGGCGCGCTGTGGATTTTGCTGCCGCGTTGTCCCTCAGCCAGTGCTGCAAGCAGCTCGGCAGCTTGCTCGTCAGTGAGGGTACCGGCCTTGTTCATTTGCATGATCTTTTGGATCTCTTCTTTCATCGTCCGTCCCTTTCCTTTTTGATGCGGCGGAGGGCCTCCTCATAGGTGAGCTCTCCACGCTCCATGGCGTCTAGGAGAGTCATGCCTGCGGCCTGAGGCTCAGGCTCCGGCGCGGGGGTAGCGGGTATGCTCAGGGCAGCCTTCAGCTGGCTCATCATGGCTTTTATGGTGGGGTAGCTGACGCCGAGGGCCTTCTCCATGTCCTTGATGCGGCCGGCGCAATGCACAAAGATGCGCAGGAAGTGCAGCATTTCTGGATTTAAACTACTGAATTCATTGAGGTGTGGGGCAAAGCTGCCCTCCACCGTGAGGCCGCAGCCGTCACAAGCGAGCACGCGTGGAACGAGTTGGCTTTGGCAGGCTGGACATTTAAGGTTTGAATTGATTTTCTTCATACAGACATGACTATCGGTAAATAAAATCAATTCCTCAATCAATTTTTTTAATTATGAGATAAAACAGGAGAATTGGCGGCGGGGGTTCTGGAAAACATCCGGGAAGACCGAGCCTGCCCCGCATGAGGGACCTGCCGTGCGCTGGTGCAAATCATCTTGCTGCCACGCAAAGCCCAATTCCTCCCGAAATCGGCGAGGCTCTGATGGTTCATCCGCGCCTCGCGCGCTAACCATGGATCCATCAGGACGATGTGTTCCCGACCCAGATGTGTGACCAAGCTGTAATGACCGGCGTCCTCATCCCACCAGGTTACAAATATCACGTCGCGCCGCGCAAAAGCCGCCTGCAGATCGGCCAAGGTCGCAGCGACTTTGAGTGATGCAGAAAAATTGTAGTGCTCGGCGAGTTTGACAATCGCTTCAGGGGGGGTAAAGCCGAGCGACAGGGTCCCTAAGGCTTCGGCAAAGAACATCTCACCAAGATCCTGTCCACGGTAATAAGCATACATGCTGGCGAAACAGGCGGCGCCACAGGTGTGGTCGAGGCTTTGCGCCACAATGGGTAAGGCTAGGGGAGCTGCGGCGTCCGCCTCCTGCTTTTGCCAGCGCATGATGACGAAAATCACGAGGGTGAAGGCCAACGACGAGCCGAGATATGCAGCAGTGACAGGGGTACCGAGAAAGAGGCTTTCAAAAGGTTGGATGATGATCGCAGCCAGCAAGGTGGGAAATTCCGCCGAGGCGATATCAGTCACGGCATAAAGCCGCATCGTGGCGTAGTAGGCGACAAACATCGACGCCCCGGAGATAGCGGCGATAACGCCGTCAGTTGTCGTCCAGACGAAAGGCGACGCGTCGACAAAGGGACTTTGGAGGGCCCCGTAAGCCATGATGGCTAAAGACGGCGTCAGAATCGTGATGGCGGCATTCTCTTCATTCATGCTGTGCTTGATCAAGAGGTAGCCGAAGCAGAGGAGAAGCGAGCCGAGGCCGAGGCTGCCAAGACCGATGGCAAGGTGAACTTGCGGCTCGAGATTGGCCATGAAGCCGATCAAAATCATGACGGCCACCAGGGCGAGGCCGCGCACGCGCCGCGAGGCCTCCACGCCAAACCACGGCCCCAAGATGAGGAGGAGGGGGACGTCGATATTGGCGAGGACAGACACAGTCGAGGCCGAGAGCCACTGATAACTCAAGGTATAAAAACTCAGCGCTAGGCCGGCTAACAGCGCCCGCAACACCTGGACTCTAGGAGATTTGGGCCGCAATGGCAGCTTGGCGACACGCGCATAGATAAGGACGAGGAGCAAACTGGCCGCGCCGCGGGTGAGCAGGCTGTCGGCATAGGAAAGCCCATGCAGCGCCAAGGCGCGTAGGCAAAGACCACTCGTCACCATGCTGGCGACGAGGCAACTGGCCCAGAGATAAAAACGCGCGCGCATAGCAGGGTTCCTCAGCTTTAAGCCCGGAACCTAGCGCAGACTGGTCCATGGAATGAATTGATAGTTTTTCAGACTTATTGATGAATTTTATGGAACAGATGCTGGCGTCTAACGCCGGGTTGCGGCGGCTTGGATTAAGGGCCGCATTTTATCGATGATGCGGTCGAGCGCCTGCGTTCTTATCCGGTATTTGGGCCATACGGCCGCGATCTGATAGCCAGCATCCCAGCCGCGCGGAATATAGGTCTCGACTGTGCCCTTGTGCAGATAGGCAACGAAATCCGGCAGCAAAGTCCAGGCGGTATTGAAGGCCAAGGCCCGCAAAGCCACTTCGTAGCTATCATAGAGGGTCGTCATCTTCTGAGTGATGTGTAATTTCTGTAAGGCAGGATGATTCTCGCAATTTTCGACGCCTTGGGCCGCCAGAGCGCCCAGGACGGGATACTGGCTCAGGTTTTCGACGCGGCGATCTTTGAGGAAGGGGTGTTTTTTCCCCATGCAGATGAGGAGCCGGCCTTCGTGCAGGGTCTCTTGCTCAATGTTGGGGCCTGCATGCGGCGACAGGCAAAAGCCCAGGTCGACGACGCCGGAGTTCACGCGCGCCAGGACGTCGCCCGATCGCAGCGACTGAATCGTCGCTGTCAGGCCCGGGTTTTCCATCTGAATGGCCATCCAAGCGGGCGTTAACAACTCGCCGCAGAGTAAATGCGTCGCCGCCATCCGGTAGTGACCGCGCAGCTCGATGTCACCATTGGCCAGCTCTTCACGGATGCGGCTGACCTCCGTCAAAAGGAATTCGGCGCGGTCCAAAAGGAGTTTGCCGTGATGGGTCAGCTTGATCTGACGACCTTGCCTCTCAAAGAGAGAGCGGCCGAACTCCTCCTCCAAGGCCGCGATACTGTGGCTGATGGCGCTGGGTGAAATATTGAGAAAGCGCGCCGCCTGGCCGATGTGCTGCCGCCTGGCGGTCTCGACGAAATACTGTAGCTGGTCAATTTTCATGGGAAATATTCCTGACACGCGGCATGGACGATAGCTGAACTAATTTCAGCAATATGTCAGAAATTAGATCATTTAATTTTATGATGCAAAAGGAGTTATGAAAGGCGTGTCTGCTCCAGGCACAGAGGAACCGCGCCTATGAACATCTCCCGCTGGCAAACATCCTCCTACGAAGAAGCTTACGGCATTCTCTGCTCTGCCGTCCCCGGTCTGCACGGCCGCGAGGCGATCTATCCGACCTTTTGCCGGGTGGCCGCCCAATCGGGGACACAAGCGCATGCGCATTTCGAGGTCGAAGTTTATCTTATAATCGCCGGCGACGGGATCATGCGGATTGGCGCAGAAACTGCGGCCGTGCAAGCTGGCGATCTGATCAAGGTGCCGGCTTTTGCCGAGCACGCGTTAAGCAATGCAGCCTCCGAAGACCTGATCTTCTTGTCGGTCTACAGCGCCGACTATGAGGTGGCGAGATTACCCCAAACAGCCGTGATCACAGCGGCTCCGCCGACACCGAATGGGCCCCTGCATTTAGGCCATATCAGCGGCCCCTATTTGGCGCACGATGTTCTTAGGCGCTATTGGCGGCTGCGTTCTGTCGCGGTGAGCAGCCACAGCGGCACCGATGATCATCAGAATTACGTGACGAAGCGAGCCAAGGACCTAGGGCAAGTCTATGACGTTTTCCATACCACCATGCGTTCCCGGATCAAGGCAGGTTTCGACGCCACGCTAATCAGTTTCGATGAATTCGTGGAACCGCGCCGGGATGGCGCCTATCTGGAGAGAGTTCACGATTTTATCAGGCGGGCCATCGCGGCCTCGGTAGTCAGACGGGAAAAGCTCCTGCTTCCTTATTGCGAGGCCTGTGATCATTTTCTAGTAGATGCGCAGATCGAGGGGACGTGTCCTTATTGCGCGGCAGCCAGCTCCGGGGCCTGCGAGTCCTGTGGCATGGTCGCGGCGCCTCAGGACCTGATCCAAGCTCATTGCACCCAGTGTCATGGTGCCGCGCAGACGAAAGGCGCCGAGGCTTATATTTTCTGCTTGAGCGATTATCTGCCGCTAATAAAAGCCGATTTGCGGGATCTCTCGCTGCCTCCTCGCCTGCGGTCCCTCGTCAATGCGGCCTTTGACAGACCTTCGATCAAGCTACTCATGACTTATCCCAGCAGCTCGGACGTTGACCTCAAGTTGTCTGATGCGGACCAGGCCATCCATGTCTGGTTTGAGATGGCGTCGCATTATGAGCGTTTTTCCGCAGGCACCACGCCGTGGGTGCATTGCTTTGGCTTCGACAACGCCTTTTATTATCTGCTGATGATTCCGGCCTTGCACAAGGCTGTCAATCCTGACACTCATCTGCCGCAAGCCGTCATTACCAATGAATTTTTGACGCTCGATGGCGCCAAGTTTTCCACGAGTCGACAGCATGCTATCTGGGCCGATGAGTTTCAGGGTCATCCGGACCATTTGCGATTTTACCTAGGCATGCAGCGTCCTGCGACTAGGACGAGCGATTTCACTCGGGAAAGCTTTGCAAGATTTTCAGCCGACATGGCGACAAAACTGCAACAGCTTAATGTAAGGGCGCGCGCCGTCAGAGGAGTGAGCGGTGCCGTCGACCCTGAGGCCCTAATCGCCTGCCAGCGCTTTTCGCGGGCCATCGAGCGTTTTCTGTCGCCGCAACACTTTGATTTGCGCCGCGCTGCTCGGCGCCTGCTCGAATTCATCGATACCTGTCTGCAAGCCTCGTACGGGGCTCGCAGCGAAAAATTGCTCCTGCAAGTCCTCGCTACCTTGCTGAGCCCGATCATGCCAACAGCGGCGGCTGATTTGGCGGCGGCTTTGGGAGTCGATCTAGTCTGGTGCAATGATTGGGTGGGGACGCTATGAAGGGCGCCGAGTTTGATATCGCGATCATCGGCGGCGGCTGCATTGGCAGCAGTATACTCCTTGAGCTGACGCGCCTTGGCATCGGCAACGTCGCTCTGCTCGACGCCGGTCGCTCGACAGTGAGCGCCAGCGCCAATTCCGGCGGGATGCTACGCGTTTTTCATGAAGATGCGCGGCACATGGACTTGGCTCTCGCCAACTACCGCCTCATCAAAGACTACGAGGCGATGGGTATTCTCGGCCGCAACCCGGCGCCGAACGGCAGTCTCTACTTTTTCCGTAAAGAGCGCTTGGACGGTTATCAGGCCGGATTACAACGCATGATCGCCGCGGACTATCCCTTCGAGCTGGTAACTGGAGCGCAGGGTTCTGAACGCTTTCCCGACTTTGTCTGGAAGGATGATGAGTGTGCCGTTTACGAACCTGCCGGCCAGCATCGCGACCCACGGACTTTCGTTGAGGAGCTTTTGAGCGCATGCCGACGCCAACAGGTAAAGATTCACGATGACTTCGACGTGCAGCGCATTTGTCCGTACCTGGATCAGTACCGTATCTGTGGACCATCGGGCACCATCACCGCGAAGTCGCTGGTGCTGGCTGGCGGGGCCCGTTTGCTGCCGCGGCTGCGCGAGCTGGGTCTAGCGTTTGATCTTGAGGCGAAGACCCTCACCACTTACGGCGCGGAAAAAACGGTCGCCGACCATGTACGGCCCAATTATTTCGATCGCGAGACCCTGGAGTTCGGTCGTTTGGGGCCGGGGCCGCAAGTGATTTTATCGCAGACCCACCCGACGCGCCTGGTTAGGCCGCATTGGCAGCCGCGGTTTAAGGCGACGCAGGCGGCAGATTGCTATGCTCCGCAAAGGATCGGCATCCTGGGCCAGATTCCTGGACATTCGCGGCTTGTCCTTGTCACAGGATGGGGGGGGACAGCCTTTAAATTCTCCTTGGCGATCGGTCGCCTCGCCGGTGAGGTCATTGAACGCGGCTTTTTTGGCAGGAGGTCGCAGTATGCTTAAGCCACCACGCCAGGTTTTGGCTGTCATCGGAGCGGGGCCTAAGGGCCTGGCTGTTGCCGTCAAGGCTAAGGTATTGGCTGAGTTCGGCTTGCCTGTCGATCAAGTTGTCCTCATTGAACGCCATAGTGTCGCCGCCAACTGGTCGGGAGAGGCTGGGTATACCAATGGGGCGATGGCGTTAGGCACGTCACCAGAGAAGGACGTGGTGTTTCCCTTGGAGACGGCTGTGGTCGATGCGCGCGTGACGCGAGCCATTCGGAAGCGGCTGCTCGACTTCACCTGGATGGCCTACTTGGCGGAGGCCGGCACTTTTTCTGATTGGATCGACCGCGGTCGGCCTGCCCCCTGTCATCGCCTCTGGGCCACCTACCTGCAGTGGGTCGCGGCGCAGTTGGCTCCGGAAGTCACGGTGCAGCAAGCAGAGGTGCTCGGCATCGATCTCGATAAGGCGGCGGGACAATGGCGACTCCGCCTACGGGCCGCGGGAAAAGTGTCGTCCGAGACGCTCAGCGTCGATCGCCTGATGCTGACTGGCCCAGGCCAGACACGTGCGGATTTCCCGGTCGACCAGAACGGCGCCGCATTCGCCGGCGGTCCATCCCGCGTCTATGATCTCGATTCCTACTGGCGTGCTTTGAAAAGCGGCGTTTTTCCGACCCAGGGACGTCTGGCCATTATCGGGGCGGGCGAAAACGCCGCATCGGCTTTGCTATCGCTTAGCCGAGATTACGATGGCCTCGCCATCGACTTGATATCACCCAAGGGATTCATTGCCACGCGGGCCGAGAGTTACTATGAAAATCAGATCTACAGCCAGCCTGAGCGCAATGGCTGGAAAGAGTTAGCCTTGGACGATCGTCGCGATTTTATCGAACGGACCGACCTGGGGGTCTTTTCGGTGCATGCCATGCACATCCTCAACGACGAGCGTCGCCATAATATTCTACGCGGCCGGGTCACGGCCCTGAGGACACAGGACGCCAAGGTGACACTCAGCCTGTCGTATCAGCAGCATGTCTGCGAGCGCGTCTATGATTTCGTACTTTTGGCGACGGGCTTTGATTACGGTGCCACCCTTAAAGCCTATATGTCGCCTGCAGCCCTCAGTCATCTTGAGTCGCAGCTCGATGCCCCCTTGAGCCAGGAGGTTCTGGGCCGAAGGATAAAGTCAGACCTGTCGGTGGCCGGTGTGACACCCGCCTTACATCTCCCCATGCTGGCTGGTTTGAGCCAGGGACCTGGGTTTGCCAATCTTAGCTGTTTAGGTCGGCTCGCCGATCGCATTTTAATGGACCGGCCGGTGACGGAGGAATGTTCATGACGGGAGTCATCAAGCTCATCGATGGCAGCTTTTGTGATGAGATCAACGCCTTGCGTCAGCAGGAATATGCCAAGGCCGGTGGGTTTGCGGTTGATCTCAGTACTTTGAAGTGGCAGCGCGCCGATGACGATAGTTATGTCTTGGCGGTCTTGCAGGAGGGCAACGTCGTCGCGACCATGCGTGGAGAAGTCATCGCCGATCTACCGCTTTTGGAAAGGAAGCTCGAATGCCCTTGGGACTATCCCTTAACTTTGGCCCCTCCTTTTTTGTTACTCAGTCGTGCCGCGACGCTCAGCACCTGTCGCTCCCGCGGGTTTAATCTCCTTATGCGCTATTGGTTTTTGCGCTTTGCCATGGAGCGAGAGGTCCCCTTTGTCCTGGGAACCTTCGTGGCGGATTCGCCGCGCGAGACGAGCTTACGAGATATGGGCTATCAATTCTTCGAGAACAAGCTGGGATGGCAGCAATCAACTTACCGCTCGCTCAGGCCGGTTCACGTCGTCGCCCTCGACATGCGCAGCCAGGGGCGACGTGCCCTTGCCTATTGTGAAGAACAAGCGGAGACAGGGCTCAAGGACTACCCCTTTATGGGGAGTTTTCCAGACATCCGTTTCGTCAAAGACGTCTGACGCGAGGAAAGACACCATGCAGTGTTCCTATCAGTTTGAAGACCTTGAAGGACGGCAAACCGAGGCGATGCATCTGGCGGAACGCGCCCAGCTTCGCCTTGAAGGTTTTATCGAGTTGCTGGCGCGCCACGAGTTCCCGCCGCAAGGCCGCATCCTCGAGGTTGGTTGCGGGCAAGCGATCCGTACCAAACTCATGGCCGAGCATCATCCCGAGGCTCGCATAGTTGGGCTCGACCGCAGTCCTGAGCTCTTGCAAGCCGCGCAGTCTTCGCTAGCGGGCCTGAGCCAAGTCGACCTTGTCGAAGGTGATCTCTACGACTTAGATTTTGCCGAGGCGAGTTTTGATTTTGTTTACGCCCGCCTCGTGTTCATGCACCTTTGTGATCCCTTGCGCGCTTTGGCGAGCTTACAACGGATCTTACGGCCTGGTGGTCGGATCTTGATAGAAGATGCCGACAGGGACTGCATGTTTTTCGAACCCAGGCCGCCCTCGTTTCCCTCGTTCTGGCAAAAGGTTCAGGAGGGGCAATCGCGGGCTGGCGGTGATCCTAATGTCGGGCGTCGGCTGGCGCCTTACCTGAAGGAAGCTAATTTTACCGACGTAAGAATAGAGGCGCAGCCCATCATTGGCGACGGCCGGGACATCGCTTTTTTGACGCGCACGCTTATGCCGAGCTTGAACCATTATCTTGAGCCGGAAGACCGGGCCGGAGGCGCCTTGGCCATCAACGACCTGGCGATGTTGGCTCTGGATCCGCGCGCGACGTTTTATCATTTGTGGTTTGCGGTGAGCGGGACAAAAAGAGAACCCTAAGCCTCCCGTTTAAGTTCTTAAAGGCGGCCCGACCGAGAGGGGTCAATTGCCGGTGCAGGATGCTGCTGCATTGCAGGAGGCCTGACTATAGCCGCTGTACTGGGCGCAGGCATTGACGGCCGCAGATAGCGTTTGGCCGTGATAGCCGTAGGCAGTGCAAAGCGCGCCGCCGTTGCTGGCGGTGACATTCGCGTTGCACGATGCTTGATTATATCCGCTAAATTGGCTGCAAGCCGTGACTGCATCTGCCAGGCTCGCACCGTGATAACCGAAAGCCGTATAGACTGGCGTATTGGCGTTGCAGGTGGCCGCGGCGTTGCATGATGCCTGATTGTAACCGGCGAATTGCGCGCAAGCAGACACGGCATCGCCTAGGGTTTCACCGTGATAACCGTAGGAAGTACAAACCGGCGCGTTGCCGGTGCATGTCACATTGGCGTTACAGCTGGCCCGGCTATAGCCACTGTATTGAACACAAGCGGTCACAGCGTCACCGACGTCGGCGCCATGGTATCCGTAGGCCGTACAGACCGCGAAGCTCGTGTCGCAGGTGACATTGGCGTTACAGTTGGCTTGACTGTAGCCGCTGAACTGACTGCAGTTCTGCACGGCGTCCTCGATGGTCTCTCCGTGATAACCGTAAGCTGTGCAATTGCCGCTGTTGCCGCAGGTGGCATCGAGCTGGGCGAGGATTTGCTGAAGGCTTGGACGATCTTGACAGGTATACTCGACGGCGACGGCGCGTGCGGCGAAGAAAGCCAAAGGTAAGCAAACGAGCATCAGGCGACGCATGGCGGTCCTCCCGTCGGGATAAGTGGGTGTGCGGTGAGCCAGCATCCGGCCGCCATCAGGTGTGGAACCGGCTCTCCCACTTTTCTAACATTCGGGCATCGCCGGATTCAAGACGGTCAAAACGGCTTAAGCTGTAGCGCGAATGAAGGAGACGCTGCGCGTTTGCGGTAAGTGGGCGGCGACGAGCATTGCGCGGAATGTCCGAAGCTTGTGGAGCTATTCATAGTCCCAGCGGTACAGCCTTCGCAGTGTTCCATCTAAGACGATAACATAGAGAAAATCGTCACCGGCACCTACGACCTGCGCGAAGCTGCTGCTCACGCCCGGAGCTAGATCGGCGGCCATGTGGGTGCCGGCGGCCGTGCCGTCAGTGGACCAGAGCTCGAAGCCATGCGTCCCGTCGTCGGCGCCAAACCAAAGCTTCCCGGCCGCGACCTTTAGACCGTAGATCCCGGCGCCGGCGGCGCCGGGATTGATATCTTTTACGAGTGCTGTACCGGCTTCGGTGCCGTCGGAACACCAAAGCTCGGAGCCGTGCACGCCGTCGTCGGCACCGAAGCAGAGCTTGTTGCCGAACGCAGCCTCCGTGTCCTCGCCTCCAGGCTTGCCTTCAGGTCCGGATCCGCTACCGGGGAAAATGTCTTTGGTGAGCGTCGTACCGTCGGCTGTTCCGTCCGTCGTCCAGAACTCGCGACCATGGACCGGGTCGGACGCGGTGAAGAAAAGCTTGCCCCCGATAAGGTAGAAGTCCTGTGGGGAAATTCCCGGTTCCGTGCTGAAGGACGCGATAGAGGTGGCATTCCCGGGCGTTCCGTCACTGACCCAAAGCTTATTGCCTGCGCCGGAGGCGCCGAAAACTAGTTTGTTGCCGAGCGCGGCGATGGGACCTGGATAGCTGCTGTTGGTGCCTGCTACGAGGTCCAAGAGTTGATGCGTGCCGGCGGCCGTGCCGTCGGAGATCCACAGCTCGGTTCCACTGGCGGTCTGGTTGCCTTGAAACACGAGCGAGGATCCGAAAGGGACCATGTAGGAGGGCGCTATGCCGTCGGCGACAAGACTCAAGCTGCCGCCTTCGACCTTGTAGAGCGCGTGGTTAGAGGCGGTGGTTTTGGCGCTGAGGAAGAGCTTGTCCCCGGCTTGGGCATAAGTCGGGTTTCCATAGAAGTCCATCGAGGTCAAATCGAAGTTCTCCGTGGTGGACATAAGGTCGGTATCCGTGCCGTTCGTACGCCAGAGTTCATAGTTACCCGAGGTTGTGGTCGTTTGGAGATAAACCTGACTCTCAAAGAGTATGCGGTTAGGAAACGATGCGAGGTGGCTCGTCCCGGTACCGCTGATTTTTACGGTCGTGGTTGCAGTGCCGTCGCTACGCCAAAGATCGTAGCTGCCGTCACTGAATGCGGGAAAGTAAAGACGGTTGCCTTGTGACACAAAGATTTCCGGCGGTACGCGGCCGAGTTGTAATAGCCGTGTCGTACCTTCGGCCGTTCCGTCACTCTTCCAGAGTTGAAACATGGCATTGACGAAGTAGACACTGGCGCCGTCCACGACCAAATTCGAGCTCGAGCTAAGCGACCTCAGGTCCGGAGAAGGCGTCTTGGCGGGTTCAACCGCCGTACCGTCGGTACTGTAAAGGTAATTAACGTAGATGCCGCCGTCTTTCGCCGAAAAATAAGCCCTGTTGCCGGCGACAGTGATCGTTTGGATGCCCGCATCGCCGCTGCCAGGGGTGATATCTGAAAGACGCTTGGTGCCGCCGGCGGTGCCGTCGGAGAACCAAAGCTCTTCCCCAGTCGCCGGCTCATGCGCGGTGAAGAGCACGCCGGAGCCGAACGCTGTGATATTTGCCGGATAAGATCCGGTGGCGCCGGGATAGATGTCCTTTACAGTGGCGATGGTTGTGCCGTCGTAGGTACAAAGCTCGCCGTCGTTT
>Ga0164242_10004930_pt1 | contig 14901 bp, 14 predicted proteins | sample OricomgcompostMG_FD_108783 | JGI IMG/M metagenome (GOLD analysis project Ga0164242, IMG submission 108783) | Miracle-Growth compost microbial communities from Emeryville, California, USA - Original compost - Miracle growth compost (MG) ... | reverse complement strand
TCGAGCAGGGCCTCGGCGTCGTCGGCGTCCAGGCCGTCCGGATGCGTGCGCTCGACCAGATCGCGGGTGAGCGTGCCGAGCACGACCGACAGCTGTTCGCCGTCGACCTGGCGCAGCTCGACCAGCGCCTCGCCGAACCGCTCGGCGTCGCCGCCCTGCGCGGCGGTCACGACCGCGTCGACCGCCTCGGCCATCGCCCGCGCCGGACCCGGCCACGACGAGTACGCGCTCACGCCTTCGCCCAGCCGATCGCGGGCGCGATGTCGCGCGCGATCGTGGCCAGCATCCGCGCGTTGTAGTCCACGCCGAGTTGGTTCGGCACGGTGAACAGCACGGTGTCGGCGGCGCGAACGGCTTCGTCGCGCGCGAGCTGTTCGGCGAGGACGTCCGGCGCGCCGGCGTAGGTACGCCCGAACCGCGCCCGGACGCCCTCGAGCAGGCCGACCTGGTCCTCCTGGGCCTGGTCGCCGAAGTACATCTCATCGATCTGCTCGGTGATCGGCAGGACGCTGCGCGACACCGACACCCGCGGCTCTCGGCCGGGATGGTGCGCGGCGAACGCTTCGCGGTACAGCCGGATCTGCTCGGCCTGCAACTGATCGAACGGCACCCCGGTGTCCTCGGAGAGCAGCGTCGACGACTGCAGGTTCAGCCCGAGCTCGGCGGCCCACCGGGCCGTCGCCCGCGTGCCCGATCCCCACCAGATCCGCTCGATCAACCCGGGCGACTGGGGCGTGATCGCGAGCCCGGCCGCGACGCCGGCCCGCGCCGGGTCGGTCGTCGCGACCGACGCACCGGTGAGCGCGGCGAGGAACACCTCCGCCGTCTGCCGGGCCAGGTCGGCGTCGGTCTCGCCGTCGGCGGGGTGGTACCCGAACGAAACCGCGCCGCGCATCGCGATCTCGGGCGATCCCCGGCTGATGCCGAGCTGCAGCCGCCCACCGCTGATCAGGTCGGCGGCCGCGGCCTCCTCGGCCATGTAGAGCGGGTTCTCGTAGCGCATGTCGATCACGCCGGTGCCGATCTCGATGCGCGTCGTGCGCGCTGCGATCGCCGAAAGCAGCGGGAACGGCGATGCGAGCTGGCGCTCGAAGTGGTGGACGCGGACGAACGCGCCGTCCACGCCGAGCTCCTCGGCCGCCTCGGCCAGCTCGATCGTCTGCAGCAGCGCATCGGCCGCAGTGCGGGTGTGCGACCCCGACACGCCGCGCCAGTGCCCGAACGTCAGGAAGCCGATCCTCTTGCGCATCAGTGGATCGTCCGGGCCATGCAGACAGAGGTCGCACTGTGGACGTACGGCCCGAACCGGTCGATGTGCTCGAAGCCGTGCCGGGCGTAGAAGCGGATCGCGGCGTGCTGCTTGTCGCCGGTCTCGAGCCGGACCACCCGCCGCCCCGCGTCGTGTGCGTACGCGACCAGCGTGGTGATGATCGCGTCGGCGGCGCCGGATCCGCGGTGCGCGGGCCGGACGTAGAACCGCTTCAGCTCGGCCGCCCCGCCGTCCTGCAGCTCGACTCCCCCGACGCCCACCAGGACGTCCCCGGCGTACGCGCCGACCAGGTGGACGCCGCCCGCCTCCAGCTGCTCGACCGAGTAGCCGAACGTCTCCTCGTCGGAGTAGCCGCCCTCGGCGAGTTCCGCGGTCAGCGCCTCGAGCAACCGGCCGACCTCCGCATCGCGGGGCTCGACCGGGAGTACCTGCAGTCCGCCGCTTCCTGCGTCGGTCACCGGGTCGCTCACCCCGCTGAGCCTACGGGCGGCACCGCGTTACCTTCGCGTGAGTTCGTCGTTGGATCTGACAGAACGACACGATCGATCAACCTGCCCCGCACGGATGCGGACCGCGGATATCGTGTCGCTGGGCCAGCGGGGGCTGGGACGGAGGAGACGTCACGATGTTCGGAGCACTGCGAATCGCTGCAGCTGCCGTGGCCTGCGCGGGGATCACGATCGCCGGTGCCGGAGCGGCCTCCGCCGAGCAGGCATCGGCGCCGGCACACTTCACCAACATCGCCGCGCTCGAGCACTCGTTCACCGCGGCGCCGTTCCACGCGCACGTCGTGACCCCCGGCCACTACCGGGCGCGCGTCGACGGTGCCACGCTGCGCGCGTCGGTCACCAGCACCCGCGTCCACTGCACGATCGTCGACGGCACCCGTGCCGAGCACGTCGCCTGGTTCCGGGCGTGCGCGGACGTCCGCTACGCCGGAGCGCGCCCGCACGTGTCGGCCCGCTGGACGCACAACCACCTCGCGTGCGCCTGCGCCCGCCGCTTCGGCGCGGCCGCGTTCGAACTGATCCCCGCGACCGACGGCTCGTCCTACGAGCTGATCGTCTCGACGACGGACTGAGTTCAGTCCGCCTCGAGCGGCGGCAGCTCGCGCAGCACGTAGTGCTCCCGCAGGGCGTCGTCCGCGGTGTCCGGATCGGACGTCCGGAACGTCTCGACCAGCCGCGCGTGGCGACGGACCGTGTCGTGCAGGGTCATCGGCCGCCCGTCCAGCAGCGACCGCATCAGCGCGCCCATCTGCCCGCTCAGCCGCGACCAGATGTCGACGACCAGCGGATGACCGGACGCCTCGACGATGAGGTGGTGGAAGTCGGTGTCGGCGGCGACCATGCCGGCCAGGTCACCGGCCGCCGCATGCAGGGACATGTCCCCGACGACGGCGTCCATCCGGTCGGCGAGCGCGATGCGGCCCTGCTGGTCCAGCCCGCGCACGGCGACGGACTCCAGCGCGTAGCGCGCGAAGCAGACCTCGCGAGCATCCGACTCCGACATCCGGCTCACCGTGCTGCCGCGCCGCGGCGAGATCTCGATCAGGCGCTCGGCCTGCAGCTCGCGCATGGCAGTGCGGATCGTGGTGCGGCTGACGCCGAACTCCTTCGCGAGCGGCACTTCGAGCAGCGGCGCACCGGCCGGGATCAGGTTGTTCAGGATCCGGTAGCGCAGCACCGCGTGGACGGACTCCGGCAGCGACCGGTGGCGCACGACCGGCCGGTCCTTCCCGCTCGGTGGCATGGGCATCGTGCGAGGGCCGGCTATGCGGGCTGGACCGCGGGCGCGCCGAGGCGGACGGGCAGGGTGGCGTAGCCGCGCAGGATGCGGGTGTCGCGGCGCTGCGCGCCGGGCAGCGTGCGCAGCTCGGGATAGCGGTCGAACAGCATGCGCAGCCCGACCTCGCCCTCCATCCGGGCCAGTGCCGCGCCGAGGCAGTAGTGCCGGCCTGCCGAGAACGAGACGTGCTCCTTCGCGTTCTCGCGACCGACGTCGAAGCGGGCGGGCTCGGCGAAGACGTCCGGGTCGCGGTTCGCGGCGGCGAGCACGGTGGTCACGAGCGTCCCCTTCGGGATCGTCGTGCCGTTGACGACGGTGTCGCGCGACGACGTGCGCCCGGTCAGCAGCACCGGCGGGTCGTAACGCAGGATCTCCTCGACCGCGTTCGGCCACAGCGCCGGGTCGTCGACGAGCCGGGCGAGCTGGTCGGGATGGTTGCGCAGCAGGGCGACGCCGTTGCCGAGCAGGTTCACCGTCGTCTCGAACCCGGCGGCGAGGACGAGCCCGGCGGTGGCCTTGAGCTCGCGCTCGTCCAGGCCGACGCCGTCCTCCTGGACGGCGACCAGCTGACTGAGCAGGTCGTCGCCCCGCTCACGGCCCAGCCGCGCCAGGTGGTCGCCGAGCCAGCCGTCGAACGCCTTGAGCGCGGCCTCGACCTCGCGGAAGCGGGACCAGCCCAGCCCCACGTCGAGGCTCGGTGCGGCGGCCGCGCCGAAGGCGAGGATCCGCTCGCGCTCCGACAGCGGCACACCGAGGATCTCGGAGATCACAGTGACGGGCAGCAGCGTGCAGTACCGCTCGACCAGGTCGACGGTGTCGTGGCCGGCGAGGTCGTCCAGCAGCTCGGTGGCGATCTGCTCGGTGCGTGCGCGCAGCTGCTCGACCGCGCGCACGCTGAACACCCGCGTGACCAGCTTGCGGTAGCGGGTGTGGTCGGGCGGTTCGGTCACGAGCAATGACGGCGGCTCGAGGGGGCCGACGAACCCGGTGTCGGCTGCCCATCCGAACAGGCGCGCGAGCGGCCCGCTGGTCTGGGAGAAGTCGAAACCGGTGCGGAAGTCGTTGCTCGACAACACTTCGCGCACCAGCGGAAGGGAGGTGGTGACGAACGCGTACTTGCCGCGGTATAGCGGGCCGGTGGCACGCAGCTCCTCGAACACCGCGAACGGGTCGCCGGCCCGGCTCGCCTCGAGCAGCTTGCCCTGCAGGTCACCCTTGCGCGCGGCCGACGACATGGCCACCTTCGGCACCAGGTGGCCGAAGCCCCACCGCACGGCCGGCTTGACCGCAGACTCCGCAGCACTCGACGCAATGGTCCGGATCGCCATACGTCGCAGGGTAACGATCAGCTGGTCGGAGAGACGGAAGGTACCGTCGAGGCTGTGCGCGCCCCGATCAAGCGGCTGCTGACCCCTCGCATGGTCGGCTTCCACGTGCTCGCCTGGGGTGCCGCCATCACGATGGTCCTCCTCGGCCGCTGGCAGCTGGACGTCTCGAACGCCAAGCACTTCGACCTGCAGAACTTCGGGTACGCGTTGCAGTGGTGGGCGTTCGCGACCGCGGCGCTGGTGCTGTGGGCCCGCGTCGTCCGGGACCAGCTGCGCAAGGTCGCACCACCGGACGTCTCGACGAGTGGCGAGATCGTGCTTCGAGGGAACGGCACGCCGACGAACTACAGCGGCCCTGTACAGCTGATGCGGCGCGATCCGTCGGGCGAAGGGCAGCCGCTCGTCTACCGCGGCTACCGTATGCCGCAGAGCTCGGACGCCCCGCACCGCAGCGAGGACTCCGTCCACGGCTCGTACAACGACTACCTGTGGCAGCTCTCGCTCGCCGACAAGGCCGAGGCCGAGCAGAAGGCGCGCCGGGCAGGCACGGCGCCGGCCGCCGAGGCACCGAAGCCGGTCGTCGAAGGCAGCGCGCCCGCCGCGATCGACACCCCGGAGTCCTAGCTCAGGAGTCGGTCGGCTCGTCCGGCTCCGCCGGTGGCAGCGAGATGTCCGGGATGTTGCCGTCGGCCAGCGCCAGCTGCCAGAGGTACTCGTTGTACTCGCCGTGCAGCTGGTCGCCCTCGCTGCGGTGTACTGCCTGGCTGCTGTCGTAGTTCCGCTCGTACGCCGGGACGTACCGTCCGTCGGCCTGCTGCGCCAGCGGCTCGTCCGGAACCTCGAGTTCGTAGCCGTAGCGCGAGGCGAGCCGGGTGGCGCGCTCGATGCGTTCCTGCTCGGCGGGCGTCCGCCGCACGAGCGCGCCGCTGTCACGCACGGCGATCGCGCCGTGCTCGCCGCCGGCACCGGTCAGCTGCGGACGCTCCTGCCGCGGCGCTTCGAGACCGAACTCGTCGTCGCGATGGTCGATGCCCAGGAAGCGGCGCTGCGCCTCGCGCGCCTCGGAGCGGCTGATCGCGAACGGTGCGGCGAGCGCGAGCAGCGCGAAGACGTACCACTGGATGATGTAGGCGAAGTGCTGCCAGACGTACGCGCCACCAGCCGGGTTCGACAGGTTCGGCTTGGGCAGCGCGCGCAGCCCGGACGTCCCCGGGGTACCCGGCAGCAGTGTCGCGTAGCCGTTGTACACCGGGCGGCCGAGGCGGGCCTGCTGCTGGGCCGGGTTGATCGAGGAGAGCTGCGCGTCGGGCAGCCGGCCGGCACCGTCGTCGGAGGTGGACGGCGTCTGCAGCCGCGCCGCGATCGTGACCGGACCCGCCGGCGGCGCGGGCACGGGCGGCGGCGTGCCGTCGTTGCGTGCCGGCACGAACCCGCGCACGACGAGCAGCGTGCCGTGCGTGGTCTGCAGCGGGTCGACGACGTCGAAGCCGTAGCTGCCGCCCTGCGACTGGCCACCGAGGAACTCGGTCTGCGCGGCGTAGCTGCCGGTGACGGTGACCGTGCGGAACCGGATGGCCTCGCGGCTCGGTGCCGGTCCGGCGCCGACGAGCGGCAGGGCGACGGAGCCGAGCGGGACAGCCGCGGCATGGGCGTTGTCCTTGAGCGCCCGGTTCTCGCGCACGGACTGGCGGAACCGCTGCACCTGCCACGTGCCGGCGCCGATGCAGGCGAGCGCGACGACGAGCATCAGCGCCGCGAACGCCGCGTAGCGCGGCTGGCGGAGCCGGCGCAGCGTCGTGGCCACCGTCGTCCGGATCACCGATTCACGGTACGTGACCCGCCGCCCTCGGTCGCCGCGTGCGTCCGCCTGTCCGTTATGCTCCTTCTATCCGGTACACGGCGTGACCTGAATCTCAAGCATCGGGATTTTGCCTCTGTCGGCTCAGGCCGCGATCCGGGTATCCGATCAGCGTGGTGACCGTGACTGGCGAACGGTCCCATGAGCGCGAACGCCGCCCCACCCGGCCATCGGATATGGCCCAGTGAGGCGGCGTCGCTGGTTAAGCGGCTGGTCGCGTCAGTAGCTGAACTTGCTGACGACCGAACTGAGCTCGGCGGCCATGCGCGACAGCTCGACGGTCGCGGACCGGCTGCTCTCGGTGCTCGAGGACGTGACGCCCGCGGCCGAGGCCACCCCGTCGATCGCGCCGACGATCTGGCCCGAGCTCGACGCGGCCTCGGCGACCGAGCGCGCCATCTCGTTGGTCGTGGCCGTCTGCTCCTCCACGGCGGCGGCGATCGTCGTCGTGTAGTCGTTGATCCGGCCGATGACCGCGCCGATGCGGCCGATGACCTCGACCGCCTCGTCGGTGTCGGCACGGATCGTCTCGACGCGCTGGCCGATGTCCTGCGTCGCCCGCGCGGTCTCCTGCGCGAGCTCCTTGACTTCGCCGGCAACGACGGCGAAGCCCTTGCCGGCGTCACCGGCCCGTGCGGCCTCGATGGTGGCGTTGAGCGCGAGCAGGTTGGTCTGCTCGGCGATGGACGTGATGGTCTTGACGACCGCGCCGATCAGCTCGCTGGACTCGCCCAGCTTCACCATGGACGCGCTGGCCGCGTCGGCCGACTGCACCGCTTCAGCGGCGACCGTGGCGGCCTCGGACGCGTTCTCGGCGATCTGCCGGATCGACGCGGACATCTGCTCGGCACCACTGGCGACCGTCGAGACGTTCGAGTTGATGCGATCCGCAGCCTCGCTGAGCAACGATGTCTCGCCGGCCGTCCGCTCGGCGCTCTCGGCGATCTCGCCGTTGGTCGCCGAGAGTTCCTCGGCGGCGCTGGCGAGCGCGATCGAGTTCGTCGACAACGCCTCCACCGTCGAGCGGATGCTCGCGGTGGCGACATCGAGCGCCTGCGCCATCCGGCCCATCTCGTCGCGCGAGTCGATGGCGGCGACACCGGTCAGATCGCCCTCGGCCAGGCCGGCCAGGACGGTCGAGACCTTGCGCAGCGGACGGGTGACCATGCGGCCGATCAGGAAGGCCAGCGCGATCGCGATGAGCTCACCGATCACCAGCATGACGATGATCAGCGTGCGGCTGCTGCCGTACGTGCTGTGTGCCGAGCCCGTGAGCGGGTTGACGGTCTTGTCCAGCGCTTCGGTGAGGGCGTCGAGCGGCGCCGCATACGCGTCGTCAGCCTTGGACAGCGGGCCGAACATCACCTGCAGCGCGGCCTTGCTGTTGCCGGCCTGCGCGTCCGGGACGATCTGGCGGTCGCGGATCTGCCGCCAGGCCAGCAGGTTGTTGTGGAAGTCGCGGAAGTCGGCGAGGTAGGTCTGGTTGCCGGTCGCGTCGAACTGCGTCTGCAGCGTGGCGACCGTCTGGTCCATCGCCGTGTCGGCGTCGTGCACGCCGGACAGCGCGGTCTTCACGTTGGCCGGTGTCAGTGCGGCGGCGAGCTGGTTCACCGCGACGCGCATGTCGCCCTCGTTGTCGCGCAGGGTCGCGACGTTCTGCAGGATCTTGGTGGTCTGGCTCAGCTCGTTGGTCTTGTGGTCGACCGATGCGAGTGCGCTGATCCCGACGACGGCGACCGCCACGACGGCGATCGCGCCCGCACCGGTGATCAGGGCGAGCTTGGTCCGGATGCGCACGTCCCGCAGCCGGAGACGCGCCCGAACGGGAGCGGCTGGCATCTCGGACATCTGATTTTCCTCCGTGGACAAAAGCTTTGGTCCACACGGAGATCGACTACCGGATGCGGGCGATGAGCACCAAAGCTTCGGCGCCCGAAGTTCTTGAGATAATCTTGAGGACTACTTATGGCGCAGTACGACTTATCGGCCCGGAAGGGACGTGTCGGGCATAGGGATGCGCCACGCGGTCGCGCCGCGCAGGTCCAACCAGACGTCCGCCGGAGTGCGTACGAGGCGCGCGAGCGCGTCGCCGCAGTGCGGGCAGCGCACGACCATACCCGGCCCGCGGTCGTACACGACGGTCGCCGCGAGCGGGTTCGCCGTACCGCAGCCGGCGCAGCACAGCGTCGAGGCGGACACGTCCACGCCGAGGAACTCCGCGAACGGGCCGAGCGCCGCGTTGCCGTCGACGTGCAGGTCGTCGTCGAGAACGTCCATCAGGTTCATCCCTTCATCGACCGGTGGGACCGAAACGTTCCGTGCGCACGGTGGACTCCGGCTGGCCGTGCAGTACGAGCAGGTTCGCCGCCGCCTCGACGAAACCGGTCGGCCCGCAGATGTAGACGCGCGAGTCGGGTCGTGGGCGCCAGCCGGCGCCCAGGACGTCGTCGCTGCCGAGGCGCTGCGGCTTGCGTTCGATGCCGGCCGGCTTCTCGCGGGAGTAGAGGATACGGACGTCGACGTCCTGATGGCGCCCGGACATCGCGTCGAGCTCGGCGGCGTAGAGGACGTCCGCGGGCGTGCGCACCGAGTAGAGCAGCGTGAGCGGCGCCGTGCTGCCCGACAGCGTGTGCGCGCGCAGCATCGCCATCAGCGGCACCACGCCCGAGCCCCCGGCGATCAGCAGCACCGGATCGGTGACGGACGGGCGCCATACGAACCATCCCCCGATCGGCCCGCGCAGTTCGAGCTGGTCCCCCGCCCGCACCTCGTCGGTCAGGTACGGCGACACCTCGCCGTCGATCACGCGCTGCACGGTCAACTCGACGCGCGTGCCGTCGGCCGGAGCACCCATGGAGTAGCTGCGCTGCGTGCTGTAGCCGTCATCGGCGGTCAGGCGCAGATCCACGTGCTGACCGGGCAGATGTCCCGTCCAGCCCGGCACGTCGAAGACGAGCGTGCGCGCGGTCGCGGTCTCCTGCCGCGTGTCGACGACGGTCCCGATCAGCCAGGGCAGCCCGGCGACCACCTCAGTCCCCCGCGTAGCGCTGCTCGCGCCAGGGGTCGCCGTAGTTGTGGTAGCCCACGCTCTCCCAGAATCCCTGGACGTCCTGGTTGCTCAGCCGGATCGACTGCACCCACTTCGCCGACTTCCACAGGTACAGGTGCGGCACGAGCAGCCGCGCCGGCCCGCCGTGTTCGGGCGCGAGATCCTTGCCGTCGTAGCGGTGGACGATCCATGCCTTACCGTCGCGCAGGTCGGCCATCGGCAGGTTGGTGGTGTAGCCGCCGTACGCGGTGACGAGCGCGTACGCCGCCGAGGTGTCGACGGCGGCGAACAGCGTGTCGAGGGAGACGCCCTCCCACGTCGTCTGCAGCTTCGACCATTTGGTGACGCAGTGCAGGTCGACCGTGGGGCGCTCGGACGGCAGCGCGAGCAGGTCCTGCCAGGTCCACTCGTGGGTGCGCCCGTGCTCGTCGACGATCGAGAATCGCCAGTTCTCCAAGCGGATTCTCGGCGTCGGCCCGGCCGCGAGCACCGGGAAGTCACGGGTCAGGTACTGCCCCGGCGGCAGGTCGGCCGCCGCGGCATCGCGGCGGCCGTGGAAGCCGCGGGAGACGATCGCCATGGACGGACGGTAACCACTCCGACCACTGGTCTGCCAGGGTGGTGCCATGGCTGCTGTGAACCCGGACCGGAGCGAGTGGGACGTCATCGTGATCGGTGGTGCGGCGGCCGGCGAGGTCGCCGCGCAGTACGCCTCGCAGTTCTCCGGACTCGAGGCGGTGCTGGTCGATTACGGGCTGATCGGCGGCGAGTGCTCGTACTGGGCGTGCATGCCGTCCAAGGCGCTGCTGCGCCCCGTCGAGTTGCTCGAGGAGGCGCGCGACCTGCCCGGCATGAAGGAACTCGTCGCGGGCGGGCGGCTGGACGTCGAGGCCGTGCTCGCCCGCCGTGACACGGTGATCAAGAACTTGGACGACTCGTCGCAGGTGTCCTGGGCGACCGGCAGCAACATCGACGTCGTGCGCGGGCGTGCCCGCCTGACCGGTGTGCGGACCGTCGAGGTCACCGCTGCCGACGGCGCCGTCCGCACGATCACCGCCCGGCACGCGGTCGTCCTCGACACCGGCAGCTCGCCGCGCATCCCCGATGTCGACGGGCTGGCCGCGGCCCGTCCGTGGGTGTCGCGCGACGTCACGAACATCCACGAGATCCCGCGCCGCGTGCTGATCGTCGGCGGTGGCGTCGTCGCGTGCGAGTCCGCGACGTGGTTGCGCGGCCTCGGCGTCGAGGAGCTGACGATCGTCGAGGGCGGCCGGCTGCTCGCTCGGAACGAGCCGTTCGCCGGCGAGCTCGTGCAGGACGCACTCGAGCAGAGCGGCGTGCGCGTCGTGCTCGGCACGCAGGTCGCGTCCGTCGCGCGTCCGACGGTGAACGACGCCGCTTACGGGCACGTCCACGGCGGCGAGGTCACCGTGACGCTCGACAACGGTGAGACCGTCGTGGTCGACGAGATCGTGGTCGCCGCCGGGCGGGTGCCGAACAGCACCGATCTCGGGCTCGGGTTCGTCGGGCTCGACGAGGGCGGCTTCATCGACGTCGACGACCACCTGACCGTCCGCGGGGTCGACGGTGAGTGGCTCTACGCCATTGGCGACGTGACCGGACGCGCGCTGCTGACGCACATGGGCAAGTACCAGGCACGGGTAGCGGGTGAGGTTATCGCCGCGCGGGCCGCCGGCGAGCCGCTGCGCGACGGGCCGTTCTCCATCCATCGCGACGCGGCCGACCACGACCGCGTGCCGCAGGTGACGTTCACGGTGCCCGAGGTCGCGTCGGTCGGCATGACCGAGACCGAGGCGCGCGACGCGGGCATCGACGTCGAGACCGCCGAGTACGACCTGGCCGGGCTCGCCGGCACCTACGTGCTGCGCGACAACTACGTCGGCCGCGCGAAGGTGGTCATCGACCGGACGCGGGACGTCCTCGTCGGCGCGACGTTCGTCGGCACCGCGGTCGCCGAGCTGAACCACTCCGCGACCGTCGCGATCGTCGGCGCCGTCCCGATCTCGACGCTGTGGCACGCCGTGCCGAGCTATCCGACGGTCAGCGAGGGGTGGCTGCGGCTGCTCGAGACGCTGGACGCCCAACGCCGCAAGCGCTGAACCATGACCACCGAGGGCACGGCCGCGACGATCTGGCGCGAGCGCACCGCATGGGCCAGCAACCGCTCCGCGCCGCTGCGCGCGTTCCTGCGCACCGAGGCCGGCAGCGCCGGGCTGCTCGTCGCCGCGACCGTCGCCGCAATGGTGTGGGTCAACGTGGCCCCCGGCAGCTACCACCAGGTCTGGTCGACCGACTTCACCGTCGGCATCGGTCACTGGCAGCTCACCCGCGACCTGCAGACCTGGATCGACAGCGGGCTGATGACGTTCTTCTTCCTCGTCGTCGGGCTCGAGGCACGGCGCGAGTTCGATCTCGGCGACCTGCGCGACCGGCGCCGGTTCCTGCTGCCACTGTGTGCCGGCGTGATGGGGATGGTCGTGCCCGTCCTCATCTACCTGCTCATCAACCGCACCGGTAGCGGGGCGCACGGCTGGGGTGTCGCGATGTCGACCGACACCGCGCTCGCCCTCGGCCTGCTCGCGCTGATCGGACGGCAGGTGCCCGAACGCGTCCGGGTCTTCCTGCTCACTGTCTTCGTCGTCGACGACATCGTCGCGCTGGTCGTGATCGCGATCGTGTACAGCGAGAAGATCATGATCACGCCGCTGATCGTGGCCGTCGCGCTGTTCGCGTTCCTGCTGCTCATCCATGCGTGCGGCGTGCGGCACAAGGCGATCTATTTCCTGCTCGGCGTGCTCATCTGGGGAGCACTGCTGCGGTCGGGCGTCGACCCGGTCGTCGCCGGTCTGGCGATCGGGCTCACCGTGTCGGCGTACACGCCGTCGCGCGAAGCCCTGGATCGCGCGACGGGCCTGGTGCGGCGGTTCCGCGAGCAACCGACGGTCGAGCTCGCCCGGACCGCGACGACGAGCCTGCGCGCGGCGCTGTCGCCGAACGAACGGCTCGAGTTCCTCTATCACCCGTGGACGAGCTACGTGATCGTCCCGCTGTTCGCGCTCGCGAACATCGGCATCTCGATCAACATGAGCTTCCTGGCGCACGCGTACACGACGCCGATCACCCTCGGCGTGCTCATCGGCTATCTCGTCGGCAAGCCGGTCGCGGTGTTCGGGACGAGCTGGCTGGTCTCGATGATGACGCGCGGGCGCGTACGTCCTCCGGTCGGCTGGGGCGCGGTGCTCGGCAGCGGATCGATCGCCGGCATCGGCTTCACCGTCGCGCTGCTCATCGCCACCCGCGCGTTCCACGGCGAGCAGTTGGCCGAGGCGAAACTCGGTGCGTTGTCGGCCGCGATCGTCGCCTCGGTAGTCACCTGGTCGGTGTACCGGGTGATCGGCTTGCTGCCGACCGTCCGCCGCAGCCGGGCCCTGCTCGGTGACGCCGACGTCATCCTCGACCTCGAGCCCGAGGTGGACGTCGAGCGCGACCACTTCCGCGGCCCGGCCACGGCGTCGGTCACCATCGTCGAGTACGGCGACTTCCAGTGCCCGTACTGCGGACGTGCCGAGCCGGTCGTCCGCGACCTGATGCACGACGCGGACCTGCGTTACGTGTGGCGCCACCTGCCGCTCACCGATGTGCATCCGCAGGCGCAGCTCGCGGCCGAGGCGTCCGAGGCGGCCGCCGCGCAGGGCCGGTTCTGGGAGATGCACGACCTGCTGCTCGATCACCAGGACGAGCTGAAGTTCACCGACCTGCTCGAGTACGCGCGCCAGCTCGGTCTGGACGAGGAGCGGTTCAGCAGCGAGCTGATGGATCACGCCCACGTCGAGCGGATCTCCGCCGATCTGGACTCGGCCGACCTGAGCGGGGTCTCCGGAACGCCGACGTTCTTCATCAACGGTCAGCGGCACTACGGCGCCTACGACATCGAGACGTTGAAGGCCGCGGTGAAGTCGGCCCGGCTGCGCGTGCTCGCAGCCCGTCCCCGGCGTCCCGAGGAGTCGCCGGACGATGCCGTTCCGGCCGCGGACGCCACCGGCCTCGGCGAACCCGCCGGCTGACTTGCCGCGGGGCGCCGCCTTCGATGAGAGACTGCGGCGCGTGGAATACGTCCGGTTCGAATCGATGGCGCCGAATGCTCGCGGTGTACATCCTGGTGTCTTCGCCCTTGCGAACGGCCTGGCTCAGTCCGGACGCTTGTCCTCTGATGAATTCGGCTGGTGGCGTGCCAGCAACGACTGGTTCAACGTCGCGTATCCGGATCCGGCGACTACCGACCCCAGCGTGTTCGACAAGTCCGCGCATCCGTTCGCAACATGCTGGTTCAAGTCAACCGCCGGACATCTGCTCGCGCGGGTGCCGGACTATCTCGATCTGCTCGACCGGCACGGGATCGCGTGGCGGGAACGCCGCGAGCCGACGCTGCCTGGACGCGTGCTGTATGAGGACGACGTGCAGGTAGTCGTCGAACGAGTCAGCTGACGTTGCCTAGTAGCTCGCCGGTGTCGTAGGTCGCGGGTGGGACGTCGACGGTGCGCCCGCTCGGGGTGGTCCAGCGGGTGGTGCCGTCGGGGAGCTGGCGGACCGTCCAGCCGCCGGTGTGCTTCATCGCGTGGTGGCGTGGGCACAGCGGGTGGAGGTTGTCGGCGTTCGTCTCGCCGCCGTCGTGCCAGGCGGTGCGGTGGTCGAGGTCGCAGCGGCGTGCTTGGCGTTGGCAGCCGGGTGCGCGGCAGGTGCGGTCGCGAGCTCGGACGTGTCGGGCCAGGGCGGTGGGTGGCCGGTAGCTGGCCCGCCCGTAGTCGATCAAGCGCCCGGCGGGGTCGGTGAGGATGCGGCGCCACGTTCCGGTCGGGTCCTCGGCCAGGCGCCGGGCCATCTCGGCGGGGATGGGTTCGCCGTTCAGTTCGCCGGGGCTGTCGCTCAGGCCGAGCAGGGTGGTGGCGGGGACGACGACGTTGATCGTCGGCCGCATCCCGCGGGCGCCGTCGGGGTCGGTCGTCAGGGCGAGGGTGGCGAGGGCGTCGGCGCGGCGCTGATCCGCAGTGCGGGAGTCGGCGGGTGACTGGTCGGCGATGGCCTGCACGGCCGCGGCGAAGCTGGCGGCGACGTCGCTGGACACGAGCGCCCAGATCTCGGCCATGCCGTCACCGATGTGGGTGATCACGACCCGGCGTCGGGTCATCGCGTCCTGATGGCGCGCTTCGACCTGGCGGCTGTCCAGAGCTGTGACGGCTCGGCGGATCGCGCGGCGGAACTGTCCGACGGTCTGCTCGGACGCGCGCGGAAGGACTCGGGTCTCGACCGCGGACGCCACCTGGTCGGACAGCCCGCCGGTGTACTCGACCAGGGAGAGCGCGTGCAGGACGGTGATGTCGCCGGCGGCCAGGCGGGCGAGCGTGGCCGGGAACCGGTGGACCAGGTCGGTGGCGTTGTGCAGGCGTGCGGTCGCGGAGACGCCGGAGATGCGAAGCACGGCTGCGATCTCTTCGGCGACCCATTCCTTACCGGCCCACTCCAGCGCCCGCGGGACGGGAGTCACGGCGAGCTCGGCAAGGAGCTGCAGCTCCTCGGCATCGAGCGCGGC
>Ga0164242_10004929_pt1 | contig 14903 bp, 7 predicted proteins | sample OricomgcompostMG_FD_108783 | JGI IMG/M metagenome (GOLD analysis project Ga0164242, IMG submission 108783) | Miracle-Growth compost microbial communities from Emeryville, California, USA - Original compost - Miracle growth compost (MG) ... | reverse complement strand
GCACAACCAGGAGCTCGCCGACACGCTGAACGCGCGCACCTTCGCGCTCGCCCAGCAGACCGGCCTCTCGATGATGAACATCTGCTCGACCTGCCAGGGCGCGCAGTCGGAGTGCCAGCAGCGGCTCGACGCCGACTCCACCTACCGCTCGCACATCAACGAGGTGCTCTCGGGCCAGGGCCTCTCCTACGAGAAGTCGGCCGACGGCTCCTGGAACAACAAAAACTTCCTCTGGCTGCTGGTCGAGGACTACGGCCTCGACCGCCTCGCGGCGCAGGTGAAACGGCCGCTGTCGGGCCTGCGGGTCGGGCCCTTCTACGGCTGCTACATCGTGCGGCCGAAGGAGCGCCTCGGCTACGGGCAGTACCCGGACCGCGACATCTACCTGGAGAAGGTGATCGAGGTCCTCGGCGGCGAGATCGTCGAGTACGACGGGGCGCGCAAATGCTGCGGCTTCCCGGTGATCACGATGAATCGCGAGACCTCGCTGACCCAGGCCGGCACGCACGTCGGCGACGCGATCGACGCCGGTGCCGACTGCCTGGTGACGCCGTGCCCGCTCTGCCACCTGAACCTCGACATGCAGCAGCCGGAGGCGGCGAAGGTCGTCAACCGCGACCTCGGCCTGGCGGTCCTCCACCTGCCGCAGCTGGTCGGCCTGGCCCTCGGCGCGACACCGAAGGAACTGGGGATGGGCAAGCACATCGCCTCGACCAAGTGGGTCGAGGAGCGCCTCGACGCCGTCCCGGCCTAGCGGCCGCGACCACCAACTGCGAAAGGCCGGGCCCTCGCGGGTCCGGCCTTTTTTGTGCGGTGCACCGCTCGCCCGGGTCCCCCACCCCTGAAGGCCCGGGCGAACGGCTTCGCCCTAGAGCGATTCGACCGCCTTCTGTGCTGCCGCGAGAACCACAGGCGGCAGCGGCGCGAAGTCGAGCGCGGCACCGTATTCCTGACCTTTGGTGCTGATCGCGTAACCGATGAATTCCTTCAGCGCGGTGGCCTGTGGCGCGCCGTTGGGGACGATCGCGTAGGTGAAGGTCGAGATCGGGTAGGCCTTTTTCGCCGCCTTGGGCGGGTCGACGATGCTGACCGCGCTGTTCGGCCGCGCCTTCTTCACCACCGTGGCGGCTTCCTCGATGTTCTTCAGGTTCGGCAGCGCGAAGCTGCCCGCCGCGTTTTCGATCGCGGCGGCGTGGGCGCCGGCGCCGATCAGATAAGCGACGGCGACGTAGGCGATCGCGCCTTCGGTCTTCAGGTCGGCGGTGACGCCGCTGTTGCCCTTGGCACCGACGCCGGCCTTGAAGCCGACCGTGGTACCGACGCCGACCTGGCTGCGGAAGGCGGGGCTGACTTTCGACAGGTAGTTGGAGAAGGCGTAGGTGTCACCCGAGCCGTCGCTGCGGTAGATCGGCGTGATCGAGAGGCCCGGCAGCTTCGCCTTCGGGTTCAGCTTGGCGATCTTCGGGTCGTTCCATTTCTTGATCTTGCCGAGGTAGATTTCGGCCAGGACGGGCCCGCTCAGGTTGAGCTTGTTGACGCCGGGGATGTTGAACCCGACGCCGGTGGCCGACAGCGCCCACGGGATCGTCACGCAGCCGCCGCATTCGCCGGCCTGTTCGGGGGTCATCGGCGCGTCGGAGGCGCCGAAGTCGACCGTCCGGGCGACGATCTGTTTGATCCCTTCACCGGAACCGACCGGGTTGTAACTGATGGCCGTCCCACCGCCCGCTTCGAACCCGGTTTTCCAGTTCGACAAGAGCGGCGCCACGAGGGTCGACCCCGCCCCGTTCAGCGTGGCCGAGGCAAGCGCCGGCACCGCCAGCGCGATCGCCGCCACGAGCCCGAGGACAAGGCCCATCAACTTGCTGCGGTTCAACACGTACGTCCTTTCGATCGTCGCCGGCGCCTCCGCACCAGAGCGATAAGTCAGTGCCCCCGAGCCTTCCGCCAACCGCCCCACCTCATGTTGCGAATGTGTGAACAGTAGATAAACAAGTTGATTGCCGAACATAAACAACTGCCCTCGACCGGTCGGGAAGAGTCCCGCCCGAAAATCACTGTGGCCGACCCGACGTCGGCCCGACAGGAGGACAGAACCCATGAGGACGCGTTACCGCAAGATCCTCGTCTCCGCGGCGCTCACCGCGCTCGCCCTGACGGCGATCTTCGCCTCGGCTGCCAATGCGGCCGAACCCAACCCGGTCTACAAAGACTTCGCGGGTTGCCCGAGCAAAGCAGAAAATGCGAGAATCTCGTTCTGCGAAAAGTTCGAATTCACCGGCGGTCACATCTCGTTCGGTCGCCGTGACATCCCGGTCACCAACCCCATCGTGGTTAGTGGCGGAGTCGAAACGAAAACGGGTAACTTCGACTTCAACGAAAACGGTGGCATGATCCCGGTTGCGCAGCCCGTCCCGGGTGGTGTCATCGGCATGACCGGCCTGAACTGGCTCGATGCGCTGAGCTCCAAGGCCCTGAAGTTGAATGCCGTCGTGGAACTCGCCGGTCAGCCTGGCAGCCTTTTCGCCTCGGCTTGGTCCCTGCCGGTCAAGATTCATCTCGAAAGCCCCGTGCTCGGCAAAGGGTGCTACCTCGGCTCCGACGCCGCCCCGATCGAGCTCAACCTGACCACCGGCACGACTGCCCCACCGCTTCCGAACGTGCCGATCAGCGGTCACCTGGGCAGCCCGTCGGCTCCCGAAGCGGAACGGCCTGAAGTCGAAGTCAGCACTGGCGGCCTGTTCGTTGACAACGCCTACGCGGTGCCGGCGGCCACGGGCTGCCAGCTCGAAGTGGGTAGTTTCGTTCTCCCGATCGACAGCCTGGTCAACGCGGGTTACCACCTTCCCGCCGCGGCCGGTACGAACGAGACGATGCTTGAATTCAGCGACTCCTTCGTGTCGCCGAAAGTCGTCTACAGCGCGAGCTAGGACAAAGGAAGGGATGTCGAGCAACTCGGTTGCTCGCGCCCGTGCGGTAAGGGGGGCCGGCTTTCCGGCCCCCCTTTTCCGTTTCAGGATCGAGACGAGATGTTCCTGGGCTTACCTTGGTAGCCCTTGGCATAGGCGCAGCGGAAATTCTCTGCCTTACCGACGGCCTCACCGCCGGCGAAGCCGCCGAGGTTGTGGTTGTCGTAGACGGTGACGTAATCCAACGTTTCCGGCGACGGTTCGGCCGGCATGGGCACCGGATCAGGTTCACCTAGGTTGCCGACGCCTTTCGACCCGGCAGTCACCCCCTCCGAACCGGCGGCGCGCGACCCCGCCGCCGTAGTAAAGAGGTCCGACGTCATTTCCCGTTCGTCCTTGATGCCGTTGGCCGCTTCCGGAAATTCACTCGCACCCGAGGTCCCGGGATCGTCGTCAAGCGTGCTCTTCAGTGCCGCCTCCGGCGCCGCGCCGATCAGCTGCGCCGCCGTCGGCAGCCAGCCGCCTTCCTTGACACATTTCTGGGCGGCGTAGAAGTAGTTGTTCTGGCCCGTTTCGCTGGTCGGCACCTTGAAGGTCGAGCCTTCCAGGCACCAAGACCCAAGGTCGATCGCGCCGGAGACCGGACACGCGGCCGCGAGTTTGCTGATCCGCTTGTTCAGCGCGACGTTCTGTTTCTTGGCGGTGACCTGACGCTGATGCGCCGCCTGTTTCTGCTGCGCCGCGGCGGTCTTGGCCGCTGGCGCCAGGCCTCCAAGCGAGGACACCAACGCGATGATCGACACCGCCAGGGCGGCGCCGGAGAGCAGCCGCGGCACAGGGTCGCGCCGATTGCCGCTCGAGACGAAGATCTGCTTCTTGCTCATTGGGGAGGCTCCTTAGCGTCGGGTTTTGAGGAAGGCGGGTTCCAGCTCGCGACGCCGTCGTCGCCCTGCGATGCCAGAAGAAGAGAGAGCCGCGATGACGACGAGCGTCGGCAACGCGTACAGCAACCAGGGCACGCTCGACCCGTGTGGCTGGAACCGATAGGCGGCGGTCGCGGCCGACTCGCGCCGAGCGTGGCGCACAGCGACCGCATGGTGGACGAGATCGAATGCCGCCTCTTCCTCTTCCTCGGGCTCGGGCGAGACCGCAGGCTGCGTGACCGGCGAGGTGCCGGTCGGCGGAGCGGGCTCGGCGGCGGCCGGCGGTGCCGGAGGCACGATCACATGGTTCGGCACGATGGTCCCTACCGGAGGGATGAACGGCACTTGGATCGGCGCCGGTGGCTTCGCCGGAAGCGGATGATGTGCCGGAATCTGCACCGGAGGATTTGACTGCGGGACGAGATGCACGATCGGCGTTTTGATCGGATGCGGCGGTGGCGGGAGGGTTTCTGGCCCCCCCTTGATCTCCGGTTCGGGTTCCTGGCCAAGGCCAAGCGGTTCGATCGGCGTTCCTTCCCCCGGCAGATCGGTTCTGGGCACGGTCCCACAGGGGCGCGCCACACTTCCCTTCTGGACGGTGACTTCAACCGAATAGGCGAGTCCCCCAGTTTCGACACTCACCGTCGTCGTTCCCGAATTGAAGGCACAGAGCAGTCCCGAGGTGGGATCAGGTTCCGGCTTCCCTTCTTGGTTCAGATAGACCGCTCGAGAACTGCTGGATGCCGGATCGATCTTGACGAAGTTCGCGATGTCCGGGCGAGACGAACTGAATCGATATTCGGGAAGTAGTTCGGTGGCGCAGGATGACTGGTTCACGCACCGAGCCGGAATCTGTACGTACGGATCGGGCTTCACGGTCTCGCAGCTTTCGGGGGCAGAGTTACCGCTGCAGTAGAAACCGGCTTCCGGCCTTCGCGCCAACGCTTCGAACAAGGCGGTCTGACTCCGCCGCAGCAAAGTTCCGTCAAGCGCGTTCAGCGCCAAAGAGCCGAGGCTCGGAATTAGGCGGGCGGTCACCGGGGCGACGTTCGTCAGCGGGTTGCGGGCGGTGGTGTCCACCGACGCCAGGAGAAAGCCGCTGGCCGCGACGTATTCGTTGACCCTGGCGCCTGGAATCCGGACGTAGCCGAGCGAGCCCGTTCCATAGGCCGGAATCGTGGCGGCACCCCAGCTCAACGTCGAAATCACGTTCGCTTCGGGCTTGTCGTAGAAGTACGCAGACGCACCGTCCTGCGTCGCCTGGGGACAAGACGCGGCGGTAGTTTCGTCGGCCCCGGTGACCAAGAGCTGATTCAGCGCGACTTCACTCCCGACTTCGCGATTGCCGACCACGATCGCCGGCCGCGGCGGAACCGCGGCCTCGGCCCCCGCGAGTTGTTCGGCAAGCCAGCATTGCTTTTCGGTGCTGAGCGGGACGGTGGAATCGTCCAAAACGAGGACGCGCACCGGGCCGCCGTAGGCACCTTCAGAATCAAATGAATAGGAGTAATTTCCGGCGGGCTGGTTGCCCGAGGAAATCGGGCCGATTCCCGCGCCGGGAGGGCCTTCCCCGAATGGCGCACCGAACCCTCTGAACTGCTGCGCAAAAGCGGCGAGGGAGGATTCGTAGCGGTCCGATTCCGAAGGAGCCGCGAAGACCGGCAGAGCACCCGCGTTCGCTCCCAGGCGGCGAGCATAGGCCGCCTCCTCCCCGGCGAATTCACTGCGGGTCACGACGCTTGGATTGAGCGTCCCCGAAACACTGGCGCCGGTGTAGAGAAACGCCCGCACTCCAGAGGTTTCCGCGGATTTCCCCACTGCGGCACGAAGCCAGGCGTCGGGTCCGATCGAAGTGCCCGCAAGATCCGCACAGACGTCCGCGCACTGGGCATTTCCGCCGATCGCGAACGTTGCTTCGCCGGGAGGAACCACAAGCGGAACCTGGGAGAAGTTCTGTGGCGGCGCGGCACCCGCGCCGAATCGCATCACGCCGGCCGACTGGAGACCTTCCCGTTCGCGCGTTCCGGCGGGCGCCGGGGCGTTCGCCATCAGTCCGGTCTGCCCACCGACCGCCCATCCCTGACTGCCGTCGGGACTGACCAAGAGGGCGAGCACTGCGTCCGGGACTTTCGGCATATCCATCTGAAGGGCGCTCGACGTCTGATCCGTCGGCGCCGGCGGTGCCGGGTAGGAATCCCGCTCTTCGTCCCTCCATCCGGCGGCCGTCTGGCGAACGATGTAGCCGGCCGACTGAAGGGGATACGGTTCGATCAGCAGGGGGGCTTGATCTTCTTCGAGTTTTACAGCTCCCTGGGGTTCTTCTACGCGGGTACGAGGGCCGGTTGCGGAGTTCGCGGCGTTGGCTTCGACGGACACGATCGCCCTCAGCTGTCCTCCTTCGCGAGCGGCGGCCAACGCCGCCGGATTACCTACCGGGGGACCCGATACGACGTGCCAAGGTGCCCCCGGGCCTTCCCGCTCGAGGATCTCACCAGTTTCGCTGGCAATCACCGCGCCTCCGTCGGGAAGCCCGGCGACGAGGCGAGGCAGCGCCCTGACCCGAGGGCCCACGGCTTCTTTCAAGGCTTCCGTCGCCTGCGGTTCGACTTGCCAACCCGAGCCGCCGTTGACGATGACGCCGCCGACGAATTCGGCGACTTCGTTGGAATTTTCAGTCGGGGGAATAGCTTTCGACCACGTTGCGATCGCTTCATTTCCGGCAAATGCGATCGAGGTGAAGTTTGGTTCAGAGCCGAGTTCAGGCGGAAGCGATTCCTGGGTCCAGCTACGGCCATAGGCGAGCAGCAGGCCCTGCTGTCCGACCGCGTAGCCTCGTTCGGGTTCCTGCGGATCGAACGCTATGCCGGTGAAGTTCCCGCGGATCAGGTTCGGTGGCGATCCGGGGTCCGCTTCCCAAAGGTCGGTCCCGGCGCGCCAGATCCACATCGCGCCTTCGTCGCCGACGGCGTAGGCCAAGCCCGGGACGGGCCAGGCAACCGCACGCAAGTTCGGGGTCGCCCTGCTGCCCGAACCGGTCAGTAGCGGTTCGGGCTGCCAACCGACCCCGGGGAAGTATTTCGCGACCTGCCCCTCCTCGCCAACGGCCAGCGCCTGGGAGTTGATTTCGCCAACGGGCGCCCCCGGCTGCGAGGTGATCGCGGTCAATGGATGCCGGAAGGGCACGGGCCAAGACGCCAAGGCCGAGGGCACCGGTTCGCGCGTCAATCGATACGACGGGCCGAGCCAGCCTTCATCCGTGCTGCTCAAAGCCGCGCCGGCGACGCTCCCGCCGTTGCCTGCCAACGGGACCTGCGTGAAGGAGCCGTTTTCGAAGATCAGCATGGCTCCCTTACCGACACCGGTGATCGCGCGGGTCCCAAAGTCACCAGGTTTGCCGGTTCCAGGCCAGGCGAAGCTGCGGCCCTGTCCGCGCGGGAGGTCGGAAGGGAGTTCGCCGGTGCAAAGCGCGGCGGTTACTTCAGCCGCCGTCGTCGACGGAAGATTGCACCAGGCACCAGTCACCTGGCCGACGAGCGAATCACCCGCTCCGATGTCGAAATAGATCGTCGCGTCGGAGGGAGGGGCTTCCTTCGTGCCGAACCTGATCGCTGCGTTCACCCAGACACCGTTCGAGGTGACCGTCAATGGCTGCCCGTTTTCCTTGGCATTGATCAGCACTTTCGTCGTGCCGATCGTTGATTCTTCCGGCCCGTAATGAAGGCTGAGCTGGCCGGTGAAGTCCTGCGGGTGCCATTCATCGCCTTCGCGACGGAAGAGGACAATGCTTTTGCGAGCGCCTTTTTCCCCAAAGCCCGTTTTGGGAAACGCCCCAAGCAACCAAGCGTTGCCAGTGCTACTAGCGTCCAGGCCGAGTAGCCTGGATGCGCCGGGAAGCGGTTTACAGGGCGCGGGGGCCGCTTCACTGCAAATTTTTTCCCGCGACCATCTCGACCCGTCGTAGTGAAGAATCGCTTTCGGCGAACTCGTAGACGGAGCAATGAACACCCCCGTCTTCCCCGTGGGTTCTTCCACCGCCACGGGGCTGAGCTGAGACTTCAATGGCCCGCTGGGGGCTTCGAACAGCTCTTCGGTGCCTTCGAGCCCTTCTTCGACTTTGCCTTCTTCGGCTTTGCCTTCTTCGGCTTTGCCTTCTTCGGCTTTGCCTTCTTCGGCTTTGCCTTCTTCGGCTTTCGGCGGTACGACGATACGGAATTGGCCCGCGGGATCTCGCACCAAGAGGCCCTGTGTTTTTTCAGGCCCGAATACCACGAAGGCGGCGACGCCTCCCGCGGGGTCGGTGCGGCCGGCCAATGCCCCTTCTGGGATTTCGATGCCGGACACATAGGTGCCTTCTTCATCGACTGGTTCGGCCATCGGTTCCCAGCCGCCTTCATCGGTGTAACGAAGCATGTCCTCTTCGCCCTTTGAGGTCTCCCCTACACCCCAGACCTCGCCGCCTGCCTCCTCAGGTGACGCCCCGAATAGCTGACGCACACCGCCGGCCGAAGCCGAGACAATTGGTTCCGCGACCAAGGCCCCTCCGCCTTGCGCCGACACGCTCCCCGGACGGGTCGCGGCGACCGCGAAGCCAAGCATTCCCAAGAAGATGAATAGGACGACCGATCGGCGGCGGCCGATCGTCCGCGGACCTCGAGCGCGGTTCATTTCTTCGTTCGCTTGACGATGGGGTGCGCCTGGAAATCAAGGCCGGTCGGCCAACGTTTGGGGTCGAGCCGCAGACGAAGGGTGTGCCGTCCCTTGCCGAGCGTCAGCAGCTTCGTCTTGGCGACCACGACCTTGTGGAACTTTGCGCTCAACTGGACGTGAGCCTTCGCGGTCAGCGTGAAGGTCAACTGCAGAACCGTTTCCTGGATCAGCTTCCTCTTGACCTTCACCACGAGTCGCCTGTGCTTTTTCGGCCGTGGGAATCTTCCACCGGGCGGTTCGGCAGCCCGGCCGCTTTCCACTTCGCCTGAGTTGTCTTCTGGGACTCCGCCGGGCACGCCTCGACGGCTGCTCGGATCCTGCGGTCGCGTCGAGATCAGGAGGTGCATCAGCGGGTCGGTGTTCACCCCTTCCGCCGGGGGCCCGCCGAGATGGAACAGCCAGCCCTTACTCGTTGCCGCCCAGCACTGACCGGCCGCTGGACAGACGATTTCCTTGACCGCGCCCTTCGGATCAAGTTCTTCGGCCTGTCCCGGCACCGGGAGCGTCGGCCCGAGGTCGCCGTCTGCGGTCACCCGCCTGACTTCGCCACCGATGATTCCACCCCCGAGCCACGCGGCTTCCGTCCCAGGTTCAGCCCCGATCGCGCGGATTACGTTGCCGCTTCTTTCGAACACCGGCTCTTCCACGTCGACAGATTCGAAACCAACCGATCCCAGACGCAGGACCGAGCCACTCGAATTTCCGGCCCATAGCTGCTGCTGCCGGGGTTCGGAGGAGAGGACGAACGGACCGGCAGCCGCCGCGGGCGCTTCGATCGGGGCGAAGCGGTGCGGGTTTTCCAGCGAGACTTCGCGCAGGAACGGGGCTTCGCTCGCGCTCTCGATCACCCGACCCTGAGCGAGAGCGAGACTTTCTACGTTCCCTGGCATCGGGGTGACTTCCGGTTCCACGGATATCAGCGAGGGCACGGCCGTCAGCGAAGAGCCATCCCAATGGAGGTGGAACGGATCGCCGTTACGAGCGGCCGGCGTCGACCAACCCGCGAACCAGCAATCGGCCGGCCCCGAGCAGGCCGCGCCTTCCATCCGCCCAAAGGCTTCGGCCGAGGTGGCGGGCTCAGCATAGGACATCACCACTTTTCCGCTGGCGAAATGACAGAGCGTCCTGCCGATTTCTTCGCTCGTCCTACCTTCATTTTCTTGCGGTTCGGCATAGTCGCTGATGGTCCAGAATTCATCGGGGCCGGAGATCGCGATCCCGGCGCCTCCGGTCCCTCCTTCTTTTTCTCCGCCGCCGCAGACGGTCGAGTAGAGGTACCACCCGCTTCCGTCGTAGGCATAGACACCCGCGGGCATCCCACCATTGCCGCTGGTGATAAGAACACCCTTGTTTGGCGACCAAAACGCCATGCCGCCGATGTCCCCGATCGAAGTCGGGACGCCTATGCCTGGTGACACCGGCTGCTCGGCGCGCCATTCCGGTTCAGCGGCCGTGGCGGTGGCGGTGATGCAGAGAACACCGATGCCGAGCACCAGCAGAGCCCTTCCGATGCGAGCGATCATTCGGTCCCTTTGCGATGAGAGGTGCCGTGCTTGCGCTTTCGGTGAACGAGGAAGCGGCTCTCGAGGTCCGCGTGGAGGGGCTGGCCGCCTTTGCCCGTGAACCCCACCCTCACCTGACTCACAAGGCCGCCAGGCCGATGGGCCAGCGACCGCCGGCCACGGCCGAGCTTCAAGTTGACGACTACGGTGCCGGTTACCGGCGACCGCCGGCGACCGGAGGCGACCTGTCGGACCTTCAGCCGAGTACCGAGCCTGGCCTTCGCGACCGCACGGAGCGTCCCCGCACCCGGGACATGAGCCACGATTCGGACTCTGCCGTCAGGCCTCGAGTAAGCGTTCACCGTCATCCTCCATTCGGACGGAACAATCGACTGCCGAGGAGCGGACGACACGGTGCTCGTCCCCACGGCGGCCGGTGGCGGCGATTCGGCCAAGAACACGTCGCTCGCTTCGTTGCCATCCCCGACAACGAGGTTTTCGGCTTCTGACGCAAAGGCGACATACTGGCCGTCGGCGTTCAGGGACGGGGAGGCCGCCCCCCTTTCAAGCGCCGGCCCCGAGTCGCCTTCGATCACCGATACGTCATTCCCGCTCCCGGGGGTGACACGTTCCAGAGTGTTGTTGGACATATCCAGTACGTACAACTCGGGGAGCAAGCTTGGCGCTGATGGCAGTTCCGTAAGCAGGGAGACCGATGACCCTGGGAAGCGTTGCCGAGTGGTGGAAAACGCCACATGGTCCCCATCCGCCGAGATCCCGCATTCGAATATTTCTCCGGTAAAGGCGGAATATTCACCGTGTTCCCCGCCTCCAATAATGGCTTCGATACCACTCGTGCTCTGCGGGACCGGATTCGTCCACTGAGTCACCTGATGCACCGCCTGCCGCCGATCTAGGCCTTCTTGCATGTCGACGACGAACAGGTCGTATTGTTCATCAGGGTCGCCGACGAGGGCCACTATGTCGCCGGTCGCGTCGAGCTGCGGCAGCCTTAAACCCCACCCGGTGCCGAAGTTGACCGTGGTGGAAGGTCGAAGTGGTCGTCCGAACGCGACCCTCGGGTAGGGCCCTTGGCATTGCGCTTCATCGGTGTTTCCAGCCACCGAGCATCCTGGGGCCAGCGGGTCGCCGCCACCGACAATACGGCGCGTAGGCGGATGCTCATCGAACAGGCTTGGCACCCTTCTCCAGAGCGGCTCGTGATATTTGGTGTCTTGTTCCTGACCAGCTGATGCTTCGATCTTCCGAATCGCGCCTTCCTCGTCCGTGAGCAGCGGCACCTGTTCCGGCAGGCGTTCGCCGACCCAGGCGACGGTCGATCCGTCGGCGCTGATGGCGGCGCCTGCCCTTTGGTAGGCGCCGCCTCCGACAACCGGCTCTTCTTCCATCGACCCGGTGTTCTGATTTCGCCTCGCGCTGATGAGAATCGTTTCATTCGCGGCGACATCCCGCACGTACACATTGCCTTCGTTGACGAAGGCGACCAGCTGCCCGTCGGCGCTCAATGCGTCACGGCCGGCCGCAATCGAGCCCCCTTCCAGAGGAGTCGTTCCGTCGCGCGTAGACGCGAGCGTGTACGTCGGTGGCACCGTCGCCATATCGGCGATGTAGACCTGCTTCCTGCCTTCGGTGGCGATGACTTCCGAATTTCCTTCACCGCCGATGACGGAGAGCGAAGCGGAACTGACGAAGGCAATGTAGACACCGTCAGCGGAGATCGAAGGGGCGGTGGCGTACGGTTCGGATCTACAGGTCCAGCCTTCGGCCAGCCTCACCGCAACCGGCGTGATCTTGCCCGTTTCGACCTGCTCGCGGAAGATTCCTTCGCGCCCTCCGATCTCCCCACAGAAGGCGACATAGTTGCCATCGGCCGAGATCGCCGGTTCGGCAGCGTAGTCAGCCTGCTCCTTCGCGTTCTTCGACACCAGCTCGATCGGTCCATACGCGGCGGTCGCGGACTGGGGGATGCCGAGCACCAGGACGGCCAAGATCGCCGCGATCGCCGCCAGGCACCTGGGTCCTGTTGCGCCCACCATCAGTTCACCGCCACCCGAAATTGTTGGACGAGGCGATTGCCGACGCGGTCCGAAGCCCTCACTTTGACGAGATAGATCCCCGCGAGCGCGTAATGGTGGCTGACCGTCGCTCGACGCCGGGAACTGGTTCCGTCGCCGAACGACATCCTGATCGTTGCGCCCTTCAACCCGGACTGTGCATCTTTGAGACGTAGCGTCAGGTCGCCGGACTTGGCTCGCAGGCGCGTACCGAGGGACGGCGGCTGACTGTCGACCCGCAGTTTCATCGGCCGACTCGCGAGGTCGCTTCCAAGCTGGTCGGTCGCTACGACCTGGACACGATTGAGTCCATTCTTCAACGCGGTCCTCGGCGGCGTCATCTGCCTGCGGGTCAAACCGGACCTCACCGCTCGTCCGTCGATCAGCAGGCTGTAGGTCAAGCCGCCCACCCCACTCGGCGCGGCACCCCAGCGGACCTGAGCCCGCCCGGGTCGGACCCACCCCGCGGGCACCTGTACGGGGAAGCGCGCCGGAGGTGACGACACTCGATCGGCGACGATCGCCAGACTCCCTCCTTCGCCCTGAGAGAAGGCGATGAGAGCGTCGCCGGATTCGACCCCATCGCCCACCAATTGCGAAACCGGGCCGCCTATCGGACTGAAAAAGGATCCGGTCTGCGTTTCACCGCCGGGAACTTCCTGTCGTACGGCCACCCCGGGCAGCCCTTCGGCGGTGGTCTCGTACGCGACGGTGCCTCCGCCTTCCTTGTCGACGAACGCGACGGTCGGACTGTCGATGTCTGCCGGCGGCCCGGACGCGACGGAGGGTCGCTCGAGATTACCGTTCTCTTCCAAACCGGCGATCCGCACGGCGGCCCCTGCCGTGTACGCGAGAAGCATCGATCCTTCGGTCCCTTCATTGTCCGCCACCGCGACCGCGGGCGGTCCCAGCGAAGACCCCGATCCGGCCGCTTCTATCTGGGTCGGTCCGGCGGGCTTGCCCCCGTCGGGTGAAGCGTTCGAGGCCAGGCTCGTGACGAAGATCTGCCCGCCCGAAGTCGAACCGCCGCCGATCCGGACCGCGACACGCGCCCGATCCAGGGAGCTGACCGCGACCGACAGAGCTTCGGCGTCTTCGGTGACCGGCTTTCCTTCCCAGGTTTCTGGGCTCGCGGCGAGCACCGGCCCGAGCGTCGTGCCGCTGATCCGACGCATCCAGACACGGGCAGCGCCGGTTTGGTCGGGCTCCTGCCAAGCGACCACGGCACGCCCGGTGGCGCCGATCGCCACCTTCGGGCCATTGGTCGCGGTGGGGGGACGCATCGAGACGGCCGGGTCGCGATTGATCGCCCCCAGCCGCGACCATCGATCGCCTTCCATTCGGGCAACCCGGATGTCGGCAAGAACGTCCCCAGGGCGCAACTGCACAGCGGATACTTTTTCGCTGAGGAGCGCGAAGGTTTTGGTGATGACGCGATAGGTGACGATCGCCTGCCCCGGGGTCGCTCCGGCCAAGGACGGATCCACGCCGCTTCCTTTCCCCACGTTCGGGTCGACGAGGAGCGGCCTACCGAATTCGGTGGCACCCTGTCCGAGGGTCGCCGAATAGAGACCGTCCCTGATTTCACCGCTGACAAGCGTCGCGACCTCGGTGACCCAGACGACCATCAGGCGACCGCCGGGTCCGGCCGCGATCGCTGGCTGAGAGGCCGGATAGGGCTGATTCGAATCAACCCGCACCGGTGGACCCCACTGCCCGGCGGTGTATCGCGAGGCGAAGATATGTGGGACCCCGGCAACCGATTTGGTGTAGACCAAGCCACCCGTGCCATCGGGGGCCATGGCCACGCCTCCGAGCGCGAGGATTTCGGTGCTGGGCCCGTCGATGGTCGTCGGCGGCAGAATCACTGCGTGCGCCGACTGCGCGCCGAACCAGAGCAAGGCGATGCAGGCCGCCCCCAGCACCAAGCCTCCCGCCGATCGCCGGCGACGTCCATAAGCGAACTCCTCCACCCGGATCCGCTATGCGACGAACTGACTTCGGTCTCTGAACACGCCGTCGATTCTTGCGTCTGCGGAGAACCGGATGTGAACATAATGAAAACTCGATGTTGACCCTTCGCGTAGAACGCGGAAGGGCCACCGCCGACTCTTCGACGATGGCCGCTGGGGTGATTCGCTTCTTTCAGAGTGCGCCGACGTCCGCTGCCGCCGCGCCATTTCGGAAGGCGCACGCCGTCGCCGAGTCTTGGCGACGGCGTGCCCATCCGTCAGCTGGGATCTTGCTTTCGCCCTCTACCGGTGATGATGGGTGGCCTTCTTCAAGACCACCTTCTTCGTCGTCGTCACCGGTCTCCCGCCAGTCGCGGGAGTAAAGGTGACCTTGACCGTCACCGTTACCTTGCCTTTTTTGTTCAGTGCCTTCAGCGCCTGGCCGGTGGGCTTGACGGTGATGCTGGCATTGCCAGCTTTGACCGCCACCGTGGCCCCCTTTACGCCAGCCCCCGAGAGAACGATCTTGCCCGCCCCTAGGTTGGCAAAAGCCAGACTGGCCGTGCCGTTTCCGGTGTTCGACTTGGCCTTCCCAGAAGCCAAGGCGCCTTCGGCCTTCTTGGCTTCTTCGGCCTTCTTCTGTTCTTCGGCCTTCTTCTGTTCTTCGGCCTTCTTCTGTTCTTCGGCCTTCTTCGCTTCTTCGGCCTTCTTCTGTTCTTCGGCCTTCTTCGCTTCTTCGGCCTTCTTCTGTTCTTCGGCCTTCTTCTGTTCTTCGGCCTTCTTCTGTTCTTCGGCCTTCTTCTGTTCTTCGGCCTTCTTCTGTTCTTCGGCCTTC
>Ga0164242_10004928_pt1 | contig 14903 bp, 12 predicted proteins | sample OricomgcompostMG_FD_108783 | JGI IMG/M metagenome (GOLD analysis project Ga0164242, IMG submission 108783) | Miracle-Growth compost microbial communities from Emeryville, California, USA - Original compost - Miracle growth compost (MG) ... | reverse complement strand
TGCCTCCGGCGTCGTCATCACGATGCGAGCTGCGGAAGCACCGCCGTGCCGAACAGCTCGAGCTGGGCCATCGCCTCGCGATGGGGGAGCCCGGGCCAGTGCGGCTTGAACATGAAGTGCGTCATACCGAGCTCATCGCGCAGGGCAGCCAGCCGATCTGCGCACTCGTCGGCTGAACCGAGGATGAACTGCGAGTCCACGTCGATGTCGTCGGGGGCACTGGCCGGGGCGGTGTTCTCCCCCGACAGCCCCCAGTTCTGGTAAGTGCGGTAGCGAAGGGCACTGCGGGCGCGCGCCTGCTCGCGCGCCTGTGCCCGCGTGGGCGCGATCAACAGCTCGCGACGCAGTGGGAAGGCGCCGTCGAGCGGTTGTCCCGTGGCGGCGCGTTCCTCCAGGAAGACCTTGCGCAGCACGGCCAGGGCGTCGTGCGACGGGAACGGAGGGGCATACCAGGCGTCGCCGACCCGGGCTGCGCGCCGGATCGCGGCCTCGGACTGCCCGCCAACCCAGATGGGTGGACGCGGTCGCTGGGCCGGTAACACTGCGGGACGCACACCCTCGACGGTCCAGAACCGGTCGTCGTAGTCGACCTGCTCGCCGGACCAGAGGGCCTTGATCAGCTCCAGGCCCTTCTCGAAACGGGCTACCTTGGTCTTGGAGTCGACTCCGAACGCCCGGAACTCACGCTCGGAGTAGCCGAGGCCGACACCGAAGACCGATTTGCCGTCGGTCACCACGTCGAGGGTGGCCAGCTGCTCGGCGACGTCCACCGGGTTCGCCATCGAGAGCAGCATGATTCCGGTGACCGCCGTCATCGACGGTGCCGAGGCGTGCAGATGGGTCAGGTAGGGCACCGGCTGGAAGTAGCGCAGCTCCGAGCCGAGGTAGTGCTGACCGCACACCATGGCGCTGAAGCCGAGCTGTTCGGCCGTCGAGACGAGTTCGCGATGCTCGGCCAGTTGCTGTTGATAGGGCGTGTCCGCGCCGTAGATCGGCGTCGGCAGCACCCCGAAGGACAGGCTCATGGCCGGGCTCCTGCGCCGGCGAGCCGCAGCACGGTCTTGTGCCGGTCCATGTCCTTCCAGCCCAGGGCGTCGTCGGCGATCAACAGGGCCTGGATGTTGGCCGACCCCTCACCGGTCTGCCAGAGTTTGGCGTAGTTCAAGTAGGTGCTGATCGGAAACTCGTCGCTGAACGCCGAGCCGCCGAAGATCTCGGCAGTAGCCTGCGCCGCGCGGTTGCAGACCTCGCCCGCGTAGTACTTCGCCAGCGAGCTCTCCCGGGTGGCGATGTCGCCGGCGTCATAGCGTAGCGCCGCCGCAGCGACGAGGCCGCGCGCCGCGGCCACCTCCGCGCTCATGTCCGCGATCTGCTTCTTGATCAGCTGGAAGCTGCCGATCTTCTCACCGAACGCCTCACGCTGGTCGGCGTAGGTGAGCGCGGCGTCGAGGCAGGCCTGCGCGAGGCCGACCGAGCGCGAAGCAACAGTCAGCCGCCCGAAGTCCATCGCCGTCATGGCGACGACAAATCCCTTCCCCTCACCGCCCAGCACGCTCGAGGCAGGCACGCGGACGTCGTCGAGTGTGATCGCGTTGGTGGGCATCAGGCTGCCCAGCACCCGGCACGGAACGCGGCGCACCTCGAATCCTGGAGTCGAGGTCGGCACCAGGAAGGCCGTCACGCCTCGGTGCGCCGCCGAGGGGTCGGTTTTGGCGTAGATGACGACCACATCGGCGACGTTCGCGTTCGTGATCCACATCTTCGCGCCGTTGATGACGTAGTCATCGCCGTCGCGCACCGCGCGGGTGCGCATGGCGCCAAGGAAGTCCGAGCCACCGTCAGGTTCGGTCATCCCGTTCGCACCGAGGAGTTCGCCGGAGAGCAGGCCGCCGACGTAGCGCTCGACCTGTTCCTCCGTCCCCCAGTTGGCGATCGTCAGCGGGACGGTGGCCGCCTGCAGGTTCATGCACGCCGACAGTGGCGGGTAGACCCAGGCGAGCTGTTCCGAGACCGCCGCCAGTGCTCGGAAGCCACTGTCGGTTCCACCCATCGTCTCCGGAAAACAGCAGCCGAAGAACCCCAACTGACCCATCTGACGGTAGAGATCGCGCGGGAACTCGCCCTTCTCCTCCAGCTCCCGGAACCGCGGCCGGACCTCCTTCAGACCCCAGTCGCGTACCAGTCCGCTGATCGCATCGACGGCTTCATCACCGGTCGGGGCGAGACGATTGGCGACCATCCTGCCGTCCTTTCCTCCGCTTAACGACGTTCCGTTTCTAGCATAATCGTAATCATGGTTAGTGTAAATCGGCCAGCCCCCCGGAGGCGCGCCGCGTCCCGCTCGGCCGCACGAATCGATCCGGAAGATGTGTAACAATCGTCGGACTGTTGAGAACCTGCTCGATCGATGCGAGACCGACGCGAAGGGCGTGTTGGCCATGACGACTGGCAATCGGCCGCAGAAGGCTGCCATGTTGATCGCGCAGCGCATCGTCCGCGATGCCCTGCGTGAACACCTGCAGCCCGGAGACCTCCTGCCCGCCGAGCGCCTGATGCTGGACCGCTACGAGATCGGTCGGGGAACACTGCGCGAGGCCCTACGCCTGCTCGAGTTCCAGGGCGTCATCATCCTCAAACCCGGCCCCAAGGGCGGCCCGGTGCTGCTGGATCCAGATCCCTCGCATCTGGCCAGCACGTTCGTACTGCTCATGCAGTTGAAGAACGCGCCGTTCCGGGCGATCGTCGAGGTCCGCTCCGCGATCGAACCGATGATCAGCAGCCTGGCCGCCACGCGAATGACCGACGAATCGCTGACCCAACTCGGCGACAGCATCAGCGACATGCGCGGAAACCTCAAGGACCAGGACGTCTTCTTCGAGTCCAACCGACGTTTTCATGACGTCATCGCGTGGTCCTCGGGCAATGCGCTGTTCGGCTACATCATCGACTCGCTGCTCGGGATCATGGATGGCACGGTCATCGGCATCGACTACCCCAACGCCCGCCGCAAGGCGATCCTGACGGCGCACACCGAGATCTACGAGGCGATCACCAGCCACGACCCAGCGGCCGCGAGCGAACGCATGGCCGCGCACCTCGACGCCTACGTGCGCTACGCCGAACGCAAGCACCCCGACGTCCTGGACCGCATCATCCCCTGGGATCGCGCGCTGGCGCTCTGAGCTCCAGCGCCGCAGCCACGATGTTCCGGGCCTCGCGGGCCCGGCGAGGGGCGTCGATCACCCGGGCGCACACCACGGCGGCGTCTTCGTCGCGTCCGTACCGCACCCCGCCGAGCGGCGCATCCCACTCCCGCACCGCCTCCGCATACCCGTACTCGGCGATCCGGTGCCGCCCGAGGTCGCTCCACCAGTACGGCACCTGCTCCCACGTCGGGGCGGGCTCGCCCAGAATGGCCCGCGCCGCGACCTCTGCAGTGCGCAGCGCAGTGTCCCAGTGCGGCGAGCGGACACGACCGAAATGCTGGTGCAGCGGCACGGCGAGATCACCGATGACGTAGACACCGCTGGCACGCATCGAGGCATCGACCACGACCGGGCCGGAACCCAGGAACTCGGCGCCCGGCGGCAGCAATGCCCGGCCGCCGACTGCGGCGATGACCAGATCGGCCGGCTGGGGCGACGCGCCGGCGACCTCCACCACCAGGGCCTCGCCGTGCCGCTGCATGCCGAGCACCGACACGCCGCCCGCAAAGCGAACCCTCGACTCCGTCAGCGCAGCACGCGCCACGCCTCGCAACTCGGCGTCGCGACCTGGTAGCGGCTCGTCGGCCAGCTCAAGCAGCGTGACCGTGTGCCCGCTCTGGCCCAGGGCCGCAGCCGTCTCGCAGCCGATCAGCCCGCCGCCGACGATCACCACCCGGGCCGAGAGGTCGGTGAGCAACGCGGCAGCCCGTTCGCACTCGTCCGGGCGCGCAGTAACCAGCGCGCTCTCGAGACCGGACAGTGACGGGGGCGAGTAGTCCAGGCCCGCGCCCACCACCAGCTCCGACCCCTCGAGCCGAGTGCCGTCCTCCAACGTGACCGCGCGCTCGTCGACTTCCACCGAGCAGGCGAGCGCGTCGACCGCACGGATACCCTCCGCGGCCAGCCGACCCGAGTCGGCGAGCACCCGCAAGCGACCGTCGACGAGGCTCTGCTTGCTGAGCGGGGGACGATCGACCACCGGCCCTGGCCCGACCAGTGTCACGGCCGCCCCGGCCACCGCCAGGGCGCGTGCACACGCATACCCGGCGACACCGTTGCCGACCACGATCACCACAGCGCCTCCTCGACAGCTCGCTATCTTCTATGCTAACCATATCTATCAATTGAAGACGGGAGACCTCGTGGATCTGACAGGTGGCAGCGCGCTCGTGACCGGCGCCGCTTCCGGCCTCGGCCGGGCGAGCGCCGAGGCCCTGGTTGCGCGGGGAGTACCAGTCGTCCTCGTCGACCTACCGAGCTCGCGAGGTGCTGCGGTCGCTGCCGACATGGGCGCCCACTTTGCGCCCGCGGACGTCACCGACCCGACCGCAGTCGAAGCAGCCATGGAGCGCGCGGAGGAACTCGCCCCGCTGCGGGCGCTCGTGCACTGTGCAGGCCGCGGCGCCACTGTCCGGGTGGTCGACCGCGACGGATCCCCCGGCTCGCTCGACACCTACCGGTCGATCATCGACGTGAACCTGATCGGCACCTTCAACGTGCTCCGCCTGGCCGCCGCCCGCATGGTGCGCAATGAGCCGGTTGAAGGCGAACGCGGGGTCTGCGTGCTGACCGCATCGGTGGCGGCCTGGGAGGGTCAGATCGGGCAGATCCCCTATGCTTCAGCCAAGGCTGGTGTCGTGGGGATGACCCTGGTGGCCGCTCGCGACCTGGCTCGCAGCCTCGTCCGGGTCACGACGATCGCCCCGGGCATCTTCGACACGCCGATCCTGGATCGGCTGTCCGGCGAGATCAAGGACGGCCTGGGGCGCTCGGTGCCGCACCCCGCGCGGCTCGGGCGCGCCGATGAGTACGCGGCCCTGGCCCTGCACATCATCGACAACGCGATGCTGAACGGCGAGACGATCCGTCTCGACGGTGCGGTGCGCATGCAAGCTCGATGAGTGACCTGTTCGATCTGCGCGACCGGGTCGCGATCATCACCGGGGGGAGCCGCGGGCTGGGGCTACAGATCGCGCTCGGCTTGGCCCGCGCCGGAGCCGACGTGGTGGTGGCCAGCCGTGACCTCGACTCGTGCCGCGCAGCGGCGGAGCGGATCGAGGCGCAGACCGGGCGCCACGCGCTGGCCCAGGCCGCGCACGTCGGGCGGTGGGAAGATCTCGACGAGCTCGCCGATGCCGCCTACCGATACTTCGGGCACGTCGATGTCCTCGTCAACAACGCCGGGATGTCGCCGCTCTACGACCGGGTCACCGACGTCACCGAGGCGCTGATGGACAAGGTGCTCGCCGTCAACCTCAAGGGGCCGTTCCGCCTCAGCGCACTGGTGGGCACGCGAATGGCGGCAGACGACGGTGGGTCGATCATCAACATCTCCAGCATGGGCGCCGTGCGGCCGCGGCCCGACATCTTGCCCTACGCCGCGGCCAAGGCCGGGCTGAACGCGCTGACCATCGGTCTGGCGCACACCTTCGGCCCGACCGTTCGCTGCAACGCGATCATGGCCGGGACGTTCCTGACCGACGTCTCGAAGTCGTGGGACCCCGAGGCGTTTGCGCAACGGGCCACGAGCTTCGCCCTCCGGCGTGGCGGCGCGCCCGAGGAGATCGTCGGCACCGCGCTGTACCTCGCCTCGTCCGCATCGTCCTACACCACCGGAGCCGTGATCGCGGTGGACGGTGGCCAACGCTGAGCAACGGGAGACCGCTGTGAACCCCCTCTTCGACCTCGCCGGCCACACCGCCGTCGTGACCGGCGGAAGCCGCGGAATCGGCTTGATGATCGCCCGTGGGCTCCTCGACGCTGGCGCACGCGTCGTCATCAGCTCGCGGGACGCCGCCGCCTGCGACGCGGCTCGCACGGAACTGGCGCCGCACGGTGACGCGCTGGCGGTGCCGGCGGACGTCTCCACCGAAACGGGGTGCGTGGCGCTGGCGGAACGGGTCGTCGCGGCTGCCGGGCCGGTGCACGTGCTCGTCAACAACGCCGGCGCCACCTGGGGTGCGCCCTTCGACAGCTTCCCCGCCAGCGCCTGGGACAAGGTACTCGACCTGAACCTGAAGTCACCGTTCTTCCTGACCCGGGCTCTGCTGCCGTCCTTGCGCGCGACGGCCACCGCCGATGACCCGTCGCGGGTCATCAACGTCGGTTCGATCGACGGGCTACGTGTCACGGATATGCCGACCTACAGCTACTCGGCCAGCAAGGCGGCACTGCATCAGATGACCCGCGTCCTCGCCCACGAGTTCGGTCCGCAGCACATCACAGTGAACGCCATCGCACCGGGCCCGTTCGAGTCCAAGATGATGGCCCGAACACTGCAGACCCGGCTCGACGACTTCATCGAGGCCTCGCCACTGGGCCGGATCGGGCGCGCGGACGATATGGCCGGGGTTGCGGTGTTCCTCGCCGCCCGTGCCGGCAGCTACGTCACCGGCACCATCCTCCCAGTGGACGGCGGGATCTACACCACCGGCTGATCAACCTCGTGGATCAACCTCGTGCTGGTAGTAACACGTTGAGTGGCGTCGTCTTGTTTGCGTTGTCATAGACGCCACGGGCCGCGGCCACGTCAACCGCGGGGGCGTCGGGATCGGGCGTTACCCCGGCCTCCATCAGCAGCCGTAGCAAGTACATCAGACTGCCGTCGAGCCCCTCAGCGCCCATCACGATCGGCATGCCGAAGCACATGTGCGGTCCGGCACCGAAGGCGAGGCCGTGCGCGGGCTTCCCGCGACCCACCGTGCGATCCGGGTCGAACCGTGCCGCATCGGGTCCGTACGCCGATGTATCGACGGACGCCGGCCCGTTCCGGATCACCGCCAGGGCGCCTGCCGGCAGGTCCACGCCACTCGGCAGGTGCACGTCCTGCTCGACCCGGCGCACGAAGCCCGGAGTGACAGGGTGCAGCCGCAGGGCCTCACGCGCAGCGCCGAGCAAGAACTGCTCGTCGGTGCGGCGTTCCTGAGCCTCCGGGTGCTCGGCGAAGTAGACGAACAACTCACGCAGCGTCCACACCAGACTGTTCGCAGTCGTGTGCACCCCTGCCCCGAGCAAGAAGACCGCCTCGCGCTTCGCGAGCGCGTCGTCGCCCCAGGCCGACTCACGGCCCAAGGCGACCAGGGTTAGCAGATCCTGCGGCAGCTCGGACTCGGCCAGAGCCCCGGACTCCACCCGCGCCACGAGCTCGCGGCGGCGGGCCAGTGCGGGGTCGTAGAAGCGACGCACCATCTCATCGCGCGCGGCCAGGCTCGCCTGCTGCACGGCGCCGTCGACCTGGTACGGCTCGAAGGCGTTGGCCAAGACACCCTGGTAGCCCAGGATGAACGTCTCTACCAGCGCGAACAGCTCGTCAGCGCCCTCAGGAGTGATTGCCTCGTCGAAGCCGACGAGCGCAGCCGCAAGCTGCTGGTTGACCCGCCGACCCCAGGAGCGGACCTCCATGCGCACCATCCCGTCGTGGCCAGGATGCTTGAGCGCCTCAGCGATCGCCGCGTCGGCCGTCGGGAACAGGTGGTGATCGCGGAAGTACTTGTGGCCGCCGCGCGAGAGCAGTTGTCCCATCGCCCGGCGACGCTGCTTGTGTTCGTCGCCGTCCAGGCGCACCACCGTGCCGGCACGCACCTCCTCGTCACCCGGACCCGCAGTACGGGTGGTCAGGTGCGGACAGCGCCACGCCTCGTTCGCGTCGGCGTAGCTCTCGACATCGATTACGGCGGTGTGCTCGACGGCCATGCGCGCTCCTCCACAGACGGACTACTGCCCCTATGATAAACATCAATTGGCCAAAGATAGAGAGTCAGTTCGCCAATACTCCCGCCAGTATCGAAGGGCACACCGTGAACGTTCAGGACGGCTCCGCATTTCAGGTACCGGTCGAACTCGAACCCGGGCCGCTTGCCTGCGTCGGCGGGCGGGTCTTCGCCCCCGATCCGGAGGCTGCGGCGGCGCTGCCGGATCCCATCTGGGTGGTGGCGATGCCCGGCGGCGCGGCCAGCTGGCGGTACTTCGACATGCGCGTGCCCGGCTACCCGGACGATGCCTACAGTTACGCTGCCTTCATGGCCGCGCGTGGCGTCGGCACCGTCGCCATCGACACCCTCGGCATCGGCGAGAGCGAGTTTCCGTACGACGTCGCACACTTGACGCTCGAGGCGATCGCCGCCGCGAATGATCAGGCGGGGCGGCACGTGCGGGAAGCGGTGCAGCGCGGCACCCTGGTTCCCGGCCTGGCACCAGCGCCCACGCCGTTCGTGGTCGGGCTGGGCCACTCCGGCGGCTCAGGAGCGACGATCGTCCAGCAGTCCCTGCACGCCACCTACGACGCGGTTGCGCTGTTCGGCATGCCGGCCGACGACTTCCGGATGTACGGCGACGGCAAGACCACTGCCCACGACGTGATGCGGCCGAACGAACGCGGACTGCTTGTCATGGACGAACGGCCAGTCGCCTCTCGGCTGGCCGGCTTCTATCCCGATACGCCGGCGGAGGTGGCCGAGGCCTTCCTCGGCATGCTGCCGGTGCCGCCGAGCATGACCGCCTTCACCCGCAACGGCACGCTCGCACAGCACGCGAAGGCCATCGATTGCCCGGTGCTCATCGGCTTCGGCGAGCAGGATCTCGCCGGCAGCCCACTGCTCGAGGCCGGCCGTTACGCCAACGCGGCCGACTCGACCGTCTACGTGCAGCCGCGGGCGCGGCACAACCACTTCGCCGCCTCGACCCGCGTCGAAGTGTGGACGACCATCTACAACTGGGCGTGGAGCCGCGCGAAGTACCGTGGCTGACGGTCTCGCACCGCGCGTTCAGAGGTAAACGTCGCGCAGCGCCGGGCCGATCTCGTCTGCGGGACCGCTGCCGACGATCGCCCCACGGCGTAGCAGATACACCCGGTCGGCGTAGCGAAGCGCCTGTTGGACGTGCTGTTCGACGATCAACACCCCGATGCCGTCCTCGCGGGCGGCCACGCGTGCCGCCTCGAGTAACCGCTGCACGATGATCGGGGCCAGCCCGAGCGACAGCTCGTCGGCCAGCAGCACGCTCGGGCGTCGCGCAAGGGCTCGCCCCAGGGTCAGCATCTGCTGCTCGCCTCCGGACAGCTGACCGCCCTTGCGCCGCAGTAGACGGCGCAATTCGGGAAAGAGCTCGGTCGCGGCCTGCACATCCGCCCGCCCCACGCGCAAGTTCTCGACGGCCGTCAGCTGGGAGAAGACCGAACGCTCCTCAGTCACGTAGGCCATCCCGCGACGCGCACGGACGTGCGGCGCGGAGGTGGTCACCGTTCCGTCAACCCGGACCTCACCGGCCAGCGCCTTGAGGTGACCGGCAAGTGCCTTCAGTGTCGTTGTCTTTCCCGCGCCGTTGGGGCCGAGCAGGGCGACCACCTCGCCAGGCCCGACCTGCAGGTCGATCTCGCGGATCACCGGATGCTGGTGGTAACCAGCCGAGAGATTCACCGCGGCAAGTCGAGGCGCGACGGTCGACGACACCTCCGGTGACTCGTCCACCGGTAGCCCGGTCACCGGGATCCCGCCGGACCGGTCAGCTCGACCGCGCCATCGATCCGGGCACCTGCGTCCGACGGATCGTCGGGCCGGCCGAGGTAGGCAGTGATCACCGCCGGGTCGACTCGCACCGCGTCGGGCGTGCCGCTGGCTATCACCTGCCCGAACTCGAGCACCACCACCTTGTCACAGATGTTCATGACGAGGTCGACGTCGTGCTCCACCAGCACGATACCGATCCCCCATGTGCGTGCCAGGCGGGTCAGCAGTGTGCCCAGTTCGCCGGACTCCGCACTGCTCAGCCCGGCCGCCGGCTCGTCCAGCATCAGGATGCTCGGGGTCAGCGCCACCGCCCGGCCGATACCCACCAGCCGCCGACGCCCGTAGGACAGGTCGCCCGGCTTTCGTTCGAGGTCGGGCGCCAATCGGAACTCCTCGATTGCCGCGAGGGCCGCGTCGCCCAGTTGCCGCCGGGCCGGCCAGAACAGCGACCGGACGTCGTCGAGCCAGCTGTGGCTGACACTCTCGGACGCCACCCGCAGGTTCTCCAAGACGCTAACGTCCTCGAACAGTTCGAGCGACTGCCAGGACCGCGCTATCCCCGACGTCACCCGGCGGGCCGCCGAGGCGCGGCGCAGATCATGTCCGCCCAGACTGAGCTCGGAGCTCTCACTGCCGACGAAGCCCGTGACCGCGTCGATGAAGGTGGTCTTACCGGCTCCGTTCGGACCGATCAATCCGACAACCTCGCCGGGCGCAACGTCGAGGTCCACGCCGTCTACCGCAGTCACCGCACCGAAGGTGACGCGAAGCCCGCGCACACGCAGCGCCTTCGACGCGACCCGGGCAACGGGACCGGCGAAGTCAGGCTCCCGCCCGGGTTCGACGACCGGAGCTGCGGCGGCCACGGCCCGCAGCCGGCTGGGCAGCCGCAGTCGGCCGAACACTCGGATGCCCTCTGCCGCCACGCCGTCCGGGTTGAGCATCAACGTGAGGATCAGTGCGAGGCCGCCGATCAGCGCAAGGTAGTCGTCGATGCCGGACAACACGCTGTTCAGCAGCGTGGCGATGCCGCCCGCCGTGAGGATCGCCCCGAGTATCGGCCCGGAGAGGTAGCCCATGCCACCTATCACCGCGTAACCGGCGACCAGGATCGACGCGAGCGGGGTGAACTCGGTGTTGTAGACGATGGACGAGTCCTGGAAGGCGATGAGGATCCCGCCCAGCGCGGCGATGGCGCTCGCCGTCATGAAGGCGTACAGCTTGGCCTGCAGCACCGACAGGCCCAACGAGGCTGCGGCACGCTCGTTCTCCCGGATGGCGATCAGTCTGCGGCCGGTGGCGCTACGGCGAACGTTGGCCACGACGAGCGTGGCCAGCAGAAACGCGACCAGCACGACAACCCCGTATCGGCGTGGGTGATTCAGCGGGTCGATGTCGTAGCCGAACAGGTGGGTCAGACCGACGTTCGTGCCCCCGAAACCGCCGGTGTAGTCGACGTTGGAGAACAGCAGCGACCCGACGGCCACTCCGAGGCCGAGGGTGATCACCGCCAACGTGATTCCCCGAGTACGCAGCGCAGGCAGGCCGAACACCGCCCCCACCGGCAACGCGACGACGAGCGCCGCGAGCGCCGCGAGCCAGAAAGGCCAGCCTTCGGCCGACACCAGGCGCCCGGCGACGAACGCACCGATACCGGCGAGGGCATACTGCGCCAGAGACAGCTGGCCGGCGTAACCGGTGAGCAACACGATCGAGAGCAACACCACGCCGACGCCGAGCGACACCGTCACCGCCTGCACCACCGTGGTGCTGAAAACGAGCATGATGAGCAATACCGAGACGACAGCTATCGCGGCAAACGGAATCGCCCGGATCCGGCCGGAGCCGACCGCAGGCAGTCGCTGACTGACGTAGGCACGCACCGGCAGCCCCCGACCGGTGACGACCAGCACCACGATGATCACCAGGAACGGGAACGCATCGGATGCGCCGGTCTGGTGCACGTAACGCACGATCAACGACTGGCAGACGCCGATCAGCGTTGAACCAGCCAGAGCGCCGAGGAACGAGTCGAAGCGCCCTAGTAGCGCGGCCGCCAGCGCAGGCACCACCAGTAGCACGAGGTTCGGGATGACCAAGCCCGTCTGCGGCAGGATCAGTGCACCGGCCAGCGCCGCCAGACCGCCACCGATGGCCCAGTTCACAGTCGCGAGCAGGTTCGGAGACCAGCCCAGGTTGGCAACCGCGAGCTCGTTCTCGGCACCGGCCCGTGTGGCCAGCGCGAACCGGACGCGGGACTGCAGCAGTGCGAGTCCGATCACCACGACCACCGCGATACCGAACAGGATCACCCGATCGGACTGGACGTTGATGCTGCCCGCGTGCCACACGTGCTGCGGCAGGTACGGGGTCTCGAAGACGACCGCCGAGCTGTAGTGCAGGGTCGCCGCCGCCTGCACCGCAACGAGCACGCCGAGTGTGGCGATCACCCTGGTCACCGGCGCGGCCGAGCGCAGACGGAGCATGATCGGGTTCTGCACGACGATGCCCAGCACGATGCCGGCGAGCACAGCGAGCACGACCGCGAGCGCCACTGGCACGCCCCGCGCCCGGGTTTCGTGGAACACGATCGCACCCACCAGCGCGAATGCGCCGTGCGCGAAGTTGACGACTCCGGAACCGCGATAGATCAGGACGATGCCGCAGGACAGCAGCGAGTACGCCGCAGCCAGGCCGAGCCCGAGCACGATGAACTGAATGAACTCGGCCACGACGTACTCCCCTATGCCCCGGTCACAAACCTGGCGCCGAGACCGCGCCGTCGATGAAGTCCTGGGCAGTCACGGCCTTGGGCGTCAGCTGAGTGACCTTGCCGCCCTGGAAACGGTCGATGAAGTAATACGGATTGGAGACCCGTGCCAGACCCTTCGGGCCGGCCTTGTCCGGGGTCCACGGCGGAATGACCCCACCGAGCTCGAGGTCCTTCGCCGACTTGAGCGCGGTCATCAACGCGCTGGATGTGAAGGTCTTGAGGGCGCCGGTCTTGGCGAGCACCTCGATCGCCTGCACCGCGAGCCAGCTCTGGATCCCGGTGCTCGCAGGATGCGCCTCAGCGTTCTTCGCATCCGAATCGCCGGTCGCCGCGCGAGTGCTCAACTCGGACAGATAGCGCTTGACCCACGGGTTGTCCGAGGTCGAGGTGAGCACCGGGAACGGGCTCGCGTACTCGAACTTCGCCTCCGAGCCAAGAGCCTTGACGATGTCCTCTTGCGGTTCGGACGCCCACTCGTAGGTGGTCGAGGCCCCGCCGGCCCGCGCTGCCTGGATGAACTGCGCCGTCTGAGTAGCCCCGACGACCAGCATCGCGGCCTTGGCCTTGTCCAACTTCGATGCGGCGACGATCGGGGAGAAGTCCGCTGCGTTCGGCGGGACGTTGACGGTGGCCACAAAAGCCTTGCCCCCGGCGGTCGCCGTCTGATTGAGCCCCTGGGACAGGATCTTGCCCGAAGGCACGTCGGACACCAGCACGGTGGTGGGGATCGCCGCCTTGCCGTCGCGCGCGGCCATCACGGAGTAGCCGCTCGCGGCGCCGCCGCTGAACAGGAACATGTTGGGGCTGTTGAACTCGATCGAACTCTGGGCATCATCGCCGATCCAGGCGATTCCGGCCTTGGCGAGGATCGGCGGGATGACCGTCGGGTTAAGTACCCCGCCGCCCACGACGGCGAGGACCTTGTCGGTCACCATCTGGCGTGCACAGGTCGACGTCTGGTTCGGGTCGCCCTTGTCGTTGCAGTAATCGAGCTCGACTTTGTGCCCCGCCAGACCGCCCCGGGCGTTGAGCGCGTCAACGGCGGCATGTGCGCTCGCGACTGACTCATTGAGGTTGAAGACGGCCGTGCCCTCCGGCGCGATGATGCCGATCTTCAGCGTGCTACCAGTGGGGGCGGCGCCCGCCGGCGCCGTCCCGGACGACGACGCGGAGCCCGACCCGCCGGAGCTGCTGCACGCAGCCATTCCGGCGAGGACGAGGCCGACGCCTGCCGCCAGGGCCACGCCGCGCGGGCCCCGCCGTCGGCTCGTCAAGGCCTTGCGCCGACGGCGGTAATGGGGCGTCTCTCGGTCCAACACAGGTGGCTCCAGGGGCTCGGGTGGCACGTTCACCGACGACAGGCGGTGAGATCAATTACTAGTAATGATATGCCTGGATACTAAGGAGCGACCCGAGCGCTGTCAATGACTCGGCTGCGGTTCGGGCACCCTCACCCCGCCGTCCTCGGCATGGACGACCGACTGCCGGGCGCTGGGTCACGCGCCGTCGGACTTGCCCACGGCGGCGCGCGAACGCACCCAGTTCGAGATCACCGCCATGAACTCCAGTCGGGCCGGCGCTGGCGAGGCCCATACGTGGTGGTAACAGCCGGACTGCACGTATGACGTAGTGTCCTCCGAACCGAATCGGTTCTGCTCACGCAGTGGGCTGCCCGCGAGGTCGACCTCGCCGAACCCGGAGAACACCGGGCAGGTGATGCGCTCGGCGTAGACCGACAGCGTGCCGTTCTTCATGTTGAGCAGATGGCTCGCCGGGAACGGCTTTCCCGGTGGGAAGGCATCGCGAACATCCTGCGGGGTGTCGGGCGTGAACGCGCCGTTCACCGACTGCGACGGGCGCTCCGGGATGTAGATCATCCCTGACTCGTTGTAACGGATCGCGGAGTCCAGCGCTTTCTGTCCGGCGTTTGGGTACTTGAAGTCGTCCGCCGGCATGCTGAGCACCACGATGCCGTCGAAGCTGGCATGGTCGGCCTGCTGCACCATCACGACGCCGCCGCCGCCCGAGTGCCCCAACCCGGCGAAGAACAGCCCGGCCTGCGGTGGCAGACCCTCGACGAGGGTGCCGGCCTGCAGACCATTGCGCACAGCGTCCGACGCCTCGGCATGACCCCGCCCGATGACAGTGAGGGTGAGTTGGCTGCCATCGAAGGGATACACGCTCTCCCCGCAACCGAGAGCATCGATCGTGACCGTCCCGATGCCCCGCCCGCTCATGAAGGCAGCGAAGCTGTACTGCTCGTCCTCGTGGCCTGGGATGACCTTGTCGAAGTAGGTCCAGTCCTCGCCTGCGCCGTGGACGGTGAAGATCCAGACAGGCGAGTCGAGTGCGGCCGCAGCGGTGGGATCGGGGGCATAAACGTGCGCGACAACTGTCGCGCCGGTGCCGACCGATTCGACC
>Ga0164242_10004927_pt1 | contig 14904 bp, 7 predicted proteins | sample OricomgcompostMG_FD_108783 | JGI IMG/M metagenome (GOLD analysis project Ga0164242, IMG submission 108783) | Miracle-Growth compost microbial communities from Emeryville, California, USA - Original compost - Miracle growth compost (MG) ... | reverse complement strand
TCCTCTTCCAAGAACAAGGTTACAGCACTTTATGCAGATGTGGATGCAATTTACAATAAGGGTGGTTACACAGGCGTAGAGATTCAGCCAACTGGAAATCTGTTTTTGGGTCAGCCAGTAAATTCGATCTATTTATATAAATTCAAAAAGATCGCGCAAGCTTCTGATATGGATCAGATTAAAAACGTAGATTATGGCGGACGGACAATCCACCCCGGTGATATAATTCCAGAGGATCTGGACGGTAATAATATCATTGATGATAATGACCGCACGGTCGTAGGGACACTGGATCCTAAATATTATGGTGGATTTGGTACAACACTTAGTTATAAAGGCTGGGCGTTTAATGCATTTTTTAATTATTCTGAAGGTGGCAAACGAATCAGCTATTTGTATAACAGCCTGATTGGATCCACGGGCATGAGTGCTGCATCCGATGATTTATTAAATCGCTGGACGCCGGAAAATACCAATACCATGATCCCAAGAGTTGCTTATGGGGAGTCCGTTTACTCTTATGGAAATGTAGACCTGGGCGTCCAGGATGCTTCATTTATCAGATTAGCCACCTGTACATTTTCCTATACCTTCAGCAGTAAGTTAAGACCCAGTTTTTTAGATAACCTTCGACTTTATATTTCAGGTACCAACCTTCTACTTTGGACAAAGGATAAAGGTTTTGATCCTGAAACAGGTGATGACTATCCCAATTCAAAGTCCATTGTGGTCGGATTAAATCTGGCGTTCTAATTCCATTCATTCTAAACACGTAATCATGAAACGGCATATAATACCATATAGTTTATTTATTGCATTGTTATTTGGGTGTATCTCCTGCAATAAGTTCTTAGACAGGGAACCAGAAACCGCATTGACTCAGCAACAGGTATATTCCAAACTGGAGAATATCGAGCCTTTGTTGTCAGGTCTATTGACTAATTGGCGGGATATTCATAAGGATAGAGGTGGGTTTGTCTTCCAATTGGGTACAGATGAGACACAGCAGGGTGCTTATCAGGTCATGACTGATCCGGATCAGTCTGCTTTGGATAAATATGGCAGCTATCTAGCCGCAAGCAACAATGCTTTAACCGGCCAGTGGAATCCACGTTGGCCAATTGTATCGGCCGCTGCCCAGGCAGTTTTTGCCTTGGAAAACCTCAAAGACAGTTCCAATGAAGGGAAACGAAAAGAACTTCTGGGTGAGGCGAGCTTTATCAGAGCTGCAATGATGTTTGAACTGACGCAGTATTGGGGTCGCATTCCCATAATTGATGCTGCAAAATTGAATGAACTGGGTACAGGAAGGCAGCCGCTGAAGGATATTTATACTCAAATTACGACGGATCTGATTACCGCGGTAGAGGATTTACCCGAGACACAGGCGGATAAAAAGAATATTACAAAATATGCGGCCCTATCTTTATTGGGTAAGGTCTATTTGTATGCACCTGATTCTTCTGGATTTAGGGATTACAATAAGGCTGCAGGCTATTTTAAACAGGTAATTGATTCGCATAAATACCAGTTAGTGGCCAATTTTGCGGACTTATTTGATCCTTCCAAGCCCAATTCGACGGAATCTATTTATGAATTTCAGTTTAATAACGTATACCCAGATAATAATCAGATCCAATGGCAGATGGGTTCAAGGGCGCTCGCAAATATTGATGGCAATTGTTATTTTGGAGGTTATGATTTATTGGTGCCGACTAAATATTGTTATAGCGATAAGAAAGACGGGGGGATTTGGGAAACTGGTGACGTCAGAAAGGATGCAAGTATACGGTATGATTTTACCTATCATGACAGTATACATCCGACAATCCCTGCGGGATTTGGTGGAGATGAATTGGATCCGCACGTAAAAAAATATGAAGATCCAAGAACGCAGGGTGTATTAAGTTTCTGGTATTCAGGAAAAGATGTTTTTTACTTGAGATATGCGGATATTTTATTGAACTATGCTGAATGTCTGAATGAACTCGGCAATACGGCTGATGCTGTAGCGATTGTCAATGATCAGGTTCGCAAACGTGCCTTCGGTGGTACGCTCCCCGATGCAGACCGTTGGAGTGCATCGATGAGTCAAGAGGAATTCAGGACGCAGATATTGGATGAAAGAATGCGGGAATTGTGTTTTGAGGGTTGGAGAAGAATGGATTTGATTCGTTCTGGAAAATTTGTTGATTTGATCAAAGCAAGAAACAAGTGGGCCAAGGAAAGTGGTACCATTCAGACCTATAATGAGCTATATCCTATTCCATTAACAGAAATACTTCAAAATTCAGATATTCCAGATACTGACCAAAATCCTGGCTATAACCATTAATATTTATGGAAATAATAAAAGAACGGTGGGGTACGCTGTTAGGAAATGATATTTATCTATATACGCTTAAAAATGCCGCCGGCAGCATCGTTCAATTGACCAATTATGGGGCCAGGATTGTCAGGATAAAAGTGCCTGATAAAATGGGATGTATTGAAGATGTCGTATTAGGTTTTGATACATTGACGGCTTATTTGCAGGATAAGCAATATATGGGTGCTACTATTGGAAGATTTGCCAATAGAATCGCAGATGCCAGGTTCAAGTTGGATGATCAAATTTGGACATTGGAAGCCAATGAAGGGAAAAATAGTAATCATAGTGGGGGGTCAGGTTTTGATCACCGCGTGTTCGGGGTTACAGAAATCTCAGAGAATACGCATTTAAGTGAACCAGGTTGTCAAGTGATATTTAGCCTGGAAGATAGGCATGGCAATGGTGGTTTTCCAGGAAACCTTCAATTGAAAATAACATACTGTTGGGCGGAGCAAAGTGATAAGTTGGCAATTCATTATGAGGCAAGATCGGATCAAAAAGGTATTCTTAATCTAACCAACCATAGCTATTTTAACCTTTCAGGCAGGATGATGGCAATTGATCCTTCTATGAATTGCCTGGGGCACCACTTAGAAATAAATGCACGGAAGGCATTGGAGGTCTCTGATGATTTTATCCCGACCGGCAGGAGGATCCCCGTGGAGCACGAGGAGGTGTCTGGACTTATTTTTAACCAGTGCAAGGGGAGAAAAGACGCAGTAAGACCTGCATTTATGGCTGAAAGTAGGAAGGATTCGTGGCAGGCTCATAAAGAATTTATACAACCAGAGATATTTCGACATTTTGAAGGGATTAATTGCTGTTTTGAATTAAAGGCTGAAGATAAGCCGCTGGCGTGCAGGTTAATATGTGACGAAAGTGGCAGGCAATTGGAAGTGGAGACAAGTTATCCTGGTTTACTGGTTTATACAGGTGACGGTCTTACAAGTGAATTGCCGGGTTATATTGGTCGGTGCTATAAAGGTTTTGATGGTGTAGCCCTTGAGTGCCAATATTATCCAGACAGTCCAAATCAAATGGGTTTTCCTCCAGCGATTATTGAAAAAGATAAACCATACAAGGAATTTATAATTTTTAAATTTTCTGTGGAAAGTAAATCAAATTAACACTTAAAAGGGATTATTGAGATTCGGTAATTATGAAGCATTTAATTCGTCAATTTGGCAAAAGCAGAAAGGTATTGGCTGTACTTGAGCTATCCAGTTCTTTAGGGAAAACGCTTTGCTTAATAGGGGGTGTTTTAATCTTTTCGTTTCAATCGAAGGCTAGATTAATTATGCATTCCGCTCCTCACCCCGCACAAATAATACAAGCTCCAGTTGCCAAACAATTTAAACTTCTGTCTCCTGATAAGAATTATCGTCTCTTAATTAATATTGATAAGAATGTGACTTATCAGCTTTTCTATAAAGGGACTAAGGTGCTCAGCTCTCCTGGTATTAGCTTGGCATTATCAATAGGAAGTACACAAAGCGTTTTAGGTAAGAATGCACAGGTAATTAAAAGTAATTATAAAAAGGTCGCCAATACGGTCTACCCTGTGTACGGGGATTTTGATCAAATTGCTGATCAATATAATGAATTGACCATTGATTTTACTGAAAATTACAGTCTTGTATTTCGGGCTTATAATCAAGGAGTTGCCTATCGATTTAAAACAGATTTTACTGATTCACTTAAAGTATTGGGAGAAAAAACAGACTTTCAATTGGCTGGAGATGCATCTGCGGACATTGCAATGACTGATAATCTGACAGCCTGGGAATTACCCTATCATACCTATCCTTCCATTGGAGACATTCCGGATAGCATGCGTGCAATTACACCGGCATTATTCACGCTAAAGCAACCATCTTGCAGAATAATAATTGCGGAGTCAAATGTTAGGTCTTATCCAGGGATGTATTTACGCAGAAAAGGCAATCTGCTTTGTGGATATTGGGCGGCTTATCCTAAAAAGACGGTTATGGGAAGCTGGGGAGATTTTGTATCCGTCGTAAAAGAAAGGGAAAATTATATTGCGAAAACACCAGGAAAGAATGCCTTTCCATGGCGCGTTTTGATTGCCACAAATAATGATGGCAGCCTTTTGACCAATAAACTAATTTATTTATTAGCGGATTCAGATAAATTGAAAGACACGAGGTGGATTAAACCGGGCAAAGCTACCTGGGAATGGTGGCATGATGCAATACTTCCCGGAGTAGAGCTGCCTTCAGGTATGGATAACCGCAATACAGCTTTATATAATTATTATGTTGATTTTGCGGCAAAAAATGGATTGGAGTATTTGATGATTGATGCTGGTTGGTCAAATGTTTATGATGTTAAGCGGCCAAATCCTAAAATAGATATTAAAGAAGTCATCAACAGGGCAACATCAAAGCATGTGGGTGTATTTCTTTGGTGTGTTGCCAGTTCCTTGCTTAAAGACCTTCCTGGTAATCTGGATTATCTGGCTGGTCTGGGTATTGCTGGATTAAAAGTTGATTTTTTTGACAGAGATGATCAGGTAGCCGCTAAGTGGATGGAGCAAATAGCAGCAGAGGCAGCTAAGCGCCACCTGCTGATTGATTTCCATGGTTGTACCAAACCGTCTGGACTGGAGCGTACCTATCCAAATATCGTTAATTATGAAGCTGTCCGGGGAGCTGAGTGTGATAAATGGGATACAACAGCTAACCCTAACCATCATTTGACGATACCCTTTATTAGGATGCTTGCAGGCCCAATGGACTATACACCTGGTGCATTGCGCAACAAGACTAAATCGGCTTTCAAACCCATAGGTGCAGGTCTGCCCTCCGCTATGGGTACCAGGTGTCATGAACTTGCTATGTATGTGATCTTTGACCAGCCGCTGGCCATGTTATGCGATGCGCCCAGTGCTTATGAAAGATCTGGTGAAGTGCTCAAATTTCTTGCAGCTGTACCCACAACATTTGATGATACCAAAGTATTGGCAGGTTCACTGGGCAATTTTGCAGCGCTTGCCAAGCGTTCGGGAAATCGTTGGTTTGTTGGAGCTATGACGAATTGGGATCCACGGGATTTGCTAATAGATCTTTCCTTTTTGCCTAAAGGGAAAAAATTTGTTGCGACGATTTTAAAAGATGGGCCAAATGCCAATCAGGACGCGACAGACTATGTGGTGCAAAAGATGGAAGTGAGTAGGAGCACAAAATACAAAATCCATCTGGCATCAGGCGGTGGTACTGCCATAATTATTGTTCCCTCAAACTAAAATAAATTTTTAGTATTTTAATATTAATGTATAACCAGACGCTGTAATAGCTAATTAAAAAATATATGATGAATAAAAAAATCCATTTTCACTTTTTGCCTGTGTTATGCATGCTGCTTTCTGTTGTCAGCGTAAAGGTGTCTTTTGCGCAAAATGGCGATAATGGGAAAAACAGAACAGAGAGTGTTCAATTGATTCCCATTGAGACAGCACACAGTGCGACCGTATTTGAAGTAGGTAAAGACAACCGCCTGCATATGGTATATCTGGGCAGCAAATTACCTGAAAATAAAGAATATAATCAGATTATTGGTCAATATCGTCAGGGAACGGACTATTCAGAAGTATCAGATGTTGTTTACCCCGCTTCAGGAAGTCAAAATCTTTTTGAACCAGCCATTTCTGTCAGACATGCAGATGGAAATCAGTCGTTGGATTTAAAGTTTGTAAGTGTGCAAACAAAACAAATGGATAAAGACATTAAGTTGACAGAAATTATACTTAAAGATGAAGTATATCCATTTGAAGTTCATTTATTCTATAAGACTTATTTTGCAACAGATGTGGTGGAAACCTGGGCCGACATTATGCATGAGGAAAAAGGCTCTGTGAGGATGGATAAATTTGCTTCGGCAGGGCTTTATCTGAGAGGTAGTAAATTTTGGTTGACGCATTATCATGGTGATTGGGCTAAAGAAATGAGGCCGGAGCAGACCCTGATTACACATGGCATAAAAACCTTAGACTCCAAATTAGGGAGTAGAGCAGATTTGTTTCAGCCACCGGTTTTTATGATTGCACTGGGTCAGAAGGCTAGGGAAGATGCTGGCAAAGTTATCTACGGATCCCTTGAATGGAGTGGTAATTTTCGGGTGGATCTTGAACTCGATAATCTAAATAATTTAAGGGTCATTCCTGGCATCAATAACTACGCCTCTTCTTTTGACTTACCAAAGGATAGTTTATTTACGACCGCAAAATTTTTGTACACTTTCTCTGATAGAGGGCAAGGACAAGCCAGCAGGCAATTACAAAGATGGGCCAGAGATAACAAAATCCTTGATGGCAATGGGCAAAGACTTACTTTATTGAATAACTGGGAGTCGACTTATTTTGACTTTAATGAAGACAAACTGCGTTCTCTTTTAAAAGACACAAAAAGTCTTGGTGTAGACTTGTTTTTACTGGACGATGGATGGTTTGGGAATTCATATCCGCGTAATAATGACCATGCGGGGTTGGGCGATTGGCAGGCGAATCGTAAAAAGCTGCCCAATGGGATTGCAAGCCTTGTGAAGGAAGCCACCAATATGGGGGTTAAATTTGGTATTTGGTTAGAGCCAGAAATGGTGAATCCAAAAAGTGACCTATATCACCAGCATCCTGACTGGGTCCTTAAGCAAGCAAAAAGGCCGGAATATTATTTCAGAAATCAACTGGTACTGGATTTAACCAATCCTGCTGTTCAGGATTTTATATTTCGCATAGTGGACACATTGTTTACACAGAACCCTGGTCTGGCTTACATAAAGTGGGATTGTAATGCGGTAATTTATAACGCATATTCTTTGCATGAAAGTCAGCAGGGGCGATTATATATCGATTATGTGCAGGGGTTATATAATGTGCTCAAGCGGATCCGAGCTAAATATCCTAAAATACCGATGATGTTGTGCTCTGGTGGTGGTGGACGCGTAGATTATGGTGCGTTGCAATACTTTACAGAATTTTGGCCTAGTGATAATACGGATCCACTGGAACGAATTTATATGCAGTGGGAGTATTCTTATTTCTATCCAGCTATTGCTACTGCCAATCATGTAACCAACTGGGGAAAACAGCCACTGAAGTACCGGGTAGATGTTGCTATGATGGGCAAACTGGGTTTTGATATACCTGTTCATGATTTGAGTGCCCCTGATTTGAACTTTTGCCAGGCCTCAGTAGTTAATTATAATAAGATAAAGGATATCATTTGGCATGGGGATCAATATCGTTTGCAAAGCCCCTGGACAAATGATGTAGCCAGTTTAATGTATGTAGATCGTGATAAAATGCATGGGGTTATCTTTAATTACCTGGTAAATGCACGCTATGGATCAGGAAGCCATACGCCAATCAAATGGAAAGGATTGGATCCTAATCGTAAATACCGAATTCGGGAAATTAATCTTTACCCCGGAACCACCTCAACCATCAAGGGGGATGATGTTTTAAGTGGTGATTTTTTAATGACCATTGGCTATAATCCCAAGGTGGACGCATCAAGGTCAAGTGTGATATTGGTTGCCGATGCGGTTCAATCCTGATATTTGGATAAGCAGTAAATAGAAAGTGATTCATATAAAAGATTCTTTAAATTGATTTTTATGGAAAATTATAATAGAACAGATGGATTTGAAGGTGAAAAAATGATCGATTTACCAGAAGCCGTATGTGAAGCCTTTTGTCAAAAGACACCGGCTTTCAATCAATTCTATATTACACATATAGGGTATTTTCCAAATGCAAAAAGGCATTATATTCAAAGAGCTAATGGATGCAAGGACAATATTTTAATTTATTGCCTGCATGGAAAAGGTTATTGTTCCATCGGCAGTCATCATTTTGATATTTTGCCCAATCAGTACCTTATTTTGCCTGCGACTTCCGATATATTGACCTATGGTGCTGATAATGAAGAGCCTTGGACGATTTATTGGGTCCATTTTACCGGACCCAATATTGAATTATTCAACCAGTCTTTAGAAATTTTTGGTTATAGGGGCCCCGTTACTTTAGCGCTCAACAAAAGAGGCCTGTCTGTATGGGAAGAGATGTATAATTGCTTAACCGGTGGGTTCAGTATTGATAATCTGAGACATGCAAATTTGTGCCTCCATCATTTTTTGGCCTCATTTTTATATCCTGAGCCGATTAATAATCAAAATGAGGACCTTAATTGCATTGAAGCAATTATTGGTTATATGGAGAAAATGATTGATTCCCGGCTTACCGTAGAGGAGATGGCAGCGCGGTTGCAGTTATCTGCTTCTTATTTTTCTACTATTTTTAAAAAAGCGACGGGTATGCCTCCTATGGATTATTTTATCCAATTAAAAATGCAGAAAGCCTGTCAATTATTATATTTGGAAAATATGAAGGTGAAAGATGTTGCGGAGGCAATAGGCTATGAGGATCCTTTTTATTTTTCTAGACAATTTAAAAAACATATGAAAATATCTCCGGTTTTGTATAAAGAAGCCTCAAGGCGACATTTGGCATAATCCTTCGATATTTTTATTGTTTATAAGTTACTTAAACTATTTCTTATGGAAGCTAATATCATAAAAAGTAATCGGGGGATTTTATCTAGGTTCCCGTTTAGTTTAAATCGTAAAAGGATAAAAGGAAGCGGCAAGCAGTTAATGACATTTTTTGTCGTTTTATTTTTATTCTTATCTTACTGTGGTATGGCAAGTTCATTACCAGGTAATAGAGATACTGTACTTAATATATCTTTTGGGACTAAAAACAAGATTGTTTACCATTTTGCCACAGGGAAATATGATGCATTGTTCTCGGGCGGTATTCAAATGATGCAAGCAGGAGCAATAGTGGGACGTATAGACACCACTGGAAAAGTGAATCCTTTGTTTGAAAGTACCAATACGACCTATCGTAACTTTACCAAATCCAGGACTAAAACCGCCTATGGGCCAGCGACTGTTTACTGTATTTACAGGAAGGACAAGACTGGCGTAATATTAGAACAAGCGTTTACGACTTTTAAGGATAAGAACTATTTTCTGGCCAGAACGAAGGTGTATCAATGCGGCCGTTCAATAAATTATTGCAGTCCTCTGGTAAATGCTAAAGTGTCCCTGAACTGGGGAGGTGATAATTATGGCCTTCATAGCCCATTTGATAATGATATGTGGGCGACTTATGAATCCGAGCGTTTAGACTCCCTTAAATTTACCAGCAGTGAGATATCGGTTATATTTAATGAGAATAGAAAGGGTCTTGTGGTTGGTTCGTTGGAGCATAAAGTCTGGAAATCTGGTATTTATTTGCAGGGTAATTCAGCCAGATCTTTCCAATTGACTGCTTTTGGCGGGTATACCGATCAGAAGCTGACTCATGATCTAAGGTCGCACGGGACGGTAGAGTCCGAGCAGGGAATAATCTCTTCTCCCCTTATAATGGTAGGTTATTTTGATGACTGGCGCAGTGGTATGGAAATTTATGGCTCCAATAATAAATTGACAGAGCCACCAGTCATAGCACCATGGAAAGGCGCTACTCCAGTAGGATGGAACAGTTGGGGCGTATTGCAGGATAAAATAGATTTGCCCTCTGCCAAAGGGGTTATTGATTTTTTTGCTGATTCATGTAAGCTATATAGAACAAAAGATCATAAATTGTTTATCGATCTTGATTCTTTTTGGGATCGAATGATAGAAGGTGGATTAGATGGGAATAGCGATAAATTAAAGGCTTTTGTAAGTTATTGTAACGCTAAGGGGTTTGAGCCTGGGATTTACTGGGCCCCCTTTACTGATTGGGGTAAACAGGGTGATCGTAAAGTTGAAGGGTCTGATTACAGCTATAAGGATGTATGGACTTATATTAATGGGAAGCCGCTGGATGTGGATGGTGGCCGTGCGATGGATCCCACCCATCCTGGAACGCGTGCACGGATTGTAAAATATATTGAGTTTTTTAAATCTCTGGGTTTTAAAATGATCAAAATAGATTTTCTGGGCCATGCTACTTTAGAGGCAGATCATTATTATGACAGTCGTGTTACAACAGGGATGGAGGCTTTTTGTAATGGCATGACATTTCTGGATAGTGTGTTGGATAACAAAATGCTGACCTACGCCGCAATCTCTCCGAATCTGGCAACGGCTAGATATGTTCACATGAGACGAATTGCGTGCGATGCTTTCAAATCGATCGCCGAAACAGCTTATACTTTAAACAGTGTAACCTATGGCTGGTGGCAAGGCCACATGTATGATTTTATGGATGCCGATCATGTGGTTTTTAAGGACGCGTCAATTGGTGAGAATCGTGCAAGACTTGCATCAGCTGTTGTAACAGGAAGCCTGATAACAGGAGATGATTATAGCAAACGAGGTCCTTGGCGCACTACCGCAATGAAGTTATTGCAGAACAAGGACTTGTTGGCTATTGTCGGTAAGGATGGAAAGCCTTTTAGACCGGTGGTATTAGAAAAGGGCAAAGCACCCAGCAATGTTTTTGAAAAACGAATGGGCAATAAATTGTATTTGGGCGTATTTAATTACGGAGAAAATAAGACGACAATGAAATTATCCCTTTTGAGGCTGGGGATAAAAAATCCAAAATCCAGTAAGATGATTATGGGGCCGTCAACAGCCAAGGCTGATTTTTCAGATGGGCAGGTGTCCATACAGTTGCCTGGTAAGGATGCAGCAATTTTTTGTCTGGATTTATGACCCATTTAGTGGTGCTGATTAGTCTCGTGAATGTTTTGATTTTCTCCAAATAAATAAGGGACTTTTTTGCACTTTTTTTATTCAAATCCACCCTTTCTCAATAGCCAGGGAAACCAGCTCAATCATGCTCTTAGCACCCGTTTTTCTTAAAATGTTCTTGCGGTGTGTGGCCACGGTTTGAGGACTGATAAAGAGTTGCGCTGAAATCTCATCCGAAGTTTTGCTTTGGGCAAGCAGACGGATAATTTCTATTTCACGGATACTCATACTGATTTTGTCTATATTAATATCTTCGGGTAGTTTATGGAGGAATTTTTTCCGACAGTTAGAAATCGCCAGATTTAAAGTAATCAATAGGTGATCCTTATCAAAAGGTTTGGTTACATAGGCAAAAGGGGAGGCCAGTTCTGCCTCTTTCATCGTTTGTAAATCGTTGTAAGCTGTCAGGAAAACAACGGGAATACTGGGGTCTACATATTCTTTTACAAAGGTGATTCCTGAAATTTTATCTTTAAGGTTAATGTCACATATTAGAGCCGTATAGTTTTCGGAGCGTACAAGGGTAATGGCATCTGTTGGGTTTAAAGCAATATCTGTATCATATCCATTATTATCCAAATGCATTTTGATGCCATGGGCAATAATGGTCTCGTCCTCCAGTATTAAGATTTTACTTTTCATGACTTTTAGTTTGGTTGGCGAAAATTAGGTGGATTTCAGCAAGGATTGAGCGGCTAAAATCCAGGGTGCCATTTAGTTCCTTTGCCAGAAATTTGACCAGATTGACGCCCATTTTTTCAATACTCTCTTCACTATTCGCCGGCTTAAATCCAGTCCCATTATCTTTGTAAATAAATTGGAGTTTATCCGCTTGCCGAGTAAGGTGAATGCTAATTTCTGGCTGAGCAGTTTGCCCAAAAGCATGTTTGATTGAATTGGTAATGAGTTCATTTAGAATTAGCCCCAAATATGTCAGCTTTTCAACGGGATATTTGACAGGGCTTAAACTGGCTGTTAAAGCAATCGGTTTGCCAGAAAAGGCAATTATTTCGCTGGCCAGTTGTTGTAAGAACTGATCGATGCGGATTTCTTCCTTTTCTTCTGTATTGGTCAGAATATCATGTATCCTGGAAACCGTAAAGATTCTGCTCTGTAATAGCTTGAGTTTACTTTTTGCCTTGGGATTGGCAATGCTGAGATCCTGGATATCAATTAGGCTGGTAATGATCTGTAGGTTGTTTTTTACCCGGTGGTTAAGCTCCCGCATCAAAAAGGTGATATTCTCCTTCTGTCTTTCAGACAGGGCAAGTGATTCATTGAGCTCTTGATTGCTTTTTTGTAGTGCGGAGGTCCTATCTTCGACCATTGTCAATAGTTTTTTATTGACCAATTTTTGTCGGTAGCTTTTATACATAAAAACACCCAGAATGATTATTAATAGGGTGGCTGCTAGCAGTACCTTAAACCAGAGACTTTTGTACCAGGGTCCTTCAATAATGACCTTAAGCGTTGTGGCATCTCCCCATACACCATCGTTATTACTTCCCCTGACCTTAAAGATATAGCTGCCAGGATCCAGGTTGGTATAAGTTGTTGTCCTGAAATCTGTAACATTGCGCCAGTCCTTATCAAATCCTTCCAACATAAATTGATAGAGGTTTTTATTGGCCCAGAGGTAATTTAATGCAGTATATTCAAAGCTGATGACATTTTGGTCGTGAGATAATATCAATTCTTTGAGATAAGGCAGGTTTTGGGCGATGGATTTACCAAAAACCTGAACGTCTTCAATAACGGTTTTGGCCACTTTTGTATTGGTGAAAATTGAATGCGGATCAAAAAAATTAAAACCATTCATGCCGCCAAAATATAAATTTCCCTGATCATCCTTATAAGCAGCCTTACCATTAAACTCATTATTTTGTAATCCGTCTGTTTCTGTATAGTTTCTGAAGCGGTTGGTGGCGGGGTTATATCTGGAGATGCCATAATTGGTGGAGCACCAAATATTACCATTGTCCTCTGACAGGACTCCATAAATAAAATCGTTGGGTAGACCGTCTGCTTTTGTATAGGAAATAGCCGTATCGGCATGCGGCGTAATGCAGTTCAATCCTTTTGCGGTGCCCACCCAGATATTCCCAGACGGGTCTTCTGTTATGCCAAAAACCCGTTCATTAGAAAGATTGCCCAAGTGTTGGACGCTGTCCCCATGGATTTTATAGAGGCCATCATCACTGCCAATCCAGATGTTACCCAGGTGATCAATAAAGCTGGTTCTTGAACGAACCAGGGCTTTTTTATTTAATGCCAGCTTCCTGACAGTAAGCGTATGGACATTGAGGGCAAATATGCCATTTGACCAGGTGTGTACCCATATTTGGTCTTTGTCAATCGGGGTAATCTGTATGACATCTTTATCCTCGATGGGGATATTAATGGAGACAAAACGGTCTTTACCCGGATCATATCTTACCAGACCCTGGCCAAAACCACCACCCCAAACTGTTCCATTGGCATCTTTTGCCAAGGTATATTCTAGCGCGCCACTCGGATAATATTTATATAATTTGGTTTGCAGGTCATAACTGGCAAAACCAAATTCTGTGGCCATCCAAAGCCGGTCACCTACTCTGAGAAAGTTAAAAATGCTGATAAAGTCTTGTCTGGGTGCGTCCGGGGTTTTGATGCGTAATGGTGTAAATTTCTTGTACCTAGGATGGTAGTAGAAGACACCCCGTCCATTTGTACCCAACCAGAATCCACCTTGTGGATCCTTTAATATTTTTTTGACTTCAGCAGATAAATTCTCTTTTTGAAGATTCTGGAAAACGATTTTTTTTACCTGCTTTTGCTGATTCAGGATATATCCATGATTAATAGCGGACAGAAAAACAGCTGGCTGGCCGTCCTGGGTCTCCCAAGGCTGAATGGAGGTGATTTCTGGCAGATGTAAATCCTTAAGCGCCAGGCTAATTGATTGGGTTTTGCTATTAAGCCAGTAAAGCCTGTTTTCCGTGGCTATTAAGTAAAGATCTGTAGAATAGGGATAAATACTATTAATGGTGGCATTTGTAAGGAGTTTATATGCGGATCTGGTTTGTATTGACCTTTTGGCAATATCCAGCAATAATAAACCGTGATTATTGGTGCCTATAAGCAGTTGATCTTCGTTGAGTTGGCTACAGGAGGTAATAAAGTCATTTTTGGCATTAGCAGGTAGGGGTATAATTGTAAACTTTTTGGTGTGCCTGTCGAATAACAAACAATTCCCATTGGTTCCCAGTAGTAAGTAGGTGTTGTCAATGGGGTATAACAGATTGGTGTATTTGGTATAAGGGTGTAGATTAAAGTCCAACTGGTCCAAAAAATTGATAAATTTATTTTTTTTGGGTAGGTAAGCTACAAGAGAATGGGAATCGGTTGCCAGCCAGAGCGTATCCTTGGCAAAATACATCGCCCGGATGTGATCATCAATTAAATCACCGGTTTTATCGCTCGCCATATATGCTTTCATGGAATAACCGTTGAATCGATTGAGTCCATTTTCTGTTCCTATCCATAGATAACCAAGGCTATCAAAAGCCATGGCTAACGCATTTAGCTGAGAAAGACCCTGCTGTTGACCATAGGTAAAAACGCAGAGCGTATCGGACTGCACCTGTTGTGCGCTACCTTTTTGGTATAATAGCAGTAAAGAAAGCAGTAATATGGTTACACGACAGCGCATCGTTATCATTTTTATAAAGATAACAAAATGTACCGGGTCAAAAATACCCTCAGAAGGGTATTTTTTGAAGCGG
>Ga0164242_10004926_pt1 | contig 14907 bp, 13 predicted proteins | sample OricomgcompostMG_FD_108783 | JGI IMG/M metagenome (GOLD analysis project Ga0164242, IMG submission 108783) | Miracle-Growth compost microbial communities from Emeryville, California, USA - Original compost - Miracle growth compost (MG) ... | reverse complement strand
CCGCCCTCGACCCCGCTGCCGATGAGATCGCCCACCATGGGGTCGGGAAGCGCCTCCGTGGTCTCCGCTTCTCGTGCGTTGGTGCTCATGCCGGCTCTCCCGCGTACGTCTTGCTTCCTGTGATGTAACCGACGACGTCGTCGTATGTCGTATCTGCCGTGCGCACCGAGGCCACCATGCGCCCGAGGTAGAGCACGCTGATGTAGTCGGCGACCTTGAACACGTCGGCGAGGTTGTGGCTGATGATGATGACGGCCACGTTCTGCTCTGCGAGACGCTTCACGAGACCGAGGACCTGCTCGGTCTGCGCGACGCCGAGTGCCGCGGTGGGCTCGTCCAGCACGACGAGTCGCGACTTGTTGATGACGGACCTGGCGATCGCCACCGTCTGGCGCTGTCCGCCGGACAGCGACGACACCTTCTGGCGGACCGACTTGACGGTGCGCACCGAGAGCTGCTGCAGGGCGCGGCTCGTCGCCAGCTCCATGCTTCCCTCGTCGAACGTGCCCCACCGCGTCTCTTCGCGGCCGAGGAACATGTTCTGCACGATGTCGAGGTTGTCCGCCAGCGCGAGGTCCTGATACACGACCTCGATGCCCAGACGGGATGCCTCCCGCGGGTTGTGCAGGTTGACGAGCTCGCCGTCGAATCTCACCTCGCCCGCGTCGTACGGCTGCACGCCGGCGAGGCCCTTGATGAGCGTGGACTTTCCCGCTCCGTTGTCGCCGACGAGGGCTGTCACCTTGCCGGGGTAGGCCTTGAGGTCGACTCCGCGGAGCACGTCGACCGGGCCGAAGCTCTTCTTGACTCCCGTCAACGAGATGAGCGGCTCATCCATGTCGGGTTCCTTTCCTTTCGGATCTGACGTCACATGCGGTCAGGCACGATTCGATCGTGCGCTGCCGGCGTTCTCACGTGCGGGGGCGTGCACGCGGGAGAGCACGAGCGAAGGGGCTTCGCGGCGGACGAGCGGTCCGTGCGCGAAGCCCCTCGCTGTCGTGCGGTGGAGCTACTTCACGCCGTACTGCGCGCAGGCGGCCTGCACAGCACCGGTGCAGATGTCGCTCGCCTTGGCGTTGCCGTCGTCGATGACCTTCTGCACGTCCTTGGCCGTGATCAGCTGCGGTGTCTCGGCGATGAACGGCACGCCATCCACCTTCTGAGTGATGCCGCTCGGCTTCTTGCCCTTCAGCAGGGTGATGGCCAGATCGGATGCGGCCTTCGCCTCGTCCTGGTACGGCTTGTAGACCGTGGCGGTCTGCTTGCCGAGCAGCACGTTCTGCAGGCCGGCCGTCGACGCGTCCTGTCCGGAGACCGGGACCTTCAGGCCGTTCTTGTCCAGAACCGAGATGACGCCGGATGCGTTCGTGTCGTTGGCGACCCAGACCGCATCCACGTGGCCACCGAGCGAGGTGAGAGCCTGCTCGAAGTTGGTGGCCGACTTGTCGGCGTCCCAGATCCCCGGCGGCTCGGCGGCCGGCTTGATACCGGCTGCGGACATCGCCTTGACGGCGCCGTCGTGGAACATCTTGGCGTTGCCGTCGGTCGGGTCACCGCCCATGTAGACGACGACCGCCGTCGCCGGGTCCTTGCCCTCGGCCTTGAGGCCGTCGACGATGGACTGGCCCTCCAGTTCGCCGACCTTCGTGTTGTCGAACGACACGTAGTAGTCGGCGCCCTTGATGGGACGGTCGTAGGCGATGACCGGAATGCCCTGGTTCTTCGCCTTCTTGGCCACCGTCACGCCCGCGCCGTTGTAGTCGACGAGCAGCATGACACCGCAGCCCTTGTTGAGCTGCTGGTCGGCGATGGTCGCGTACTTGCTGGTGTCGCCCTGGGCGTTCTGGATGTCCGCCTGGAAGCCGGCATCCTTGATCGCCTTCTCCAGCGCGGGGCGGTCACCGTTCTCCCACCGCGGTGACGACACCGCGTCGGGAAGGATGACGCACGCTCGGGTCTTTCCGCCAGCATTGTTGGTGCTGTTGCCGCCGCTTCCGCTCGAACAGCCCGCCAGCAGAAGTGCTGACGCGCTCGCGAGAACGGCGACAGAAATCAGCGTCGATTTCTTCACGTCTCTCTCTCCTTTGATGAGACTCGGACTCCTCCGGGTTTCGCCGCGTTCAACTTCCGAATGCGGCTGAGGTGATCATGCCCTGTTTTGTTCGGAGTCGATACGTTCGAGACGCCACAATCCGATAACAGTTGAATAAACGCTCCCGTTCGGGTGTCAAGGCCGCGCGGTGCTTCCGCCTTCCGGCTGCCTGGTGATCGCTGTGGCTAGGCCGTGCACGGCCTAGCATGGGCCCATGCCGGTGGGGGGAACCGCGGACGGAACGACCTCCGCCACGGAGTCCGTGGCGGCGGGGCCGGGTGGCGCCGCGCCGCGGCCGGCGGCCACGCCGACGCAGCCGGAGCCCGGGGAGTCTCCCGAGGCATCCGACGACAGCGTCGCGCAGCCCGCTGGTACGGTCGCGCAGCCCGCCGCCTCCACCGCCCAGCAGGATGCCGCGGCCGCGCAGTCCGATGCCGTCGTGGAGACGGCCTCGCACCCCGTACCCGGTGCGGCAGGCACCACCCCGGAGGGCGAGCTGGAGCCGGAGAAGCGGCCGTCTCGCAAGATCCGCTGGCGGCTGGCCCGTGCCATCGACTACGGCTACTTTCTGCTCGCCACGCTCGCGGCGATCTGGCTGGCGTGGCTGCTGGCATCCGAGAGCTTCAGCTGGGGCTGGTGGCTCATCGTCTTCTTCGTGCTGTTCTGGGCGCTGCTGGCGTACCTCGTTCTGCCGAGACTGCACAGCATCCTCACCCGCATCTACGTTCCGAACTACTTCATCGGCCGCGCCCGCACGAGCGACGGTCTGCTCGGGGATCCGATCAACCTGGCCCTGCTCGGCACCCAGGCCCAGCTGGAGACGATCATGGCGGATGCCGGCTGGACCCGCGCGGACCCCGTCACCGTGCGCTCGAGCTGGCGCATCGTGACGTCGACGCTCCTGCGCCGCAGCTACGACGAGGCACCGGTCAGCCCGCTGCTGCTCTTCGGAAGGCAGCAGGACCTCGCATATCAGCAGGAGGTGCTGGGCAACCCGGCCAAGCGCCACCACGTGCGGTTCTGGAAGTGTCCTGAAGACTGGCGGCTGCCGGGCGGCGAGCGGGCCGACTGGCTCGGCGCCGCGACGTTCGATCGTCGCGTAGGGCTCTCGTTGTTCACGCTGCAGGTCACGCACAAGATCGACGCGAACACCGACATCGAGCGCGATCACGTCGTTCGGTCCATCGAGAAGGGGGATGCCGCCGTGCGGGTCGGCGCCATCCGGGATTTCTCGACCGGCTATCACGCGCGCAACGGCGGCGGCGACTCCATCATCACCGACGGAGACCTGCCGGTCGTCGATCTGCGCGGCGTGCGATCACGCCCTGAGTTCGAGAACGAAACGGATGTCGTCGAGGCGGCAGCGGACAAGCGCCCGATCTCGATCGCCCTCGGCTGCGCGCTTCTCGGCCTGCGCGCCCTGGCCGGTGCGTTCTTCGTGGTTGTCACGGCGACGCACTGGGCGAGCTACGTGCGATCGCTGTCGATCGACGTCGAGGGCGTGCCCGACGAGTTCGCCCGCAACGCCACGCTGATCATCGCCGTGTTCACGCTCTGCGTCACGATCCTCGGTCTGCTGGTGCAGTTCGCGTTGATCACGCTGATCTTCCGCGGAAGCAACTGGGCGCGCATCCTCTCCATGACGCTCAGCGCCATCGCGGTCGTCGCGGCAGCCATCGACTTCTTCAACGGCGGCACCCAGGTGAATCTGCGCGCGAACCTGCTCGGGCTGCCCCTCGACATCCTCGTGCTGCTCGCGCTTTCGTCCGAGCGCTCGAGCGCGTGGGCGCGACGCATCCGCTATCTCCGCATCGAGCGGAAGTGGGCGAAGCAGCTTGCCGCCCGCGCCAGGGCCGCGGCGCTCAGATCGCGCTGATCGTCCACCCGGCGGTCGTCGACTCGCCGGGCTGCAGCACGATGAGATCCGTGCCGGAGTTGAAGGCATCGGGCGGGCACGTCATGGGCTCGACGGCGAGACCGATCCTGCTGACGGCCGCGTCGGGCTGGTCGGCGGTGTGGATCTGCACCCACGGGCAGGCGGCATCCCACCTCATGGCGACGCCGCTGCCGTCGACGGAGACGATCTCCACGGATGCCACGCCGTCGTCGTCGCGCGACAGTCGCGTGAACGCGTGGTCGATGAACACGTCGCCGATGCGCCGGGGCGACCGGAAGTCGAATGCGCCGCCCTGCTCGGAGGCGACGTCGGCGAGTCCCAGCGGAGCCAGCCTGTCGGGCGTGACGGTGAGCACCTCGGCGGCGAGAAGCGTGAGCGTCCAGTCGTCGACGTGTCCCTGGCCGGCGACGAGGTAGGGATGCGGGCCGGTGCCGAACGGTGCGGCATCCGCTCCGGTGTTGCGCGCCGTCACCGCCCAGTACAGGCCGTCGTCGCCCAGACGGAACAGCACGGTCACGTCGAGCCGGTGCGGGTATCCCTGCTGGGCCTGGATGGTGGCGGCGAGCTCGACGAAGTCGTCGCCGCGGTCCCGCACGTCGTACTGCAGCCAGGACGCGAGTCCGTGCAGCGCGTTGTGCCGCTCCGGTTCGGTCAGCGCCACCTGCTGACGAACACCGTCGAACGTGTAGACGCCGTCGACGATCCGGTTCGGCCAGGGAGCGAGCGTCGCCCCGCGGAACGACGGCCGCACCTCGTCGGCGTCGAACGGCACGACGAGATCGCGTCCGGCGTGCGTCAGCGAGCGCAGGGAGGCGCCGACGCCCGCGATGGATGCCCGGTAGTCGCCGTGCTCGAGGTCGATGGGGGTTCCGGAGAGGGGGATGCTCACCCCACCATTCTGCCGTCCGCTCGCCTCGCCCTCGTCGCCCGCGCGTCGCCGGCCGGTCCGCGTCTTCCCGAGGGGTCCGCTTGTTGTCGAGCGGTCCGCCGGTTGTCGAGCGGTCCGCTCGTTGTCGAGCCTGCAGCTCGGCCCATCGCCGAGGGGTCCGCTTGTTGCCCGGGCGTGCAGCCTGTCTCATCGCCGAGGGGTCCGCTTGTTGTCGGGCGGTCCCGTTGTTGGCGCAAACTGGCGGACCGCCGGACAAGTTCCGGACCCGTCGCCGCGGATGTGCCGGCGTCACCGCGGCGCGACCCGGGGCATCCCCTCGCGGTGGGTCGTCATCGAGGGGTCCGCTTGTTGTCGAGCAGTCCGCTTCTTGGCGCAAACTAGCGGACCGCCGGATGAGTTCCGGACCGGTCGGCGGGAAGGGGCCGGCGTCATCGCGGCGCGACCCGGGGCATCCGCTGGTGGCGCGGGCTCGGCGTGCGGCGTGGGCGCACTGTGGTGGGATCGAGGGGTGCCGCACCACGCCGGCGACGACAGGAGGATGGCATGCCCAAGCAGTGGGGACTGCACGAACGTACGCATCTCGGGCTGATGCTCGCCCTCACGTTCTCGACGGGCGTGGTGGATGCGGTCGGCTACCTCGGCCTGGATCGCGTCTTCACCGGGAACATGACCGGCAACGTCGTCATCCTGGGGATGGCGCTGCTCGGCTCGGACAACCTGCCCATCATCGGCCCCGTGATCGCGCTGGTCTGCTTCATGGCCGGCGCCGCGACCGGAGGCCGGGTGCTTCGCCGGGTGGATGCCGGCTGGACCCGGCTGTCCACGATCGTGTTCACCGGGGTGGGTGTGCTGCTGCTGGCGGCCGCCATCGTGCTGTTCGTGACGGGACGGCATCCGCAGGAGGGGCTCCAGTGGACTGTCACCGGCATGCTGGGCCTCGCCATGGGAGCCCAGGCCGCAACGGCTCGCCACATCGCCGTGAAGGATGTGACGACCGTCGTCGTGACGTCGACGCTCGCCGGCCTCGCGGCCGACTCGGTGTTCGGCGGCGGCAAGGGACAGCCGTGGGCGCGCCGGGCCGGTGCCGTCGCCCTGATCGGATGCGGCGCCGTCGTCGGGGCGGCCGCCGTTCACCTCGAGCCCGCGCTCGGTCTGCTCGTCTCGGCGGTCATCGTGCTGGTGGTCGCCGTGTGGGGTCACGTGGCCACTGCGGGTCCCGTGCCGCGGTCCGTCGTGGAGGCGTAGAGCCGCAGGCCCTTGTGGGGGCGTAGTGCGGGCGGCGTCGTCGAGGTGTACAGCCTGTGGCCGTCGTCGATGCGCAGCGTCGCAGGCCGTCGCGGAGGCGTAGCGTCGCACGCGGTGGCCGAGGCGCAGCGCCGCAGACGGTGGTCGAGGCTTAGTGCCGCATGGGTCGTGGAGGCGTAGAACTGGAGGCCTAGCGCCGGAGACGGTCGTGGAGGCGTTGCACTGCAGGCGTAGCGCCGCAGACCCGTCCCGTGGGTCGCGCCTGCCGGTCCGCATCCGGCCGTCGCCGCCGAATCTGGTGCCCCGGAGGGTGCCGAAGCCCTGAAGTGACCCACAGGTCGCACAGGCCTGAGAAGAAGTTCACGCCCGGTTCACGTTCAGACGGGGGAATGTCCAGGCGCTGGAGGTGGTCTGGAACACATCCGATCGGATGACGCAGCCGCGAGATGATCCGGCGCACGACGAACCCGTGCCGGGCGATCGCGGCACCAGGCGATCCGGACACCAGACGATCCGGGCGAGAGGGGGATGACGTGACGAGCACGAACGCGAACGCACGACGCGCTGCCGCATCCCGCGGCACCGCGACGTGGCGCGGCACGTCAGGAGCACCGGCGCCTCGCCCCCCGCGCGCCTCGTGGATGCGGTACCGCACGGCGGTCTCTTCGGTCGCCGCAGGCATCCTCGCCTTCGTCATCTCGTGGATCGACTCCTGGGTGCCGTCGTTCTGGGGCGACGAGGCGGCCAGCATCATGTCGGCTCACCGGCCGTGGTCGTCGCTCCTCAGCGAGCTGGGGCGCGTGGATGCCGTGCACGGCACGTACTACGCGCTGCTGCACGTCTGGATCGACTTCTTCGGCGCATCCCAGTTCTCGACCCGGCTGCCGAGCGCGATGGCCGTCGGGCTGGCGGCCGCCGGGGTGGTGGTGCTCGTCGCGCGGTACGGCGGGCTGCGGCTGGGCATCCTCTCCGCGCTTGTCTTCGCGGTGCTGCCGCGCACCACGTACATGGGCACCGAGGTGAGGTCCTACGCCCTCGGCACGGCGTTCGCCGTCTGGCTCGCCGTGCTGTTCCTCGGCCTCGTCACCCGCCGAACCACGCGGGTGCTGCCGTGGGCGGCTTTCGCGGTCGGCTTCGCGGCATGCATCTACGTTTTCCTCTACCTCGCGCTGCTCGCGCTGCCGTTCGCGGCCGTGCTGATGTGGGAGGCGAGGGGCCGCGTCGCCGCAACGGCCAAGGCGCTGGTCAGGCCGTCGGCGGCCGGGACCCCGGACGTCGCAGCACTGCGCGGCACGATCGTGCGCTGGATGCTCGCCAGCCTCGGCGGCATCGTGCTCACCGCCCCTCTGCTGGTCTTCGCGCTCAAGGAACACGGTCAGATCAAGTTCCTCGGCAAGCACCCCGGAGTCGACTTCTTCAGCTTCACCGTGACGCAGTGGTTCGACTACAGCTGGGGCGTCGCGATCCTGGCGTGGAGCGCGCTGGTCGGCCTCGCCGTCCTCGGCCTGCTCGCGTGGCGGCGTCGCCGCGCCTCCGGGGTGCGCAGGATGCTCCGCACCGACCGCGCCCGACTCGTGCTGTTCGCGGTCGCCTGGCTCGCTCTGCCGCCGGTCGCTCTTCTCATCCTGAACGCTTTCGTGCCCGCGTACACGGTTCGCTACATGTCGTTCACGACACCCGGGTTCGCCATCCTGATCGCGCTCGCCATCGAGCTGGCCGCCCGATGGCTCGTCTCGCGTTCGCGCGCAGCCGGTGACGTACACCGATGGGGCACGGCCGCCATCGCCACCGTCGCCTCCATCGTCGGCGTCGCGCTGGTCGCCGCCGTCGCCGCTCCCACGTACGTCGCGCAACGCGGCCCATACGCCAAGAACGGCGGAAGCGACTGGGCCGAGGTGGCCTCCGTCGTGCAGCAGCACGCGCATCCGGGCGACGACATCGTCTTCGACGAGACGACGAGGCCGTCCCGCAGGCCACGGCTGGCCATGCACCTCTACCCCGAGCAGTTCGCAGACGTGGTCGACGTGACCCTGGCCATCCCCTACGAGAACCGCGACTCGCTCTGGGACAAGACCTATCCGATCCCGGAGGTGGCCGGCCGCATCGAGGCCGGGAACGGGCGCGTCTGGCTGGTCGAGTACCGCGGCCCCGACAAGGAGGACGTGGTGTCGTCGACCGGCATGCGGGAGCGCATGTCCGATCTGCGTGCCCTGGGCTTCACCCTCGCCAAGAGCTATCCCCTACACAGGGATGTCGTCTACCTTTTTACAAGAGGAGCAGCGTCGTGAACGTGGCCGTCATCATCCCCACCTACAACGAGGCGCAGAACATCGCGTGGATCGTGGGTCGGGTCAGGAGCTCGGTGCCAGAGGCATCCGTGCTGATCGTCGACGACTCCTCGCCGGACGGAACCGGACAGATCGCCGACCAGCTCGCGGCTGGTGACCCGGCAGTTCACGTGCTGCACCGTGCCAGCAAGGACGGCCTGGGCGCGGCGTATCGCGCCGGCATGCGCTGGGCGCTCGCGCGCGGACACGACGTGATCGTGGAGATGGATGCCGACGGCTCGCACCGTCCTGAGGAGCTGCCGCGCCTGCTCGACGGGCTCGGCACGGCGGACGTGGTCGTCGGGTCCCGCTGGGTGCCGGGCGGCGGGGTGCAGGGGTGGCCGCTCTGGCGCAAGGTGCTCTCGCGCGGCGGCAGCGCGTACGCCCGCTTCGCTCTCGGGGTTCCTGTGCGCGACATGACGGGCGGCTACCGCGCGTTCACGGCCGAAGCCCTCGACCGCATCGACCTGGATGCCGTTCTCAGCCAGGGCTACTGCTTCCAGATCGACATGCTGTGGCACGCGCAGGTGGCGGGCATGCGCATCCGGGAGGTGCCGATCACGTTCCCGGAGCGCGAGCGCGGCAGCTCGAAGATGTCGGGCGCCATCGTCGTGGAGGCCATGGCGCGGGTGACCGGGTGGGCCGTCGCATCCCTGCCGGCGCGCATGCGCAGGGCGGCGGTCAAGCGGGCGGAAGCCGTCGACTCCCGCTCCTGAGTGCGCGGCGCGCCCCTCTGAGCGTGCGGCGACCGGTGCCCGCACGCCGCCGGGACCGGTGGCGTAACTTTCGAACTGCGGCGCGCGCCCGTTGCGTGCCGCGTGACGACCAGTGCGAGGAGGAATCGTGGCTGAAGACCCCTACGAGCGGTTCGGGGCCGTTCCGCAGTTCACCGTGACGAGTGAGGATGTCGCAGACGGGCATCCGATGGGCGAGCGATTTCGCGCGGCGGGTGGCAACCTCTCGCCGCAGCTGTCGTGGAGTGGGTTCCCGCCGGAGACGAAGAGCTTCGCGGTCACGATTCACGACCCGGATGCGCCGACCGGCTCCGGATTCTGGCACTGGGCCGTCTATGACATCCCCGCGTCGGTGACCGCGCTCGAGCGCGGCGCGGGCAGCGGCCAGGCGTCGCTCCCGGCCGGCGCAAAGCAGCTGAAGCACGAGCTGCGGGATGTGGGTTACACCGGCGCCGAGCCGCCGGAGGGAACCGGTATGCACCACTACAACGTGGTCGTGCATGCCGTGGATGTCGACCACCTCGAGCTCGATCCGGAGTCGACGCCGGCGGTGCTCGGCTTCAACCTGCACTTCCACACGCTGGCCCGCGCCGTGATCGTGCCGACGGCGGCCTTCGACGACGACCTCTGACGTTCGCCCGACCGCTCGCCGCGGCGGCGGGGCGGACCCTGCGTCGCCGCCTGGCTGGCGAGTCCGTGACCGGCGAATCCCTGACCCGCGAGTTCGTGATCGGCGACTGGTGATCGGCGACTTGGTGACCGGCCGGTCCGTGCCCGGCAAACCCGTACTGGTCAGCTCTTGTTGCCGGTCAGCGCGAGCACGCCGCCCAGGCCGATGAGCATGACGCCGCCCGTGGCTGACAGTCGTTCAGCGCGCTTGGGCGACTTCGCGAACCATCCTCTGACGAGTCCGGCGAGCAACGCCCAGGTGCTGTCGGAGAGCAGTGCGATGGCGAAGAAGACGATGCCGAGCACCATCATCTGCAGCGGTATCGCTCCGGCATGGAAGTTCACGAACTGGGGCAGCACGGCCACGAAGAAGACCAGCAGCTTGGGGTTGCTGATGCCGACGAGAAAGCCTTCCGCGAGCATCCGTGTCGCCGACCGCCTCACCGAGGCGATAGAGTCGAACGAGCCGTCTTTGCGGTGGCGGATGGCCTGGATGCCCAGATAGACGATGTAGAGCGCGCCGGCGAGCTTGATCACCGTGAAGAGCACGACCGACTGCGCGACCACGAATCCGAGCCCGAGCGCGACAGCGGCCACGATCGGGATGATGGCCAGCGCGTTGCCGAGCACGCTGAGCATGCCGGCACGCCTCCCCAGCGCGATGGAACGCCCGACGGCGAACAGCACGCTCGGCCCCGGGATGACGATGATCGCGAATGCCGCGAGGGCGAACGCCGTCAGGGTGGCGATGGTCGGCATCCCCTCACGATAGTGAGAAATGGTCGGGATCGCCTCCCTCCTGGGCAGCTGAGGCCTGTCGTCGGCGGACCGAATCGGCGAGATCCCGGGTGCGCGGGGTGCCTCGCCCGCATGCGCCAGGTAGGTTCGATCGGGTGAACACCACGCACGTACGAACGCACCGAAGCGACGAGAACCTGCCCCGCGAGGAACAGTTCGCCTTCAGGATCGCGGAAGTGGCCGCCGACGAGGTGGAGGTCACGCCCGAGGTGACGGACATGATCGTGAACCGCGTCATCGACAACGCGGCGGTCGCGGCCGCGTCGCTGTTGCGGCATCCGGTCGCGGCGGCGCGAGCGCAGGCGCTGGCGCACCCCGTGTCGGTCGGCGGCAGCGGGTCGAGCGTGTTCGGAACGGATGCCGCGCGGCGGGTGAGCGTGGAATGGGCTGCCTGGGCGAACGGCGTCGCCGTGCGCGAGCTGGACTACCACGACACGTTCCTCGCAGCCGAGTACTCGCACCCGGGCGACAACATCCCGCCGGTCGTCGCGGTCGCTCAGCACCTCGCGGCCGAGCGCGGACTCACCGGGCGGGACGTGGTGCGCGGCATCGCCACCGGATACGAGATCCAGATCGATCTGGCCAAGGCGATCAGCCTGCACGCGCACAAGATCGACCACGTCGCGCATCTCGGGCCTTCGGCCGCAGCCGGAATCGGCACGCTGCTCGGGCTGGACACCGAGACGATCTTCCAGGCGATCGGCCAGGCGCTGCACACGACCACGGCGACCAGGCAGTCGCGCAAGGGCGAGATCTCGAGCTGGAAGGCCTTCGCCCCCGCCTTCGCGGGGAAGATGGCCGTCGAGTCCATCGACCGGGCGATGCGCGGCGAGACCAGCCCGACCCCCATCTACGAGGGCGAGGACGGCTTCATCGCCTGGCTGCTGGACGGGCCGGATGCCGTGTACGAGGTCACGCTGCCCGACCTCGGCGAGCCGAAGCGCGCCATCCTCGATTCCTTCACCAAGGAGCACTCGGCCGAATACCAGGCGCAGGCCTGGATCGACCTGGCCCGCAGGCTCCACGACGATTACCCGCTCATCTTCGACGATCCGGATCGCGTGGAGTCCATCGTGCTGCACACGTCGCACCACACGCACTTCGTGATCGGGTCGGGCGCGAACGATCCGCAGAAGTACGACCCTGCGGCATCGCGCGAGACGCTGGATCATTCGATCCCTTACATCTTCACGGTGGCGCTGCAGGACGGCTCATGGGATCACGTCGACTCCTACCACCCCGAGCGGGCCGCCCGGCCGGACACCGTCGCGCTGTGGCGCAAGGTCTCGACCCAGGAAGACGAAGAGTGGACGCGCCGGTATCACTCGCTCGACCCCGAGGAGCAGGCGTTCGGCGGACGCGTCGAGGTCACCTTCACCGACGGCTCGCGCATCGTCGAGGAGATCGCGGTGGCGGATGCGCATCCGCAGGGCGCGCGCCCGTTCGGTCGCGACGACTACGTGAACAAGTTCCGCAGGCTGGCCGCCGACGCGCTGGAGGCATCCGAGATCGATCGGTTCCTGGATGTCGCCCAGCGCCTCCCCGAGCTCACCGCCGAGGAGTTGCCCGGGCTGAGCTTCACGGCGAGACACGGCCTGCTCGCCTCGGTCGACAGTCCGCGCGGTCTCTTCTGAGCGACACCGGCGGTGGGCGGAGGCCTGGTTTCGACACGCTCCACCAGCGGTGAAAGACTGATCGGACCGGAGCGAAGGAGCACCATGAGCGAGCAGAACCCGGAGATCCACAAGGGCCTGGCCGGTGTCGTCGTCGACACGACCGCGATCTCCAGCGTCAATCCCGCGACCAATTCCCTGCTGTATCGCGGGTATCCGGTGCAGGAGCTCGCCGCCAAGTGCTCGTTCGAGGAGGTCGCCTATCTGCTCTGGCACGGCGAGCTCCCAGGCGACGACGACCTCGAGGCGTTCGAGGCGCAAGAGCGCGCGCAGCGGTCGCTGCCTCCGAACGTGCGGCGCGCGATCGACGACATCCCGACATCCGCCCACCCGATGGATGTCTTGCGCACCGCCGTCAGCGTGATCGGCGCCGACGACGAGCACGGCGAGTTCGGGGCGCTCGAGAACCCGTTCGAGGTGGTGTATCCCAAGGCGTTGCGGCTGATGGCTCAGCTGCCCGCGATCGTGGCGTACGACCAGCGGCGCAGGCACGGTCTCGAGCTCGTCGAGGCCCACGACGACCTCGACTTCGCGAGCAACTTTCTCTACATGACGTTCGGCGAGATCGCCGACCCGGCGGTGGTCGACGCGTTCCGGGTCTCGCTCATCCTCTATGCGGAGCACTCATTCAACGCCTCGACCTTCACGGCCAGGGTGATCGCGTCCACGCTGTCCGACGCGTACAGCGCCGTCACGGGTGCCATCGGAGCGCTCAAGGGACCGCTGCACGGCGGAGCGAACGAGGCCGTCATGGTGGCGTTCGAAGAGATCGGATCCGCCGACCGCGCCGAAGCGTGGCTCGACGATGCGCTCGCGCACAAGCGCAAGATCATGGGCTTCGGGCACCGGGTCTACAAGAACGGCGACTCCCGCGTGCCCACGATGGAGGCATCGCTGAAGCGACTAGTCGAGCATTACGACCGGAAGGACGTGCTCGACCTCTACACGGCTCTGGAGCAGGCGATGGATGCCCGCAAGGGCATCCGACCCAACCTCGACTACCCGAGTGGCCCCGTCTACAACCTGATGGGCTTCGATACGGCCACGTTCACGCCCATCTTCGCCGCTGCCAGAGTGACGGGATGGACCGCGCACGTCATCGAGCAGCTCACGTCGAATGCTCTGATCCGTCCGTTGTCGCAGTACGACGGGCCGGCGGAGCGCCACCTCTAGCGCGGAGCGCGCCGCCTCAAGCGCGGAGCAGCACCTCAAGCGCGGAGCGGCGCCTTCGCGGAGCGGCACCGGCACCTCTAGGCGATCGCGCGGGCCGGCCTCGCGGAACGCCCGTACTGGCACGCGGACGTGACGCGCTCGTTCAGCGTCCGCTGGGGAGCGTGAGGACCTCCGCCCCGTCGGCCGTGATCGCGATGGTGTGCTCGCTGTGCGCCGTGCGCGATCCGGTGGCGCTGCGCAGCGTCCAGCCGTCGGCATCCGTGACCAGCACGTCCGTGTCGAGCATGACCCACGGCTCCAGGGCGAGCAGCAGCCCTGGACGCAGGCGATACCCGCGCCCCGCGCGTCCCGCGTTGGGGATGTGCGGGTCCTGGTGCATGGTCGATCCGATGCCGTGCCCGCCGAACTCCAGGTTGATGGGATAGCCGGCATCGGCCAGCACGGTGCCGATCGCACTTGAGAGGTCGCCGATCCGAGCGCTCGGTCCAGCGGCGGCGATGCCGGCCGCCAGGGCCTGCTCTGTCGCCTCGATGAGCGCGACGCTCTCCTGCGGCCTCGCGTTCCCCACGACGAAGCTGATGGCCGAGTCCGCTGCGACGCCGCCCTTGAGCACGGCGAGGTCGAGCGAGACCAGGTCGCCGTCGGCAAGGGCGTAGTCGTGCGGGAGTCCGTGCAGCACGGCGTCGTTGACGCTCGTGCAGATGTAGTGCCCGAACGGTCCCCGCCCGAACGACGGCGCGTAGTCGACGTAGCACGATTCGGCGCCGGCATCGACGATCATCTGCCTGGTCCACTCGTCGATCTCCAGGAGGTTCGTGCCCACCCTGGCCCTGCTCTTCATGGTCTGCAGGATGTCCGCGACCAGTGCGCCGGTCTCTCGCGCCCGTTCCACCTCGGCGGGAGTCAGGATCTCGATCATGTCCGCGTTCCTCCGATAACTATCCCGGTCATAGTATCCCGGTATTACAATCGGCTCATGGTCCGGATGCCGCTCACTCCCCTCGACGCCGAGCGTGGCCGCTGCCTCGGAGCGGTGTTGCGCAGGGCTCGAGGAGCGCGCTCGATCCTGGACGTGGCCCTCGACGCGGGCGTCTCGCCGGAGACATTGCGCAAGATCGAGACCGGTCGCGTGGCGACGCCCGCCTTCTCGACCATCGCGGTCATCGCCGACTCGCTCGGCCTCTCGCTCGACGAGGTGTGGAGCGAGGTCGCATCGGTGGCCGCGGCGAGGGAGGCGGTCGCGGCGCCCGTTGTCGCAGCACCCACAGCGAGCGCGCGTGTGCGGCGCGACACGTTGTCGGGCGAGCACAGGCGTGTGGCGGGCATCCGTCGCCGCGCCTAGCGTTTCGGCATGCACATGCTGTTCCGCACGATCCTGCACGCCTGGATCTCCCGCTTCGGCAGGCGCCT
>Ga0164242_10004925_pt1 | contig 14908 bp, 11 predicted proteins | sample OricomgcompostMG_FD_108783 | JGI IMG/M metagenome (GOLD analysis project Ga0164242, IMG submission 108783) | Miracle-Growth compost microbial communities from Emeryville, California, USA - Original compost - Miracle growth compost (MG) ... | reverse complement strand
CTTTTACTTCAGCCTGTGGAAGCTGGCACCGGTGCTGGGGCTGTTCTTCATCTGGACCTGGAGCACGCACTGGGTCGACGAAGACTCCCGCTCGCTGAAAATGAATTCCGAACTCTGGAACTCGCTGACGTTCTTCATCGGAGTGCTCGGTTTCGTGGCGGTGCTCAATATCTCCAGCTTTTTCCTGGGCTTTCTGATGCTGTCGGCGGCCTACGGGGTTCCGCTGGGGCTGTACCTGCGGGACCGCAACGCGCGCGTGCCCGAATCCTCGCGGGTGCTGACCCCGACGCATCTGCGCCGGCTGGGGTTGCGGTTTCTGTCGCGATGCGGCATCAATTACGCCCCCACCAAGCAGGCGCGGGAAAGTGCCCTGGGGCCGCCCATCAAGTTCATCGGCAAGTCGACCACGGGGCGGGGAGAAGACGACACCCGCAATCGCCAGGTCGAAAACTCGCGGGGCTACATGGCCGCCAAGGAACTGGTCTACGACGCCATTATCCGCCGGGCCACCGACGTGCACCTCGAACCCAAAACCGACGAACTGTCTGCCCGCTACCGGATCGACGGCGTGATGTTTCCCACCGAGCCCTTCGACCGGGGTGTGGGCGACGCCATCATCAATATCTTCAAGGTGCTTTCGGCGATGGACATCACCGAGCGCCGCAAGCCGCAGGACGGCAGCTTTCGCGCCCAGCTCGACGGCCGGATGGTCGACTTCCGCCTGGCGACCCAGGGGACCCGCGAGGGCGAAAAGCTCAGCATGCGTATTCTCGATCAGTCGAATTCGGTCAACCGGCTGGGCGACCTGGGGATGCGCAAGCAGTTGCAGGACCAGATCCGCGGCATCATCAATCAGCCGCACGGCATGTTTCTGAGCTGTGGCCCGACCGGGGCCGGGAAATCGACAACCCTGTACTCATCTCTCAATGAACTCGACGCCTTCCAGCAGAACATCATTACGGTGGAAGACCCCGTCGAGTACAAGATGAACAACGTCACGCAGATCGAAATCAACACCAAGGCCGGCCAGACCTTCGCCGGGTCGCTGCGGAGCATTCTGCGGCAGGACCCCGACGTGGTGCTGATCGGCGAAATCCGGGACGACGAAACCGCCCGCATTGCCTGCCAGGCGGCCAATACCGGGCACATGGTGTTTTCAACGGTCCACGCCAACGACACGCTCAGTGCCCTGTACCGGCTGTACGACCTGGGGGTGGAACCGTTCCTGCTGTCGTCGGCACTGTCGGGTATTTTGGGGCAACGGCTGGTCCGCAAGCTCTGCAACCAGTGCAAAGAGCCTTACAAGCCCAAGCCGGAACTGCTCAAGCAGGCCGGACTGCCGCCCGATAAAATCGAATTCTTTTACCGACCGCCGGCGAATGCCGAGTTCCCCTGCCCCAACTGTGGCGGCATCGGATACAAGGGGCGGATCGGGGTGTTCGAGCTGTTTGTGATTACCGACCGCATCCGCGACATGGTCCGCGAAAATGCCCAGATGACCGCCATCAAGGCCGAGGCCCGCAAAAACGGCATGCTGTACATGAAGGAAGAAGGCCTGCGACTGGTCATCAAGGGGATTACGTCCATTCAGGAACTGACCGCCAACGTCAAGTGAGACCGTCGTCATGATCGATGCTGCTGCCGTGCTGATCGTTGTCGGGCTGGCCTACATTGTCGCCAGCGAAGGAGCCTTCGGCGCCGGCCTGACATTTCTGTGCGTCCTGTTCTCCGGCCTGCTGGCGATGAACTTCTTCGAGCCGCTGGCCAATCTCCTCGGCAACCAGTCTTCGGGGCTCGATTCGTATGCTGATCTGGTGGCGCTGCTGGGCCTGTTCACGCTGCTGACGTTTCTGTCGAGGATGGCCACCGATCATCTGGCTCCGACGATGATCAACCTCGATGTCCGGCTGTACCATGCCGGGCGGTGGCTGTTCGGGGTGCTGACCGGCTATGTCACCATGGCAATTCTGATGACCTCGCTGCACACCGCCCCGTTGCCCCGCACGTTTCTGGGGTTTACCCCGGAACGTAAGAATCTGTTCAACATTATGGCCCCCGATCGGCAGTGGCTGGGCTTCACCCAGCATGTCTCCGAAAAGATTTTCCGCCGGGGACGGGACGGCCGCATTTTCGACGGCTTGACCTACCAGGCTCCGGGGACAAAGCAGCCCGAAGTCTGGTCGTCATTTCCGATCCGGTATGCTTCCCGACGGACGAACCTGGCACGTGGAGGAAAAGCGGCGGCCGCCTCCCCTGCCATCCAGACCGGGTCCGGCACGGGAGGCGGAGGCAGCACGCAGCCCTCCGGGTTCTGAATTCCAGCCATGCCCGATCCTGAACAACCGATACGTGGCGGAGAAGTCCTGCGGACCCGCCTGGCAGCCGAGCGAACCCTGCTCTCCTGGATCAGGACGGGGTTGTCGTTGATGGGCTTCGGGTTTGTCGTGGCGCGGTTCGGCCTGTTTCTGCGGGAGGTCGAATTTGCCGCCCGCGGAACCATGCACACTCCCACCGGATTTTCGCGATGGCTGGGAACGGCCCTCGTCGTTCTGGGGGTCATCGTCAGCGCATTGGCGGCCGTGCATCATGTGCGGTTCATCAAGCGCATCGAACAGGGGACGCCGATCAAGTTTACCCGCTGGTCGCTGGGGGTGATCGTGGCCACACTGCTGGCGGCGCTGGGAATCGCCATCACAATTTATCTGATCACCGTCAGCAGATAATGTGTATCGACGACATTCGCATTGTAAGGTAAGGGACGGACCTTATCTTCCGCCGGCCTGAAGGGCCGGAGGAAGAGAGGAGCCTCCCTTGCAAAGCGAACATCGTTTGAACGGGGCTCCTCGCTGGCGCATCGGGTTAGTATGGCATGGTGGGCACAGCCCACCCTACGGCCCCGCCTTCATCCTTCATCCTTCATCCTTCATCCTTCATCCTTCATCCTTCATCCTTCATCCTTCATCCTGCCCACTGAACACTGAACACTGAACACCTACTCTCTCTATTTTTTCGGCCTCTGCCAAAAAAATCGGGCTCACTGTTTCGTATATTTCTTCAGCCGGCTCGACTCGTACGTCTGCACCTCCCCCTCTTCCAGCCGCAGGATGAATGCCGCCATGCCCGGCGTCGCCTCGACCAGCTTCAACCCCGCATCCGGACCCAGCACGCTGACTGCCGTGGCATAGCTGTCGGCCGCCGTGCAGTCGGTGGCGACAACAACGGTGGCGCTGCGACTGGTCAGCCCGAGTCCGGTCCGGGGGTCGACAATGTGTGAATACCGTTTTCCGTCGATTTCGACGAACTGCCAGGCATCGCCCGAGGTCGTGACGGCGGCGTTGTTCAGCAGCAGATAACGGGTAGGGTCGGCATCGGGTTCGAGCGGAGCAATTCCGATTCGCCAGCCTGCGGATCCAGGAGGAGCATCGCTGACGCCGATATCGCCACTGGCATCGATCAGGGCACTTGTCACCCCCTTCGATTTCAGCACCCGGAGGGCCTCATCCACCGCGAAACCGGCGGCAATCCCCCCCAGGTCGAGCTGCATTCCCGGGGCCAGCAGTTCGACCGTCCCCGCCTGTTCGTCGAGTTGAATGTTCCGATAGTCGATCAGTTCGCGGGTTTGCGCGAGGGTGCGGGAATCGGGGAGCGTTTTCGACCGCCGCGCTTTCCTCCACAGCCTGACCGCCGGCCCCACACTGACATCAAAGGCCCCTTTGGAACGTCGGGAAAGGTCGAGTGCGCGGGTCAGGACGGCCCGGAGGTCGGGGCTGAGCTTGACGGACTGCTGATTGCCAGCGGTGCGACAGAGCTTCATCAGTTCGCTTTCGGGCTCGTAGTCGCTCAGGATGCCATTGAGCTGCTTGATGCGAGCCAGCGCCGCCTGGGCCGCCGCGTTTGCTGTAGACTCATCGGGGGCATATAATACGATCTTAAATGGCATCCCCATCAGGATCTTCGTAAACTCGAAGCGTTGCGGAACCTGTGGAGCTGCCGCCGTCAGCAGCCCTGTGGTGAACAGAATTGCCGCCAGGGCCGAAATAGATCGTATCAGGTTCATGCTGTCGTACCGTTAGTCAGTATCAGACGAAATTCGAGGTCGAATGTTCATGTTCAATTTAGGTGGGTGGTGCCGGGAGATGCAAGTGGTCAAATTCGGACTCCGCTGCGGACTGTGGTGCGTGGTCCTCGGAGCCGGAGTTGCAGTCTCTGCCGCCGAGCCTGCTGCGGCGACCGCTTCGAAGCCGGCCCTCGCGAAGACCGAGCAGGAAATGCAGCGGTACACCCAGGAAATCGACGGCACCGAAGCCCGGTTCGAAATGATTCCCATCAAGGGGGGAACATTCACCATGGGCAGCCCCGCTTCCGAAGCCGGCCACAAAGACGACGAAGCCCCGCAGCGGAAGGTGACAATTGCCCCCTTCTGGATGGGGAAGCACGAAGTCACATGGGATGAATACGACATCTGGAGCTACAGCCTCGACACCCGCCGCCGCGAAATCACCAAACAGCCTTCCACCGCCAACGACAAGGTGGCCGACGCCGTCACCCGCCCCACCAAACCCTACACCGATATGACATTCGGCATGGGACACGACGGTTACCCCGCCATCTGCATGACTCAACTGGCGGCGAAAACCTACTGCGAATGGCTGTCGGCGAAAACCGGCCATTATTACCGTCTGCCCACCGAAGCCGAGTGGGAATACGCCTGCCGGGCCGGAACCACGACCGCGTATTCGTTCGGCGACGACCCTGAAAAACTGGGAGATTACGCCTGGACGATCGACAACAGCGACGAAGCTTACAAAAAGATCGGGTTGAAGAAGCCGAATCCGTGGGGCCTGTACGACATGCACGGAAACGTGGCGGAATGGTGTCTTGACCAGTATTTCCCCGACAGCTACAAGAAAGCTGGTGCCGATAACCCATTGATCCCGGCCACAAAAGAATATCCGATTGTGGTGCGGGGGGGCTCGTGGGAAGCCGATGCCGAAATGTGCCGCAGCGCCGCCCGCAACTTCTCCGATCCGGAATGGAAAGTTCAGGATCCGCAACTCCCCAAAAGCATCTGGTATTTTACCGATGCCCTGTTTGTCGGGTTCCGGGTCGTCCGTCCGCTGCAGGAACCGACCACCGCCGAGAAGGCCCGGTTCAAATGACCTGGTTCCGAAGAATCTGAAACGGCGAAGTCCGGAGTTCCGGCCCGGCTTCTCCCATGGTAAGACGTAGTGTACCCACCCGAGAGACCGAATCGAACGTCCCAGTCCCTCAATTCACTTCCACTGGAGGATCCGTCGATGTCGCAGCCCTTGTCCACCCCCACCGCCGCGAGCAATCGCCGCGACTTCCTCAAAACCTCGACCATTGCCGCTGTAGGAGCCGGTGTTTTCGGCAGCCTGGCCAGCCTGCCCCGCGCCTATGCCGGCGGCGACGACCTGATCAAAATCGGACTGATCGGCTGTGGCGGACGGGGGACCGGTGCCGCCGGGCAGGCCCTCAGCACGCAGGGGAACGTCAAGCTGATTGCGATGGGCGACGCCTTCTCCGACCGGCTCGATTCCAGCCTCAAAAACCTCGAAAAGAAGTTTCAGCAGCACCCCGAGCGTGTCGCCGTCGATGAAGACCACCGCTTCATCGGCTTCGACGCTTACAACAAGGTGCTCGCCACCGGTGTGGACCTGGTGATTCTGGCCACGCCCCCCGGCTTCCGCCCGATTCATTTCGACGCCGCGGTCAAAGCCGGCAAGCACGTCTTCATGGAAAAACCGGTCGCCGTCGATGCGCCGGGTGTGCGGGCCGTGCTGGCCGCCGTCGCCGAAGCCAAAAAGAAGAATCTGGGGGTCGGCGTGGGACTGCAGCGGCATCACGATGCCGGCTACATCGAAACCATCAAGCGGCTCCGCGATGGCGCCATTGGCGATATCCACAGTGCCCGGGCCTACTGGAACAGTGCCGGCGTCTGGGTCAAACCCCGCCAGGCCAGTCAGACCGAAATGGAGTACCAGATGCGGAACTGGTACTACTTCAACTGGCTGTGCGGCGACCATATCGTCGAACAGCACATCCATAACCTCGATGTCATCAACTGGCTGAAGGGGGCCTACCCCGTCAGCGCCAATGGCATGGGGGGCCGCCAGGTTCGCGTCGGCAAAGACTACGGCGAAATCTTCGATCATCATGACGTCGAGTTCGAATACGCCGACGGCAGCCGGATGTTCAGCCAGTGCCGGCACATCCCCAATACCTGGTCGAGCGTTTCCGAACATGTACAGGGGACGAAAGGGACCGCCGACATTAGTGCCTACTCCATCAAGGGGCCGGACGAATGGCGGTTTAATAAGAAGGGAAAGAAAGACCCGTACCAGGTCGAACACGACGACCTGTTTGCCAGCATCCGGGCCGGCAATCCGATCAACGAGGGAGAAAACGGCGCTCTGAGCACCATGACCTCGATCTTCGGACGGATGGCGACCTACTCGGGCAAAGTGGTCAAGTGGGACGAAGCCCTGGCGTCGAACCTCAGCCTGGCCCCGAAAGAATACGACTTCAAGGCCAACCCGCCGGTCCTGCCGGGGTCGGACGGTATGTATGCCGCTGCGGTTCCGGGCGTCAGCCGGGTCATCTGAGTTTTCGGATCCGAATCAATTGCCGATCCTGAACTTCCCGGGGTGGAGCGGAATGCTCTGCCCCGGGTTTATTTTTTTCAGGGCAGTTCCGGCAGCCGGCGAAAGCAGATCAGGCAGATGTCGTCCCGCTGGGCCCGGCCTTCGCTGAAGGCTTCCACATCTTCGACCAGCGCTTCGCCCAGGGCATCCGCATCGTCGGGAGCCGTCTCGAGAAACTTCGTCAGCCGGGACATGCCGTAGATTTCGTTCTGCGGATTCATGGCTTCGGTCACACCGTCGGTCAGCAGCACCAGCGTGTCCCACGGTTCCAGCGTGACTTCACACTGGTCGTAGACGATGTCGGAGTCGATTCCCAGCGGCAGCCCGGCCTCTTCGGCGGCGATTTTGGTGACCTGTCCCCGGCTGTTGCGAACCAGCGGAGGGATATGCCCCGCGTTTGACAGCGTAAGCCGGTGTGTCTTCGGATCGAGAATCGCAAACACCAGCGTCACAAACCGATGCCCCAGCCCCCCCATCGAAACGTCGACGTTCAGCCCCGACATGGCACCGGCAACGGTCGGCTTGGTCAGCAGTTCGTACCGGGCCGACGAATACAGCCGCGCCATCAGCAAAGCGGCGGGAATCCCCTTGCCGGCGACATCCCCCAGACCAATGGCGACCTGGCCGCCGGGGAGCATGACGTAATCGAAAAAGTCGCCACCGACACGGTAGGCGGCTTCGTAAAAATCGTAGAATTCGTAACCGTCGAGCCGTGGACGTTCGGTGGGCAGAAAGCCAAGCTGCACCTGGGTCGCAAATTCGAGCTCGCGTTCGAGATCCCGCTGCCGCATGGTGGTCGTATGCAGGTTGGCATTTTCGACGGCCATACCGGCCTGAGCCGCCACGCTGGCCAGCACATCGAGGTCTTCCTGCAGGAACTGCTGCCGCATGTCGAGGGTATCGACCTGAATGGCCCCCAGTGCGTGCCCTTCCTGATTGACCAGCGGAGCGCACATCAACGATCGAATCCGCAGGTTAGCGACGCTTTCGCTCTGGTCGAACCGCCCGTCGTGCGCGGCGTCGGCGCTCAGCAGCGCGCGGGCCTTGCTCATCGCCTCGCGAAGAATGGTGGTGCTCAGCCGCACGCGCTGCAGGTCGTCGCGCTCGTTGCGGACTTTCGTCGCCTTGACCTGCAGTTCACCCGATTCCTGATCCTTGAGTACGACAAACCCCCGGTCGGCCTGGGGAAAGATTTTAAACAGGCTTTCCAGAATTTTGGGAAGCACCTCCGCAAGATCCAGCGTACTGGCCAGATTGTTGCTGATTTCGAGCACCGCCCGCAGTTTGACCTCCGGTCGAACGCTGACCGAGGGGTGCCGCAGCGAGGCCATGTCGACTGCCGACAAAATCGATGACCCGTCCCCCTCTTCGTCGTCGAATTGCGGAATCTGGACGGTACGAGGGGCAGTCGAAGTTGCCGGGGCCGATTCGGTGGTGGTCGGGCGGAGCGTCGAGTCGGCGACCAGCGGACTGGCGGTGGTCCAGATCCCCGAAGAAGATTCTCCGATCGGCGGCGCCCCCAGAAAGAACCGGAACAGAACGTCGCAGACCTTGAATTCGTCTCCCTCGCTCAACTGCGTCCGCCCGCGAATCCGTTGCCCGTTAATCAGCGTGCCGTTGCGGCTGCGCAGATCTTCGAGGTAATACGACCCGTGGTTTTCGAGAATCTGGGCGTGGTTGCGACTGACCGCCGCATTGTCGAGAACAATATGACAATTGGGATGCCGGCCCATAATGGTCCGCTCCCCATGCAGTTCGATCAACTGTCCGGGACAGCTCCCCTGGATCACCTTAAGCACTGCCACGGCGGTTCTCTCCTCGAGGTGTCGGGGGGGTGATACTTCGTCGGAAAATTTCATCCCAGTCGGTCGGAGAACGGCCATGCAGACGGATCACCGCATCGCGGACAACCTGCTGCATCCGTTCATCCAGCCGACCGTACAACGGCTTGAGTTTTTCGAGAGACTGTTCGGCAGCAGGCTCGTCCTTCAGCCGGGTGTAGATGCTGGCCTGACCAGCCAGGCCGAAGGCCCGCTCGGCATCTCCCGTTTCATGGGCGGCGAACTGGTCGAAGATTTCGAGCGCATCCTGGTTGCGGCTCTGCGAAAGATACATCATGGCCAGTTGCTGGCTGGCCCGCTGACATTCCAGGCGATCGTTGGGGTAATACTTTTCAACAGCCTTCCAGGCCGCTTCGTCGTTGACGTTCATGGCATAAAAAAACTGGGCCGCCGCGGTCCCCTTATCGGGAACAACGGTCTGAGCCAGCCGGGCGGCATTCAAGGGATTCTGCGGTCGCCGGGCCCAGCCCCAGCCGGCTCCCAGCAAAGCACAACAGACCGCCGCCAGTGCGAAATACTGCAACTGCCGCTGCGGCGCCGCATCCGCCGCATGCCATAACCGATCCAGGGTCCGCTTCCAGGTACCGACCGACAGAACCGCAGGGGCCGGCCGTTGGCTGACCTCGGACGGACGGCTGGCCGGGTTCATCCCCTCCTGCTCGACCCGCTCCAGGTCTGCCAGAATGGCCTGCGCCTCGGGATAGCGGTCCTCCGGCTTTTTGCTCATCATTTTATGAACAATCCGGCACAGCAGCGGCGGCAGGTCGGGCCGCGACTGCTCGAGCGGCGGTGGCGAACCCTGCAGATGCTGCAGCGCCACGGCGATCGCGGTATCTCCCCGGAAGGGGGGCGTCCCCGTCAACAGGTGGTAGCAGGTGACGCCGAACGAGTAGATATCGCTCCGCTGATCGAGTTTGCTGCCGCTGACCTGCTCGGGGCTCATGTACAGAGGGGTTCCCATGGTGGTCCCCTCCTGCGTCAGGTTCAGTCGCTCTCCCTGCTGCGTGAGCTGGGCCAGCCCGAAATCGGCGACTTTCACTTCGCCCTTGCGGGTCAGCAGGATGTTTTCCGGCTTGATATCGCGGTGGACGATGCCAGCAGCGGCGGCAGCCTGCAGCGCGGCGGCGACCTGCTTCATCAGGTGCAGAGCCTCGGGCGCCTCGGGGGGGCCTTTGCGGACGATCGACTCCCGCAGGTTCTGCCCCTGCACGTATTCCTGGGCGATATAATGGGTTCCGTCGGTCGTATCCCCAACCACGTATACCTGCACGATGTTGGGGTGGTTCAGGCCCGCCGCCGCCAACGCCTCGGTCCGGAACCGCTTCAGATACGTTTCGTCGGTCACCAGGTCGTGGCGGAGCACCTTGACGGCAACATGCCGGTTCAGCGAGGTCTGCTCGGCCAGAAAGACTTCGGCCATGCCTCCCCGTCCGATACGGCGAATCAGCCGGAATTCTCCCAGCAGCCGGCCTTCGAGGTCGGGCAACGGTTCCTCGGCGGCACCGGGCGGATTCGACCGGGAAGCAGGGGGCTCGTAAGCCTGGGGAACAAGCTGCGAGGAGGCCGGTTGATCCGTCTCGTGGGGCTCGCTCACAGATGGGCCTTCCGCCATGGTGACAGGTCTGAAAGTGCGGGGAAATTTACTTGCCTATCATACGCAACCAGACCGGCTGCTGGCAAATGGCGGGGTTGAGAGGCCGCCGTCTGCGTAGACTCCGGGCTTCGACTGGCGTATTGTGGGCGGCAGAGCGACGGGTCCACCTGTTTTACCCCTGGAATTCACAAGGCCGATTTCGATGAGCGACACCCCTTTGAACTTCGCCACCCGCTGCCTGCACGCCGGGCAGACTCCCGATTCCGCCACCAACTCTCGCGCGGTCCCCATCTACCAGACCACGTCGTATGTGTTCAACGACAGCGACCACGCCGCCCGACTGTTCGGTCTGCAGGAATTCGGGAATGTCTACACCCGCATCATGAACCCGACCACCGACGTGCTTGAAAAGCGGCTGGCGGACCTTGAAGGGGGATCGGGAGCGCTCGCCGTGGCCTCCGGGCAGGCCGCCGAAATGCTGGCCATCCTCAACATCGCCCAGGCCGGGCAGAACATCGTCAGCTCTCCCAGCCTGTACGGCGGATCGTACAATCTGTTCCGCTATACGCTGCCGAAACTCGGCATCCAAACGAAATTCGTCGACGGCAGCGACCCCGAAAGCTTCCGGGCCGCCATCGACGACAACACCCGCTGCCTGTATGTCGAAACCATCGGCAACCCTCGCCTCGATGTCCCCGATTTCGAGGCCCTGGGGGCCATCGCCCACGCCGCCGGCATCCCGCTCATCGTCGACAACACCTTTGCCTCCCCGGCTCTCTGCCGACCGTTCGAACATGGTGCCGATGTCGTCATCCATTCCTGCACCAAGTTCATCGGCGGGCATGGGACGAGCATCGGCGGCGTCATCATCGAAAAGGGAGATTTCCCCTGGGATAACGGCAAGTTCCCCGAGCTGACCGACCCCGACCCCAGCTACCACGGGATGAAGTTTTTCGAGACGTTCGGCGGCATGAACATCGCCTACATTCTGAAAGCCCGGACACAACTGCTCCGCGACATGGGCCCCGCGCTCAGTCCCTTCAGTGCCTTCCTGTTCCTGCAGGGGCTCGAAACTCTGCACCTGCGGATGCCCCGCCACTGCGAGAACGCGCTGGCAGTGGCCCAGTTCCTCGAATCGCACCCCAAAGTCGCCTGGGTCAACTACACCGGGCTCGAATCGCACCCCAGCTACCAGCTCGGCCGGAAATACCTCCCCGACGGCTGCGGCGCAATTCTCGGCTTTGGCGTAAAGGGAGCGACTCCGACCCAGCAGCAGGAAAATGGCCGGAAGCTGATCGACTCGGTCCGCCTGTTTTCTCACCTGGCAAACGTGGGCGACAGCAAATCGCTGATCATTCACCCCTCGACCACCACGCATCAGCAACTGACGCTGGAAGAGCAGGTGGCTTCCGGCGTGACCCCCGATTTCGTCCGGCTGTCGATCGGAACGGAAGACAAACAGGACATTATCGCCGACCTCAAACAGGCCCTCGACAGCCTGTAAGTCCGGCGAACATGGCATCTTTGGCCGCCGGCACTATAATCGGAGAGCATTCAGCGCCGCTGCACTGGCAGTGGGGCAGGTTCGGGAGCTGTCTCGTCAGCCGGAACCTGTCCGAAACCACGTGCGGCGAACGTGTCGACCCCGACATTCTGCAAAAATCATCCGGTGCTTCTGTTTCCCAAAATTATTTCAGGCTCTTTATCCACAGGTGATGTTCCGTGGCACGCGAAAAGATCGTTCTGGCATACAGCGGCGGGCTCGATACGTCGGTCGCCGTCAAATGGCTCCAGGAAAAATACAACTACGACGTCATCACATTCACGTGTGACCTCGGCCAGGGACGCGAGCTGGGGGGGATTCGCGAGAAAGCCCTCAAGACCGGTGCCGTCGAGGCCGTCATCCAGGACGCCCGCAACCTGTTTGTCGATTACTTCGTGTGGCCGTCGCTGATGGCAGGCACGATGTACGAGGGGAAATATCCGCTGGCAACGGCGCTGGGCCGACCGCTGATCGCGTGGCAGATGGTGGAAGTTGCCAAACAGCACGGCGCGGTCGCCGTGGCGCATGGTTGTACCGGCAAGGGAAACGACCAGGTGCGGTTCGATGTGTCGGTGCAGACTCTGGCACCGCACCTGAAAGTGGTTGCCCCGGTGCGGGAATGGCGATGGACCCGCAGCGAAGAGCTGGCCTACGCCGCCGAACATGGCATCGAAGTTCAGGCCACCAAGCAGAGCATCTACAGCGTCGACCAGAACCTGTGGGGCCGGTCGATTGAAGCCGGCATTCTCGAAGATCCCTGGGTCGCTCCCCCGGCCGACACCTTCCAGTGGACGATCGATCCGCGGGAAGCCCCCAACGAACCGGTAGAGGTCACCATCGAGTTCGATCAGGGACGGCCGACGCACCTCAACGGCGAAAAACTCGACGGCGTGGCGCTCATCGAACAGCTCAACGAAATCGGTGGGCAGCATGGCGTGGGGCGGGTCGACCATGTCGAAAACCGGCTGGTCGGCATCAAAAGCCGCGAAATCTACGAAGCCCCCGGTGCCATCATTCTGCACAAGGCGCACCAGGAGCTCGAATACCTGACTCTCAGCCGGCAGGCGATGCGGTTCAAAACCTACGTCAGCCAGACCTGTGCCGACATCATTTACGACGGCCTGTGGTTCAGTGCCTTCCACCAGGATCTGATGGGTTTCATCGAGAAGAACCAGCGGTTTGTCAGCGGAACCGTCCGGATGCAGCTTTACAAGGGGAACTGCACGGTAATGGGTCGCAAAAGTGATTTCAGCCTGTACAACCCGGCGCTGGCAACCTACGAAGAAGGGGACCAGTTCCCGCACGAAACCGCGGTCGGATTCATCAAGATCCACGGCCTGGCCCAGCAGACGCAGGCCCGCCAGCAGTTGCTCAAGGAAGAACCCAGCATCCGACCCGCACGGATTATGCCTCCCAGCGAAACCTGATCTCCGGTGTAGATTGGCGGCAACGTGCCCGAACCCTCCGCGACATCGCGAATACTGGCCATCGGCGATATCCATGGCTGTGACACCGCGCTGGATGTGCTGCTTGAGCACGTCCAGCCGGCTTCTGACGATTTGCTGGTCATCCTGGGGGATGTTGTCGATCGGGGGCCGGGTTCGTCCCGCGTCATCGAACGCCTGCTGCAATTGCGGGAAGTCTGCCGCCTGGTGTTCATACTCGGCAACCACGAAGAAATGATGCTCGATGCGCTCTCCGGCGGACGGTGGAGCAGTTCGTGGCCGATTCATGGCGGCCGGGCAACGCTGCAGTCGTACGGCGGCGACCGCGAACAGATTCCCCCCGGGCACCTGGCATTTCTGCGTGGGGGGCTGCCGTATTTCGAAACCGGTTCAACCATTTTTGTGCACGCCAACCTGCTGCCGTGGGTCCCGTTGGACCAGCAGGCAGGAAACTGGCTGCGGTGGACGCACCTCAGTGGCAGCGAACAGCCGCATCCCTCGGGTAAACGGGTAATCTGCGGGCATACGCCGCAACGCTCGGGGCACCCGCTGGCGTTTCCCGGCTGGGTCTGCATCGATACCCTGGCTTGTGCCGGGGGCTGGCTGACCTGCATGAATGTCGGTTCCGATGAAATCTGGCAGACGAACCAGTTGGGGGAATATCGGACTGGCTGGGTGCTGGGGTAACCGGACCGGCCTGAGCATGGTAAACTGACGAGCGAGAAAGCACGACGACGGTCTGTCACAACTTCAGCGGGTGCCCACCCGGAAGAGGCTGAGATTTTTTCAAGCCTTACGGTTGTCTCTCACCAGATGTGGGGCATCACTGGAAAAACGATCACAACCTGTCGTGGTGGGCATCACCCACCCTACAAAAAAGGACCGGAGGGCTTGCGCCCTGCCGCTTCAATACTCCGAACACCGAACTTCTGGTGGGCATAGCCAACCTTACGAAAAATCCCGGTCCCGGATGTGCGGGGCCCGTGTTCCTGCCTCACAAGTTGCAAAGGGTTGTCCTTCGATGAAACCATTCGCCTGCCCTGCCCTGCTCGCCGCGGTCTGCCTGTTCGGCTGCAGCCAGGGAACGCCCTCTGCCAGCCAGTCGACGACGGCCACCGAACCGGCTGCGGCCGGGCCCACACTTCCCGCAAAAAAACCGGCCGCTTCCGCACCCAAAATCGAGCTCCGCGAAGCCAACTGGGAAGAAACCGTGCAGGCGGTCGCCGCCCATAAAGGGAAGATCGTCGTGCTCGATACCTGGTCGCTGAGCTGCGGCCCCTGCGTCCGCGAGTTCCCCGGTCTCGTCAAAATGCACCAGAAGCTGGCCGACAAAGGGGTCGTCTGCATGGCGCTCAACTGCGATTACGACGGCATTCCCAAAAAGCCCCCCGAATACTTTCGTCCGCGGGTGACGAAATTTCTTGAAGAACAGGGCGCCACATTCGAAAACCTGATCTCGAACGTGGCCCTCGAACAGTTGCTCGAAACCGTCGATCTGGCGTCGATTCCCGCGGTGTTCGTTTACGGTCGCGACGGCAAACTCGTCAAACGCTTCGACAACGAGCAGATCCAGTCCGACGCCGATGAGTTCACGTACGCCGACGTCAACAAACTGGTCGCGGAACTCCTCGCCAAAACTCCGCAGGACAAGTAACCTCAGGTCTCAGGCACTCGGCGCATCGCGCAGAATTGTTTCTGGCAATCGAACGGCCATCACCCGCAATCGAGGCTCTCGTGTTCGGTTCCCGAATTCCGCTGAAAACGGTGGCCCGGCTGTGCCGCACGCTGGGTTCGATGCTGAACTCCGGCGTTCCGCTGCT
>Ga0164242_10004924_pt1 | contig 14908 bp, 15 predicted proteins | sample OricomgcompostMG_FD_108783 | JGI IMG/M metagenome (GOLD analysis project Ga0164242, IMG submission 108783) | Miracle-Growth compost microbial communities from Emeryville, California, USA - Original compost - Miracle growth compost (MG) ... | reverse complement strand
TTTTTAACCAAATCCTTTAGCCTTTAAATTTCTATTTAATATGGCAGTGAAAATTAGATTACAAAGACACGGGAGCAAGAAACGTCCGTTTTATTTTATCGTAGTAGCAGACGCCCGCTCTCCAAGGGATGGTAAGTTCATTCAGAAGCTGGGAACTTACAATCCGCTAACCGTTCCGGCAACTATTCAATTAGATCGTCAAAAATCTTTAGAATGGTTACACAAAGGTGCTCAACCTACAGACACCGTTCGTCAGATTTTATCTTTCAAAGGTGTTTTATACCTGAAACATTTATTAAGAGGTGTAAAATTAGGTCTGTTTGATGAAGCAGCTGCCATGCAGAAATTTCAGGCATGGTTTTCAGATCATGAAGCCAAAGTGCAGAAACGTACTGAGGAACATAAAAAGCAGCAGCGTGCAAGCCGTCAGCGTCCAGTTGTTAGAAAAGCAGCTCCAGCTGAACAAAAAGCTCCTGAAGCTCCGGCTGAAGGTCCTGCTGAGGCTTAGTCCCGGCTACCGCCTAAGGCATTATTAGCATGTTATTAATGGCAGGCTGTCAGAATTCAGGTTTTGACAGCCTGCTTTTTTTCTTTCGGATGACGCAAATTTAAATGGCAACAGAATATATACAGGTAGGAAAGCTTGTCGCAACACACGGCATTAAAGGAGATTTAATTGTTGAACATGTGCTGGGAGAGCAATTAAAATCCGGTGCTCTATCCAGGGTGAAGGCGGTTTTCATAGAACCGGTGAAAGGGTCTTATATTCCTTATTTTGTGGAGAAGATTACGGTTAAAAACCAGGGCGAATGGCTGCTGAAATTAGAAGGGACGCAAACCAAGGAAGCCGCTAAATTACTTACCCGTAAAAACCTCTGGCTGGAGCGCAGCGTTTTTGACAGTCTGATAGAAGGCTTTCAGCCGGTATCCTTAATTGGTTATACCGTAATGGATAACGGGCGATTGCTGTCTGAGGTCGAAGAGGTGATTGAGCAACCCCATCAGATATTACTGAAGATCACTTACCAGGAAAAAGAAGTATTAATCCCTTTGCATAGTGAAACACTAAAGAGTGTGGACCCTAAAGGTCGCAAAGTGCATGTGGAACTGCCTGACGGATTGCTGGACATTTATCTGGAAACCTGATTTTCAAAAACTTCCGAATGATTGTTAGAAAAGTCTTGGAATTTTAAGCCGGATGTTGTAATTTAACTCTGAAATAAGCAGGGATTTGCTGCGAGCATACTTGCTATTGCTGAATTAAATTACCAACTTATGGCCACCACTGAAAAGTTGCATCAAAACTATCCCGGGCAGGTGGACGCCCAGGTTCATAAAGATCATCCGGGCGTCTATATCCCGCCCCCTTTATTTTATATTGCCTTTTTTTATTTTTCCTTACTGCTGGAACATGATTTTGCGCTGGGCATTGGTTTTTTAAGAAGGCCTAATCAGCAGTTTATCGGCTGGGTACTCTGCCTGATCGGAGTGGGAGTAGGGCTGATGACCCTGATTCAGTTTATCCGCAGCCGTAATTCCATTGTCACCATTAAATCAGCCCATAGCTTACAAACCAGTGGCGTATACCGGTATTCCCGTAATCCGCTGTATGTAAGCCTGTTCTTTTTATATTTTGGGGCAGCCATCTTCTGGGGTAACTGGTGGAGTTTTATCCTCTCTCCATTTTTGGTGATGATCATGAAACTCTATGTCATTAAAAGGGAAGAAAAGTATTTAAGGCGCAGGTTTGGCAAAGAGTATAAGTTATATAAAAAATCCGTCCGCAGGTGGTTTTAAGCCGGGATATAAATATCTGATGGTTTTTCTTTGTTTTTTTTCATTTTTTAAATTTTGGATTGAAAAAATAAGGGTAAGCACTTTTAAAGATGCTTACCCTCTTTTTATTGGTCTGGCTGAAATTTTTATCAGATAAATTTACGGCTGTCCTCCAGAAACTGGACCTGACCTGTGGCGATATCATAAATGGCTGTTGCCACCAGTACCTTACCTGATTTAACCGCGTTTTCAATGACAGGGCTGTGCTCCAGCATGTCCTTGAGTACGTTTTTCAGGTGTATTAAAGTGACTTTGCGGACGAACTCCGGGTTCTTACTGCTGCGCTCTGTTTCCGAGGTTTCTGTCTGGATGGCAGGGCTGATTTTTTCCAGAAGCCCGGTCAGATTACCCAGACTGACCTGGTCACAGGCACCGCCGATGGCACCGCAACCCGTATGACCCAGAATCAGAATAACCGGGGTGCCGCTGACTTCCACTGCATATTCCAGTGAGCCGAGTACTTCCGGGGTGATGATGTTACCCGCAATTCGGATATTGAATATGTCTCCGATGCCCTGATCGAAAACCAGCTCGGCTGCCACCCGGGAGTCCATACAACTAAGGATCGCTGCAAAAGGCTGCTGCCCGTCCTTGGTTGCGTGAATATGACTATGATGGTCGCGGTTTAAACGGCTGTTTTCCAGAAAACGGCGATTGCCGTTTTTCAGGATCTCCAGTGCCTGGTAGGGATCCGTAATGGGTAAGGGAGAGGCGAGGCCGGGAAACCCGGTATTATTGTTATTTGCTTGAAAATATCTCATTTTGAAAGATTAAATGTTTGAAAAATGAAAGCCATACGGCCCCCTGGCCGAAACGGACTTTTTTTTATTTGTCCGGCAACCGTGATCAGACGGAAGCCATTTTCAGCTCTTCCAGCAACTTGGTATGTTTGCCTGAAGATCTTTTAGCCGCCTTATCCTGACTGATTTCATTCATCAGGTAATTGACTTCACTGCCCTCCGGAATCCGGTAACTGTTTTTAAACCCAACCAGGGAGACCTGGATGTTTTTCTCCTTTGCCTTCACGTCATGGAATTCACGGATAACCTCCAGCACATCATAATCAATATAGGCACTGCGGGTCGCATCTATAATAATGGTGCTATCCGGTGCAAAGGCGTCGAGAGTCTTTTTGATGCTGCCTTTGTTTAAAAAAGAAACCTCTTCGGCTAGTTTTAAGGTAATCGCGTCTCCGTTTTTTGACTGAATCCGTTGGTAATAATAGGGAATCCGCATATTGCCACGTAACAGATAAAAGATATTGATCACGAAGCCTAAGGCGACACCTTTAAGCAGTCCGAGGAAAGGTACGGCTACTGCGATGGCTGTCACCACAAAAGGAATAAACTCTGTGGGTCCTACCTTATACATATGCCGGAATATGGAAGGCCTGGCCAGCCGGTAACCGGTAAAAATCAGAATCGCGGCCAGAGCAGCTTTAGGAATCAGGTTTAAAATCGCCGGAATGGTGGCTACACAGATCAGCAACAGTGCTCCATGTACAATGGTAGATAATCTGGATTTAGCCCCTGAGTTCAGATTGGCGCTGGAGCGGACGATAACCGATGTGATCGGCAGTCCACCGATCAGTCCGCTGAGGATATTACCGATTCCCTGAGCCTTTAGTTCCCTGTTACCCGAGGTGCTGCGTTTTAAAGGATCCAGCTTATCCGTTGCCTCAATACAAAGCAGGGTTTCAATGGAAGCCACTACGGCAATGACGGCGCCGTATCGCCAGACCTGCGGATTTAGAAAACCTGAGAAATCAGGAGTGGTAAACTGACCCAGGAAATCCTTAAAGGAACTGGGGATGCTTAGATGAACCAGGTATTTATCCTGAAGTGCCAGCGCCTGGGCAGAGGATTGAAAGGCCAGGTGCAGCCCGGTACCGATTAATACCACCAGCAGGCCTGCCGGGATAACCTTTGCCTTACCCGGTATATTGGTTTGCCAGAGTATCAGAATGGCCAGACATATCACCGAAATAATGACCGCTCCGAAGTGCAGGTTATCCGTAATGCCCGACAGCATGGAAAAATTAATCCCTCTTTCTGCATCCTGCAAAAAAGGCAGCTCACCATGGAAGCCGACCGCATCGGGCAGCTGTTTAAAAATAATGGTCAGACCGATCCCTGCCAGCATGCCTTCAATCACACTGGAAGGAAAGAAATTGGCGAATGTGCCTGCCTTTGCAAATCCTAAGAGCAGTTGAAACACGCCTGCCAGCAAGGTGGCGCACAGTAAAATTTCAAAAGCGCCCAGATCTTCCATGGCCCCGATAATAATGGCTACCAGACCGGCCGCCGGCCCGCTGACACTAAAAGTACTGCCACTGAGCATCCCAATGATAATGCCGCCGATGATGCCGGAAACAATCCCCGCAAATAACGGAACATTAGACGCCTGAGCGATTCCAAGGCATAATGGCAGGGCAATTAAAAAAACGATGAGTCCGGCTATCAGATCCTTTTTTAGAAAAGAAGACCTGGCTGGCTTATGGGTATTTGTTGTTGAACTAGATGAATATTTTGTCATAAAAACTTACATTAAAAATTGATGCGGAATACAGATGTGCATACGCGTGCCGGGGCACGGGGATGCACCAGGAGGGATTATATGTCCTTTGCAGGCAGTAAGCGGCTGAAGAGCCGGTTACCGCTGACTGCCGGCATATCTTTACCGTACAGCAATGGTTACTGGATCTTGCGGCTTAACTGGCAGGATGCCAGTTGCCGGCGCTCTGTGTATACTGACTGAACAGGCTAAGGTGAATATAATCTGAAGAGGTTAGTGACAACACATCCTGGCATTACCATTTAAAATAATAAGGCTTTATCCTGATAGTTACCTGGCGCTAATGCAGCAGATATCGTCCTGATCAGACATATGCTCGTCAGCATCCTTACTGTATAGCAGGATGATGAAGATTTGTTTAAACGTAACCGGATGGTTGGATATCAGCTGATATCCGGAGGCTGGATCAGTACTTCCTGTAACAGATTATTGATCAGGGCTTGATCGGAAGGTACATATTGATTCTTTTTCTGATGAAGGCCCGCATCATCAGTTGGCAATAAAGAAGCATAGAAGAAGAGTTTTTTATGCACCTCTTCATTGGGGTTTGGTTTTTTAGCGCCGATGTCGTGGATATCCTCCGTCATCTGCCCGCTGGTGAGTAGCGAAGCTACTTCCTTTACAGGCAGTATCTGGACCATAAAGACCAGGATCAATACGATGGATATCAACTTTTGTTTCACGTAGGTAAAAATAATGCCTCCCGGAAAAACTAAAGAATAATTATTGTTAAACCTGATTAAAAATGGAAAATCTGAGAGTTTTATGACAAAAAAAACTGCGCAGCTGATTTTTTAATGGAAAATAAGATAAAGATGATGTATTTTATAATAAGCTATATGTTTGGTGCGCCAGAGATTGAGCATTTAATGGTGGGTAAAAGGGCTGTTCATCACCTTAAGTATACCGTTTTTTTTAAATAAGAACATTAAGGGTGGCAACATGTATGTGAATATCAGGAATTTTAATATTTAAAAAGAAGCATCAAAAAAAATGTACGCCTGTTGAATTGTTGAATTTTTGTTATCTTGGTGAAATATTTCTCAGTGGATTAAAATATTCATAGCCAGAACAAAACTGATGTCCAAAACTGAAAGATTTCAAGGCGAGTTAATAACGAATCAATGACAAATAAAACGGTTATACTTTCTCCGGCATTTAAAAAGGAGGCGACACGGGCTATTGCGGCCATTTGCTTATTTGCATTTTCCTATCTGATTATTGTTTTACTGGCGATCTGTCTGACGTTGGCCTGTTTTTATGTGGGTATGTATGCCATCGGTGAAATCCCGGGCATTTTTGGTCTGGCTGTAGGAGTCGGGCTGGCCTCCCTGGGAATATTTGTTCTGGTATTCCTGTTTAAATTTATCGGGAAGAAAAATAAAAAGGATCTGAATCATATGGTGGAGATCCGGCGAGCAGATGCGCCCCGTCTTTTTTCCATGCTGGAGTCTCTGGCAACGGAGGCAGAGACGAGTTTCCCCAAAAAAGTATATCTATCAGCAGATGTAAATGCATCCGTCTTTTATCAATCCACCTTCTGGAGTATGTTCTTACCCGTTAAAAAGAATTTACAGATAGGCCTTGGGCTGATTAATGCGGTAACCGATGAGGAATTAAGAGCCATTCTGGCGCATGAATTTGGGCATTTTTCGCAGCGGACGATGAAAGTAGGCAGTTATGTCTATAACGTGAATCAGATCATCTTTAATATGCTCTATGAAAACGAAGGCTATACAAAAGGGCTGAACAGCTTTGGTAAAATCAGCTATATGCGGTTCTTTGCCTATTTAGCTATACAGATCAACGCGGGGATTCAATGGGTATTGAAACGGTTATACGGGGTCGTGAATAAAAGCTATCTGGGCTTGTCCCGGGAGATGGAGTTTCACGCAGACGCCATAGCGGCCAGTATCACGGGAGTGGAGCCGCTGAAAAAAGCGCTGCTGAGAACGGGTCTTGCGGATGATTCCTATAGTAATGTTCTGGATTATTATGACAGGAAGATTCCCGAAAATATCAAAAGTGAAAATATCTATTTAGAACATTTTGCCGTCATGGAATTTCTGGGCCATCTGAATGATTACTCCTTTACCAACGGGTTACCCGATATCCCCTCAGGGGAACAGGCTAAGTATAATAAATCAAAACTGGTGATCAAAAATCAGTGGGCTTCGCATCCTTCCATAGAAGACAGAATCAGCCGCCTGGAACAATTAGAGGTAGATGCTTCGCCAACAGAGCAGACACTGGCAAACGGGTTAATTCCGGATATACATCAAATGCAGCACCGACTGACCGAAGTCGTCTTTAAGCAGGTTCAATATGAAGCAGAGCCGCAAACCCTTTCAACGGCTGTCTTCCTGGAAGCGTATAAAGAAAGCGTTTTAAAAGGTAGTTTCGGGAAAATATACAATGGGTATTATGACCACAGGAATCCGGACATCCTGGCCCTGGAAGATCTGGGACAAAAAAGGAATGAAGAGGTGCAGACGCCTTCTGAGCTGTTCTCAGACCAGAAAGTCGAATGGGTCTACACCGGCATCGCACTGAAAAATGATATACAGTTGCTGAGCGATATTTATGAAGGGAAGGCCCCTATTAAAAGTTTTGATTATGACGGAATCAGGCATGGCAGAAAAGATGCAAAAATACTGGCAGCTCAGCTGCAGTCAGAACTGGAAATGACAAATACCAGGCTCCGGGAAAATGATACGGATATTTACCTGTATTTTTTAAGCCTGGAAGCACTAAAGGATACGCCGGGCAGACTCCGGCAGATGTATATGGATTTTTTCAGTTTTGATAAAGCTTTTGATGAAAAAAATGAGTTGTATAAGGAAATGATGTCAGCGCTGCAGTTTGTGGAGGTGACCACTCCGTTTGATCAGATTGTCCGGAATTTTGAACAATTGCAACCCAGGGAGCAGTTACTGAAAGAGGGTATCTGCCAATTATTAGAGGATCCTTTTTTAACGGCTGAACTCAAAGGTCCGTTCAGAAGTGATCTTCGGAAATTTGTCTCAGATAACTGGATTTACTTTGAAGGCAAGGTTTATAACGATGATGCTTTAAGATTACTGTTTGATAGTTTGCACGGCTATTCATTTCTGATTTCCAGAAAATATTTTCTGATGAAAAAGCATTTATTGAATTATCAGCAAGAGCTGCAAAATAGTTGATCCGGAAGGTTGGCCCTTTAAATCAGACAATTTTTTCTAAGTTATTAATTTGATTTAATTGTTCAATATTTTTGTGCTGCCGAATGCTCCTTCTGGTCCCCATTACCTAAAAGTTCCTAATGAGACGCCAGTAGCGTATGTCTTCTTGCCTTATCCTTTCGCTCAATGCTCTCAATAAACCCTGCCTGCCATAGTTTTAAGAACGGCTTACTAGCTGCTATAACGGGATCTCAAAAGCCTTAAAATTCAGCTGATTTAGGCGGCTATTGACCGGTGATTATGCACGCTTTTATATTTACCAAGCATAAAACCTTGCATTATTTTATTGAATAATCTTTTTAAACCATAAATCACTCATAATTTGTCAGTTGTTCGGCCTATCTATTAGTTAATCCTTCGAATATGCTGGAATCCCAAATTAAAAGCAATTGATATATTACAAGCAAGGCAATGAATAACTTTTTTAAAATATAATCCTTTATTCCATTTTCTTTAGATAACCGTAATACCTTAGACTTCTTTGCGAATACTGACGCTTTATTAGCAATAAATTGAAGTACTACCATCCCAAAAGAAAACATCAACAAAAAAGCCAACAAATCATTAGAAATGATTACAAATAAATGATTAATTACAATTAAAAAAATCAAATAAAATACCATCCAATAAATAGAAATAGCATTTATAAACTTCTTTTTTTCATTATATGAACAAAAATATATATACCCAAGAATGATGAAAAAAATCGAATGTAATATTTTTATAATTACTACCATACATTAAACAAGCCGTTAAGCGTTTGAAAGATATCAGCAAGCTGCCCGATGACAATAAAAATTTTGTCCTTAATCTTATTGATATGGCGCTCCGCGATTTTAAAGTTATAAAATAATGCCCTATTATGGCCTGCTTTCCAGGCAGGAGAGCGAAGTGAGGCGCAGCGTAGCGGAGCCGAACGTAGCGCTCCTGCCTGGAACCCCTTAAATCTGTTTATACAAAGTTCTTGACACTGCCCAGACTTTCTGACACAATTCATTTTACGCTCCTCTATTTATCTGCTCTGAGGTGTGCGAATAATGCTTTTTATTAAAAAATCCGGCATATTTTAAACCTAAACAAGGACTTATGTCACCATCTATTATATTCGTTTCTACAAATCTGAAATCTTCCAGTGAAGGCATTTTTCTTATGAATTTTATTGATGGTATACTTCCACAATTGTTATATGCGAGTATTTTTAGCTTTTTGAAAACATGGACATATTCATGATTTTTTATAGCTTTGCAATGATCAAATATTAAAGCAGTCAAGTTTTTATTATTCCCTTCTAAACAGCATATTTCCTCTAATTTACTACAGTAGTTAAGTTCAAGTTTCTCAAGTTGTCTAAAATCATCTAATCCTTTTAAAGAATTGATTGGAGATTGCGTGATCGTTAAGGATTTTAGATGGCTAATATTCGCCAATCGCATTAGGTTTTTATCAGCTGGCTTAAATCTATTTAAAGACAATGACTCTAATTTACAACAGCGATCTATATTTACAAGAGAAGGGCTCCAATCGATTATGAGATATTTTAGATTAGGAAAATATTTAAAATCAATTTTTAATTTGTCTCCAGATATGTATAATGATTCCAACTGCTTAAGTACATAAAGACCCTCAATGTTTGAAATGTTAGATATAGAAATATGTTTAATAAATGGATGATCTTTTAGAAAATTCACGTTATCAAGATTATACCCGTGAACCGCCGCTATCACTATTCCTCGCAATTTATTTTTGTAAAAAAACCGCATTCCCTTATCTATTTGATTAGACTCAATTATGAGGTCTTGTGGTTTCCCTTTGAGATCATCATATACCTTAAATCCGTCGACAATACTTATTGGCATATTTTATTGGTTATCTAGTTTTTTATATTTTTTACCTGGTGAGGCTTTTTTATTATAATTTCTTTCAGCATTCCCATGCCCTCCATTTTTTCTATACGAGTATCTTCGTCCTTAAAAGCTGCTGGATTCAAGTCATAAATGCAATTATCTTTGAAGGATTCAATACAAGTGGTATGCGCGGTCCGCATACTTTTTTCAGCTGTGGGCGATGGCCTACAGGATTTTATTATTTGGTGAGCACCAGCCTTAAGCCGCATAACTGTCTTTCAAAAAAAATGCATTTATGCCTTGAACCTAGGAAATTGAAAATCACAAATCATCTCCAAAAAATAATTGAAACGAACTAGTCATTTTGAATAATTTGGTTAAAATACACACCTTTGCCATCTTTTGAATCCCAAAAATTGTCATCCTCAATATCGATGTTTACTTTTCTTAAGTAACCCAAAATAATCTCTTTATTTATCCTTTTGGGCTTAATCTTATTTTGATAATTTGATATGTCCTCAAAGGGTTGCACTTCACCGTTTTCGTAAAAAACCCATTTATGGGTTTCTTTAATCGCGTATATGAATCTGTCGATATTTTTATTGTCAGTAAAGTTATAATACCTAAAGAAAAACGCAGGGCGATCATCTTTTGTATATTTTGTATTTGTGAATTTAACGGAAATACAGGATAATTGATAACTCGTACATAATTTGTAAATCAAGGTAGCAGAACCATCTCTGACATTAGAAAAAAAGGCTGTTTTGCCTGGTATATATTTCGGTTCCCATATTAATATTTTAATCATTCCATTATATAATGGATTACCTACATAAATTTTGTCTGTTTCAATTATATTTGTGGACATTTTATATTTTACAATCGGTCCATTATTTAAGATCTTATCTAACATTATTTGACAAGATTTTACATCAATATCTATAACCGTTAGCGTGGCATAATTTAATTTATCTAATATCATGATTTATTTATTTGGGATGTGTAGGATTTTTTTTTAATGTTCGTCTTTATTTTTGAATTAGGATCATTTTTCAGGATCGTCTTTTCGTGTTTTTTTGCTGCTTGACTCCTTATGATCATATTCTTCATTATGATGCACTCCGTTTTTATCATATTGGATATCAGGTCTATTTCTACCTACCTTTATTCCATCCTTATCTACCTGTTGTTGGTTTTTCCGAATGTCTTTAACTTCATCATCCTTTTGTAGCTTTTCAACCCTATTTTTTAATGCGTTATTATTATTTTCTCCGCTATGTATACCACCATATGCCCGGTAAAATGAGTATTTTTCCCTATGGCTGTATGGTTTGCCGTAAACGAATATAACTATTTAGGGGGGCTCGACCGCCTTTTTTTTTAACCGCTTATTGTCCGGAGTATCATCAAATCTCGTAGTTGTAATTTAAAGTTGTTAAAAAAACTATTATCCGTAAACCTAAATCTCTTTTTATACAAAGTTTATAACTCTACCTAATTTGAATTAGTTGTTCTCCATTATTAAATTCTTTATTTTGTTTGACATACGATATGTATGGCTGCTAACTCTTATAGAGGAGCCGCTACATAAAATGGTTTTATTCTGTCCATTCAAATAAAAAATTTTTATTTTATAATTTGGATAAAACTTTATAGACTCTTTATTAGCTTGATTTAATTGATTGATAATTAGTTTAATAGAATCTGAATTGGTTATTCTTCTATAAATTGTGTCGTCTAAAAAATTATTTTTGATAGTCGAAATAGCGATGCTTGATATATTCTGTGTTTGGATTAATTCTCTCTTTTTACCGCAACTCAGTGCAAATAATACTATTATTAGTTTTATAGAAAATTTGATGTTATTTTTATTGAGATTTATGAGCATATAGATACAATTGTAAAAGAAAATGAAGAATTTTTAAAAGGTCGAGTGTAGAAATTGGGTGGGGCATCCGTTTTCCTATCACATCGTACAATTTATAGATTTATTGGCTGTCCAGTTTAAGATCATTTTTTACAATTAGAATTTTATTCACCCACATTAATCTGAACATGTTCATGTTTAGGTTTTGCCTCCTTTTTTGAAAACCTGAGCTAGTATATACGACCGTCTATTTTCTCTTATAAAAATATATTCCTTTTATATTATCTGTCTGATACATATCTCTTATGGAATCTCCTTCAAAATAGATGGTCGTCGAGTCATCATAATCAAAACAATTTACCAAAAGTGTGTTTTGAGGCAAGACCCTACTTCCGCCTATAATTCTGTTGAAAAACCTCGAATGCAAAATAAAATCATAACTTCTATTTACTTCGATCTTATTATTCAGAACTCCTTTTTCTCGCTGCTTTTTAGAAGTTATTTTATAAAGATCGTTTTCTTTTTTAGCTTATATTAAATAATAAGAATTTATAGAGTCTATTTTATAAACTCTATAAAAAGTAGTTCTAGGCTGGCTAGCCTTGTAAACAATTGTGAAACCATCAAGAATCGTCATCACCAATAAAATTAAGCTATATTTCATAATTAGGGAATTGTCATTATGATTACCGGAGGTCCATTTGAGGGTTTAACATAAAACTCTTGCTTATCTGCTCTTTGGTAAGAGTTTAGTTCAATTCCTTTGGTTTCCAAATAATTTGTCCGGTAGGGCGGGGGTGATTGGTGCTCTACCCAATCGGTAGGGGGGAGCTTAATGATGGTGTTATTAAGCAAGGCGATAATTGGATTGTCTGATAACTAAAAAGGCCTGTTACGCTCTATTAATAATCAATAGTGCGTAACAGGCCTTATTTTTTATGGTTCATTGCACAGGTTTGACTATGCTGCCACATTAATAATCATGATTCTGTTTTAGGCTCTTTTTGACTGCCTTCTGCCTTGGGCTTTGATTTTTTCTTAATCTCAAAGTAGACGGCGGATTTTTCCTTATCATAATGAGCCGTGAGTGAATCTCCTTCAGCTACTTTATGATTTAAGATCTCTTCAGCCAGCGGATCCTCCAGATATTTTTGGATTGCACGGCCAAGTGGTCTGGCTCCAAACTGAATGTCATAGCCTTTCTCAGCAATAAAGGTCTTTGCTTCTTCTGTTACATCCAGATTCAGACCAAGTGTGGCTAATCTGGCATATACTTTCTTCATCAATATATCGATGATGGAGAAGATATTTTCCTTTGTCAGTGAGTTGAAGATAATTACATCGTCAATACGGTTCAGGAACTCAGGGGAGAAGGTTCTTTTAAGGGCTTTCTCAATGACTGCCTTATTGTTCTCTTCCTGATTCTGTACTTTGGCGGCTGTGGCAAAACCTACACCGTCTCCAAACTCCTTCAGCTGGCGGACACCAATGTTGGAGGTCATAATGATCAGTGTATTTTTAAAGTCAATCTTGCGTCCCAGTCCGTCTGTCAGTACGCCGTCATCCAGCACCTGTAACAGGATATTATAGATATCCGGATGTGCTTTTTCGATCTCATCCAGCAGGATGACACTATAAGGTTTACGTCTGACTTTTTCGGTTAACTGACCGCCTTCCTCATAGCCTACATAGCCGGGAGGGGCACCGATCAAACGGCTGACGGAGAATTTCTCCATGTATTCACTCATGTCGATCCGAATGAGAGAATCCTCTGAGTCAAATAAATGCCTGGCCAGTGAGCGGGCAAGTTCTGTCTTGCCGACACCGGTAGGCCCAAGGAAGATAAAACTTCCGATAGGTTTACGCGGATCTTTCAGCCCGACACGGTTACGCTGGATGGCTTTGACGACTTTGGTGATGGCATCGTCTTGTCCGATCACCATCTGACTCATGTCGTCATGCATTTTACGCAGCTTTTCTGTCTCTGCCTGTACCATGCGTTTAACAGGAATACCCGTCATCATGGAGATGACTTCAGCAATCGCATCCTCAGTAATCGGATAGCGTTTGTTTTTGCTTTCCTCTTCCCAGTCGGCTTTTGCTTTTTCCAGTTCTTCGCCCAGTTTCTTTTCCTTATCTCTTAAAGTGGCGGCTTCTTCAAATCTTTGATTTTTGACCACTTTATTTTTTTCTACCTTGATCTCTTCAATTTTCTTTTCCAGATCCAGCATACTTTGAGGAACATTAATGTTCTTTAAGTGTACACGGGCTCCTACTTCATCCAGTACGTCAATCGCTTTGTCCGGTAACAGACGGTCGGTCATATAACGGTCGCTGAGTTTAACGCAGGCGGTGATGGCCTCAGGGTCGTAAGTGACACTGTGGTAATCCTCATATTTACCCTTGATATTGTTTAATATCTGAATGGTTTCTTCCACACTTGGTGGTTCAATCAGTACTTTCTGGAATCTTCTGTCCAGGGCACCGTCCTTTTCGATATAATTTCTGTATTCGTCCAGGGTACTGGCGCCAATGCATTGCAGATCTCCTCTGGCCAGCGCCGGCTTGAAGATATTGGAGGCGTCCAGAGAACCGCTGGCGCCACCAGCGCCCACGATCGTGTGGATTTCATCAATAAACAGAATAATATCCTTGTTTTTCTCCATCTCGTTCATGATGGATTTCATGCGCTCTTCAAACTGACCACGGTATTTCGTACCGGCGACCAGGGCCGGCAGGTCAAGGGAGATAACCCTTTTGTCAAACAGTACACGGCTGACCTTGCGCTGTACGATGCGCAGCGCCAGACCCTCTACGATGGCTGTCTTACCCACGCCCGGTTCCCCGATTAAAATGGGGTTGTTTTTCTTTCTTCTGGAAAGAATCTGAGAGACTCGCTCGATTTCTGTTTCCCTGCCTACGATAGGATCTAATTGACCCGTTTCTGCAAGGCGGGTGATGTCCCGTCCAAAATTATCCAATGCCGGTGTGCGGCTTTTAGCATTGCCTGCAGCAGGCCTTGGCGGCTGTTGCGGTCCAAAGCTGCGTTTTTCATCTTCAAAATCTTCTTCATGTTCTTCGTATTCAGATTTGGGTGTTTCACGGTCACGGACGATGCCGATTTCTGAGCGAAACAAGTCGTAATCTACGTCGAACTGATTTAAAATCTGTGTGGCGATGTTCTCTCTGTTTTTCAATATTGAGAGCATCAGGTGTTCGGTCTCAATCTGTGGACTTTTAAGGGATTTAGCTTCTAAAACGGTAATACGGATAACTTTCTCTGCCTGCTTGGTCAGTGGCAGGGAATTAATGTCTCCAATGTTTTTACCCGTTTTATCCTTAACGGCCAGTTCGATTTCCTTGCGGAGCTCAAACAGGTCTACATTCAGCTGCTTTAAAATCCGGATGGCGGCATTGTCGCCCTCTCTGATGAGTCCTAATAACAGATGTTCTGTGCCAATAAAGTCGTTGCCCAGTCGTAAGGCTTCCTCACGGCTGAAGGTGATGATTTCTTTTACTTGTGGTGAGAAGTTACTGTCCATAATTGTAGGTTGTTGTTGCGTAAT
>Ga0164242_10004923_pt1 | contig 14909 bp, 7 predicted proteins | sample OricomgcompostMG_FD_108783 | JGI IMG/M metagenome (GOLD analysis project Ga0164242, IMG submission 108783) | Miracle-Growth compost microbial communities from Emeryville, California, USA - Original compost - Miracle growth compost (MG) ... | reverse complement strand
GTTTTTGGTCCCCCTCCCCAGCCCTGCAAAAGCTGCGGACTCGGAGCTCCATTTCCACACATACCAGCTCGGACATCTCCATCTATCCATCCATCTTTATCCATCCGACAGGCTCTCATTCGGCTTCTTGCGTGCTGCTTGCTGACATCAGCTTCCCCTGCTCTTCCAGAACACCACTAGGCCCCGCCCCCTATCTTCGGCGCTTTCCAACGACTCCTTTGAGGTCAGCAGGTTACTGCAGGAGCTTTCGAACACAACAAAACTCGCCCTCTTTTCGTGCCCCTACTACTACCGTTCGGCCCCCGAGTCAACTTTAATCTTTTAAACTCTGCACCCTCTGGTCTTGGCATGGTGTTGTCGCAAACCTTCCGGCATTGACCTGAGATCCTTGGAAATTCTCGAAACGCTGAGCTGCACTGCCCCCCAGGCCCGCAGATCACCCCCCCAGCATCAAGTCACTCCTCGAACAACCTTCTTGCCCTGTTTCATATCGTAGGAAACGGGGGACCCGAATTTCTTTCGACTTGGACATTCTCGACCCTGTACAGTACAAGTGCTACCTAACCAATTGAGACTTTGCACCGCCGACTCCATCCTTCGAGCCCTCGACCCGGACCCGTCGACCGATTATGATGAACCTATCGAGCGTAATGAGCAACCGAAATAGCACACCCGAGGCCACCCACGTCTCGCTACGGCCCCCTTCCTCCCGAGCCGTCGGGTCGGGACTCGGCCGCTCCTCGGCCGACATGGCTTCCCTCACGAACCAAGCTTCGGCCCGCCCGAACCGACCCTCGTCCGACTTCTACGGCCAGTCCCAACAGGGCCAGGGCCAGGGCAACGCCGATGCCGATCCTCAGGACAAGCTAGCCCAGCAATGGATTGCGGACATCGACCAGTATGAGACAACCTTGGAGGAGATGGCCGCCGCTACCCTTGACCAAGACTTCAAGGACGAGCTGAGTGCTATCGAGCAGTGGTTCCGCGTCCTTAGTGAGGCCGAGCGGACCGCTGCTCTGTACGCTCTGCTCCAGCAGACCACCCAGGTCCAGATTCGCTTCTTCATCCAGGTGCTGCAGCAGATGGGCAAGAACCATCCCATGTCTGGGGTGCTCTCGCCCGCAAACTTTGACAAAGGTAAGTTTCGACTGACGATGCAACCGGTCCCAACAATCCTCTCCAGCTACTAATCAATACTTTGCAGATCCGATGTCGAACCGCCTGAGCGATGCGATGAGCAAGATGAATGTCGACTCGGCTAGAAACTCGCTCGCGCGCCCCAGTGCCGCGGGAGCGGCCAAGAGGCATTCGGGCCTCGACACGTCGACCATCAACGCCATGTTCCCGGACGCCGCCGCCGCGATTGCCACGGAGAAGGCAAAGTTCACTCAGCACACGGGCAACCCCCCGACCTCCAACCGGAACAGCACCATCGACAACCGGAACTCCCTCGCCGCACCGACCATCTCCGGCGCGAACGACGACAGCAACGGCCAGAACCCGCAGTCGCCGTGGGGGCCCAGCGACGGTTCGCGGCCCAAGTCTTCGTCCGGCCAGCCCCCGATGGGCCAGTTCGTTCAGCCACCGCCGTCCGCAGGCCTCCGGTCCCCTAGGCCGCAGATCTCGGGCAACTCGAACATCCAGAACACTACGGTCACGGCCGGCGACAAGTCCGTTTCAGACCTGCCGTTGCTGTCCCCGTATAACAACGCAAGCGGAAACTGGGCTTCGATGGTGAATACCCCCATGGTCTCCAACTTCAACGCGAACCAGGGCAACAACCAGGCAGACATGGTTGCCAATGCCACCGCGATGAAGCTGGCCGCTCTGTCGACGGTTAACAACCGCTTCGCGCTGGATGATGTGCGCAAGTACCGACGGGCGCGGTCCAATGACGCCCCCATCCACGGCCAGAATCACCTCGGGCCCAATGTCGGCCAGGCCCCCGGTATGCCTGGTGCCAACGTCGTCTTGATCAGCGAGCACGGGAAGTTCCTCACCCGAGACCAAATGATGGCGCTTCAGAACCAACAGGCGCTTGGCGGCTTCGGAGGCCAACGCTCCCGGCCGAGCTCCCCGGGCCTCGCAATGCAGACCGGCTTTGGCCCGGCCGTGACTTTTACCTCGCCCCAGAACAACGGCTACTTGAGCGCATACGACGGCTCTTCCCCGCTAATGAACAATGGACTGGCTCCAATGAACCTGGGTCAGCTCGGACTAGGCGTTCATCACGAGGGCTATCTTTCTGATCACTCGGACATGGTCCGCGGCCGGTCCCCGCGTGGTCGACGCGGTAGCTCCAAGCCCCCTGAGGATCCGACCGACCCGTCCCTTCTGCAGGATATTCCGAGCTGGCTAAGGAGTCTCCGTCTGCACAAGTATACGGATAATCTCAAGGACATGAAGTGGACCGACCTCATCGAGCTGGACGACAAGCAGCTCGAGGACCGAGGCGTCAACGCTCTCGGTGCGCGAAGAAAGATGCTGAAGGTCTTCGAGCAGGTCAAGGGTAAGACTTGGTTCTGGGCTGGAACACTAGAGTGCCAGATTTGTGCTAACTTTCTGTTCAACAGAAGCTAAAGACGAGGGCAAGCTTGGTTAAGCCGCTCGAAACACACGACAACGACGGGTGAGAATGAGCGTGCTCGTCTCTCCTGCAATGGCGGGTTTGGTTTTCTCTTTTTTTTTTGGTATCGGCATCTTAGGAATATAAAACACGGCCGGATGGAGATGGGAGAGAGGTCGACGTAGACCGAGACTCGACCAGGGGATTTCATCGCTAGATAACCTATCCTCGCTATATAGCGTTAGCAAACGTATGGGCGAAACTTTTTTGGCGGTACTGTATCTTGGCTATCGAAAGCTATACTAAACGATGCCAGCATCAAACTAACGTCGACGTTAAACATGGGCATTCAAAGTTTAGCAGCATTTTCAGGATATAGAAGAAGCGTTTTCGTCTTTGTACAGTACGAAATATTAGCAGTTTAGAGTGGCGGGAACAATTGAGTGGGTCTCTCCCAGACCCTCAGGAACAGAACTTTTGGACTTTTACCTGGTGCTGCATTTAGAGTGGCCATTTTTGAACCTCAAAAAACTGTTTGTGACACAAGACCGCGGCCCGATATCGCGAGCTGGGCCTTTGTTATTCGGTCTAATACAAGGAAGAATAACTGATGCGAAACTGCAAACTTTCTCTAGAGGCGGGTTTCTAACACTACCTGGATCTGGACTCCACCAACTCACATGGGGCGCGCACGCTTGAGATGCGGCACCCTACGTTTCCGATCACATTTCGGGAGCTTCAACCAAGTGGTTTACCATCGCCGACGTGACGACTTTTAGTCTCTCCAACGGGCGTCATCGATTGAGCGGACTCGACCATGTCTGATCAAATGGATGTCGACCAACCCTACGCCCCGCGGATCGGCCCGCCTCCAGTATATTCGCAAGCACAATTTATGCAACCCAATATTGACCCCAGCCTCGACCTAACGCAAGTAACCAGATCTGAATCCCCATAGAAAGTGAATTCAGGGACTAACCTCTGGCATAGGAACACGGAAGTGGCAAGTTACTATGAAAATGGCGACCAGGAGGAGAGCGAGATCTCTGACGTGGACTCGGATTACCTGGAGCTCAATGCCGAGACAGCAAAGCTCGACGCGAGTATCGAAGCCTTCCGAGCCGAGCAGCGCATCGGTAACGGCGAAGAGGGCGCCGCCGCCGCCGCCACGGCCGTGCAAGCTAAGCCAGGTCGCAAGCGGGGGAAGCGCGGGCCTCGCAAGGCGGCCAAGCCGTCGCCGGACATACTGTACCGGCTCTCGCTAGCCACGGAGGCCTACCACGAACGTCGGTACCAGGATGCGCACGAGATGCTTGCGGAGATTATCCGCATCAACGCGGAGACGTTCGACGCGTGGACGCTGCTGTCGACCGTGTTCGAGGAGCAAGGGGACCGGCGCGCAGCGCTCATGTGCACGGTTGCGGCGGCGCACCTGACGCCCAAGGTCGCGCGCATGTGGATCAACGCGGCGATCTACGCACTCGACGGCGTCGACGGGCTCGAGGACGACAGCGACGAGCGGAACGGCCTGCTGCAGACGGCCATGCAGTGCTACAGCGCCGCCGTGCGGGCCAACCCGGCCGACGTGACCGCCCGCACGGGCAAGGCCGACGTGCTCATGTCGCTGGGCCACGCGGGCTTGGCGGTGACGCAGTACCGCCGCGCGCTGAAGCACCGGCCGCTGAACATCCGGACGGTGCGGAACCTCGCGGACGCGGCGCTCGACGCGAAGGATCCCAGGCAGAGCAGCGCTGCTGCGAAGGAGGCGTACAGGAATGTTATAGACCACTGCCAGGCGAGGGGGACGACGGAGCTGGAGGAGGGCGACTTTGAGTGGTCGGATCTGCGCATCTATCTCGAGTTCTTTGCTATGGGCGAGGAGTGGGGAGATGCTGCTAGGGAGCTGAAGGAGATCGCGAGGTGGATGCTTGGCCGGAGGGGAGAGGCGTGCTGGGAGGAGTGGGTGCATGATGATAGGGAGTGGGATGTCAACGACGACAGGCGCATTTCTGTACCCGGATACGAGCCTGGTCGGTTTCCCCTTGAGACCTACGGGACGGGTCTCCCGGTAGATTTACGTGCACGGCTCTGCATGTACCGTCTTCGCCTAGGTCAAGAGCATGAGGCAATGGTAAGCAAGCCCCGTTCAGCGCCTCACAAACTCCCGATATATATATTACTAACTTTTGCTAATCCTCGTTCGCTATTAGCTACATCTAACGTTGCTAGATCCTGTCGACAGCCAACCCCAAGACATCCCGGCCTTCGAGAGATTTAGAGACTTTCCCGACTGTCTGAGGGATGTCGGCGCGGCTCTGCTACAAAAGGAGCGAGTGGAGGACGCGATCGGCTGCTTCGAGCTGTATCGAAAGATCACCGCCGAGAACGGAGATGAGGTGGACAGCGAAATGCTCGTCGACCAGGGGCGCTGCTACCTCGCGCTAGGAGATAATGTCTCCGCCGAGGAGTGCCTCATTGCCGCCATCGAGGCCGACGACGAGAACATTGCCGCGCGGTTCGAGCTTGCCAAGATCTACGAGGGCGAGCAGGCGAAGGAGGGCCGTGAGGAGGCCTTCCTTCTCGTCACCGAAGCCCTGAATCTCGAGGCGCAGCACGTCGAGGGCGGTACCGGCGGTGCCGGCGCCGGCGCGGGGGCCGCCCCCAAGCGGCCGATCAGGAGGCTGGGCCCGTATATGCCGGGCGAGCTGAGGCGGAAGCAGATGCTGCTGAAGCAGCCGGTCCGCAGGCGCAAGTACAGGCCGCGCCTGCTGGGCGATTCGGAGGAGCGCAGAAAGTTCGAGCTGGAGAGGACGGAGGCGCTGGGCGAGACGTTTAGGATGTGCCAGGAGATGAGGGGCCGGCTTGGGGCGGGGGGAGATGCGGACGCTCTGGACTCGTGGATGGGAGGAGCGAGGGAACTCATTGACGACTTTAGGTCTTCCAAGGAGTTCTATCCGTGGGATATGTATGTCCGGTCCCAGGGGTTCGTCGCTGCGTTTCCGGGCCAGGAGCATACGCATGCCAATGCCAATCTTATGGAGATGGCGACAAGACTCCAGCAGAGTAAGGCCCTCCCCACCCCCTTTTTTCCCCTCCAACATTCGTGCGGCAGACCAGGGAAATCCCGTGCTAACCATCCGGGGCGAGCAGATCTTGCGCCTGGAGAAGGGCAGGACCTTGATGCTACCCCTGTGCTCATTCGCCACGAGCATCGTGGGATACCGTTCAACGAGTGGCTAGACATCTTCCTAGAATATGCCCTCAACCTCGCGCTCGCGCATCAGGCTCAGGAGGCCTACGAGGTGCTTACAGCGGCTAAGGACTCCGTGGTATTCAAGAATAAGGAGAATGCGTTCCTCATACACGTTGCGCACGCAAGTACGTCCCGTCCCCCGCCAAGCTTCCGGAGGCCCCCGAGACTATGGTTTTTCTCTCACGGTCTGCTAACCACGTATCGAAATCTAGCCTGTGCCGTAATATCCGGCGACGAGGAGCAGTGCATCTCCGCGGCCCGGTTCTTCATGAGGGAGTACATGCACTGCACGGATTCGTACCGCATTATGGCGGCGCTGTGCCGCGTCTGTCAGGCGCCCGCGTCGTGGTACAGCTCCGGCCCGGTACAGAAGTTCATCCTCCGGCAGATCAGGATGCTTGACAAGGCTACCACGGCCTCGAACGGCGGAGGTGGTACCGGGAACTCAGAACTAGACGTGTGCCTGCTCACTATTTATGGGCATATCATGTTCACCACCGCCAGTTACACCTACGCATTGAGTAAGTCCCCCAGCCCCATTACCTATTGGTTCATCTCTCGTCCCCGTCACTGCCCAAAGCGACTAACCCAAGTAACCAAAAAGGCTACTTTATGCGCGCCGCCTCAATCGACCCAAGCAACCCGATGATCAACCTCAGCCTAGGCATCGGCTACATCCACTACGGCCTGAAGCGCCAGGCCACCAACCGACAATACCTCCTGACGCAGGGCTTCGCCTTCCTCGCCAAGTACTACGGCCCGCGCTCCCGCTCCGCCAACCCGGCCGAGCGGCAGGAGGCGCACTTCAACATGGGCCGCGCGTACCACATCGTCGGCCTGGGTCCGCTCGCGAACGAGTACTACGCGCGCGTGCTGGAGGAGGCGCGGGCCGGCTGGGGGGGGGAGCGGCTTGTCGGGGAGAGGATCGGGCGCGAGGATCTGGTGGTGGAGGCGGCGTATAATGTTAAGACGATTTGCTTTGCCGTTGGGGATTTGGAGGGGGCGAGGGCTGTTACGGATGAGTGGCTTGTTTTGTGATACCCCCTACCTGCTTTTTTACCTGTCTTTTAGCGATGGTGGTTTGTCATTCGCATGAGGGACATATCAGAGTGGGCAGATGCCTACCGGTTCTCTATACCATGATGTGACCTTGAGGAAAGGCCTCCTGCAGCGGAAATTGTCAAGACATATCATCTTCATATGACTTGGCTGTCGTTGGGTAACGCGGTTGGAGGATGCTGGAGTGATGCAGGTATAGCGAAAGTGATGTAAGGCTAATGGTGATTGACTACCTACCTGTGTAGGTAGGTACTCCGTACCTACATACTTATCACGTACAAGAAGGGCTAGGCAGGCATGTATGCTACTTGTCACTTCTCTAAACACTGCCGCTGTTGTCTAGAAACTGATCCCTAACAAACTTTGCGCACGCACAGATCGTCCGAGACCATGCATTTCAGCCCCAGAGTCGAATATCTACATCCACCTCAGCAAAGTAGCGGCAGCAAGTGGGACTTGCAAATGTGATAACACGGGGCTACTCCTCCCCATATCCCAGCCAGGCTGTCCTTCGTAGGTTGGGATAGGAAGGGCATCTTTTAATGCTCCGCGCTCCGTCAAAAGCCATGCCGATATCCGTGATGGTGGCGCTGCTCCGTGTGATACCACTACCACAGGATGGTCACTACCCCCGTGCCTTGCATGCCACAGCGCATAGGTCAAACCGGATCTCGACCCGCGCGTAACACAGCGTCGAAGCCCCCCAAACCCCCCAGCAGCCCACACCTCTCATCTTTGGCCTGGGGTGCCTTGTAAGCGAGCAGTGGTGGATAACCTCTGCGTTGCGCTTTTTTCTGCTGTCAATCTCGAAATGCCTGGAGACGCCCGTGCTCGCTTTGTCAAGGCGTACATGGTGGCGGGCACGGTGGCGTTCGTTACCAGCGGGTTTAGGGAGGAAACCTGACAAGTGCTCAGCAGCCACGTCGTTTTCAGCGTGACAGAGCAGGAGAGAAGGTTGGGAAATCTCTCAAAAAGGGGTGAATGGGCACAAACGCGACGCCACTCTACGACATGGATGGAGAGGCCCAGCAGTCAAGCCACATGTGATGGGTACCACACGGAGGTTTGCTTCTCAGTTGCAAATTCAGGCCCGGTCTCCAGCCGACACGTCGCATTTCCACGTCTTCGTCCCTGCTCGACGGCGCGTTGCTGCAGGGCAGTCCTTCATTCCTTGAATGCCGATGGGTTTGAAGGCCAGCAAACAGAGAATAGGTAATTAAAAAGAAATCAAGTACTAGAAAAAATGCTTACAGCCACAGGTTTCGAGTTTGCGGCTACTTACCGCCATTTCACCACCGCCATCAGAGGGGCATCGTCCACCCAAAGCCCAACACTGTGTTCCTCGCACATGATGCGCGGTTCTGTGGCAGCGTGAGAAAGAGGGAAAGGGATCAGCGACAAGATTGCTACAAACGGAACACCATCGTCGATCAATCAGCGGATCGGAAACCGGCAGACGGGAGGGCCATGCGATGCACGTTGTGGGGGTGGTAAGGATTACAAACTTTAACCGCGCTGATCTCTCAGGTGGCATACAGTCTAGTGAAGGGATTGGCAGCGAGCGAATCTTTGCATTTTCGGAACTGAACCGCGCGCGAAAATATCCCGACGCGGGATGCGTAAAGCACGAGAGACCGGGGTGGGTGAGAGAGATTGAGAGAGGAGCCAAGAAAAGGAACAGCAGAGATGGAGGGGTTGGATGGGTAGGCCATCCCCGAACGATGTCACCAACAAGTCCTTCCACAGGATTCCAGGCACAAAACGAAGCAATGGTCTAGAACAAGACTCTCTCCCCCTAATGCCACACGGGTACCGAAGCCAAGCCTCATTTCTTGGTGCAGATTTTGAGGCGTTTCCAGAACTCTTGTCTTTGCTCACCCTGTTCACAAACTCCATGTTCGTCCGATATTTTGCGCTGTCCCAAACAAACCACCCCTGACAGCAAGACCCCGGTAAATGGGGTGTTGCCGGGGTCCAACATGCTGTTTTCTAATTGGCCCATTGAGCTTTGGCGCCAGGTTATGGCCTGATCTCATGAGGGTTAGGGTTATGACTTCACGATGCGACTTCACGATGCGAGATATCAGGGGCTTTCCACAGCCGGTACGCCAAACTGTTCTGACCTGGGATATCGACTGGATGCTGTAAAAGCCCCTTCTTGGTGCCGTCTCAGAGACCGAAACGGTGCCCATGGGCGACATCATCGCCGCGTCGCGGCCAGTCATATCCTTCTAGATCTTCTTGGATATGCCCAACTTCGCTTTTTGTCCAGGGGGGTTGGCAGTGATCACGAATGATGGAAACGGATGAGTAAAGATAGGGGCTCTGGTCTGCTAACAAGGTGATTTTGGTAAAGTTGCTCAGAGAAAGTCACGGAAATAAAGATTTTAGGAGAAGTTGGCCCTCTCTCCGCATTTCCCTTTTCTCGATATTCGGAGAGACAGACTGAAGCGTGCTGGCAATAATGAATGGCTGGACACATGGTTCCTCTGACCTCCGCGAAGCGAAAGAATGTAGAATCCATAGGGGGGTAGCAAGATAAGGTAAGCATCCACCGGTCTTGCTCCTCTCAACACAACTCATTTGGGCTACCACGTGGATATGGATAAGTTGAGGGGAGCCTATTAGAGGTGTGTCCGAAGTTTTCAGCTCCCCCAAATGCTGTAATCCCGATCCCCAGTGTAGTAGTAAGCGTATTAGCCTCCCGATGGACCCAGCAGCAAAAGGAGGTGAAGTCATAGATAAATAATTGCGGCCAGGTATCATCCAACATTTGCACCGCCTAGAAGGCTCGCCCATTCAGTTAAAGAGTGTGCCCCTGTGCCCCTGCTGGATAGAGTCTAGCAATGTACGTTTTATCTGCAGGGTTTGGACCAGCCGGGGATTTTGTTGGGAGAAGTACGTTTGAGTTGAGGGTCCGTAGTTGGGGCAGCGAATGAGGGACGAACGGCGTGCGAAGGCATATACGTTGCCGAGACTGGGCACAATGGATCAGAAACGCATAATTTGTCGGGCATTGAGGATGGAAGGAATGCTTGAAGAGTAAGAATGGTGGAGTCAAGAGCTTGTAGAAACGAAGAGTGCAATCCGAAGAGGAGATCTTAAAGGTTCCTGCTAGAGGATAGCCTAATTCGCAACTTAATTTGGAAACAGACACCCACAAGTCCATCGTGTGCATCTATCGCCAGTAGCCATGCCTTGTCGGTATCCCTAATATGGCCTGGCCCCCGTATTGCCGCACGATGATGATTCCACCCCCTGGGCTGGACTCAATCGAGAAGGCACTTGTCCGGAGCCCATCCAGAGAGAGGAAGGGACGTGGGTGCGTAGTTAGGCTATCTATTCCCAGCCTTCCCTGTCCCTATCGTCTCTTTTTGCCTTCCCTTCTTCATCCTCTCATCCATATCCCCGTCTCCGTCCCTGTCCCCGGCGTCAAGTGGCCGTGCTGCACCCTCCTGTCCCCGTCTCACCGCGCACTCCTCTTCCCTCCCCATCGTTGAGACTCAGTGTGTTAATCTTCTCAGATCAGTGTACATCACAGTCCCAAATGGTGGTCCGAACAAAGGGGAGTCATTCGCAAATCCCATGCATGATCCTGGGAGTCTCGGGCCAGACTAAACGCCAGTGGTGGGTTGAAGGGGCAGGCAGTGAAGTACTATGCCTGCTCCTGACGCCATAAGCCATACGTCTCCCTCGTGTGTCTATCCCTCGTGCATCTTTGCCCCGTGCGTCTTAGTGTAATAACGTGTGGTCAAGTTTGTGTACCTAGGTAGACTCCCCCATAGCACAACGATATCCATTTGAAAAGGCTCAGCCGACACTGCCTATAGAAAACGAGTCCCGTGCAACCACCTGCGGTGGTGGTTCTGTAGTGATACTGCACGTGGTGCCGTAAAATGGAAGGCGACGTTATTAAACGGCATCTGATAATTTGGAACAGGAGAACAAAACGGATGGCCAACTTTTTGGCCGTCCTGGCGGCATGGAAACGGTCCTACCTGCTACCGGCAAACGGACTTAGTCAACAGGCAGAACAGAGGAGCGGGTCCCCGTCCACCAAGGAAGAACAACGTGTAATGAATAAAGCAACATAGCAAAGCCAACAGGAGTGGTGGAATAGGTCCTCAGGTACTTGATATCAGAGTGTTACATCCCGAGGTCGAGGCGCTGAGGCGCCGAGTTGGACCGGGGTGCCATTCCTAGCCAAGTCTTCGCTTGCTCCCTTCCCAAATGAATCTTGCGTGGACATCGGGCCTGGAACGCGAAGTTGGAAAGGAGGGGGCCGGGGGGGGCAGGGCATTGGGCTCGGAAAGCCCGTCACAGGAACGTAAAGCAAGCCAGCGTAAAGTAGGCAACTTCAAAACAAGGGAGGGGAGCAAGGATGGTACGTTGGTGTTCATATGAGGTTGTTAAACTGGAAAGACGGTGGTCGAGATTTAAGTTATATAAGACTGCCATTTTAAGCTTTCACAATACATGGAGCATAAATAGAGTTGTGTACCTTTAAGGTACCTAATTTCAGCAGGTATGGCACATACTGGTTTGTGAACCTAGCATGTACACATCTGTACCTTGATGCACTCTCCTCAAAAACCGGGTTGCACGATTAACATCGAAGCTCCGATATGATCAGTTGCACTGTCACCAACGCACCCACTAACCCACCTGGTAATTTGCTTGTCAGTACAGAGTAATCAGTACAAACATTCCAAGGTCGAACAAACTCAAAGGCAAGGACTCGCCATGTTCCTCAGACTCCCAACCGCCGAGCTGACTAGCCAGCCGCCTTTACTAGCTGGGGCCCGAAGCTGTTGTGCTTCCGCCAGGCACCTCCCAATTGCCGCCCACCACCTGGGTTTGGGGCTTGCTTTTTTGGTGTTGGCGTTGGCGCCCGGTCACTTGGCAGCCGGCCGCTCTTGCACAGTGCAGACGGGGAAAACTAGGAGCCACGTCGGGTTTTTTTTGGGGCGCTGTGGTGTGGTTGGAAATCGGGAAACGAATGCGGGTAGCCACAACAGAAATATTGCTCTTAGCTTGTTTCATGACCAAAGCCACGGGCCGGACTGGGATCCACATCACAGGGGGACAACCCTTGGAGTCGAAGCCTGTCACCCTTGGACCTGCGTCTGCAGGATGCACGCACCCAAGCACACTATCTTCCAAATTTTCGACGATGTCGTCCCTGTCCAACATGGGGCGCCCAGGCCCCAGACCGTACTACTCATGTAGGTAGGTTGCACCACGGACTAGACTAGGTAGGTATTAAAACTCACCATGATCCCCTCTCTTCCAGCTGAGTCCTCCTCTCCCTCTCTCCCTCCCCACCTCTTCCAGTCCAGCTGGTTATTCGTCCGGTCTTTGTCTCGTTCATTCACTTCTCCTTGTCACTCTCCTTCATACTGCTGAGCTGCTGAGTCTGCCCAGCACTTACTGTCCTTTACCTTGGTTCTTTTGCCATTCATTCAAGCAACAAAAGGTCATTGTCATTATCGAGTCCGAGATACTCTAGTGATACACCCACTATCATTCATTCTTGCCCTTGTGTCCTCGTCTTTCCATACACTGCATCTTGCAACCCTTTACAAAGCGACGACTACCCCCGGTCACAGTACCATCCCACGACTTATCGAAAAAGCGATACCCAACACTCCTTCGACAGGAAACCCCAAGACTTGAGCTGCCACCATGCTGCTTACCACCGTTATAGCGTCCCTCGTCGGCACTGCCGTTGCCGTTGGGGACAAGCGAACTTTCGCCGTGTTGCGGCACCACGGAAATGGGCCCCTTATGACTGCCCGGCTCGATCCCATTGTTAACCCCGGTACCCTCTCGGGGCATGTCCACACCGTCATGGGCGCCAGCAACTTCGGCATGAACTCGACCGGAGAGGACCTCGTCAAGTCCCAGTGTACCACTGCCCTTATCAAGGGCGATATGAGTGCCTACTGGTTCCCGAGCCTCTACTTCGAGGACCCCAAGGACGGTCATTTTGAGCCCGTCGAGATGTTCTACATGAACGTCTACTACTTGTAAGACAGGACAACAACGAGATATCCCCCTCTATGCATCTCGCTAACTTGCCTTTCTCTTAGCTTCGAGGCTACCAACGACAAGGTCGTATCTTTCCCCGTTGGCTTGCAGATGCTGAGCGGAGACGCCATGACTCGGGACCCGCCGAACCGGGACGGGACCCAGAACCTCGACCCCTCCAAGGGCGTTGTCAACCCTCTCCAGTGGACCTGCCCCCGTGGCAACTTCAACCCCCCCAGCTGGCCCGCAGGCTCCGACGGCAGCAAGGCCGGCATCCAGGACCCGAACAACCAGGGCTCCGGTGTAGGCTTCCCCTTCGCCAACTGCGACGGCTACGCCTCCCCGCTCCGAATGGACCTCCACTTCCCCTCGTGCTACAACCCCGCCGCCGGCCTCAAGAACTACCAGTCCAACATGGCCTTCCCCACCGATGCCGGCAACGGCAAGCAGGACTGCCCCAAGGGCTGGATTCACGTCCCCCATATCTTCTACGAGGTCTACTGGAACACCCCCAAGTTCCAGGACAGATGGACCCAGAACGCCGGATCGCAGCCCTTCGTACTTTCCAACGGCGACCGGTCCGGCTACTCGGGACACGGCGATTTCATCTCCGGGTGGGATGAGAGCGTGCTGCAGAAGATCATCGACACCTGTGATGCCGGATCGTCTGGCATGGACAAGTGCCCCGTCATCCCCGGCGGCCTCAACGACAAGGCCCCGTCGTGCAACGTCCCTTCCCCCGTCAACGAACTCACCGACGGCAAATTGACCAAGCTTCCCGGCAACAACCCCATTTCCGGCTGGGGCGTCGGCTCCGCCCCCAAGCCCCCCGTTTCGTCCAAGCCGGCTAGCACCGCGAAGGCCGCCCCCACCACCACTCAGAAGACTACCTCTCCCGCCAGCAACACGAAGCCTGCTCCCAAGCCCGACCAGTCTAGCGCCGACGCACCAAACGTCAACACCAAGGCCGCCAACCCCGAGCCGACTAAGGCTGCTGATCCCGAGCCGACTAAGGCCTCCGCTGCTCCATACACGGAGAAGCCCGCTCCTACTGAGGCACCCCAGCCTGCTCCAGACAGCACCTCAACCGTCTGGGAAACCGTCACCGAATGGAAGACCACCACCGTCTACGTCGACTCCCAGCCCACCGCCGCAGCAGGCGCCTCATCGCAGCCCGCCATCGCAGGCTTCAAGTACGCCGGCTGCTTCAAGGACGCCAGCGACCGCACCCTAGCCGGCGAAATCCGGCCCGACCTAGGCAGGATCTCCAACACGCTGTGCATCAACCACTGCAAGAGCAAGGGCTTCGCCCTCGCCGGCACCGAGTACGGCGGCCAGTGCTACTGCGGCAACGAGCTCGTCGGCTCCGAGAAGCTGGACGAGTCCCTGTGCAACATGCCCTGCGAGGGCGACGCCAAGGAGACGTGCGGCGGCGGCTGGAGCCTGAGCGTCTATTCGGCGGACGGCACTGCCAAGCTTGGTGCCGCCAATGCTAAGCGCCACTTCCATAACCATCTCCACAACCACCGACGCGGACCGTCCGTCCGTCGTAGGTGAATGCTACTAGAAGCCAGTCTTTGACTAGCATAACTCTCGCTATACACTGGCATTCAGGAGGGGAGGTACTCCGCTTTTCACGATGTCACGAAACCCTTTTTCTCTTCTTCGATAGTCCCACGTTTTGGAGGACTTGACCCATTTTCTTCGGGATAGAAAAACAAACACATACTCTTCGCTTCGACTTTCATGTATGTTTAAATACACTTCTTCATACTTCACTTCATAAACACAGCGCGGATGGGCAGAGAAAACGGGCAGTCTGTCTAGCGGCTTCTTTTTTTCGGCGACTGCCTGTTCGTCTATTTCTCTACCGTCCATTTTGATCGTTCACCTCCACGGGAAAAAAAAGGAGGCTTTTACGGATACAGGGGCTGGGTTCTCGAGATAGAAAGAAAGCGTTTTGCTTTTGGTTCAATGGAATACAGATGTTCCAGCCACTTT
>Ga0164242_10004922_pt1 | contig 14909 bp, 16 predicted proteins | sample OricomgcompostMG_FD_108783 | JGI IMG/M metagenome (GOLD analysis project Ga0164242, IMG submission 108783) | Miracle-Growth compost microbial communities from Emeryville, California, USA - Original compost - Miracle growth compost (MG) ... | reverse complement strand
TCTCGTGGTCGATCTCGTACTTGTTGCGGCTGCCCTGCGGCACCTCGATGGTGACGTCGAACTCCATTGCGCGTGTCCCTTCGCCGGGGTCGGTGTGCTTGACTGACGCCTAGTTTGGCGCACTGACGGGTGCGTGGTGGTGCGAGGGGTGCTTCATGGGGTCGAGCGCAGCGGGCAAGCGCGTCGCGGCCGTCGCCGCTGCTGTCGTCGTGCTCGCGGTCGGCTACGAGACCCTCGATGTGTATGACGTGCTCCCCGGGCCGCTGACCCGCGCTGCTGCCGCCGCACAACCGGTGCCGGTGCCGGGCAGGACCCGGGTCGGCCCGTCGGTGGCGCCACCGGCACCCGTCGCCGCGACGCCGCTGCAGGCGGCCGACGGCCCCCAGCAGGTGCCGGCGAAGGTGCGGGCCCGGGTCGCGGCGGACCTGAAGGCGCCATACCTCGCCAAGAAGCTCGCGGTGCGCGTGGTCGACGGGAAGACCGGCGCCGTCCTGGTGCAGCAGAACGCCGACAAGGCGATGACTCCCGCGTCGACCACCAAACTGCTGAGCGCCTGGGCCGTGGCCAACACGATGGATCTGGACAAGCCGCTCACCACCAAGGTCGTCACCGGAACCGCTCCGAACCGGATCGTGCTGGTCGCCGGAGGTGACACCGCGCTCAACCCCGGCAAGGGCGACCCCGACCAGGTCAACGGGCACGCGGGACTCGCCGACCTGGCCGCGCAGGTCGCGGCACGGCTGAAGGAGTCCGGTCGGACCCGAGTCACCGTCGAAGTCGACACGTCATACGCACCGGGCCCGCTGACCGCGAAGCACTGGGATCCAGGCGTCGTCGCCGCCGGCTACACCGCGCGCATCGCCCAGCTCGGTCTGTCCACCGAGCGCGCCACCGACCCGGCACATCCGCTGACGGCCGACCCGGTCGGGTCGACGGTGCTGGCGTTCGCCAAAGCCCTTGCCGGTCAAGGGATCACCGCGAAGGTCGGCGGCACCGTGCGGGCCCAGGACTCGGCGACCGAGCTCGGACACGTCGAGTCCGCGCCGTTGCTGGACGTGCTCGGGGACGCGCTGCAGCGCAGCGACAACGCGATGATCGAGTCGCTGGCACGGCAGGCGGCATACACCAAGGGCTTCGGCGGATCCACCGCAGACGTGACGGCCTTCGTCGAAAAGACCTTGAAACAGGCAGGTTTCAACCTCTCCGGCGTGCACCTGGCCGATGTCTGCGGGCTGTCGGACGGCACCACCATCCCGGCGCGCATGCTCACCGACGTGCTGCTGTCCGGCACCACCGGCAAGAACAAGCCGTTCGCCGAGGTGCTGACCCGCCTCAGCGTCGCGGGCTACAACGGCACGCTGGACAACCGCTTCCTGCAGCCCAGCAACAACTCCGCCGCCGGCGACGTGCGCGCCAAGACCGGATCGCTGACCGATGTGGCTTCGCTGGCGGGGACGGTGGTCACGCAGGACGACCGGGTGCTGGTCTTCGCCGTCGTCAGCAACGCGGCGACCTCGTGGGGCCCCTACGGCACCCGCGCCGCCATCGACGACTTCGTCGCCGACCTGCAGAAGTGCGGCTGCTCCGAGTGACGCCTCGTCGCCGGTGTGGGGCGCGGTGTGCGGCGGTCGGGTGTGCGTAAGTGGCAACGGTCGCCGGTTGGGGCGGGGAATGCGGCTGCTCGGCGTGCACAAGTGGCAACGGTCGCCGGTTGCGGCGGGGAAGGCTCGCCGCCGAGCCCGCTGACATACGCTCGACTGCATGTCTGAGGCGTATGTCGACTGGGCCCTGGCCAAGCGCACGGGGCGGCGGTGGGTGTCCGACGGCCCGAGCACCACGCAGACCGAGGCCGCCGATGTGGTGGCGGAGTTGCGCGACGCCGCCCACCGCGCTCTGCAACCCGTCGCCGACACCGCCCGCCTGGACGCCGGTGCCGGTGCCGAGTCGCCGGTGTATGTCGTGGATCGTGCCGCGTGGATCGACGTCAACGTCGACTCGATGGCGGGGCTGCTCGAGCCCGTGGTCGAAGCACTGACCGCCAAGCGCAAGGCCGGCCCGCGCGCCCGCGCCGTCGGCTCGAAGGTCACCGGCGCGGAGACCGGTGCACTGATGGGATTCGTGGCCAGCAAGGTGCTCGGGCAGTTCGACATCGCACCCGCCGGCACCCCGAGCCTGCTGCTGGTCGCCCCCAACATCGTCGCCGCTGAACGCGAGCTGAAGGTCGACCCGTCCGACTTCCGGCTGTGGGTGTGCCTGCACGAGGAGACCCACCGGGTGCAGTTCACTGCTGTGCCGTGGCTGCGGCAGCACATGATCGAGCGGATCCGCACGCTCGCGATCGAGCTGGTGCCCGACCCGGAGGCGCTGCAGCAGCGCCTGCAGGCGATCGCCAGGGCGCTGCCGGGCGCTCTGCGGGAGGGCGGCGGCGGGCTCACCGACCTGGTCGTCAACCCGGCGCAACGCGCCGAACTGGCCGATCTGACCGCGATCATGTCGCTGCTCGAGGGGCATGCCGACGTCGTGATGGACGACGTCGGCCCGCAGATCGTGCCGAGCGTGGAGGAGATCCGCCGCAAGTTCGACGCGCGCCGCAAGGGGGCGAGCGGCCTGGACCGGATCGTGCGGCGGCTGATCGGCCTGGAGGCGAAGATGCGGCAGTACCGCGACGGCGCCGCCTTCTGCCGCGCCGTCCAGGAGCAGGTCGGCGTCGACGGGTTCAACGCGGTCTGGGCCGGCCCGGAGAACCTGCCGACCGCCGCCGAGATTTACGCACCGGGCACCTGGGTCACTCGCGTGCACGGATGAACACGCCACGAAGTTCCGCTGCGCTGCGAGGACCAGCATGACGGGGCCGCATCCCGCCGTCGCCGCGTGCCGTTGGCACGTGCGCAGGTCGCTGACCGTGGCCGCGCTCGCACCCGGCGACACCGTCGTCATCGCCTGCTCGGGCGGCGCCGACTCCCTCGCGCTCGCGGCCGCGGTCGCCTTCGAGGCGCCGAAGCGGGACCTGGCCACGGTCGCGGTCGTCGTCGACCACCAGTTGCAGGACGGTTCCGCGGCGGTCGCCCGGCGCGCCGCCGAGCAGTGCCGGGGTCTCGGGGTCGGTCGGGCGCAGGTCCGCACCGTCGAGGTCGTCGCGACCGGGGACGGCCCGGAGGCGGCGGCACGTTCCGCGAGGTATGCAGCCCTCGACGCGGCGGCCGCGTCATGCCAGGCGGGTGCGGTGCTGCTCGGTCACACCCGCGACGACCAGGCCGAGACCGTGCTGCTCGCGCTCGCGCGCGGGTCGGGTCCACGCGCGATCACCGGTATGGCGCCGGCCACCCTCGGTCTCGATACGCAGCCTCGTTCCTCGGCTGCTGGTCGACCCGCGGGTGCTGGTCGACCCGCGGGTGCCACGTGGCTGCGGCCACTGCTCGGCGTCACCCGCGAACAGACCCACGCCGCCTGCGCGGCCCTCGGGCTGCAGCCCTGGCACGACCCGCACAACGACGATCCGCGCTACCTGCGGGTGCGGGTGCGCCGGGCGCTCGCCGAGCTGGAGGAGGGCATCGGCCCCGGAGTCGTGGCCGGCCTCGCGCGCACCGCGGACCTGATCCGCGACGACCTCACCTTCCTCGACGACTGGGCGCAGCGAGCTGCCCGCGATCTGGGCGAATCCCCTTGGCCGGTGGACGAACTCGTCGCACTGCCGGCGCCGGTCAGGTCGAGGGTGTGGCGCGCGCTGCTGCGCGCCGCGGGATCGCCGGCGGCATCCCTCGGCAAGGTGCACATCGACGCCGTCGACGCACTGGTGACCGATTGGCACGGTCAACGGCCGGCCCACGTGCCCGGCGGCCTGCAGGCGCGCAGGGGTGGCGGCGTGATCGTGGTCGAGCCGCGTCCGGTTCAATAGGGCCATGGACTCCAGCCATATGGGCAATGACCTGGACCACGTGCTGTTCACCGAGAAGCAGATCCACGAGCGACTCGAGGAGCTGGCGAGCGAGATCTGGCGCGACTATCACGACAAGGACGTGTTGCTGGTCGGTGTGCTGAAGGGCGCCATCCTGGTGATGGCCGACCTGATGCGGGCACTGCCCGGCACCGTGCCGATGGACTGGATGGCCGTGTCGTCATACGGCTCGGGCACCAAATCCAGCGGAGTCGTGCGGATCCTGAAGGACCTGGACACCGACATCACCGGGCGTCATGTGCTGATCGTCGAGGACATCATCGACTCCGGGCTGACCCTCAACTGGATCCGCGCCAACCTGTCGTCCCGGCAGCCGGCGTCGCTGGAGATCTGCACACTGCTGCGCAAGCCGGAGGCCGCCAAGGTGGAGATCGACTGCCGCTACGTCGGCTTCGACATACCGAACGAGTTCGTGGTCGGGTACGGCCTGGACTACGACGAGCGCTACCGCAACCTGCGGGACATCGGCACTCTTGCGGAGCACGTCTACTCGTGAGGCCACCGACGCGAGTGTGTCGCAGGTGACTCGCGCGCCGGATTCACGGAACATCGCGGCAGCCCCGGTCGTTGATCCAGCCGGGACACCCTGGTAAATGCCACCTCAGCCGCGGTGTACCGTCTATTGGTCTGTCGTCGGGCTAGGCCCAAATGTGAGCAGGAGGATCGGGGCACGCCCCGCAGCTACATGAACTACAAGCGCGTTCTTCGCAGCCCCGGGCTCTGGGTCATCCTCGTCGTGTTGATCGGTGTCCTCTGGCTCGCCGTCGGCAATGTCGGCGGATACCAAAAGGTCGACACCTCGCAGGCCGAGAAGCTCATCTCCAGCCAGCAGGTCGATACGGCGACGCTCACACCCGACTCGATCAAGCTGACGCTGAAGGACCCGACCACGGTCGACGGGAAGAAGGACCTGACCAAGGTCGAGGCGGACTACGTCGACCCGCGCGGTGAGCAACTGGTCAACCTGTTGCAGAAGAACCCGCCGTCGGGCGGCTACACCGACGACCCGCAGAAGCAGAGCGTCTGGCTGTCGATCCTGATCAGCATGGCGCCGTTCATCCTGTTCATCCTGATCTTCTGGTTCCTGATGAGCCAGATGCAGGGCGGCGGCTCACGGGTCATGCAGTTCGGCAAGTCGCGCGCCAAGCTGGCCAGCAAGGACATGCCCAAGGTCACGTTCGCCGATGTGGCGGGAGCGGACGAGGCGGTCGAGGAGCTCCACGAGATCAAGGAGTTCCTGCAGTCGCCGAAGAAGTTCCTCGACGTGGGCGCCAAGATTCCCAAGGGTGTGCTGCTCTACGGCCCGCCCGGCACCGGTAAGACCCTGCTCGCCCGTGCCGTCGCCGGCGAGGCCGGTGTGCCGTTCTACTCCATCTCCGGTTCGGACTTCGTGGAGATGTTCGTCGGCGTGGGCGCCAGCCGGGTGCGCGACCTGTTCGAGCAGGCCAAGGCCAACGCCCCCGCCATCATCTTCGTCGACGAGATCGACGCCGTCGGTCGCCACCGCGGCGCCGGCCTGGGTGGCGGGCACGACGAGCGCGAGCAGACCCTCAACCAGTTGCTGGTCGAGATGGACGGCTTCGACGTCAAGACCAACGTGATCCTGATCGCGGCCACCAACCGGCCCGACATCCTGGACCCCGCGTTGCTGCGTCCGGGTCGCTTCGACCGGCAGATCGCGGTGGAGGCCCCCGACATGGCCGGGCGCCACCACATCCTGCAGGTGCACGCCAAGGGCAAGCCGATGGCCCCGGACATCGACCTGCTGCAGGTCGCGCGTCGCACGCCCGGGTTCTCCGGTGCCGACCTGGCCAACGTGCTCAACGAGGCCGCCTTGCTGACCGCGCGCTCCAATGCGCAGGTCATCGACAACCGCGCCCTGGACGAGGCGATCGACCGCGTCATGGCCGGCCCGCAGAAGCGGACCCGCGTGATGAGCGCCAAGGAGCGCAAGATCACGGCATACCACGAGGGTGGCCACGCGCTGGTCGCCTCCGCCCTGAACCACACCGACCCGGTCAGCAAGATCACGATCCTGCCCCGTGGCCGGGCGCTCGGCTACACGATGGTGCTGCCGGTCGACGACAAGTACTCCACGACCCGCAACGAGCTGCTCGACCAGCTGGCATACGCGCTCGGCGGCCGGGTCGCCGAGGAGATCGTCTTCCACGACCCGAGCACGGGCGCCGCCAACGACATCGAGAAGGCCACCGGGCTGGCCCGCAAGATGGTCACGCAGTTCGGCATGAGCGAGCGCGTCGGCGCGATCAAACTGGGCTCGGGCAACTCCGAGGTCTTCCTCGGCCGGGACATGGGTCACGAGCGCGACTACTCCGAGGAGCTGGCGGGCGTCGTCGACGAAGAGGTGCGCCGGCTGATCGAGGCCGCGCACGACGAGGCGTGGTACGCCCTGAACGACAACCGCGACATCCTCGACAACCTGGTGCTGGAGCTGCTGGAGAAGGAAACGCTCGACGTGCACCAGCTCGCCGAGGTCTTCAAGGACGTCAAGAAGCGCCCGAAGCGCAAGGTCTGGCTGTCCAGCGACCGCCGCAACGTCAGCGACCGCCCGCCGGTGCTGACCCCCGCCGAGCGCAAGGCGCTCGCCAATGGTGTCGATCTCGAGAAGGAGGACCGGCAGCAGGCCGGCCAGGTGCACCCCCCTGAGGCTGTTGTCGAGGTTCCGGACGGCGGATATGTCGAACCCTCCGAGGATTGATCTGGAGCGGGCGGCCGCTGCCGTCCGTGAGCTGCTCATCGCGCTCGGGGAGGACCCGGACCGAGAAGGGCTGAAGGACACCCCCGATCGCGTGGCGCGGTCGTATGCCGAGACGTTCTCCGGCATGTGGCAGACGCCGGAGGAGGCCCTCAGCCGCACCTTCGACGTCGACCACTCCGAGCTGGTCATCGTGCGCGACATCGAGGTCTACTCCACCTGTGAGCACCACCTGGTGCCCTTCCACGGGGTCGCCCACGTCGGTTACATCCCCGCGCCGGACGGCCGGGTCACCGGGCTGTCGAAGATCGCGCGGCTGGTCGACGTCTTCGCCAAACGGCCGCAGGTGCAGGAGCGTCTGACCACTCAGATCGCCGATGCACTGGTGGACCACCTGCACGCGCAGGGCGTGCTCGTGGTGGTGGAGTGCGAGCACCTGTGCATGTCGATGCGCGGTGTGCGCAAGCCCGGCGCGCTCACCATCACCTCCGCCGTGCGTGGCCAGCTGACCAATGCGGCGACACGGGCGGAGGCCATGAGCCTGATCCACGCGCAAAGCCGGCGCTGATGACGGCGGCCGCCTCGACCGTGTTGCCGCAGCGTCCCTCCGAGCGTCCGCTGGTGATGGGCGTCGTCAACGTCACCCCCGACTCGTTCTCCGACGGAGGCCGCTTCTTCGATGCCGGTGCGGCGGTGGCGCACGGCCGGGAGCTGCTGGAGCAGGGAGCGGACATCATCGACATCGGTGGCGAGTCGACCCGTCCGGGCGCGCACCGACCGTCGGTCGAGGAGGAGCTGCGGCGCGTCATACCCGTGATCGAAGGGTTGGCCGAAACCGGCGCGTGGATCTCCGTCGACACGATGCGCGCCCCGGTGGCGTCGGCCGCGGTGGCGGCCGGCGCCCGCATCATCAACGACGTCAGCGGCGGCCTCGCCGATCCCGAGATGACCGCCGTGGCCGCCCGGACCGGCGTCGGTTTCGTGGTGATGCACTGGCGCGGCCACAGTCACGACATGCAGACCCGCACGATCTATGACGACGTCACCGTCGATGTATGCCGCGAGCTGGCCGACCAGGTCGGCGCCGCCCTCGACGCCGGCGTGTCCCGCGAGCAGGTCGTGATCGATCCCGGCCTGGGTTTCGCCAAGACCGCCGAACAGAATTGGGTGTTGTTGCAACACCTTTCAGCGTTCCAGCAGATGCAGCTGCCGGTGTTGGTGGGTGCCTCGCGCAAATCGTTCCTGGCACGGGTCGGCAGCCGTACGGGCGGGCCGGTGCCCGCCGAGCAGCGCGACTTCGCGACCGCCGCCGTGTCGGTCGTGCTCGCCCAGGCCGGCGTGTGGGCGATCCGGGTCCACGAGGTGCGTTCGACGTTCGCCGCGTGCGATGTCGTGCGGCACCTCAACCCCGATTCGTCGTCCGGCCATCCGAAGTCGTCCACACCCACACACGGGACGCAAGCATGAGCGACCGCATCGCGCTGACCCGGCTCGCGGTGACGACACCGCACGGTGTTCTTGCGCACGAGAAGCGCGAGCCGCAAAGGTTTTTCGTCGACATCACGATCGAGTGCGATGTGTCCCGGGCCGGCCGCAGCGACGACCTGGGCCACACGATCAGCTACGCCGAGATCGCGCAGGCCGCCGAGCGGATCATGACGCAGCCACCGGTGGACCTGATCGAGCACCTGGCCGAGCAGATCGCCGAGTCGGTGCTGCAGCGTGTCGCCGCCGAGGCGGTCGAGGTGACGGTGCACAAGCCGGACGCTCCGGCAGGGGTGGACTTCGCGAGCTTCGGGCTCGCCGGGCCGTCGGTGTCGGTGCGCCGCGAGCAGCACCGGCCGGTCGTGATCGCCCTGGGTGCGAACCTCGGTCACCGGGTCCGCACCCTGCAGGCGGCGGTCCGCGCGCTCGGCCGCGTCGACGGGCTCGACCTGATCGAGGTCAGCGGCCTGTTCGAGACCGACCCGGTCGGTGGCCCGGCGCAGCCGGACTACCTCAACGCCGTCGCGGTGGGCACTTCCCGTCTCGCGCCGTGGACGCTGCTCGACCGACTGCACGAGATCGAGGCCGGCCGTGGACGCACCCGCGAGATCCGCTGGGGAGCAAGGACGTTGGATCTCGACCTGATCCAGGTGGGAGATCCCGCAGCCGGCACCGACCTGCGGTTCGCCACCGACGAGCTGCTGCTTCCCCACCCGCGTGCCGCAGAGCGAGCCTTCGTGCTCGCGCCGTGGCTGGACGCCGACCCGCAGGCGCAGTTGCGGGTCGGCCGCAAGGTGCTGCCGGTTGCCGACCTGTTGCGCGCGGCGGACAGCACCGGCATCCGGGTGGGCCCCCGGTGGAGGCCGCTGTGAGCACCTCACCAGGTCGGCACGTTCCGAGGCACCCGCAGTGATCGAGTCCGGAGTGACCTGGCGGCATGCGCTCGGTGTCGGGGTCGTCGTCCTCCTGATCTGCTACGGGGTGCTGCGCTGGACCACCGCGCACGGGCACGGCCTGCCGCGCATGTCGTGGTTCCTGCTGGTCACCATCGTGTTGCTGTCCATCGCGGTGCTGTCCGCCGGGGCCGAAGTGCGCGCCTACCTGCGCGGCACCTCGACGCGACCGCCGTCCCCGCAACGCGCGCGACGTGCCGTGGTGGCGGCCCAGGCATGCGTGCTCGCCGGCGCCATGATCGCCGGGTGGTTCGGCGCCTACGCACTGATCGAGTTGGGACGGCTCGACGCCGACAGCGCCTTCGGCAACATGGTGCAGGCCGCAGTCCTGTGCCTGGCCGCGATCGGCGCAGTCGTCACCGGCCTGATCGTGCAGGGCTGGTGCCGCATTCCGCAGGACAAGGATCACGACAAGGACCGGGACGACGATTCGCCCGGTGGTGGCCCGTTGCACGCGTGACCGGTCCGTCCGGTCTGTCCGGCTCGTCGCGGGCCGTCCGCGCGGTGCGGCGCGCGTGCGCTTGACTGTACGGCGTGAATCAACCCCTGCTGCCCATGCCCGCGGTCCCACCCGGCCTGCGTGCCCTCGTCCCGGACACCCCCGACGTGGCCGACATCGTCGAGCTGGTTGCCGCGCATCAGCAGGCGGCACGCGGAACCAGTTCGGTCGATCCGCGGATGGTCGCGTCCCACGTCGCCGGCGTCGGTTCCTGGACCCGCCGCCAGGTGCTCGTGCGGGACAGCGCCGGTGCGGCAGTCGCCTGGGCAGTGGTGCACGACCGCGCGGCCGGGCGGACGGTCATCGAGATCACCGCAGTGCCGGCGGTCACGGACGACCTCGCCGCCGTGCTCTTCCAGTGGGCCGAGGGCGTCGCGCGGTCCCTCATGCGCACCCGCGGCCTGTTGGTCACCCAGCTCGATTCGGGGGCGTATGCCGATGACGGCCGACAGGAGCGTTGGCTCGCCGCGGCCGGCTTCCACCGTGCCCGGACCTGGTTGCAGATGAGCCGGCCGGTGACTGCGGCAGACGCCGCATTACCCGCGCCCCGGGCGGGCGTGAGCGTCCGACGGATCGCGCTGCACGACGACGGCACGCCGGCCGCGGTCGACCTGCAGGCCGTGCATCTGGTGCTCGAGGAGTCCTTCGCCGACCACTACAACTCCTACCGCGAGAGCTTCCCGGAGTTCGTTCAGCGCCTGCGGGAGGATCCCGGACACCGCTGGGACCACTGGTGGTTGGCGGAAGTGGAGACCGATGGTGTCGTGCTGCCCGGCGGAGCCGTCGTCGGGACGGTGTTGCCGGCGGACTCCGCGGGCGCCCCCGGCAGCTACATCGACTACATCGGGGTGCACCGGCGGTCCCGCGGCCGGGGAGTCGCCAAGGCGTTGCTGCACACCGTGATCCGCGATGCGCTCGCCGCCGGGGCCGACCGGGTCGGCCTGGAGGTGGATGCCGACTCACCGACCGGTGCCGACGGGCTCTACACCTCGATGGGCTGGGCGACGGCATACCGGACCGAGAGCTGGCACCGCGACCTCCCCGCCTGACCCACCGGCCACCACCACCCTCACCCCCCCATACGCCGAGAGGACACAATACGGTCCGAGCGGACACGAAAATCGAGCGGAATCCCGGCGATTTTCGTGTCCGCTCGGTGCTCTTCGTGTCCTCTCGGCGAAGGGGTGGGGTGGGTCAGGCGTCGTGGGTGAGGCCGAACTCCGCGCCGGATGCGTCCCGTATGACGGCAACCCGGCGACCGCCACCAACGGCCCGCGGCTCCTGGACGACGCTCCCGCCGGCGTCGGTGATCAGTGCGATCGCGGCCTCCAGGTCGTCGACGTGCAGATGCGGAACGACGGAGGTCGTGCCGGGGACGAGGCCGATCTGCTGGCCGTCGACGTCGAATCCGACGTAGTACTCCGAGTCGGCGACCGGCTGCACGCCGAGCAGCTTGCTGTAGAGCTCACGGGAGGCCGCGAGATCGTCGGTCGGCAGCAGGACGGTCTGGAAGTTGCCCATGGTCGATGTTCCCTTCGAGAGGTGCGTACGTTGCGCGAGTGCGCTGTTCAGGTGACGAGCGGGCGGCCGAAAGTGTGACCGGACGCCGCAGCCGATGTGATGGACTGTCCTCCATGGAGGAGTTGACTGTCGAGTTCGAGGCCGAGCGCGCCAGGCTGACCCGGATCGCCGAGCGGTTGCTCGGCGATCACGCAGAAGCCGAAGACGCGGTCCAGAACACCTGGATCCGCCTGGCGCGCAACGAGACTCCGATCGACAACCTCCCCGGTTGGCTGACGACCGTGACGACCCGGCTGTGTCTGGACCGACTGCGCAGCAAGCTGCCGGCGCCCGAGGAGGACCTCGACCTGGACGAGACGGCGCCCGATCCGGCGGACGATGTCGTGCTGGTGGACACGGTGGGCAACGCGCTGCAGGTGGTGCTCGACCGGTTGACGCCGTCCGAACGGGTGGCATTCGTGCTGCACGACAGCTTCGCCGTCGACTTCCCTGCTGTCGCAACCATTCTCGGGGTCTCACCGGCCGCGGCGCGCAAGCTCGCGTCGCGTGCACGCGGGAAACTGAAGACCGAGGCTGCCGCGGAAGAACCTCCGCTGCAGCCGGGCAACGCCGCGGTCATCGACGCCTTCCTCAGCGCGGCGCGGCACGGCGAGTTCGAGCGTTTGCTCGAGCTGTTGGCGCCGGACGTCGTCGTCGAGGGCGATGCGGCGGCGGTCGCTCTGGGGACGCCGCGACTGGTCGGCCGGGGCCAGGTCGCAGATCTGGTCAACGGCGGTGTCAAGACAGCGTTCCCGGTGTTCATCGGCGAACGCCCCGGCCTGGCATGGCTGCATCGCGGCGAGTTCAAGGTGGCGTTCGACTTCGTGATCAGCGACGGCATGGTGCGTCGCATCGACCTGCGCGCCGACCCCTTGGTGCTCGCCGAGGTCCGCAAGCGCTAGCGCTCAGGTGTGGCTGCGCTCCGGGTCGCTGCCGGGCGGTCCGGCGAACGCCTGGATGATCCCGAGCCATTCACGTGCAGGCCCGTCGGAGGCGCTCAGCGACGTGTCGTCCGGATGGCGGCGGCGGACCGCGACCTGGGCGAACTCCCAAGCAGGACCACTGATTTCATGTATGGCGTCGGCCTCACCCCAGCTCCAGGTCGCGCCGCTGGGAGCGGTCAGCGTCACCAGCACCGGCTCCTGTGGAGCAGGAAGGCCGCGGCCGGCATACGCGAAACCGCGCGTGGCGACAGCCAGGTGGCACACGTGCCGGATCCGATCGGTCGGTTCGGGGGTGACGCCGAGTGCGGCGGCCACGTCGAGGCTGTGCGCCCAGGTTTCCATGATGCGCGCGGTCGCCATCGAGGTCGCCTTCATCGCTGGGCCGAACCACGGTATGCGGACGTCTGCCGGAGTGGCCCGCAGCGCGTCGGCGAGTGCCGCACGACCGGCATCCCAACGCGTCATCAACTCGGTCGGGCCGGCGCCTGCCAGCTCGGCTGCCGCCTCGTCGACGAACGTGGTCGGCGAGGACGCAGCCGCCGCCAGCGCGCCCTGCCAGTCCAGGGGAGCGGCCACGGACGGCACGACGCAAGCCGTTGCGCTGGTGGCGATCTCGTCGGTCCAGGTGAGATGTGCCAGCTGATGTCCGATGGTCCACCCCTTTGCCGGAGTCGCCAGCGCGAGTGCGTCCGGGCCGGCCTGTCCGATCATCGACCGCAGGGTCGCCGACTCCGCCGCCAGGTCGGACAGCAGCTCCTCGAGCCTCATGAGCGGGCCGCCGGCGTGTACCGGAACTCGCCGCTGAGTTGCTGAGTGCTCATGGGGGACTGCTGCGGGCCCGAGCCGACCAGGAGTTGCATGCCCTCGATCCGAGGGCCTACTTGCGCGTGTCCCGCATGCGGCGGCGGGCACCCGCGGTGAGCAGGCAGACGCCGACAACCGCGGCGCCCAGGCCGGCGAGCACGGTGTCGTTGGAGCCGCTGCTGCTGTCGCCGTCGGTGATGATCGGGGGCCCGGTGGTGACCGATGTCGACGAGGTGGTCGTGCTGCTGGTGCTGCTCGTCGGTGAACTGGTGGCCGAGGGTGCCGTGACCTGCACGCTTGCCAGCGTCGCGTCCTGGCCGGGCCTCAGGGAGCAGTCGACGTTCACGGGGACTCCCGCGTCGCTCTTCACCGCAGCGGTGAAGTCGCCGGCGACCACCGTCGCGGTGCCGGCACCGTCACCCGCCTGCTCATCGCCCGCGCTGCCGGTCGCGGTGGTGACGATCGGGCCGCTCGCCGGCAGCGTCGTCTCCGGCACGGTCAGCGTGGTGGATCGGTTGCCCGCAGTGGCTACGTCGCCGCCGACGGCATACGAGAACTTCACCGATCCAGACCACGAGCCGACCTTGAGCGCACGAAGTTGCGCGGCAGCGTCAGCGCCGACGGTGATCGAGGCGTTGAAGTGCGCGGTGCTGATCGCCGATCCCGCGGCGACTGTGGTGGGGTAGGCGGTGTCGACGGTGACGGTCCACGGGTCGCTGAAGGTGTATCCGTTGGCGTCCGGGAGGCTGCACGTGTAGCTCAACGGGGCGCTGGTCGTGGCGTGGGCCGGCGCAGCGAGCGCGACGCCCGCCATGGTCAGCCCGGCCGCGAGGCCCAGTGCGCCGCAGGTCGCGAGCGTCCTCGAGCCGCCGACGCGGCGTGGTGGTGCGGTGGTCGATCGGATGGATCGGCGCGTCATCATTCTTCCTCCCTGGCCGAGCCCGGGGGCACGAGCTCCTCGGGGTCACTTTCGCCGCTTTGCGCCCTCGCCGCAACCGGATCGGTGAAACCCGCCCGATGCGAAGGTGTCACCACGTCGCCCATAGGATCGTGTCGCCCCGTCTCCGGGGCATCCACCGCCGCCAATTCGGGAGCCGCTCCATGACCTACTCGGCCGATTTCCTGACGCAGACCACGTCCCGCCTGGGACGCATCGCGGCACTCGCCGACGAGGGCGGCCTCGACCAGGCGATCACCCTCTTGGCCGACTCGATCGCTGCCGGCGGCATCGTCCACGTCTTCGGGACCGGCCACTCCGAGGCGTTCGCGATGGAGGTCGCCGGCCGAGCCGGCGGGCTGATCCCGACCAACAAGATCGCACTGCGCGACCTGGTGCTTCGGGGCAACGAGGACCGGTCGGTGCTCGGCAGCAGCCTGCTGGAGCGCGACCCGCAGATCGCCGAGAAGCTCTGGGCGCTGGTGCCGGCGCGCCCGCAGGACGTCGTCGTCATCGCGTCCAACTCCGGGGTCAACGGCTCCATCGTCGGCTTCGCGTTGCAGGCCAAGGAGCACGGCCACCCGGTCATCGCGGTCACCAGCCTGGAGCACACCGCCGCCGTCGAGCCGAAACATCCCAGTGGCAAACGCCTCTCGGAGATCGCCGACGTGGTCATCGACAACCTGGCGCCCTACGGCGACACGACGCTGGAGATCGCCGGCCTCGGTGTCGGTGCCGTCTCGTCGCTGACGGCGGCGTTCATCGCGCAGCTGCTCACGCTCGGCACGGTCGAGAAGCTCGCCCAGTCGTCGGAGCCGCCGGTCTACATCTCCGCCAACACTCCCGGCGGCCACGAGCGCAACGTGCAGCTCGAGGCCGTGTATGGCGACCGCCTCATCCGCGGGGCCTGAACCCGGCGCGTGCGTTTGTCGCGACGTTCGCGGGGAAGGGGCGTCGTGGGGGGGGTGGGGGGCGTGTGTCGCGACGTTTGCGGGGAGGGGGGGGGGTCGGGGGGGGGGGGGGTGGGTTAGTGGCGAGGTGGGAGGGGGGGGGGGG